>OLFS01001732.1_pt1 | contig 15961 bp, 16 predicted proteins | sample 1605491 | NCBI WGS metagenome assembly OLFS01 (sample SAMEA3888921, study PRJEB22519) | human gut metagenome | biome: human gut; feature: human-associated habitat; material: faeces | place: Denmark | collected 2011 | reverse complement strand
CGGCGTCCGGCGGATAACCCACCGCAGGAAAATATAGAACAGGACGAGGAATACCACCCAGATGAGCAAATACTTCATCGAATACATTTCTTAAATTTTCACCAGACAAATATTAAATTATTTTTTATCTGAAAAAATTATATTCGTGGATGTCGATCAATACAAAATGCCACAATATATCTTATAATTTCCATGTACACATTTGTATCTGTAAAAAGGCGGTATTTCCAACGATCCTTAAAAATATTAAAAATTATTGCTCCTCGCTTCCACCAATCCGAAGATGGGGAATTAAAGATCGACCGGGAACCTATTATAATATCAGACAATAATTGCCCTGCCCGGCAAGCATCCTCATTAAAAACATTCTTTTCCGTTTTAATTCCTAAGACACTAAACGACAACTGGGTCATAGTTTCTGAGAAAAGTCTCATGCCGTATTTTTCACAAATTCGATGAAACAACGGCCAATCGATAAGCTCACCCCGTTCTTTAAGTAATATAGCCCAATCACATAGATGACGCAAAGTAATCCCTTCCGTCAAAAAATGCCCCTGGGCATGTTTGGTTAGAAATAAAGCATTAAATAAATCCGGAGGTGCTTCCAACACAGAATCACCCAAGTATACAGGATTGCAGTTATGTAAGCATTTTTGCAAAAGACGTTCAAAATCTTTTGCTCGACGACTCCCCCGGATCGCCGTACAAAACTGATGATTTTCTACAACTAATCCCTTGTATCTGATATGTGAATGTTTATAAAAATCACGTTTTACAGATGCTCCCCATCGTTCTGCTAATAAATTTCCAAATTCATATTGCCCCATCAAAAAACAATCAAAATCACCGCAAGGTCGATGATTGGGCTGTGGATACAAATGACTAATCGCAAACCCTTTAAGCACCAATGTCCTGATTCCAGCACCTCGATATCGCAAAGCTATATCAGATGCAATTACCCATTGTTCTGCATACTGTTGTTCAATTCGTTTGACATTAATTCCCCACTGTATTTTTAATCGACGTTCCGGAAGCTTACTACTCGGAATCACATTCTCTTCAACAAGTCTCAATAATCCATCCCAAGCGATCGCCAATACACCATGTCTGACGCATTCCTTATATATTGCATCCCAATCGATTTTTAAAATTTTTTGACATTCATTCCAATCTGCATGCGGTATAGTTGTCCAATTTAAACCTGCACGCAAAAGAATAAATATAATCCTATATATAGAATTGTCAAAATTATACATAATGGAACTATCGCTTGTCAAAATCACCGAATGTATTTTCGCAACCCTTTCAAGCTATATATTGCCATGCAATAAAGACTATAAAAGAAATTAACACGCTCCAAATGGCGAACAATTTTCCACTGGTTTTTCAGCATAGCAACTTTATCCGAAGATCTTGATGCGAGAGAATCCCGATACAAAGCCAATGTAGTATTAGTATTATATGCAACAATCGATTGTTTCAATATAAGCAACCAAAACACATAATCCTCCTTAGGAGCCGGCACAAATCGCAACTTGCCGACACAACTTCTATGTAAAAAGGCAGTCAAACAAGGAATTTCACAACTTTTAAGAATATCGGAATACTTCGCCTGTGATTTTACAGTAATGACCCGTTCATTACGGATTCCTTCAGATGTTATCTTCTCGTAATTTGAATACACGAACAAGTAATTATTCGCCTCAGCATAGGAGTATTGCTCTTCTAATTTTCGTGGCAACCATAAATCATCGCAATCCAAAAATGCGAAATAATGCCCTTTAGCATTATCAATAGCAATATTTCGGGGTATAGCAGGAGATCCGGATGGCTTATTCGTTTGAAAAAAACGAATTCTCGTGTCTTTTTTTACATATGATAGAATTATTTCAGCAGAATTGTCCGTTGAACAGTCATCTACGATTAGCATTTCCCAATTCACAAGGGTTTGCGCCAGCACAGATTCAATACAAGCCGCAATATAATTAGCACCATTGTAGCAGGGCGTTATAACAGAAACTAATGGTATCATAATATTTCCGAGTTTATTGTATAAAACCTATTTGGCAATGAATCTCCGTTCCGGTAGGGATCATCCGGGATTCTCATTCAAAATAATCGACCGAATAATTCGTCCTTTCCCCAACAGTACACTTAACTTTATGCAAATCAACACATAGCGGATTTTGTTTTATTAGCATTTTTTTTATAACAGGAACTGTTTTTTCCCTGCATATTAAACGCATAGGAATAAGCAATTGTATATTAGAATGAAATGGAGCTAACAACCGAATCACCTTTCTCACACCATATAAGATACGCATTCTCCGCCCTGTCTCTTCTGCTGTAACTGGTTGTAACTTATTATTTATAAATTGTCGATTTTTCGAATAAAATATAGACACTACAACCCTCCATTTATATTTACATCCGAACCAGAATCGTTGTACATAATTATATGAAATATAGACAGAGTACCGCAACCCGCCGGCAACTAACATTCGGGTTAGACGTTGTTCACATTGTGTCACAACATCATGTTTATATTTTAATACTGGAATATTTTCCCAAAAACGAACAAATGCTTGGGATTGAAATGCAGTCCGTCGAAATACGATGAAATAACTTTCTATATAACGAGAATAAATAATACAATCCGTTATACCCCAAAAATCGCATATCCTTTTATCCATTTCCTCCCACATTTCGGTAAAGGGGACAAGAGGCCCATAACAGGAATCATTGGCAATAATGATTTCGTCATATTCTAAGAGTTGCTCATGAGATAAGGCATGTAATCCATCCTGCCAGGATCCGAAATCATATCCTTGGTTTTTCCGAATAACAATATAAAGACATAAAGCCTCCAGCCGAGCACGATCCGCAGTAGGTATTGCAGATGTCGAAGAAAAAATTATATCCGCATTTACATCGTCATGCAGACGTTGTAAATAATAAAATACATATTCGGCAACTCGAAATTGGGGATTAAAATGTGCGAATACACACAATCGTTTACTATTTTTCAGCATAAAAAATAAGCTGCTTTAATCGACTTGTAAATACCGCATCTGTATATGATGTTCTAAATAATTGTAATGTATAGCTATTGGGATGCCGCGAAATTGAAGATGCCAAGCATCGAATAAATTCTTCCGCAGTATTGCATAATCCTCCGATTTTATCATAATCACATTCAATACCGGCAAAAGCTTCATTCGTTCCAAAAATCGTTTTCCCGTAACTCATAGCTTCAATGGTTTTTGTTTTCATCCCGGATCCACTGAAAATTGGAGCTATCACAGCATCTGCATTTATATAATACCTGGCAATGTTATCTACATATCCTTCCAAATAAACATTATCAGGCAATATGCGATTATGGAAAGCCGGATTCTTACAACACGCCCCAACTATACGGATATCCATGTCAATATATGGTGCAACATGCTTGAGAAACCAGTTTAAACCTTCAATATTAGGGAAAAAGTTTGACCCAACAAATAAGCAATACGATCGCTCGAAACCAGTATATTTTACATCCAGATCCCGTTCGGGACAAGTAATTGGACACACAAGATCGGCCTTTCGATAAAACATCTTTTGTATATTAAGATCATCCCTACTATTCAATGCAATAATTTTATCAGCATACCGAAATGAACGTCGCTCGTTAAATAAAACAAAATAATAGCGCAAAAAAGATATCAAACTCCACGACTGTTTTAGTCTCTGCCTATACAACAATGTTTCTACATTATGTGCAAAAACAAAAGTTTTACAATTACGCTTTTTCAACCGTTTTACAAGTCCACCCAATAACGAACCTTCGATAAATATAATATTATAATCAGACGCCACATCCAAAATCTCATCCTCATAGGCACGATCCAGCCCATAACTGCTCAATGTAACCAAAGAGCGCCCAACAGTCTTCCATGTCGGTTTAGGGAGATAACAAACTTCAACACTCTCTTCACCCACAATCTGTCGGATAGCACATAAGTTCCGTCCCGCAACTACCGATCCTCCATTATTTTGGGCTTCCGGACGGGTGCATAAATACAGTATTTTCATATCAAAACAAGAAAGATCGCAACCGATCTTCAGAAACCATTCGGCAGATGTTTAACTTTTCATTAATAAACTCATAATCCAAGGGTTGTAAATCACATATACTAACCTCATGCGAAGTAATGATTCGATGCGAAACTTCTAACTGTTGTGCAAGGCTTTTCAAGCGAATATTATATCGGCGAGGAGCCACCGTTACAAATTCTTTATTAAAATTAATCGAAAAGGCTGTCCCATGAAATGAACTAGCAACAACAAAAGCAGCATCGGCTAAAAGTGTTACAAAGTGCTCAACCCCAGCAAATGCATAAATTTTATCGCAATTGTATTTTTTCAATTTAAAAGGATCTGCAGCAGTAACCGCATATAATTTCAATCCTTTTTCCCGCGCGATAATTGAAGCCTGTTGAAAAATAAAATCATTATTATTACCCTCAACTGAATAAACGAGTAAGTATTGTGGCTGACTTTTACTTCGATATCGAATAATCTTTTTCCAATCTTCTGCTGTCAACAATAAAGTTGGATCCAAATCCTGAGTAACGAAAGAAAGCCCCAAATCCAGCATATAACGGACAGTTTGATTTTCACGAACGGAAATGGAACGATAGCGTTTTAACAAAGAAACAACCTCAGTCACCTCATCCGGTGGAAAATTATCTATTCCCATGGATGCTGCATATGAAATTTTCGGAGACTCCGTAAAATCAAGGAAAAAAGCCCGGTCAACCCCATTGTTATAACGACTATTCCAGACCTGATCACTTCCCGTCATATAAATATCGGCTTGAGGCGGATGTTTCCGAAGAGATTCGATCGACCGATATTTCCTTGTAAAACGGAACCTTGCGGTTAAAAACGACCGTAACCTCAGTTTGATAAACGGAACGAGAAATAATGCCGAAACAGCGTATACTACACGTCGAACCAAACTTCTTTTTTTATCATTCAGAATTCCCCGGATTTGACATCGGATGGACGAATTCGGACGCCAATAATTAATAAAGCAGACTTTGTGCCCGAAGCTTTCAATCTTGTTTGCCAAAGCATATGCCTGCAATATTGTTCCAAAATTGATATTATCCAAGATTGTAATCAATCCGACCTTCATAAACAGGATATTAACGTCTAACAATTTGACAAATTAATTCTTTGAGATGTAAATAATCCAAAGTAGCGACTATAAACCGTCTTGCATAAATCCGGAGTTTATGCGGGCAGCGAAATTCATTTTTGGCAAGATGTTCAAATGAATACTTATCCAGATTTACATAGACCGTATCCCGCTGTGGCGGACGGACAGTCGGATGGGCTAAATTCCAATTTTCCAATACAGCATCCTCAAAGCAAGACGGCATCAAATCCAAATTATTATTCATAGATTCGAGCATCTTCCGCCCCTTTTCCGTATTAACCAAAATTAAGGAAACGCCCTTTTTCACATCCAAAGAAGGAAAAAAACGCCGTACACCCCAAAAATCCGCTAATGTGATATCTCCGACACGTCCCGACCTTGCATAGGGACAAGAATAGCAGACCGGCCGATTCAAATAGCCATTAAGAAAGGCATATAAATAAGGTGAAAATAAATAATATGAATCAGCGACAACAACAGTTTTATTTCTACGCTCAAGTCGTATATTTATAGCAGGCCCCCAGCCATCCAAATCCCGGAAATTAAAACTTGAAATACGCCCCACATTCTTATGTTCCAGATAATCCTTATACGCAAAAAAGATTTTTTGGGAAGGGACACCATGACAAGCCAGATCCGAAGTGAATAAATTCTCATACTCACGTCTTAAAAACTTTTTTAATCCGGCAATTTGACAGGGCGTTCCCGTATAATATACTGATTTCCCTTGTCGTAGCAAATCCCGAACTTGAGAAAATGTCGTCCCCGTATCACTTTGAAGGTATTTTGAACCGCGTAATCGATCCAACTCCTTTTCAGAAAAAACACCGACATGTTTCAATCTGAATTCACGATCGAATGCGGCTCCGTATACCCCACCCTCCGCATGGAGAATAACAGATGCAATTTCAGAAAACAGTCCTCCGGATGAACTTTTCTTTCTTAATTCGACATCACGCGTCATTGCTGCATAGACCTGCATATTCGCAATCTCGGACGACACCAGGATCGGCTCTGAAATAGGACAAACTTTTTCACACAGCCCACACTGCGTACAAAGGTTCATATTAAGATGAGGATAGAGAAATCCCTCCTCATCTTCCTTCATAATAATGGCGTGAACATGGCATATCTGCTCGCAGGCACGACATCCACAACACAATTCTTTTTTTTGCGTATCAATATATTGCAACATTTATCAGCGTTCTTGTTTAAAAATGGGATGCCTGGTATCTGTAGTCAAAATCGATTGATACGGAGTAAGCGGCTGTTTTATAGGATTCAAAGTTGTAATATATACAAAGAGGAGAAAATAAACAACTAAAGCTGTCGCATACAGAGACCTCAAAGTTGTTTTACATTGCACTAAAACATGGGGCACCAAAACACATAAATAAATCAGAAAATACCACCCAATACGTCCACCCAGATGGCCACCTAACACAAAAGGCCATATTGCACCAAAAGAGGTAACATATAACAATTTTCGTGTTAACCAGTCTCTTTTTTTCCACGATAAAACACAAAGAGAGATGATAACCAGCGGATAAACATAACTAATCAACGAACCTCCGCTATATTCTACATCCGCCAATAAATAATATGTATATCCGAAATATTCTGCATACAAACGAATTATAACTCGAATACCAACCCCAATAATAATTAACACTAAAATCATTCGGGGAAATGTCATAAAATAAAATATGACCGGAATCAAAATACAAACAAATGCCGTATAATGAAACATTCCTGCAATAACAACAGCACCAATATATTTTAAATAAGCCTTAGTAACTAAATACCTATACGCATAAAGGACTATTGCTAAAGCAACCCCTTGCCGAATTGGCCCCAATGAGGTCGTATAAAAAAATGCCAAATAAGTAAGTGTCGCAAGAAAAAGATTATCCGTATATTTCCTTAGAGTGGAAAAAACTAAAATATAAGTAATAAGTCCGTATATAATAAATAATAACGGGGGCCATTTTGTATAACTAACTAATTGGCATATTATTTTATTGAACGGTTCAAACCGATCAATCGCATAAGTATCCAATGATGGATATACCGTCTCATAATAGCCGGGATAGTCCCACCCCACATCGAATCGCAATATGGAAACAAGTATAATTATCGTAATCCCGATATACGACCCATAGCCAAGTTTCCGGTTTTTATTTACCGGACGATTTCCCATCAGGATGACTACCGACAGAATGAATATTACGTAAAATAACATCAGCTATATACTATAGTGTACCGTCCATAGTCCAATCAAAAGCATTTATTGTCTGTCGGCAAGCCTCAATATATTGTTTCCCAAACCGAAGATCCGGTTCCATATAATTACCTTCCCCCCATTCATTCCATGATTTAATAAAAATCATTGGTTGCACTACCCGTTTTTGGCGGGTAATCAGTAAAATATCGGTCAGGTGACGTTTAAACAACTCCGGAGTTGAGTTATGAAAAATACTACCACCAGTTCCTAATCTTGGAGAATGATCCCAATTTGGGACAACAACGGGTACAACTTTTTCATTTTCAAAAGCTGGGCACAGCATTTTTTTTATGGCCTTTCTGTAAGAAACCACATGAGCAGGAAGATGCAGAAACCGATTGATAAGAACATCTTTCAGCAATCTTTTTACACTATGCCCTTGCCCAAATGCCCCATTGATATTACTCAAAATGACATTGTCGAATACATTATATCGGGGATGTTTCACCTCCCGAGGATCGGCCGTATAAGCCATAAAATAGAACTCCGGTAAATTATTTTTCCTGGCGAGCTCATTCCAACGGGTCAACATAGGATAGTGTCCCGGAATAGATTTGTAATCATAAATTACAAAAACGAGCCGATCATCGATTCGTAAATATCTTTTGTCAGAAAAAGCCGGCAGAAGAGCATAAAAATGATTATCTATATCATCAATACCAGGATAGGTTTGTTCGATGAGAACCTTCCGCTCTACACGCTGAGCTGCTGCATTCCAGTTATTATTCGTCCACGTATGATTCGCCCAACAAATACAAAACGGGAAATCGGGAACGCCTCGCTCTATCATATCGACCAATGGACGCTCCATAAGCCTTTTCCCGCCAAACCAGTATTCATAGAAACAAAATGCCGTGACCCCAGCCTCTCGAGCAAGTTGAACTTGTTGTTCGTAAATAAGCGAAAGACGTAAATCGTAATATCCTAAATCTGCCGGAATTCGAGGCTGATAATGCCCGGGAAATAACTTCCGAGCCTTTCCAACATTTGTCCATTCCGTAAATCCTTTCCCCCACCAGTTATCATTTTCCGGGAAAGGATGAAATTGAGGCAGATAAAATGCTATTATTTCCGGTTTAATCATATCAATCATTTAAGCATTTAATAACTTTAGCAGGATTTCCACCCACCACGCTATAAGGAGGAACGTCTTTGGTTACCACTGCATGCGCAGCAACAATACTTCCCTGACCAATGGTTACGTTCGGAAGAATTGCAGCATATTCTCCGATCCAGACATTATCTTCAATAATAACCGGGCCTTTTGAATACAATGGACGCATATTCGGCGGCATATCCAGCAGATCACGCTGTGATGCCCCATGGGCATTATCCGTAATAAAAATTTTTCTTCCACAACGGACATGTTTTCCTAAAATCACAGAGTTGATACTTGAAATATGACTATCCGTACCAATCTTACATCCATCGCCAATCACAACATGAGGCGTAAATGTCTGCGACGCTGGTTGGAATTCAGTATATGCCTCCAAAACACATCGGGCACCAATTTGGACATCATCTTCTATAAAGATACATTTCGCATTTCCATATAATTTCAGACCTCGTCTGATACGACATTTTTTTCCAACGGCATTGAAATAAGGAGATACCCAATAAGTATACATGATATCCAATAGAGTGGATATCTTAAGATGTAATCTATAGGGATAAACCGTTGCCCAAACATGCATAATCCATTTAATGCAATTCAACATCTCAAGTAAATTTTTCCGCGAATTTTTCTATATCTTCAAACATTTGCCAATTTTCACGAATCCAATCTTCCGGCATATTCCACCATTTAAATTGCTGTAAAAATTCAATTTGATCCGGGGTAAACCGATATTTAATAATTTTAGCCGGGACTCCACCAACTATTGCATAAGGCGGAACATCCTTCGTTACAACAGCTCCGGCAGCGACCACGGCACCATTCCCGATAGATACACCATCCATAATCTTTACATCAGCCCCGATCCACACATCATGTCCGATATCAACCAGATATCCCGAGGCAGTTTTCCGATACATTTCAAATCCAGGCTGTAATCCAGTGTAATACGAGTAGCCAAATACTTTACGAGTATCTTTATAAAAAGCAAGAAAGGTTGACACGAAAGTGTCCGTTGGATGATTACTGAATCCCGTATATACACGAGGCCCAATACTGCAAAATTTACCAATCCGAGCGCCAAAAAGTCTGCAATCGAAGGCAATATAGCTATGCCGAGACAAATAGCTATCAACCAATAAACTTCTTTTATGCACAAGATTATCCCCCTCAAATACGGTGTTGGCAAATCGGGAACCTGAACGACATATTACGTTTTTCGCATAATACAATCGGATCTTCTGAATAAAATATCGCAAAGGACAAGCCTTATCATAAATAGCATAAAGCCTGTATAATATACTTCTCAACAATCTCATCGACAAAAGTTTCGGTTGATATTTGATATCCGGTTGATAAACATTTTAAATTCAGGTGCTATCAGATATAAAAACAAACAAACAAGGCCTGTAAACACTGAGATTGCAACTATCATATACAAGAGTAAATCAGCAAAGGATTGCTGTGGGTCGAAACTCATTAAGGAAATACAATACATAGAAATACAAGCTGCGACAAACATGGCACTTATATGTTTAATAAAAACAAGGATATATCTCCAAAGAGAAAGTTTCAGTACAATCCGGAATAAGAAATAAGGCTTCCACGTAATCGTACCTATCAAACTTATGAGAATCCCCGATAAAATACCATTCAACCCGTAATAAAGGCCAAGTAAAACAGACAATCCGATATTAAGAAACGCCTCGAAAAGTGGATACCAAACATCCTGAAACATCCCATGAGCAATAAGAAATGATTCGACACTCGTCCTCAGAGCATTAAAAAACATAATAAGTGTTATCAGCAACAATATTGAATTGGGCAACAAATACTCAACTCCGACCCACAATACAATAAATGGAGTGGCAATGATATAAACGCCAAAACTCATTATAGAGATTAAGAAGAAACGAACCGAGAACAACTCGTAAAATACCCTTGCTGTCTTTTGCGTATCACACTCTGCAACCAAATTACCGATCCCCGCACTAATACTATTAAATACGGCATTTAGCAAAGCAATACACCCACTAACAATTAACATATAGTTACCATAAATTGCAACAACTGTTAAAGAAGTAAAAGCATATACAACGATCGGACTTGATTGGGATACGACAAAACTTGCAATTTTGTGAAAAAACAACTGCTTGGTTTTCCGTGTAATGTGAGAATATTTATGTATGAGATTTTTTCCTTGTCGATAATCGGTATGCAGCCACGGGTATTCTTTTCGAACGACAGCATTAATTCCAAATATAGTTACAATCGCAGCCACAAATTCAAGTCCAAGCCACCATACATATCCATCAGACAAGTAATTTATAGCTAAAATCTGCAGAACTACCTTTATATTTTTTATGCCTTGGACGACATAATTCAACTTATAATTCTTCTGATCTGAAGTAAGTACAATCTGTTTATAATTAAAAAAATACCCGGAAAGCGCAGCTATAAGAAGGACAATAAAAGTTGTGTAAGTATACCAGGCAGGAACTTCGGCTTTAGAAAATATCCACGGAAAAAAACACATCAATAAGACAGCAATACCTCCAACAAACAGCCCTATCTTATAATATAAATATCCTTGGACAGAAACGATTTCATTGATTTGTTGCCGATTTTTCTCAGCAAGCGGTTTATATAGCGAATATCCGATAGCTGCCCCAACTCCCAACTCAGCAAGATTCAAAAACTGGAGTAGATTTGTCGCAGTTGTATTCAGTCCTAAAACTTCTGCACCAAGATGCTCTAAAAAAATCTTACGGGAAAAGAATTGAAGACCAAGATTTATAAAATAGAATAATAAGGCAACTACACTATTCTTAAGACTTTTAGCCGTTCTGGACTCTACCATACATTAGCAATCCATTTACCTGTCCTTATACATGCTCTGGTAGTACTCTTGGTATTCGCCAGAAGTTATGTCGTCCATCCATTTTTGGTTTTGGAGGTACCAGCGGACAGTTTTTTCGATTCCTTCCTCGAACTGCAGGCTTGGCTGCCATCCCAGTTCGCGCTTGAGCTTGCGCGAGTCGATGGCGTACCTCATATCGTGTCCGGCACGGTCGGTGACATGGGTAATCAGTTTTTCGGATGTCCCCTCGGGATTCCCCAGCAGCCTGTCCACCGTCCTGACGATCACCCGTATCAGGTCGATGTTCTTCCATTCGTTGAAGCCCCCGATGTTATACGTATCGGCGACCTTACCCCTGTGGAAGATCACGTCGATGGCCCGCGCATGGTCTTCGACATACAGCCAGTCGCGCACGTTCTCGCCACGGCCGTACACGGGCAGCGGCTTTCGGTGGCGGATGTTGTTGATGAACAGCGGAATGAGCTTCTCCGGAAACTGGTAGGGCCCGTAGTTGTTCGAGCAGTTGGTCACCAGCGTCGGCATCCCGTACGTGTCGTGGTAGGCTCGCACGAAGTGGTCGGACGAGGCTTTCGAGGCCGAGTAGGGGCTGTGCGGCGCGTACTTCGTCTCTTCGGTGAAGAACTCCTCGCCGAAGGGCCCGCCGCCGCTCTCCCCGCCCGCAGCATCTCCCTCGGGACGGGTCAGCTCCAGCGCCCCGTACACCTCGTCGGTGGAGATGTGGTAGAACAATTTGCCCTCCCACTCTCCGTCCCAGTATTCCCGTGCCGCCTCGAGCAGCGAGAGCGTACCCATGACGTTCGTACGCGCGAAGGTGAACGGATCCCTGATCGAGCGGTCGACATGGCTTTCGGCCGCGAGGTGGATGACCCCGTCGATGTCATACTGACCGAACAGCGCCCGCAGCATATCCAGGTCGCAGATGTCCCCCTTCTCGAATACGTAGTTCGGGGAATCCTCGATGTCCCGCAGGTTGGCAAGATTCCCGGCATAGGTCAGCTTGTCGAGGTTGATGATCCGGTAATCGGGGTATTTGTTCACGAAAAGGCGGACTACGTGCGAGCCGATAAAGCCCGCGCCGCCCGTGATCAGGATAGTACGTTTCGATTCCATTATCTATGCTTTAATTTATCTATTATTGATAGAATCCACAGGGTAAACTATCGCATCATTGCCAAGTTCTCGATAGTAATTTTCCTTCACGATTTTAAGTTCTGATGTGTTCGAGATGATCTTATACCCCTCTCCGTCGATTTTTTTGCCGATCGTCGTTCCGGCTGCTAAGGTGCAGTAGGCCGGCAGGTGCGTTCCCTTGAGTATCGTACAGCGGCATCCTATCCAACAGTTCCGGCCGATAAGTACAGGAGCATATCCTTTGGTGAATGTTCCCGTTTCGCGGTTTCTCATCCGGTGAAAGTCGGTATCCATGATGATGGCATCCCACCCGACAAGGACATTTTCCATAAACTCAATATGATGGTAGGCAATGAGCTTCAAAGCTGCAGTCGCACCAAAATTATTTCCGAATATCAGATTTCCATGCTTTCCCAACGATATCCCGGATGCATTGCCGATAACACATTTTCCGGCAAACGAACATCGCCCTCCATGATTTTCCCAAATGAATCCGGTACTCGGATAGAGACTTACTGTGGGCTCCCCTAATCGTATCATCCCTGTAGATATATCTCCAGAGATTGTGATACTGCCTTTTGCCCGAAGTATCTTTGCCCGATAAAGAAATATAGGCAATTTGACAGCCTGTCGCCATGGCAGATAATGAAAGTTAAACCAAATTGTTTTAGGTAAATAGGGAATATACTTCAGATATTTTTTAATTTTGGAGGGGGGGGGAATCAACTGCATATCGGGAGTAAGTTATCTTAACTTTTCAAGACAGTACAGCATGGCCTCCCTCCAGTGGGGGATGTCCATTTGGAAGGTCTGTTTTACCTTTGTTTTGTCCAGCACCGAATAGGCCGGGCGGGTCGCCTTGGTCGGGAATTCCGACGTGTGGCAGGGGATGATGCGGCATTTGTCATGTCCCGCGGCCGCGGCGATCTCCGTCGCGAAGTCGTACCACGAGCACACGCCCTCGTTGGTGAAGTGGTACACGCCCTCATTGCCCGCATAGCGCCCCGCTTCGATGATCGAGAAGAGCGCCAGCGCCAAGTCCCCGGCGTAGGTCGGCGTGCCGATCTGGTCGAAGACCACCTGCAGCCGCTCCCGCTCCGAGCTCAGGCACAGCATCGTCTTCAGGAAGTTCTTCCCGTACTCCGAATAGAGCCACGCCGTGCGGAAGATCAGATACCGGCAGCCCGAGGCCATGACGGCGCGTTCACCCGCAAGTTTCGTACGGCCGTACGCCCCCAGCGGCGAAGGCGTTACATCCTCTGTATAGGGCGTATGGGCTGTGCCGTCGAAGACGTAGTCCGTCGAGACGTGGAACAGTGTCGCACCCGTTTCTTTGGCCGCAGCCGCGAGATTGCCCGCAGCCTTGTGGTTCAGCAGGTCGGCCCTCGCCTCGGCCTCCTCGGCCTTCTCCACGTCGGTATAGGCCGCACAGTTCACGATAACGTCGATCCTGTGTTCCCGGACTGCACGCAGAACCGCCCCGGCATCGGTGATGTCCAGCTCCGCGACGTCCGTACAGATATAGTTGTGGGGCGAGACACCGCCCAGACGCTGCAGGGAGCGGCCAAGCTGTCCGTTCGCTCCCGTGATCAGGATATTAAGCATAGTAATCCGTATTATAGTCGAACAACTCCCCGGCCTCCGACAGCCGCGGGTGGCGGCTGTCCTTCGGCGAGAGCACGACATCTCCAGGCGGCAGGTGCCAGTCGATGCCCAGCGTGGGGTCGTCCCACGCGATAGCGCCCTCCGACTCGGGGGCGTAGGGGTTGTCGCACTTGTACTGGAACGTCGCTTCATCGCTCAGCACGGCAAAGCCGTGTGCGAAGCCGCGAGGTATGAAGAACTGGCGTTTGTTATCCCCCGAGAGTTCCACCGAGACGTGTCGTCCGAACGTGGGAGAGCCGCGGCGGATATCAACCGCGACGTCGAGCACACATCCCCGGATCACGCGCACGAGTTTCGACTGGGCGCAGCGGCCCTTCTGAAAATGGAGGCCCCGCAGTACGCCGTAGCGCGAATGCGATTCGTTGTCCTGCACAAAGCGCACGAGACGCACCTGCTCGTCGAACTTCCGCTGCGAGTAGCTTTCGAAGAAGTAACCCCGCGCGTCGCCGAAAACCTCCGGCTCGAGAATAACCACGCCTTCTATAGCGGTAGGGATGACTTTCATAGTTTAAATTTTAAGATCAGTTGATTGTATAATCGACCAAATTGAAGGACAAGCATTTGCTTAACACTTGTATATAACAACGGTAAAGCAACACCACAAAACACGTATGGAATCCACCAGATATTTATCCGATCCGAAATCGCAGGAAATGCGGACAAATAATCAATACTATAACCATATATCAGAATCTGGAGCAGGCCGACAACTTTGAATGCAAGAAAATGCAAAGCCATGATAGTTAAAGACGCATTTCCTACATAAATCATAATACGCGACAGAGTCGGCAGCTTATGTATGTATACAGCCAAAATATAAGTGAACAGACAACCGACGACCGATGCAAAATAAAAAACGGGTAGCGGAGGGAAAATCGAACTGACGATTTCCACCGTTACATTTTTATATTGCAAGAAGAGCAGTAACATCAGTAAAATCGCGATACTCCATATATTAACAGGCATATATCGCTGGTATTTCCGAAACATTCGCCCCATATACAAAACAGCGGTCAGATAACACTCGTTAGATAAAATCCGTCGTATAATCGGGATATTAATCTGCTGTATCTCTGCATCAAAAACAGAGCAAAGAACCACTGCGAACAAAATCCCCCCCCCTAAAATTATATCGGAATATCTGTCTGACAGTCGTTTAGAAATCCAAACTCCAATCATGAACAAGAAGGAAACGATAAAAAGACTTCTCAGAAACCACAATGCACCCAACAATTGCTCCGTAGTGACGCAAGTACAAAAATTTTTAAGACAATCCAAATAGTCTTGTCGTGTGTACAAATGGCAGGTCTGAGGATTATAAAAATGAGCTCTGAAAAAAAGATTGTGCAACAGCATGAATACGATTCCGTATCCGATCAGCGGAAACCACAAACTTTTAATTTTTTTCCAAAGGAATAAAAGTTTATCGTCTATATATTTATCCTTGAAGAAATAACCGGCTACGAAATAGAAAACAGCCAAATGAAACAGATATACAAAGTTATGAACCGGAGAATACGACGTATGCCCGACAACCACAAAAATGATCCCCAATCCTTTCATGATCGAGAATACATGACTATTCTCTTTTTGCTCAACCGTTATCATAGTTTATTATTCCGTTTCGTCGGTGAGTTTCAACAGGTACTGCCCGTACTGGTTCCTGAGCATCGGCTG
>OLFS01001728.1_pt1 | contig 15983 bp, 18 predicted proteins | sample 1605491 | NCBI WGS metagenome assembly OLFS01 (sample SAMEA3888921, study PRJEB22519) | human gut metagenome | biome: human gut; feature: human-associated habitat; material: faeces | place: Denmark | collected 2011 | reverse complement strand
CGATGCAGTCAAACAGCTCAGCGATGTAGTCATGCGGCTCGATCTGGGTGGTGTAGGGGTTCCAGGTCAGGCCCAGAGAGGTAACAAACTCCTCGGAGAACTGGTGCCAGTCCACATCCGGGTAGGCGCTAAGGTGGGCGTTGTAGTTGCCGACCGCACCGTTGATCTTGCCGAGGATCTCCACCGCCATGATCTGCTTGAACTGGCGCTCCAGACGGTAGGCGACGTTGGCCATCTCCTTGCCCATGGTGCTCGGGGTGGCCGGCTGACCGTGGGTGCGGGAGAGCAGCGGCATGTCACGATACTCGTGAGCCAGACGCTTGAGCTCGCTGATCAGCTTTTCGCAATAAGGCTTGATGACCTCTTCGCGGGCAGTTTTCAGCATCAGACCGTGGGAGTTGTTGTTGATGTCTTCCGAGGTACAGGCGAAGTGGATGAACTCGCTGACAGCCGCCAGCTCCGGGTTCACTTCGACTTTCTCTTTGAGGAAGTACTCCACCGCTTTCACATCATGGTTGGTGGTGCGCTCGATCTGTTTGATACGGGCGGCGTCACTCTCGTTGAAGTTGCTGACGATGCCGTCGAGCAGGGCGTTGGCGGCCGCGCTCAAGGCAGGGACTTCCGGGATCCCGGCGTGGCTGGCCAGTTTTTGCAACCAGCGCACCTCGACTTCGACGCGAAAACGCAGCAGGCCGAATTCGGAGAAGATAGGGCGCAGGGCATCGGCCTTGTCGCCATAACGACCGTCAATCGGGGAAACAGCAGTCAGCGCGGACAGCTCCATGGGGTGAACTCCTGATGATTTGTGTGGGGGATCCGTATCCACTCGCGCGTGGGGCTGAGTCGTCATCAAGGCGGATGTGCGGCTGTTCACCCTGATGTTGACCTCGCTTGCCCGCGCGCGAGCCGATGATTAGTAACGTTTGGCCAGCTCCACCATCTTCTTGCGGGCGAAGATGATCTGGGTGCGGCTGCCACCGAGCTGACGCCACAGCACGCAGGCACGAATGCCCGCCAGCAGCAGGGCGCGCACCTTGTGCTGCACCAGCGGTTGCTGCAGGAACAGCGGGGTACCCGCCACCTGGATGCGTGGCCCGATGGGGCTGATAAGATCGCTGTAGATGCTCGCCATGTTGGCCAAAATCTGCTCGTCGAGCAGATCGAAGTGCTGTTGCTGGCGGCCAATCTGGCTGATCCGCTCACCCAGCATATTGAGAATGTCCTTGCGCTTGGCCAGCTTGCGCTCCAGCGCAATCAGGCTCACCACGTAGCGGGTCAGCTCGGCATTCTTCTGGCTGCCGTCGGCACCCAGCTGCTCGACCAGCGCGCGGTAGCCGTCGCGAATGGCCAGATGGGTGTTGTTGAACACCTCGAGCGGCTGGCTCGGGTTGGTCACCAGAATGCTGGAGAGGCTCTCGCGCAGGGCCGCCTCGTCACAGCTGCCGTCTCGGGCCACCTTCTGCACCAGATACGCGGCCTGGCAGATGCCGGCAAAGGCCATGGTTCTGTCTTGGAATTTATCGCTCACGTCTGCTGCCTTCTGTTAAGGATTCAAACCGGATGGCTGAAACGTTGTTCGATGATGCCGCCGCCCAGACACACTTCCCCGTCGTAGAAGACGGCGGATTGGCCCGGGGTGACCGCAGCCTGCTTTTCGTCGAAGATGACCCGGATGGTTTCGTCGTCGATGGGCTGGATCAGGCAGGGGATATCCTGCTGGCGGTAGCGGGTCTTGACGGTGCAGCGACGCGGCTCGCGAATGGGAGTGCGATCCACCCAGTGCAGCTGGCTGGCGATGAGGCCATCGGAGTAGAGGCGGGGATGTTCGCCCTGCGCTACCACCAGCACGTTGCGCTCAACCTCTTTGTCGACCACATACCAAGCCTCTTCGGTGGCATCCTTGCGACCACCGATACCGAGCCCCTTGCGCTGACCCAGGGTGTGATACATCAGACCCTGATGCTCGCCGATCACCTTGCCATCCACGGTCTCGATTTTGCCGGGCTGGGCGGGCAGGAACTTGGCCAGGAAGTCCTTGAACTTGCGCTCGCCGATAAAGCAGATGCCGGTGGAGTCTTTCTTCTTGGCGGTGATGAGATCCAGCTGCTCGGCGATGCGGCGCACCTCGGGCTTCTCCAGATCGCCAACCGGGAACAGGCTCTGGCCCACTTGCTTCTCGCTCAGGGTATAGAGGAAGTAGCTCTGATCCTTGTTGGTATCGAGACCGCGCAGCAGGCGCGGGCGGCCGGTGCTGTCGTCACGGCGCACATAGTGGCCGGTGGCGATGTAGGTGGCACCCAGCTCTTCGGCGGCAAATTCGAGGAACGCCTTGAACTTGATCTCCTTGTTGCAAAGGATATCCGGGTTTGGCGTGCGGCCAGCCTTGTACTCTTCGAGGAAGTGCTCGAACACATTGTCCCAGTACTCGGCCGCGAAGTTGATGGTGTGGAGTTTCATCCCCAGCTTGTCGCAGACGGCCTTGGCATCAGCCAAATCCTGGGCGGCAGAGCAGTACTCGTCCGTGTCGTCTTCTTCCCAGTTCTTCATGAACAAGCCTTCGACCTGATAGCCCTGCTGCTGGAGCAGGTAGGCCGAGACGGAAGAATCCACGCCGCCGGACATGCCGACGATCACCTTGATTTGGCTGTTGTCTGTCATTAGTCGAAGTTACCAGTTCGTTTAAACGGGGCGTATTCTACCAGAGTTTTGCGCCCCCGGTCACATATCCATGCCGTAGTTCCCATCAGGAGCCTGATAGCAGGAAATCGTTTTTCTGTTGTTGGCCTTTGTCACCGAAAAAGAGTGTCAAATGGCCTCAGATAAAGGCCTTGAGTGCCGACAGCGGCAGCCGTGTCCCCGCCAGATAATCCTGAATGCACTGCCACACCAGCGGGCTGCGCAGGGCCGGTTTGCATTCCGCTATTTCTTCTAGAGTGAGCCAGTGGCAAGCCAGCACATCGCCGTCAGGATCCTCTGGATGGTGCTGACCCGGCGCTTTTTCAAGGTCGAAGATGATGGCGGTGCGCACATAGGTGGCCTCGCTGTCGGCCGGTTTGAACAGATAGGTACCAAGCCAGGCGGTCGGTGTGGCGGTCAGCCCCGTCTCCTCTTTCAGTTCGCGACAGGCCGCTTCAAGCAGGTTTTCCCCCGGCTCCACATGGCCGGCGGGTTGGTTGAAACGGCGCTGGCCTTTTATCTCCTCTTCCACCACCAGAAAGCGCCCCTGCCACTGGACCAGGGCGGCGACTGTCAGGCGCGCCTCCATGCGGGCGTGGCTGGTGGTCGATTGCTCTGCCTGATTGCTCATCATGACTCCTTGTCGTTGCTATTGGGATTGCCCGCTCGGGCGGGTCTGCGTGCCGTTCCTCGCCCGCTGCTGCGGGGTTTGCCGCCGTTCGGGTTCGTGGCTGCGCGCTCGGTTGGGTGAGTGCTGCGGGGGCGTTCGTCCCGTCTCGGCTGGCTGGCCCGCTTTGGCGCATCCCCTGCCGGTTTGGCCGGTTTAGCGGTATGAGTGCCTGAACGGGATGAGGAGGGACGCGGGCGGCTGCTGGAGCTCGGCACCAGCTCGGGGGCGGGCAGGCTGCGGCTCTCGCCGGGTGCCAGACCATCTAACGTCCAGTCGCCGATGGCGTAGCGAATAAGGCGCAGGGTGGGGTGGCCGATATGGGCAGTCATCCGCCGCACCTGCCGGTTGCGCCCCTCCACTATCTTGATCTCCAGCCAGCTGGTGGGGATCTCCTTGCGCTCGCGGATCGGCGGATTGCGCGGCCACACCGCAGGTTCATCCATGATGCGCGCCCCGGCGGGCAGGGTCATGCCGTCATTGAGCTCCACACCGGCGCGCAGAGCGGCCAGTTTCTCCTCGCTCGGAATGCCTTCTACCTGCACCCAGTAGGTCTTGGGGGTCTTCTCCCCCGGCTGGGTGAGGCGCGCCTGCAGCTTGCCATCGTTGGTGAGCAGCAGCAGCCCCTCGCTGTCGCGATCGAGCCGCCCTGCGGCATAGATGCCGGGCTCTTTGATGTAATCCTTGAGGGTCTCGCGGCCCGCCTCGTCGGTGAACTGGCAGAGCACCATGTAGGGCTTGTTCAGCAGGAGCAATTTGCGATCCTCTGGGGCCAGCTCCGGTTTGCGGGGGGATGCATGGCGGGGGGCGGCTGGTTTGGCCGCCGTGCGCGGGGCGTTATCGCGCGGCGTACGGTTGACAGAGAGACGGGAGCGGGGAGATTTCATCGGATACACACTTCAGACAGACGATGGCAGCGAGTGTACCACAGGGTGCTGAGGGCAGGATGAATGGCTGGCGTTACAGCAAGCAGCGCCCAGAGCCAATTCGCCTAGCTTAGCAGGCTCTCGATGACGATAGCCTGACGGGCGGGGGGCGAGCCCGCCAACAGCAGGGCGTAGCTGACCACATCGTCGATCATCGTCTGCGCCAGTCGGGTGAGGGGGCGCAGGGTCTCCCGTCCGCTACCGACCGGCACCGCCAGCAGAATAATGGTCTGCACCTGCCCGATTTGAGAGCCCCACTCGATAGGCTCCTTGCAATTGAGCAGGGTCAGCGCTGGCTGGCTGATCCCTTCGCTCAATACATGGGGCATGGCAAGGCCGGGGCGGATGATGGTGGCCGAGACCTGCTCGCGCCGCTCTACCGCAGCGGTCAGTGTGGCGCGGTCGGTGACCAGCTCGGCGGGCAGCAGATCGATCAGATGCTCGAGGGCTTCGGCCTTGGTCAGCGGTTCGGGGCTGTAGGCCAGCTGGCGCAGGGCAAAATGGTAGTCGGGCAGAGCGTTGGTCAGTCGCAACTCCGCCAGCGCGGCGGTGCGCGGGCGCACCAGCGGTTGACCCAGCTCCCCGCACCAGCAGGTAAAGGCCATGTGGGCCAGTTCGGCATCGCACCCTTCAATTTGCAACTGGCAGAGATCGCCGGGCTGGGTGGCGAGGGTCAACAGGGAGAGCTGGTTGCTGGCGGCAACGGTCTGGCGCCGGGTGAGGTTGGCACAGCGGATGGTGGATTTGAACATCCCCGCCAGCCGGTTCAACTGCTTGGCCTGGGTGATGCTCAACCCCTGCTGGCAGTAGAAGGTGATTTCGCGGGTCAGCATCAGGCCGGGATCGGCAGGGCCTTGAGTACGGCGTTGGCATCCAGCAGCACGGTTTCCAGTCTCACCTGATGGATGGTGCAGCCGAGGAAGCGCTCTTTCTGCTCAATCTCGATATCGGAGGCAATCAACACCAGGTCGGCGCTGGCAATATCGCGGGCGGTCAGCATGTTCTCCATGCCCATGGCGCCCTGAGTCTCGACCTTGATCTTGAGTCCCAGCCCAGTGGCGGCTTTTTGCAGGGCATCGGCAGCCATATAGGTATGGGCGATACCGGTCGGGCAAGCGGTGACGGCGACGATCTTCATCTGCTCTCTGTGATGCTGACAAGGGGGAGCAACAAGATAGCGCCAGCGGGGGGCTTTTACCAAAAGTCCATATGAAAAGTGGGATCTTGATGGGGATATGCCCGTCCCTTGAACGGCAGTGCAGGCTGATATGGGCCAGCTGGGAGTGGGGTTGCCCCAAACAACAAGGGCCACCCCTGTGGGTGGCCCTGAACAATCTGCGTCTGTTGTTATGGCTATCAGGCGGTCTGGGCGGCCAGCTCGGCGGCTTTCAGTTCGCGCTTGATGCGGCGGATCTTGCGCTCCTCGGCGACCGCGACACAACCCATCAGTACCAGACAGGCGGCGGCTGCGATATCCAGCGCCGCGAAGGTGCCGGTCCAGCCGGTCAGACCGAAGATGGGGGTGCCATCGGCGATCATGCCCAGACCCAGTTTGGCGAAGCTGTCACCGATGAGGTAGGCAAAGGTGCCCTTGACGCCATCGGCCACGCTGATGCCCTGCTTGGGGACGAAGCCCACGGCGGCGACGCCGATCAGCAGTTGCGGACCAAACACCAGGAAGCCCAGGGTGAACAGGGAGCCCAGGAACATAAACTGGGTGGTCGCATGCTGGTAGAGACCCAGGGTGGCGATGATCAGCGCCAGTGCCACGCAGGCAACCAGACCACGACGGCCATTGGCCAGATCGGAGAGGTAACCCCACATCAGGGTGCCGACCAGTGCGCCCACTTCGAAGAAGGTAAAGCCCTGAATAGCCACGTCTTTGGAGAAGCCAAGCTCCTGGTGGGCATAGACGGTGGACCACTGGTCGATACCGATACGCACCACGTAGAGGAAGATGTTGGCAAAGCAGAGCAGCCAGATCACCTTGTTGAGCAACACGTACTTCACGAAGATCTGCCACTTGGTCAGCTTCTGCTCTTCGGTAGCGATATCCTCTTCGCTCGCCACTTCGTCAAACAGCTCTTCCACCTTGCCAAGGCCGTAGGCTTCCGGCGAATCGCTACCAAAGCGCAGGCCGATAAAGCCGACGATCAGCGCGATCATGGAGGGGAAGATAAACATGCCGAGCACGTTGCCATCAAACAGGTAGTTGGCACCGAACAGCGCCACACCGGCTGCACCGGCACCGCCCACGTTGTGGGAGAGGTTCCACATACCCAGATAGGTGCCGCGCTTGTTGCGAGGGGTCCACTTGGTGATGGTGGAGTAGCTGCACGAACCGCCACAGCTCTGGAAGAAACCGCTCAGGGCATAGAAGAAGATCATGAAGTAGAGGCTGAAACCTGTGCCGCCCATGCTGGCACTGAAGCCCAGCATGCAGAGCGCGGAGAGGATCAGCATCAACGGCAGGAACTGCTTGGTGTTCTTGCCGTCGGCATAGTAGGAGACGATGGTCTTGCCCACCCCGTAGGTGATGGAGAAGCCAAGGCCGATCATGCCAAGCTCGGTCATGGAGAGACCGTACTCCTGGATCATGTCATTCTGCGCAATGTTGAAGTTCTTGCGGATCAGATACATGGTCAAATAGCCAATAAATACAACCAGATAAGATTGCATAAACGGCTTGAACCAGAGCTTGCGCCGGGCTTCGACCGGCAGGTCCAGGGTGGGGACCCGGACCTGTTGGAGCAATTTCAACATCTTCGTTCATCCTCTGCGAGATAGACGGTATTTCCGCCGCGCCCCTCATTTGTAGATAGGTTGTTCGAGGGCACGCCACGGAAGGGGGAACGGAACGTCGGGGCTGTCAGCCGTTGCTGCGCTCGACGCTCCATCCATATAAACCCGGGCCCGGCACGGGATGACGGGGCATATTGCCCGTCGCGGTGCGGGTCACGACATCAGGTGGGGTGACTCTAATAAGAGGGGCAAAAAATGGCTTGAGAGCCATCCCTAGTGGGGCTAGGAAATTTTCCTAGTTTTTGCGCTTTAGCGGACAAAGCGTGAGAAACATCACACCGCTGACGCCGGATTGCTGCCATTTCAGCCAGTTTGGCGCTCTGTGTGAGTGCCGGGCTAGTGGGATGGATAGGCCAGAAGGGAGCAAGGGAAAGGCAAGGAGAGAGGTGAAGGGAGAGACGAGGAAGAGTGCTTGTTGACCACTATTTCTCGGGGGGCGATTTTGGGAAATACGGCTCGCCAGCCATCCCAAAAAACAAGAGGCCACCCCGTGGGGTGGCCTCTTTTTATGCTCTATGAGCCGCGATGGCGAGAGGGACTCAGGCCGCCTTGGCCAGGGTTACCCCGTCACTCTTTTTGACCCGCAGTTTTTTCAGGGCAACCGCCACCACGCCGGTGACGATGGCACCGCAGATCATGCAGAGCAGGGCCAGCAGCGGCTTGTTGACCGCACCCAGCAGGGCCACGATGGGGCCACCGTGGGCGACGCTGTTGGTAATGCCAAACAGGAAGGCCATCACCGCGGCGGTCATGCTGCCCAGAATGTTGGCCGGAATGACGGCCAGCGGGTCACGGGCGGCGAACGGAATCGCCCCTTCGGAGATACCCACCAGACCCATGGCACCGGCGGCTTTGCCCGCTTCGATTTCAGAGGCATCGAAGATACCGAGCTTGCGACCGAGCACGGTCGCAAGCGACATGCCAAGGGGCGCAGCCGGGATGGCGCAGGCCATGGCACCCATAAACTGGGTCTGACCGGAGGCGATCATGCCGACCGAGAACAGGAAGGCCACCTTGTTGACCGGGCCACCCATATCAAAGCCAGCCATACCACCCAGCACGATACCCAGCAGCACCAGACTGCCACCGCTCATGGAGAGCAGCATGGCGTTGAGGCCGGTCATCATGTCGGCAATCGGGGCACCGATGATGAAGACCGCAGCGATAAAGAGCGACCCGACGATGGGTGCGATCAGGATTGGCACCAGCGGCTGCACCATCTTGTGGTACTGGCGAGTGGCAATCCAGCGCACCAGATAGCCGACCAGGAGGCCCGCAATGATGGCACCGATAAAGCCGGTACCGGCATCAGCGCCGTAGAAGCTGCCGTTATTGGCGATCCAGCCACCGATAAAGCCCGGTGCCAGCGCCGGACGATCACCGATGGCGTAGGCGATATAGCCCGCCAGAATGGGGATCATCAGGGTGAAGGCGGCCACGCCCACGTTGAGGATCTGGTTCCACATGCTCCCTTCCGGGATCTGCATGCCGCTCGGAGTCGGGTTGCCGCCGATGGCCAGTGCCAGCGCGATAAGCAGACCGCCGGTCACCACGAACGGGATCATGTGCGACACACCGTTCATCAGGTAGCGATAGAGATCGGAACTGCCGCCCGCGCTCTTCTCTTCACCTTTTTTATCTTCTTTGCCAGCCACATAGGCGGAGGCCTTCAGCGCTTGTTCGATCAGACCCTTGCCATCCTTGATGGGGGCCTTGACGCCGGTCTTGATGAGCGGCTTGCCAGCGAAGCGGGCCATGTCCACCTGCTTGTCACAAGCCACCACGATGGCGCTGGCGCGAGCGATCTCATCCGCGGTCGGGCTGTTCTTGACGCCGATGGAGCCGTTGGTCTCCACCTTCACCTCATAACCCAGCTCCTTGGCGGCGCGCTCCAGCGACTCGGCAGCCAGATAGGTGTGGGCGATACCGGCCGGGCAGCCGGTGACACCGATGATAAAGCCCTTGCTGGTGGTCGGGGCCGCGCTCTGCTCCTCTTTCTTGGCCAGCAGCAGCGCCAGCGCATCGGCCGGAGTTTTCGCCGCCAGCAGTTTGGCGATAAAGCCCTCTTCGATCAGCTTGCCGGAGAGCTCGGCCAGCACCTCGATATGGTGGTTGGCGCCGCCATCGGGGGAGGCGATCATGAAGAAAATATGGGACGGCTTGCCATCTTCGGCGCCGTACTCGATGCCGTTGCGGCTGATGCCGATGGCGACCGCCGGGTTGCATACCGCTGCACTCTTGGCGTGGGGCAGGGCCACGCCCTCTTCAAAGCCGGTGTTGCCCAGCTCTTCGCGGGCCCACAGATCCTTGATAAAGGCCTGCTCGTCGCTGACCTTGCCTTGCGACGCCAGCAGGCGGGCCATCTCGGTGAAGACCTCTTCCTTACGCGTCGCTTTCAAATCGAGGTTGATCAGATGTTCATTGATCAAGGTGGTGATCATAGCGCTCTCCCCGCTTCCGGTGACGGAAGCTATGCGTGAGTACGTATCGACGTACGGGATAAAAATGACCTGATCATTATCGCGGCTCGCCTGCACCCTCCCTATCGGACAAATGTGCTAATCACTGGATTTTTGTGCGCATTAAAACGCGATGTGATGAAGATCCCGTTTTCAGACAGGACTCGCCATTTTCAGTCAACCATTCATTTTTTCTTTAAAAACATATAAATGCATTGATGTCAGGCTCGCCATCAGATTTGTGATACGCCATATCAATAAATTAATCATCAGCATGGTCTGGATTTATATGTGGTTAAACGGCGCCGTCAGATGTGACCATTCTCACAAAAAGTCGCCATTTCGCCGGGCGGATTAGGATTTTTATGCGCCATTTCTCCCCCTGCCTTTTGCCCTCGCTGATAGCGGATTGGCGCGCCCTGGAATGATGCCAGGGCGAGCTTTAACGAGTCCCCAAACCTCTTCGTTGGAAAAAATAGTTTGTTGCATATGCCATAAACTGAGCGTATACATGGCATATGCCAATTACGGCGGCATCATGATCAGACGCTTATCGAGCCGAATGATGCGTGACTAAACCAGTAAAAGTTGATGCGTACGGCTCTTCATCTGGTTGCTGCAAGAGGCTGGGAACATGGCCATGCCAACCGGCAAGCCTGCGGGAAGATCCTGAACAAGGGGACGAATGCAGAGTGGCAAGGGGCAGGGCCGGAAAATCAACAGAGATAGCAGGAGGTCAAATGACCATCATCACAGCCATTCCGATGAATGACGACCATATCGCAGGACATTTTGCCAAGGCAGAGCGCTTTGTATTCGTAGATGAACAGGGGAGCACCCTGGCAGAGATCGCCAATCCGGTGGCTGGCAACGAGTGCAAAAGTGCGTTGGCGGAGCTGCTCCAGGCGCAGGGAGCCCGTCGTATCGTGCTGAAAAATATCGGTAGCAAGATGCTTGGCAAGCTGCTGGGCAGTGGGCTTGCCGTCTATCAGGCCAGTCAGGGGCGTCTCGCTATGGCCGACATGCTGAGCAATGAGTCGGGCAATCTGACCGAGCTGACATCCGCTGAACAGGGCAGTGCATCGCGCTGCGCCGAGGGGGCTGGCCATCACGGCAAGGGAAGCCGTCAATGCGCTCCCCGTGGCCGCCTTGGCAAAGGGGGTTGCTGCAAGTCAGCCTCCGGACAACAGCAGGGCTGTCAGGGTAACCGTCAGCACAACCACAAGAAATGTTGTGAAGAGTAAGCACTACCGCTAGGCCGAACTGGAGGGGAACGTTGATGGAAAACCTGAATCAAGAGGGTAAGCAAATCCCCTCCATAACCAAGATTGCACATATGCCTGTCACACTCTTTTCAATCATCATGGGGTTGACGGGGGCGGCGATTGCCTGTCGCAAGGCATTTCCGGATCTGCTGCTGTTGCAGTCGGCAGGGTTCCTGTTCGGGGTCTTGTCATCCCTGTTACTGGCGACGTTTCTGGTGATGTATGGCTGGAAAATCCTCAGACACAATGACGAGTTCCGACATGAGCTGAAGCACCCGGTCAGGATCAATTTCTTCCCGACCATCTCAATCAGCTTACTGCTGCAATCCGCCTACTGGTCCAGCTGGCATGATGCGGCGCTGGCCCTCTGGTCGGCGGGAGCCAGCTTGCAGCTGCTCTTCACCCTCTACATCATGAGCAACTGGATCCATCGCGACCATTTCACAATCACCCACACCAACCCGGCATGGTTTATACCTATTGTCGGCAATATCGTGGTGCCCCTGGGTGGCATGCCGCTTGGCTTTCACGAGATCAGCCTGTTCTTCTTCAGCATTGGCCTTATTTTCTGGTTCTCTCTGCTGACCATAGTGCTCTATCGGCTGTTCTTTCATGAGAGTCTGCCCGAGAAGCTGATGCCCACCATGTTTATTCTGTTGGCACCGCCTTCCATCGGATTTATCTCGTATAGCGAAATAGCCAGTTCCAGCGACCTGTTTGCCCATGTCATTTATTATTTTGCGCTGTTTGTATTTATCTTGCTGATGTACAACACCCTCACTTTTTTGAAACTGAAATTTTTTCTCTCTTCGTGGGCGTACTCATTTCCACTGGCGGCGTTTTCCGCAGCCTCGGCCATGTTTGCCGACGCAACCGGGAATATCATTCCATATTATCTGGCCAAAACAGTGGTGTGTGCCCTGATTGTATTGATCATCTGGTTAATCAGCATGACAGTGCAGTCATTCTATAAAGGTGAGATTTTCACACCGGAGAAATAACGTGATGAAAAATTATCGAGAGATCAATAAAGAACAACACCAGCTTGGCTCTGCTTATCGCAAGAGCAGCCCGGATACCATGAATGCGTTTATTGCGCTGCACAAAGCCGTTATGAAAGAGGACGAGGCGCTGGCGTTGAAATATCGGGAAATGATCGCCCTCGGTATTGGTATCGCTTCCCGCTGCGATGGCTGCATTGCCGCCCATGTTGCCGGAGCCGTGAAGGCCGGCGCTTCGCGAGCGGAACTGATTGCAACGGTGGATGTCGCGGTATTGATGGGAGGCGGCCCCTCCATCATCTATGGCACCCAGGCACATGCCGCCATCGAAGAGTTGCTCTCCTAGCACTCTGGTCTCAACATGCGAGTGGCCAAATAGCGAGTGAACAGATCAAGTGGATGAATATCAATCAGAGAACTATCAACAGACCATGATGTCCCACGCCCGTTGCATGGTGTGTGGCACTCATAACCCGGATTCACTGGGAATTCGCTTTTATCAGGGGGAGGGCGGGACGACGGAAGGGCTGTTTATTGCCGACCAGCGCCATCAGGGTTACAGCGATATTTTGCATGGCGGCATGACCAGCACCCTGCTCGATGCGGTGATGACACATGCGTTGCTGCAACGGGGAATAAGAGGATTAACAGCGGAGCTGACCGTTCGTTTTATTGCTCCCATCGATATCGGCAGCAAAGTAGCGCTCTCGGCCAGAATAGTCGACCAGCGTCACGGTATCTATCGCCTGAATGCCGTAGCGTCGGTCGGCGGGATGATTTTTGCAAAAGCATCGGCCAAATTTATCAAGCCGAAAGCCAATAACAGGAGTTAGTGTGATGAAAAAAGAGAGTGTGGTTTTACCAGAAATGGATATCGGTATTTCAGCCGCCGATCGCAAGAAAATTGCAGATGGATTGTCGGCACTGCTTGCCGATAGTTACACCCTTTATTTGATGACCCACAATTTCCACTGGAACGTAACCGGCCCGCAGTTCAACAGTCTGCACAATATGTTTATGGATCAATACACAGAGCAGTGGAATGCGCTGGATGTTATCGCCGAGCGGATCCGCGCATTGGGCTTCCCCGCTCCCGGCACATACAAGGAGTTTGTCCGTCTCTCCTCCATTGAGGAGGTCGAAGGGGTGCCCTGTGCCAGTGAAATGCTCAAACATCTGGTGTTGGCGCAAGAAGCCACGGCGAGAACCGCCAGAAAACTGTTCGATCTGGTCGATGCCGTCAATGACCAGCCCACTGCCGATGTGCTGACCCAGCGCATCGATATTCATGAAAAAACCGCCTGGATGCTAAGAAGCATGCTCTCCTGATGGCACGGGGCTGCCATATCTTTGGCAGCCCGATCTTCCCTTACCTGTTTGGTCCAACCGGGCCCTTTGGCTGCTGTCGTTTGGTTCGATAGCGATGCACGAGCCAGTCAATTCCCGCCATTGCCGCCGCGACGCCAATCATGATCAGAGTGAGGTGGCCGCCCTCCTGCCATGAGAGCAAATCCAGATGAAAGTCCTGCCGAATAAATTCCGGGATCAGGCCGATAGGCACGGTAATAGCCAGATAGGATATAAATTTGCTGAAAAACATATGGTCAGGTTTTGGAGTCTGTTTTTGTTGGATCATTTTTATATGTTGGCGTGATGTGTGATAAAACTAAAAACAGGGGGCTCATTAATTTTTGGCGATTGTCTCTGGAAGATAAAGCCAGCGGATAAGCGGGCCTTTTCTGGAGGCAAAACGAATTTTAATCCAATCATCTTTCTGCTCAAGGATTTCAACTTTGTCATTATGAATTAGGTAGGCCTTGGTCTTTGATGTTTTTTCAGGTGATGAGTAGAGAAAAACTTTCTCAGATGTGACTGGCCAGAGAATTTTCTTGTCATCAAAGTCAATCGCCACGGTGTCCAGTTTATCCCCCTTATTATTAAATGTGTGCTCGTAAAGAGGGAAGGTCTCAATCTCGGAGTTTTGGATTTGATACTCAGTTGTTTTATATAACCAGAGCTCACCCTGAGAATTATATTTGTAAGTGTCGTAATACCATACAGGGCCGGAGCGGCAAGAACTAACCAAAGAAAGATCGTCTGCTCGAACTGCAAGGTTATAGAGATCCCCACAGGCAGAGGTGGGCATGTTATAGTCCGCAAATTTTAACTTTTTAAATTCTGCATTTATATGGTCATACAAGAATACATAAAAGACGGTATTTACCATGCCGAGAGAGCTAGAGATTGCGATATCTTTGTAACCGTCAAAGTTGAAATCTTTTATGATAATGTCAGATTGCAGTTCATCATCAACACATATCAGTGTTTCTTTCTCTTTTCCGGTAGCCAATAAATAATAACAGTCATTTTCTTTTTGTATTTCAATGTTGACTCCGTCAATCATATAAGATGAGTTTGTCTTTGCTGAGACGGAGAAACACAGCAATAAAGCTGTAATGATGACAAGATATTTCATGGTGATTTATTCTTCTGCGTGAGTTTTTGAAAAGTATTGCTTTCGTATTTTATTTACTGTCTTGGACAGTTTTTATAAGTGTGAGCTGGTTTTTATCAACAATGTAATAGTTCGTGTAATAAAAAAAATGTTTTCCGTCTTGACTGTTTTCAACTTTAACCGTTGTGAGAAGGCTGCTATCAATTTGGGGAGATTCTATCCATTCTCCCACACGGATATCAGATTCATCATTTACATCATATGAGCTATAAGCATTAAATACCATATCAAGTACCTTGCCCGTGCGTTTGTTGACAAGGACTTGATCATAACAACCTGATGAACCACATCCCCAGCCTGTCAGTACATATTCACCAGCATATACTGGTTTTTGTGACAAGGCCGCGGTAAGTCGGGTACGGAATGTTCTGGCCAATTCAGAGTCTAGTGAAAGCTTGGCAGGCTTACCTTTATATAGAGGTGGTGCCGGGTAGTCCTCTGTCCGAGGTGGAACTTGAGATCCGGCTTCATTAGCAAATGAGATTTGGCTGGATAATCCGAGGAAGAAAAATAAGTAAATAACGTGTATTTTCATAATGTTTTTTGACATTTAAAGTTGTAGTGCCGTAGGTTGAGATCAGCAAAGTGAATTGCGCAGCTTTGTTGTAAAAAACTTATAGGTGTTGGATATTACAAAACTTTTCTAAGTCACTTTTATAGGCTTTGCGTGGGCAATTTTGCATAGCGACTATCGGCAACTATTCGGTCATATCTCTTGACAAAATCAACTAGTTTTTCTGAGTTTTCAGTATATGAATTTAGCCATGTTTCCATTGCTTTTTTTAATTCTGGAATCAAGTCAACAAAATTAAAATATTTAGTGTCATGGTCTGAGAATGTTTTGGTCCCAGATGGAGCTACGGTAAAGCTGATTCTATCTACCTTGCCTTGTTGTACTTTTCGAGAGTCTAAGTTTGTCATGTGTAAAATTGAATTTCGAAACTCCCATAACTCTTCTTCTGTAATGTCTAGAACAGAAAGTTTTGCATACTTTTTCAACCAAAGGATAAATACATTACCACTTTCTCCAAAATCTAAATAACCCATTGTGTCAATAAATGATACCAATAACTTCATTGATGATAAATAATGTTTTTTATTAAAAAGAAGTTTGATTGCTATGTAGTGATCATCATGAATTAAGGTTGCGATATCGAATTTATGGTCAGCTGTATATTTTTCAAGATAATCAGTCATATATCCTGCGCCAAGCTTTGGGTGGCCTTGGTGTTTAGAGAGATATAATGCATCATGTCCTGATTGAATGTCATATGTTAGAGTGTCATTTATCACCGGTGTTGATATGTATAGGACATTTTCTGGCGCATTAAGGATCTTAAAAATATTTTCGAATAGCTCTATACTTTTACCAAGTCTGATCATGCTATTAAAATGAGCTGTTGATAATGTTCCATTTCGTTCACATAAACTATCAGGAACTGGATAGCGGTTACAAGACCATAAATCATTTTGTATGTTTTGTTGTAAGAAATTAATTTTCTCATCATCAGAACCGGAAATTTCATGTGAGGTAACTCCGAGTTCAAAAATTGACTTTTGATCATCTGAAATAAAGTAAAAAATATTGAAAACTTTCTCATTCATATGAACTTGTCTCATAATAGGGTATGCATTCTTATTACCTAACTATCAGCTGGTTGGGCTGTGGGTT
>OLFS01001727.1_pt1 | contig 15992 bp, 7 predicted proteins | sample 1605491 | NCBI WGS metagenome assembly OLFS01 (sample SAMEA3888921, study PRJEB22519) | human gut metagenome | biome: human gut; feature: human-associated habitat; material: faeces | place: Denmark | collected 2011 | reverse complement strand
CATTTTTGCAGGTAATCACCTGATGCAGGCAGAAGCGATCCGTTTCCTTTCAAACGAAGTGCGGAAGGAGACGGATCACACTCGCCGGGGTCCGGGGGGGCGCTTGCCCCCCCCGGGCAGGGTCAAGGGGCGGCAGCCCTTGCCGCCGGAGGCATCATCCCTACCCCGGCCACGGTTGCGCAAAGGCCCGGGGGGACGTACAAGCGAGCCATGCAATACAAAACAATACTCTTTGATCTGGACGGGACGCTGACGGACTCGGAGCCGGGGATCGTCAATTCGGTGCGGTACGCGTTGCGGAGCTTCGGGATGGAAGCGGAACCGGCGACGCTGCGGTCGTTTATCGGGCCGCCGCTGTACGACTCGTTCCGGGGCACAATGGGCATGAGTGACGCGGATGCGAAACGCGCCGTGGACACCTACCGCGTGTATTTCCGCGATAAGGGGATTTTCGAGAACGCTCCGTATCCGGGGGTGCCTGAAATGCTTGAAGCCTTGCGCGCTGCGGGTAGGCGGCTCATCGTGGCGACCTCGAAACCGGAGGTGTTCGCCAAACGCATCGCGGAGCATTTCGGGTTTGCGGGGGCGCTGGAGGGCGTATACGGCGCGGATATGGAAGGGAAACGTTCCTCCAAAATCGACGTGATCCGCTATGCCATGCGGGAGCGGGGCATAGCCCCGTCGAGTGCGGTCATGGTGGGCGATCGGAAGTACGACATCACGGGTGCGCGTGAGGCCGGGCTTGCGGACATAGGCGTGCTGTACGGCTACGGATCGCGGGAGGAACTCGTGGAGGCCGGTGCCACGCGGCTGGCGGCAAGCGTTGCGGATCTGCGGGAAATGCTGAGTTCTTCGGACGGTTGAGGGCCTTGTGGCCGTTTTGCGCGATGCCTATGCGCAGAGCGCAGGACAGGAAAACTCCGCCATCCGTGCCAACAGTTTTCATGTGTTGCACAAAAAAGCCATAGGGGCGTCATGAAGCCGTCGCGTTGTGGGGGATACATCCGAATCCACGGAACAACCCCCGCAAGTGAGGAACGGTATGAACACCTCTCAATTGGCTGCATTACGATGGATGATGGAACGGGAACTTTCGGCGTTGCGGTCGCCCCGGATGTCTCCGGAGATTTCTCTCAAATGTCCCGATGAAAACGAACTGGCCTCGCGTCTGAGCGAGCGTGCGGTGGATGAGCGGCTGACCGCCCGGCGCGTCGAGCGTATCCGGGATCTGGAGAACGCCCTGCGGCGTATCGAGGTCATGGATTACGGCGTCTGTGAGGCGTGTGGGGAGCCCATACCGCTCCTGCGGCTCTTGGCGTCGCCTTCGGTACGGTACTGCGTGGCTTGCCAGCAGGAACTCGAAGAAGAGGAGCGGGCCGTGGTCGTCACCGGATCATTTGACGCTCCGCGTCCCCGGCGTACAATGCCGCCGCGTCCCGTCACCCCGCCTATGCCCTTTTTCCTGCCCCGGCGCAGACAGGCAAGCCATTGATTCGAGCAGGATCAATGGCTTTTTTTGAAGAAGTCTGGGCGAAGAGCGTGGACTGCGGCTTCACTCGGGGCCGTGGGATATGCCCATCCTCCGTGGGCAAGGAAGGGGAGAGCGTCAAGTGGCGATTACCCCGTGTGCATAGAGGGAGTGGGCTGGCCAGGCTCTCGCGGCGCCCCAAAACGGATTATTGCCGATAGGGCGGGATGCGATTTCCCCGCTTTTTTTGTTGCTGTGAAGGTTGGGTAAAGCGGGTCGGCGATGTTTGAGAAAGGGGTCCCGTCCCGGCAAAAGCGCCGGGACGGGACCCTTTGTTTCAGGATTGATGGATAAGGTGTTTGGTGCAGCCGGAAGGCTTCCGGCTGCGTTTCAGGATCAGCCTTGTCCGTGGTTCAGCGTGTTCTGGACGATCTGCTGCGCCAGGTCGTCAGTGGCCGGCGTATCGGACTGCACGAGGATCGTAATGTCTCCGTGGTCGCTGTGATGGGTGAACTCGGCGTAATTGCCGAGGCTGATTCCGTGTTCCTCTCCTCCGATAGCCGTCGGTGCCCAATCCCCGGAGAGGTGGAGCTTATCGCCCTCTATGGAGATGCCGATGCTCTTCAGATCATCCAGATTCGTAAGGCTCAGGCTGTCCGGCTTGGACGTGATGAGCACTTCGATATCGCTCTGGATGGGATTGTTGTCCGGGTTGGCGAACAGGCTGTCCAACGTGTCCTTTTCGGCTCCGACGAGGAAGTCGATGCCTTCACCGCCGCTGGCGTGGGCCATGCCCTGGTTGTAGACGAGGATATCGTTTCCGGCCCCGCCGTAGAGCGAGTTGTGGCCCGTCCCGCCGTCGAGGTAATCGTTACCCGCGCCGCCGTACAGGATGTCGTCGCCCGTGCCGCCGAAGATCTGATCGTCCCCTTCGCCGCCGAACAGCCAATCGTTGCCCGCGCCGCCGTAGATGACGTCGTCGCCGCCTTCGCCGAAGATCACCTGTGAATGCGCCGCTGTCTGGTCGCCGAGCGTATCGGCTCCGGCGTGGCCGAGCTGCGTGTGCAGATCCGTCAGGTTGATTTCCAGCGAGCCGTTGGAATGGCCCTCATGACCGCTTACGGTATATCCGAAGGATTCCTTCAGGGCGGAACCGTCGGCTTGTGCCTGCGCCAGCTTGTGGAGGCCGTCCTCCGAGGTGTCCAGAGTGTAGGTGTACTGTCCGGTTTCCGCATTGAAATGCAGGCTCCCGAATTCTCCCTGGATGTTGCCGTCCACGGCCTTGTCGAAGGCGTAGGCGAGCTGGTGTCCGTCCGCATCCATTCCGGGCAGATGATCGCCCTGGGCCATGCCCGGCGTCAGGTTGCCCAGATCCATGTCTGCAGGGGGTGTACCCGTGCCCATGAAGCTCACAGACAGGGAATCTTCGCCTGCCGGGGTCATCGCTGTGGCATGGCCGTCATTGACGATGATCTGGAAGTCATGCGTCACGAGGCTCCCCAAAGCGGCCCCGGCTATGGCCTCTGGGCTGGCGGTGAAGGCGTAGTGCCAGTTGCCGCCGTCGCCCTGCGTCAGCTCGAACGTGCCCAGGCCGTCGATGGTGACGGTGCCGTGCGTGCCGGTGGAATCCAGCGTTACGCCGTGTGCCTTGCCGTCGACGCTGATGGCGAAGGAATGCGTATCGTAGAAGGAGCCATCGGCCTTTACATCGGCATCGGTGAAGATGAAGGACCCCGTGGTTCCGTTGTCGGTGTGCGAGTCCGTGATCACCGGGGCGTCGTTGGTGCCGGTGAGATTGACGGTGATGGTCTGGGTGGCCTTCCCGCCGTTGCCGTCGTCCACGGTGGCCGTGAACGTTTCTGTGTACTTGTCTCCCTCTCCGAGCGCGTCGCTGGTCAGGGTGTACTTGTAGTTGCCGTGTTCATCGATGGTCAGCGTACCGTACTTGCCTTCGGCTGCTGCACCGTTTTCCGCCTCGGCCGCTCCGGAGGGCCTGACCGAGAAGGTGTGCGTGTCATAGAAGGTTCCGTCGGCCTTCTTGTCCGCATCGTTGAACGTGATGGTACCGGTTATTTCGGCCTGCCCGCTGGCCAGTTCCGTCAGGTTGAGTACGGGGGTAGGGCTGGTGATCACCGGGGCGTCGTTGGTGCCCTGAATCTGGATCTGCAGGTCGGAAGGCGTCGTGGTTTGCGCTCCGTAGGTGTCGACGGCGACGACGTTGAAGTGCTCGGCGGCCATTTCGCCAGCGCCAAGATGCTGCGCCTGCCCGTTGTTGAACGTGTAGGTGTAGTTGCCGTCCTTATCGATGCTGATGGTGCCGTACTTGCCGGTGAGCGAGTCGACAAGCTTGCCCTTGTCGTTCACGAACTTGAAGGCAACGACGTGGTCGCCTTCGTCGTATTCGCGGGCCGTCACCTGTCCGGTCACCTTGGAGACGCCGCCGTCTTCAACCAGCGGAGCCGGATTGGCGATGATGACGCCGTGCTCGCCGCTCGTGATGACGGGGGCGGTGTTGGTGCCTTCGATATTGACGACGAGTTCCTTTGTAGCTGACAGTCCTGACGTGTCAGTGACGGTCACCATGATGGAAGTCTCGTACAAACGGCCCGCCGCCATCTTGAGCACGGTTTCGGACGTGTTGTCGAGCGTGAACGTGTATGCACCGGTCGTGGGATCGATGGTGAACGTACCGTATTCGTTGGTTATTTCAGTAAGAGGATTGCCGTCGGCATCCTTACCGAAGGAGTAGGTCAGGTGCCCCTGATCCGCGATATCCTTGTCGAAGCCCACGGCGGTGTCACCAACGGCGTCAGCGTCGCCTTCGCGCACGGAGAGGACCTTGCCGAGTGTGAGCTCGGGCGTGTCGTCGGTGCCCTTGACGTTGACCGTGACATCAACGGTCGTCGTTTCCCCGTGCTTATCCGTCACAGTGATCGTGAAAGTCTCCTTAATGCTGCTCTTGGCGTCGAGGCCCTGCACTTCCGGGTCGGCATTGTTCAGGGTGTAGATATACTTTCCGGTAGCCGGATCGATGTGCAGCGTACCGTACTCGCCTTCCACGACCGTTCCCTTGCCGTTGATGGAAAAGTGCAGGTTGTTCAGCCCTTCGTCATCCTTGATGATATCGTTCAGGTTGCCTTCCTGCGAGACGGTCACGTCCTCCACAACGTTCAGGACGTGCTCGCCCGGAACCACTTCGGGGCCGTGGTTGGTGCCGTTGATGGTGACGGTGATCTCCTGCTCGACCTCCTTGCCGTGTTCATCACGCACGTAGATGATGAACGAATCGGGCAACGTCTTGCCCTCAGTGAGATGGTCGGGCAACTTTGCCCCGTCGGTCGTGTAGGTGTAGGTGCAGTTGCCGTCCTTATCGAAGGTCAGCGTGACAGTGCCGTACTTGGTCGTCAGCGTGTTGGTTCCACCCTCGAAGTAGTACTTGAGCGTCGAGGTTTCGGTTCCCTCAGGGAGGGGCTTCCCGTCAGTTCCCAAAAGCTTGTCGATGTCATGCGCCTTCAGGGTTTCTGAGGTCGTCAGATTGCCCAGCCCATCGGCGCCTTCCTGAATCGTCATATTCTGGTAGCTGTCGATGACCGGTGCGTCGTTGGTGCCGTGGATGGTGATGGTGATCTTGGAGTTTGTCCGCGTGCCGTTGAGCATGACGTTGAACTCTTCCTTCTCCATCTGTCCTTCGGCGAGGTTCTGCACCGTGCCCGGCTTGCCATTTTCGCCGTTGTACAGGGTATAGGTATACTTCCCGGTAACGGGATCGACGACGAGGTAGCCGTACTTGCCTTCCGCGGTTACGAAACCGTCGGCGGCGCTGCTCTGGATTTGCTTTCCGGTTCCGTGCCCAAACTCATCCTTTTCTTCGATGCCGAAGACGCGGTCGGGAGGCGTTCCGGTGTGCCCTTCGCCGTCCCACTTGGCATGGAGCTGGCCTTCGAAGATCAGGCCTTCCGTGACATCAGGCGTTTGCGGCAGATCCCTGCCGTCCTCGACCACCGCGCCGTTGAACTCACTCTTGTCGGCGTCGATGATGAGGCCCGCTCCCCCGTCCCATCCACCCTCGTTGTCGGGCTTATGGATGTTGATGGTGAGATCCTTCTGCTCCTCGGAAACCTTGCCGTGGGGGTCGACCACCACGACCTTCGCGCCGTCGGGCAGCGTCTCGCCGTTCTGGAGCTTATTGAGGGCTTCGTCGAGCTTCGTGCTCTCGTTGTCCAGCGTATACTTGTAATGCGTGATGATCGAACCGTCCGCCGCCGTCTCGTAGGTGAGGACGATGGTGCCGTATTCGGTCTTGAGTTCCGTGACGGGCTTCCCATCCTTGCCGACCAGCATGAAACGGAGCTGGCCGTCCGGATCGTCCACGTCGGTCGCGCCGGAGAGGGTCCCCGTGAAGACCACGCCGGGGACGCCGCCGTCGCTTCCATCGGGATCGACGAAGGCGTCCTGCTTCACGTCGCCCTCAAGGCCGGTAACCGTATCCGTAAAGGTCGGGGCGTCGTTGGTGCCCTTGATGGTGATGGTGATGTCCTTCTCGACGATCTTGCCGCCTTCGATCTCCACCTGCACCTTGAAGGTTTCGGTCTTGACGTCGCCATCGTTCATGGACTGGACGATCTTCGAGCCGTTTTCGGTCAGCGTATAGGTATACTCGCCCGTTTCCGGATCGATGTTCAGCGTGCCGAGCGGCTTGCCGTCCGCGCCCGTGGCGAAGCCGGTCTGTCCCTTGTTCGTCCACGTCAGGCTGCCGCCGATGTCTTCGGCGTCGACCCTGTCGCCCAGCGTCAACTGTCCGGTGATGGAGGGATCATGGCTGTGATCGCCTTCCGAAGGCGTTACGATCGCGCCGTTATCCTCAGATATCACCGTGTTATTGAAGCTGATGGTCGGCATATCCGCCGTTCCGGTAACATCGATGACCAGCTTGCCGGAGCTGTGGGCCCCGAGCGGGTCGGTGACGCGGACGTCGAACACTTCCTGTGGGAGCTTGGAATCGGTGAGGCTCTGGCCTGCATTCAGCTCCTTCAGCAGCTCGGGCTTGGTGATCTCGTAGGTGTAGCTGCCATCCTGATTGAGCTTGAGGATGCCGTACTTGCCTTCGATGATCTGCACCAGCTTGCCGCCGCTCTCGATGCTGTAGCTGAGGTTGCCCGCCGCGTCGCCGTGGCTCTTGTCGGGGTCGTGGGCGCTCAGGTTTCCCGAAAGGGTGTGGCTGCCGTCTTCCTGCAACACGCCTTCACTGGTCTGGTCGGAAGTGATCTTCGTGAAGGTCTTCCCGTTCGCGTCGGTGACGACTTCGGCGATGACGTTCCCGTTTTCGTCGGTGAAGACGGGCCGGTCATTGGTGCCCTTCACGTAGACATCCACGTCCTGCGTGGGGATGAGGTTCGAGTTGCCGGTATTGATGTTGAACGAGCCGTCCGCGTTGGCGCCGCCGTTCACGAGGGATTCGTGGGCGGAATCGTAGACGCCGACCTTGAGGTTGTCGAACAGCTTTTCACGCTGGCCCGCGTCGAGGGCGTCGAGGTTCGCGGCTTCCTTCGTGCCCGGTTCCGGCAGGATGAAGGAGTAGACGATCTTGGACACGCCGTTCTCGGTGACGACTTCGGCGTGCAGGGTCCCGTAGTCGGTGTGCAGGTCGCCCGCGTAGAACTTGCCGCCCACGACGAACCCGGCGATCAGATGCCCCGCGCCCTCTCCTGTGTCGACCTGCTTGACCTCGAAAGAGCCGAGCGCGTGCCCGCCGCTGTTGAAGTGGCCGTCCACGAGCTGGCCGTTGACGTGGATGGAGCCGTCCACGTCCGTATTAGTGTTGGGCACGACGCCCGCCTCGGTGATTTCGGCCATGATCGCGTTGGGGAGCTTGCCCACGAGGATCGGGGCGTCAGCGCCGCCCGTCACGTTGATGGTGACGTGCTGCTGCGACCACGCGCCCTTTTCGTCGCGCACGAAGATGGTGAATTCATCCGTGTACTTTTCGCCGTAGACCAGGTCTTCGTTCGGCGTGTAGGTATACTTGCCGGTGGACGAGTCGATGGTGAACACGCCGTGCTCGGTTTCGATCCGGGTATGAGCGTTGCCCATGCCCTTGTCGCCGTCAAAGGCCGCCTTCAGGTCATTGATGTCGGCACTGTCCGCGTCGCCGATATGGCCTCCGGCGATGCCGTAGGTCAGCCTGGAACCGAAGTCCACGTCCGTTCCCTTGGCATTGGCCGAGAAGGACTTGTCATCTTCGGTCATGGTGATTGTGGCGTGGGTCGTCGCGTTTCCGTCGGGCGTCGTACCCGTGGAAATAACGAGGCGGTGATCATCGCCGCCGAGCAGTTCCAGTTCGGGCCGATCGTTGGTGCCCTTGATGGTGACGCCGAATGAACCGTTGAAAACGCCGCCGTGCGGGTCGGTGACTGAGAAGTTGATGGTCCGGTTGGAGGAGTTGTCCGCGCCGAACATGTTCACGATCATGCTGCCCGCCGAGCCGTCCGGGGGCAGGGTAAAGGAGTATGAACCGTCCGGGTTGACGGTCAGGGTGCCGAGCGCCACCTGAGAGAGGATGGAAGCCGCGTTGCCGTAAGTGAGATCCTGATTCTGTCCCAGCAGCCCTTCGGCTCGAAGCTGCGCTTCGAGCTTGTCGAAGGCGTCCTTCGGGAAGTTGGAGTTGAAGAGGGTGGCCCTGACGTTGTTGAAGTCTCCGCCATTGCTCAGCAGGTGAGTCATGGTCCACGTGCCGTCGGCATTGTGGCTCGGCGTGCCGCAATTGCCCGAGCCCCGCAAGCTGATCTTGAACTGATCCTCTCCGGTTCCGAACCCCTTGCTGATGTCGTCGTCCACGTCCTTGAGGTTCGTTATATTCAGCGTACCGGAGGTGACCCGGTGCTCGCCAGCGCCGAGGGTGCCGTCCGTATCGGCCGTGGTCGCGGTGTTGCCGTCATGGACACCCGCCTCCTTGACGGTGATGCCCTGCATCGTGGCGGAAGGCCGGTCGTTGGAGCCGTTGATCACGACGGTGACGTCATGCGTGCTCGAAGCCGTTTCGCCGTGGGAATCCTTCACGCTGATGGAGAAGTCGAGTTCCACCTTGTCGCCGAGCTGGAGCTGATCGGTGGCGTTGCCGGTGGATTCGGCCTTCGTGAACGTGTACTCGCCGGTCTTGGTGTCCAGATGGAACGTGCCGTAGTCGGTTACGATGGTTCCGTCCGGCTTGACGGAGGTAACCGTGATCTCGGTCTTCGTACCGTCGGCGAGCGTCAGATGGCCGATCACGTCGCCCTTCCCGAACGTGACGGGGTTGTGAGCCTTGTCGGAGAAGTAATACGTCAGCTTGCCCTGATCGCTGGTGTCCACGTCGGTGGCGTTCACCGAACCCTTGCTTACGTCATGGGTGGTGTCGACGGCGGTATTGTCCGCCTTGAAACCGGATTCCGTCACCGTGAGCGTATTCTCGGTCTTGGCGATGACGGGCGCATCGTTGGAGCCGTTGACGGTGATGGTGACGGTCTGTTCGGACCATGCTCCGTGCTCGTCGCGCACGTAGATGGTGAAGGTATCGTAACCCTGTTCCGGCTTGCCGTCGGGCTTGAGGCCGAGCTTGTCCGCAGCGCCGCCCTTGGCGGTGTCCAGCGTGTAGGTGTACTCGCCGGTGCTCGGATCAATAGTCAGGGAGCCGTACGTGCCCGTGGCCGAATGATGTCCGCCGCCCATGCCGGGGTTGTTACCGTTCGCGTCGAACGCGGTGTCCCGGTTGCCTGCGCTGGTGCTCACGCCGAATTCGAGCGTGGGGTTGGAATCGGGGTCAGCACCCTCGAAGGTACCGGTGACGGTGAGGTCTTCCGCGACTTCATTATGGTCCTTGTCGTAGCCGGGATCACTGACGACCGTGTCGCTCGTCGGAGTCAGGGTCAGAGTAGGCCGGTCGTTGGTGCCCACGATGTTGATCGTGATGTCCACGGAGGCCTTGCCGCCATGCCCGTCATCCACGGTGATGGTGAAGATTTCCTTCTCGGTCTGGCCCTGCGAGAGGGACTGCGTCTTGTCTTCGTCGATCGTGTAGGTATAGGTCCCGTCCTTGTGCAGGATGATGGAACCGAATTCGGTTTCCAGCGTAATGTTGCCGTTGGCGTCCGTCTTGGGATCGCCGATGAGGGTCGTGCCGGAGCCTTCCTTCGCCCCGATGTCGAGGGTCAGGGTGTCGGTGGTGTCGGTATCCTTGACGTGGACCTGACCGGAAATTTCATTCCGGGAGAGGCTGTTATCCGCGTCGGTCAGCTCGCGGGAATCGTCGGAGGGATCCGGAGTCTTCGCCGTGTCGGTGGTGGAGCCGTGGTCCGTCGAGGTGTCCACGACGCCCGCTTCCTTGACCCAGTGCTCGGCGTCGTCAGCCGTAATCGTCGGCGTGTCGTTGGAACCGGTGACCGTGACGGAAATGGGCTTCGCCGTCCACGCGCCGTGCTCGTCACGCACGTAGATGGTGAACTCGTCGGTTCCGGTCTGCGGGTTGCCGTCGGCGTCGAGGCCGAGACGGTCGGCGTTTTCGTTGGTCTTGTAGGTGTAGGTATTGTTCTCCGGATCGATGGTCAGCGTGCCGTACCTGCCTTCAATCACGATCTTGCCGCCGACCTGATGGAGCGGTTCGCCCATGCCGGGCTTGCCGTCGGAACCGGAACCGAAGGCGAGGTTTCGGCCCGCTTCGGACTCCACGTCCTGCTTGCCGAGCGCCACGCCGTAGCGCAGGTTCGCCCCGCGATCGTCGTCGTCGGACTTGAGCGTCCCGGAAACGGTGGTGTCGTTGGCGACGTCGGCCTTTTCGGTGATGTCGAACTTGACTTCTCCGGTCTTATCGTCGGTCACGACCGTGACGTTGTCGCCGTGGGTGGGTTCAACCAGATCGAGCGTGGGCCGATCGTTGGTGCCCTTGATCTTCACGGCCAGCATGTGTTCGGCTGTTCCGCCGTTCCCGTCGTCGACGGTGGTGCGGAAGTTGAAGTTCAGCTCTTCGCCCTGCGCCAGCTTGTCGGCGTCGGACCCGCTGATGTCGAAGGTAAACTTGCCGGTCTGCGTGTCGAGGGTGAGCGTGCCGTAGTTGGTCTCAATGATCTGGATATGCGGATTGCTCGGATCAAACGTGGAGGAGATGACCCTGACTTCCACGGTATCGGGAGCGTCGGGGTCACTGCCCTTGATCGCCACATTCAGGCTGTCGGCGGAGCCGCTGCCTGTGGTCAGCCCGTTGATGCCATAGGTGAGCTTGTCGTGAACGTCCAGGTCACCCGCATTCAGGGACAGATCGCCTTCAATGGAGAGCTTGTGCTCGCCGACGCCTATCCATGTGCCGCCGACCTTTTCAGTCGTAGAGGTATTGGCGTCGTCCTTAATCCAATCTTCGGGCCTGTCATAGACCCCCTGTTCCTTCAGTTCGATGGAAGTCTGCTTGATCCACGGCGCATCGTTGACGCCGTGCAGGGTAACGGTGATGGTCTGGGTGGAGGTCGCGCCGTGCTCGTCGGTGACGGTCACTTCGAAGGTCTCGATCTTGGTTTCGTCCTTGCCGAGTCCCTTGATCGCGTCGGGGTTGGCTTCGTAGGTCCACTGTCCGGTGGCGGGATCGAGGGTCAGCGTGCCGTAGTCCGTGGTGAACGTGGCGTTCGTGTCGCCGTCGGTCCCGTGTGCTCCGTCAGTGCCCGTGCCGGAGGTGTCCTTGCCGCCAGCGATATGGAAGGCCTGATCCGTCCCGGCGTCGCGGTCGTTGTCGGTGACCGTGAAGGTGCCGTCGATGGACAGATCGCCGCCCTGCGTGATGTTCCAGTCGCTGCCCGTGATGTCGAGGGTGGGGATGTCGTTGGTGCCGTGGATGGCCACGGTGACGGTCTTCGCCGTCCACGCATTGTGCTCGTCGCGCACGTAGATGGTGAAGGTTTCGTAAATGGTATCGCCTTCGGCGAGCTGATCAAGGGAGGTGTAGGTCTTGCCGTCGAGCTCGAAGCTGACGTTTTCGCCTTCGCCCTTCATGGCGTAGGTGTAGGAGCCATTGGAGTTGATCGTCAGGTTGCCGTACTGGCCGCCCGCAACCACGGAAGAGGCCGCGCCGCCCGTGGCGGTGGAGTCGGCCGTGTTGAATACGGAAGGATCGAACGTCTTGGTGGCCTCGCCCGCGACCGCGCCGAAATACAGGATATGCCCTGCGTCGACGTCATTGCCGCTGGCGGTTCCGGTGTCGGTGGTATGGCCCGTGAAGGAGGTGTTTTCCTTGCCGGGATCAGTGGTGGGGGTGTTGGCGTCTTCACGGCCCACGCCGTCCTCGACCACATGGAGGTTGCCGTCGCCGCCGAGCAGATCGTTGAGATTGTCGTTGGACAGATCAAGCGTGGGGACGTCGTTGGTGCCGTTGATGGTGACGGTGATGGTCTGGGGCACGCTCCGTCCGGTCTGGGCGTCGGTGACGTAGACGGTGAAGGTCTCGGTCACGGTCTGGCCGAGGGCGAGGTTGTTGACGGCATTGCCGTCCGCGCCTGCTTCGCCGGGATTCTTGTTGTTGAGCGTGTACTCGTAGGAGCCGTCCGCGCGGAAGGTCAGGGTGCCGTAGGCCGAAGTGTAGGCATAGACGACGTCCCCGGTGCCGGGAGTTCCGGTTCCGGTCACAGTGGTGGAGGCGCCGCCGTCGGTCAGGCTCGATCCTGCGTGCTCGACGTGGAAGTTGAGCTTGTTGACATCGTGCTCCGTGGAGCCCGCCCCGTTTTCCTTGTCGGCATCGGAAGCGAAGATCCTGCCGGAAAGGGTTCCGGTCTGATGCTGGCCTTCGCCCGTTCCGCCGGGCGTCGTGGGCGTGTTGCCGTCGCCGTTTTCCGAGGGCTGGTAGACGCCCTGTTCCTTGAAGTCGAGATGAAAGTTGCTCTGATCGGTGTCGATCACCGGGATGTCGTTGGTGCCGGTGATGGTAACGGTGATGGTCTGGGTGGAGGTCGCGCCGTGTTCGTCGGTAACGGTCACTTCAAAGGTTTCGACCTTGGTTTCCCCGGCATTGAGCTGCTGGACCTTGTCGCTGGCGTTGTTGAGCGCATAGGTCCACTGCCCGGTGGCGGGATCAAGGGTCAGCTTGCCGTAGTCCGTGGTGAACGTGGCATCCGTGCTGCCTGTGGCGGAGTGGGAACCGTCGGAAGGGCTGGTGCCGTCGGCGGCGGGCGTGTTGCTGCCGCCCTCAATGTGGAACGTCTGGTTCTGCCCGCTGTCGCTGTCCGGATCCTGCACGGCGAATGTGCCGCCCACGGAGGCTGTGTCTTCGTGGATGCCCTGCGCGGCGTTGGCGATGGAGAGTTCGGGCCGGTCGTTGGTGCCGGTGAGGGTGACGGTGATTTCCTGCGTGGCGAGGCCGCCGCGTCCGTCGCTCACGTAGACGGTGAAGGTTTCGGTACGGGTTTCGCCAAGAGCGAGGCCGTTGGTATCGGGATCAGCGTTGTCGATGGTATATAGGTGTAGGTCCCGTCGGGGGCCATTGCCATCACGCCATAGGGGGTGACGATGCTGGTCACCTGCGCCCCGTTCGCGTCGATGAAGCCGAAGGAAAGCGTGTCGCCGTTGGCGTCGGTGCCGGTGCCCCTGCCGGACATGGAGGGGACGCCCTCGTAGAGTTCATTGCCGCCGGGGAACACGCCGGATTCGATGACGCCGAGCGAGCCGCTGACGCTGAGGGTCGGCGCGTAGTTGGGGGTATCGTCGCCGCGCAGGCCGCCCCACGGGTCGCGCTCGGGGAAGAAGGCGCGGTTGCTGCTCAGGTCGAGCCCGTCAAGGCGGTTTACACCGTTGATGAGGGCGTCGTCGGCATATTCGCGGAAGCGTCCGCCGTCCGCGCTGGCGGCGTTTGCCGCCGGACCGGCCGCGGGCATGAGGTCGGGTTCGTTCAGGGCCGTGAAGAATTGCTCGCCCGCGATCGGAGTGCCTTCGATCACGAAGTCGGGCATGGAGTCCTTGGTATAGGCCGTATAGAAATCACGCAGGACAACGGTGCTGCCGTCGTCGAAACGGAAAATAAGGTCATTGCCGGAACGTTCCAGCGTTGCCTGATCAGTAGGGAAGTTGAGGTCGATTCGGCTGTCCCCGGCCGCTTCGAAGACGGCCTGAGTGCCCGCTTCCGGCTTATTGAGAATGATGTCCGCCATATCAGGACTCCTTAACGGTAGGAGGAAAAACAAAAGAGGCCTCTGCACGTAATGTGCAGGGCCTTATCTACGATGGGGCAGTCCTGATGATGTCGGGCTGGGAGAGGTGCGCGAAGGCGCGTTTCTCAAAAATGATGGGCATCCCCAAGGGGGCGGGATGCCGAAAACTTTTCTTGTTTATAAGCAGTCGTGCATCGGCTGTCAATGAGACTTGTTTCTATTTGGCGTCCCGGCGGGTGGGTATCATCGGGACCGTCGCCATTGAATCCCTGCAGATCTTTAGGGCTTTTTTACTTCGGAAGAGAGAGTCTCGCCCGAAGCCGCTGCTTTTTGCTGTGTTCCGGGCTCGCCGGGGATGCCCTTTTGCCGGAGGTGTGAGGCTCCGGCAAAAGGTTTGGGCTGATGCGGGATGGCGGGTATGCATCCGTCCGGGTTGGTGCCGGAAACGGACGAATGCCTATCGGAGGTATGGAGGTTCGGCGAACGGTATTCCAAGGTGGGGCTGCCAAGGGGGAGGCCGTTCCGCCGCACGGGCGACAGGCTTTCAAGGGAGACCTCTACCTTATAATAGAAGGTACGGTTCCGAACAGGCTGCCGGGGACACGGTAGCGATGATGCCGATGGAGTCGAAGTAGCGCCAGCCGGCCTTTTCCATCATGCCGGCATCGCGCTGTGCATAGGGGTTGTCGCACTGGAGCCAGTCCTCCCATGCGGCTTTGTGGCTGCGGAGGGAGAAGGCGTCCCGTACGGCGGCGCGGGTGGACTGTTTCCAGAGTTCGGCCCACCATCCGGCGGAGTGGAAATTGATATCTTCCTTCCAATAAGGCCGGAGCTCGTCGGGGATGTCCCCCGTGAATTCCTGCCGGAGGCCCGGGATGGCGGCGGCGATAAAGCCGCCCGGCTTGACGAGAGGAGCGATGTGGGCGTCGAGGTACTCCGGATCACAGCCGAAAAAATGGTAGGCATCGATACAGATCACGGCGTCGAAGTACCCTTCGGCAAAGGGCAGGGCATGTCCTTCGGCCCGGAGGGGGATAACGGCGTCTTCAAGCCCGAAGTCCCGGAAACGCGCAAAGTTGTCCGAAGGGTTTATCCACAGGTCCGCGGCAAACACCCGTACGCCGAATGTCCGTGCGAGGTATATCGAGCTCAGCCCCATGCCGCACCCCAGGTCGAGCACGCGCATATTGGGAGAAAAGGGGATGTTTGCGGTCAATTCTTCGGCGAACCTGACGCAATTGGGGCCCATCATGGTGGCGCGAAGGAAGTCGCGGTCGAACAACGGGTTGGATGCTGTTGATGTTGGCTGCATGTGGAAACTCCTGTGTAAAAAAGTATCCCTGCCTTATATCGGAAACGGGCGCTTTTGTGGTCCTCCTTCTCGCTTCTCAAACGAAAAAGCGCCGCAAGCGTGGGCCTGTGGCGCTGTCCGTCATGCCTGCCGCATGGAGGCAAGGATTTTATAGATGGTCTTGGCGGAGAGGTAATATTCTTCCGCCAGTTTGTGCACGGGAGCGCCGCCGAGATGTTTCTCGTACAGCTCCCTGTTCCGGGCGAGCCGCTCCCTGCGGGAGTCCGTGGCCTCGCCCCAAGCCCGTTTCCGTTCCGCCTTGCGCGGAATATACAGATACACCCCGTCGGCATATTGCTGGATCGCGTCCAGCAGTTCGCGGGGAAGTATCCGGTCGGCGTTGGTATAGCTCACTACCTTGCCCACTCCTTGCATGAATTTTCATGTGAGGATGAGCAAAGGCCGCCTGCTTCAATCTTCAGCTCGTCGCGCAGCAGCCTTTGCTACGGGCGGGCAAGATCCTCTGCTTTCGTAAATCCGTTTGTCATACAACGTATCCTAAAAAGAGCGCACGGTATGCGCGGTGGGTTTGCCGCCGTCGGTTGCGGCGGATGTTGAAACAAGGAATGCACTTCATGTTTTCCGTATGTCAGGGCACGGCTCCCGCTGCGGACGGACCTGATCCGCGGCGCCTCCGCCTTTTCTGACGGAGCGGGGCACCGGGCAGGGTGAGGATGCCTCCGTTTCCGTCACAATGGACATGGTTCTCTCGGAACGGAAACGCCGGAGGGCTGGCAAGGCGAGACAAACAGCGCTGTGCCGGACTGGGGAGGGATGGGCTGACCGGCGGTCATCTTGAAGGTGCCTTTTGGGTTTGTACCGGGCTACCCGCCACCCGTCAACACGGCTTGGCCGTGGTGGTTGAGGACGCTTCTCTTAGGCGGGAAACCCGATCCTCCGTGCGGGGTGCCGGGAGGCTTTGGGGGTGGCTTTACCGCCTCCAGACGCTTTCGGCGGGCTTTCCCCTGGTGGAGGTTTTTCTATAATTAGGGCTGCTGATAGTTCTAATGAAGTTAACTTA
>OLFS01001726.1_pt1 | contig 16012 bp, 18 predicted proteins | sample 1605491 | NCBI WGS metagenome assembly OLFS01 (sample SAMEA3888921, study PRJEB22519) | human gut metagenome | biome: human gut; feature: human-associated habitat; material: faeces | place: Denmark | collected 2011 | reverse complement strand
AGGATTAAGTAAACTTGGCTGGGTACTTGTTATATGCAATGTTGCGGCATTCCTATACTTGAATAACCTTCTTTTCATCGATCTGATTCAAAGGGTTGCAGATACCGAAGATGGTTATGTGAATATTTTTGATGATGAATTCGTCTCGGATGTTTCTCGAAATACGATACAGGTAATCATCACTTACGTGGCGGCGGCTGCAATTGGTGGTTATCAGGGAGCAAAAAGAAAATTCAAAATAAATAGGTAACTTGATGGTGGTTAAACGTTTCCCCGCTGGAAAGGGTCTAAAGTGACTGCCCTCCTTTTATGTCCTGCCCAGAAAAATATCCTGCCTTCACACTCAGAGATCTGCCTGACGTACACTCACACCCCACGAATAAAGTCAACAGAAATTTCAAAATATCTTACTGGTCAGGTTATCGAGTCCCGCCCGAGTCCCGAGCACCAGATCAGAGAAGTGAATAAACCTTGCCTGATCCTGCATAAACGATGCATATAAAGGCTGTCTGATGATGTGAGCAGGCTCATCTACGTATTATCAACCACTTGGAGAGTGGAGACTGTTAGTCTTCACTTTCACGACTTCGCTTTTCCCTCTGCCCTACGGGCCAGGTTTCCCCACCAACAAGAGGCCAGGCGCTGGCGATATGGCCCGACCTCCGGCCCTTGTCGTTGTCTTATCCCACAACAGTTCCGGCCTCAACCCTTCCACCATCCGGCAACCCTTACCACGCTTCACCAGAAACCCTTAGCGGCGTTTGCCGTCACGATCTGAATCACGATAACCGCAATCACAGCGCCCTCCAGAGCGCGTCCCGTGAGCCTGAAAATCGGGCTGAAAAGCGAGGCGATTCTCATCGTTTCTGGTTTTTTGGCGAAGAATTATTTTTTGCAGAGAATGGGGCGTAGTGGGTGAATCTGGTTTAGCCAAGCAATGAACAGGCAAGCCACGATATTGGCAGACAGAATTGACGAACCCGTGCCAGCCGTGGCGCTCAGGTTATACCGTTGTATAATCCCCACCATAGCGAAGGTCGATACTTGACCTCATCCGCACGCGGATAGCCACCTGAACGGGGCGAAATAGGGCAGGTTACGGCGAATTTAGTTCTACTTGATCATTATTAACAGGCTATTTAATGGCATTTGTTTTGAGAAAAGATCGCCGGGTGGCGTGGGTATATGGCAGGCGTAACCTAGGTGATTTTCACCGGAGTTCATCGTTGACCACTGAGGAAAGTTCAGTGGTAAATCCATATTAACCACTGAGGAAAGTTCAGCGGTGACCACTGAGGAAAGTTCAGTATACTAAGATCATTAACTAGATCAATAAAACCTTTGACTAGATCAGTAAAACCCTATGCGGTCTTCCCTGGCCGTGAAGACCTTACGCAAGGTCAACATCCACACCTTTTTAGATCGCCATCACAATGGCTATCTGTTTGTTGGTCTCTGTTCAGTCGCCATGCTCCGCGCTACGCGCTGATCCTCCTCCTTCCGTGGCTCACCACTCGTTCACCGATAACGGTAAACGGTTCGCCTCTTTAGGAGGGTGCTACGCATCCGAACTTTTTTGTGGGAAGCGATACGACAGTATCGCAATTTGTGGAACTGTGCGATGCACAGGCCGAGAGTGTAACTCGCAGGCGAACGATGGGCGCGAGGGTGGCGGGGGGACAAGCAAAGATATAACAAGCAAACTTCATGCCAACCCTAGACAGGCTTCACAGGAAGCCCGTGGGGCGATTTAAACGCTATTGGTAATACGATGGTAGCGGGTATGGGGCAGAGGCCCGCAGAATCGCTTATAGCGCGTTTAAAAGACCTTGACATTGAATCCTAAATCATGCCATAGTAAGATTAGGAAAGTAATGTTATCTTGACAAATTATTGCATTGCTGATAACATAGCTTTCAACAATCAAGGTCATCACCGCCCGGTGAGAGTCCTGACTAAATGGGTACAGAATGACCCTCCGGTAATAATTTCAATCCTACGGAGGAACCCAATGAACAAACCTAAATCCCAACGCATCACCCCTGCCACCATGACAGGCGAGCAGATTGCAGACGCCATCATGTACGGTACGTACACCAAAACCGCGCTTTGGTCTTTCATCTCCAGAAATGGTGGAGCGGATGCGGCACATGCTAAGTACCCGCAACTGGCCGTTGCACTTCATATCCTGAAACAGGAAAAGAAGAAGGCAAAGAGCGCTCGTGCGGTCAAGGCGATCCTTAAACCGTTATCCCGCCAGTACGCTGACGGTCAGTCGCTGACTGAGATATTAGCCCCGGTGCTCCAGGGTTACCGCCGCCTGTACCGTGAGAAACTCAATCTGGACATGACGCCGGAGCAGGTGATTATGTTCCTGGTCGCCACTGATGGTGTGGAGAACCTGGAACAACACGGTTACAGCGTTGCGGGCGACTTCCTGACAGCTACGACAGCGTGATCCCATCCGGCGCAACGCCGGGCCAATCAAATTGCCTCAAACAGGGCAAACCAACCAAAAATCAAGGCCATGCAGGCCGATAGAGTCCTGATCGCACAACCGTGATCGCAGGAGCGAACCTGTATGCCTCAACGGAGGGGGAAAATTGAATGATTAATCTGCGATTTACACCTGAGCTGTTCGCCATCATCCGCACCAACGCTGCGGCTGAGGGGATCGGAGTCGGCCTGTACCTGGTTCGGCTAATTGAAAATACGTTAATTCCAAAAACTGGGAGAGAAAATGAGTGCAGCAGCAAAAACTAAAAATTACGACGTGGTTCCTACCAGCGTCCGCCGGATGACGAAGTTACATACCCCGGCAGGGGATATTAAATTCACGCCTCTGATGAAACTAATCTACTCGTACATATGGACATTCCAGGGGAATGAGAACAGGGGCAATGATGATCCGATTCATACCAATACTAACGTCATCGCCTGGGAAATGGGAATATCCGAAAGGGCGCTGATCGACGCGCTCAATGCGCTGGATGCTGCGAGAGTGGTGATAAAGGGAACTGTCAAGGTTCGCGGTAACGTCAACTCCAGCAATTACGTAGCGATCCCGCCCGCTTCCGTTGTTACATTGGGTGTCACTCCTCCCTCACCAGGCAAACGGAAGGTGATCAAAAAGGGCAAAAAAACCGATGAAAAGGCCGCAGAGGCTGCAACGCAGGCAGAACCGCAGGCAGAACAGGCACCATCAACTGCTACACCGTCCACTGATGCGCCCGCTAACCAGCCCGCTGATCAGCATCCTGACCTGGCCCCTGAGTCTTCCGAGGTTGTTGCTGAACAGCGCTATAGCGTGGCATGTAACGATGACCGTAGCAGCGATGATCACACCGCTGGTAATCATGCAATGAGCCAGGAAGCGCAGGACGATGAGCCAACGTTTCCACCCGAGAAACCAGAGCTACAGGAAACCGCAGGCCGGGTTATAGCCCCACTCGATGATCTTCGCTACTGGTCAGATATTGGTTACGAAGGCATGGACGACTACGGCGTAATGTGGGGTGTATCAGGCGATGACCTTGATAATCTGATTCGTGAACACCTCAAAATAAGAGAAGCGGAAGCAGAAAAAACTTTAAATCGCAGAGGGCACATTGATTGAGAAAGTCACGGCGCTGACCGCCACCCAGAACGAACCAGAAAAGATTGACCCAGAAGAACAACTCCCAGACCTACCCGGCCCAGAATTACCTGACCTCACCCGCCTATATAAACGTCGATGTCGTGATGGCAACGTTATGCAGAGATGCAAACACATGCTCATTGCGGGATATTCTCCAGGACGCGTGGCATTGCTGCTGCGTCTGCCGCTGGAAAAGGTTAAAGAACTCCACCAGGCGAGTTACAACCCGCGATGTAGGCGCTTTGCGAACCCGAACAACGGGAAATTAATAATAACGATGTGGCACGAGGGCTCAACGCTCGTGGACGTCTGCCAGACGCTGGGATTGCCGTTGTTCACTGTGGTGATGTCACTTCGTCAGAATGGCGTTACCAATGCCTCAATGGCTCCACGGATGCCAGAGTACGATGATCCGCTGTATGTTGAATATCGGCAGGTTGTGGCCCGAAAAGCTACGAGCAAATCGCGGCCTATTCAGATAAGTCCTGTTCGCCGCGTTAGTCCAGCGTCACGAGGTGACGTTAGCGAAGCTAACCCGCAAAGTGGGCTGCATAAGAAAAGCCAACAAACCACAACAGCGAGCCAGACCGCGACGGCCTGACCTTGAATCTCATAGACCTTTTACCATACCTGCCCGTTGCATGGCTGGCGTATCGCTGCGCCCGTGACGGGCTGGCCCTGTACAGGAACCACCACAATGAAAACAACATTGCAAAAAGTCAGAGACAGCATTGCCGCCGCGCTTCTGGGGAAAATTCCAGAGCAACTGGAGGAAGAACAGCGGCTGGACGCTGTAAAAAGTGCGATTGATGACTATCTGATCCGCCATCCAGACTGGAAACCAACAACAGCGCCCGCCGTTGCGCCAGTAACCAGCAAAAAACAAAAAGCCAAACGTATCATGAAGACGCTGGGCGCTGGGGCAGGTGTCTTTACTCCCCCTGTTGTGGACGAAGCGGCGTTAGCTCGTGCTCGCTCCAAATGCCGGGAGATAGTCGCCGCCAATCCGGCAGCATACTCATACATTATCGAATCGGCACCGATTAAAGGGGTGAATGATTGAAGGCAGAATTGCTGATACTGACTGAGTTACCGACTGATTTTACGTGAAATTTGTTGATAATGATTATCATTCGTGGTAAAATAATGACATAGGGTGATTAATGGATTCGAAAGAGTCTACTGCGAACTACAGCCAATTGAACGTAACTTAATCTCCTCTCAGGCGCTGGCTCCTTGATACCTTGCACGGGCCATCTTTGCTTTCCAGCGCCATCTCTTTGTCGAATGATTCTGCGCGTGATTAGCCTTGCGTTCAGGATTTGCCATAAGCCCCGATTCTCCTCGGGCCATCTTGCCATGATGAAAACTGGTACGAGCGCACGGCGAAGATTTCAGAGGTCTCCCGCTGTGCGCTCCCTCTTCCCTGTCAGAAAATAAAAACAATAACAAGTACCTGTCTATTGTCCTCCGGGGCGGTTCTCCTGCCGCCTTATTTTTTCTGAATGAAACCAAAAGAGATGCCGTCCAACCGGGCGGTATTTTTTCACCTGCACGTCGTCAATTTTGACGGCTGGCGTAGGAATCAGACACACAACACCGTCAAATCTGACAACCAATAATTATGGAGTAACAACATGTTAACTGACATTGAAGATCGCAGTTTCCGCGATGTGGTGATTTACCGTGATGATCCGGTATTCAGCCACTACACAAAATCTTTTGCCACGCTGGCGGTAGATACCGTGCCAGGCACACTACTAACCTCAGCAGGCGAAGCATACGCCAGCGGCAGCGATATCTTAATCGCACTGGATGCCCACAAGGCAGGCTCTAACGTTCCTGTGATTGTCGTAGATCGTGGTGTGGTCCTGAACCGCGCCGGGCTGATTGGCACCAATACAACCGCCGTTGCAAATGCTATCGCAGCAATCCAGGCCGCTGGCCTGAACCGTGTTTCAGAATAAGGAAATAAAAAATGGATTTTAAATACAACGATTTTACCGGCAGTTTTAATAAACCTTTCGGGCATAACTTCCTGATTCAGGAGCTGGGACTCTTCAAAGAAAAGCATTCAGATACACCGAAAATTGAAACGGATGACCTCCGCGAAGGTGCAATTGCTGTAGCTGAATCTGTAAACCGTTATGGGACGGAATTAATTGCGACGGAGCGTCCGCTGAGCCGTTCACGTCTGCTGGAAATTCCCCACTGGGCACTGTCTGGCGAGGTCGATACAAGTTCATGGCAGGGTATTCGCCGTCCAGGGACTCAGCGCCAACAAACAATGGATGAATTAGTCAGTGATGAGGCCATCCGCCAATATCTGAAATTCCGAACCATTAAAGAAGATGTTTTGGCAACTTGTTTGTTTAAGGGCATTGTCAACGCACCGTACACCCAGCAGAAAGTTATCGACATGGAAGAAGAGTTCGGCAGCGGCTTCTCAAGCGCGGTTATCAGCGTAAATCTGCCGAGTGCTATTCTTGAAACACTGGATACTGCCGCTACAGACCTTCGCGTTAGCCTGGGTGGTTGGGTTAAAGCACTTTCAGGAATGTTGGTTCTGTGCTCCCCCGAGTTCTACAAAAAGGTTAAATACTCAGAAGAGATCAGGGTCCTCGTACAACAGGGTGTGCTCCCCGATTCTACACTATTCAACGCATCTGTACGGGCTAATCTGCCAGCGTATCAGGCGTTTGAACTAGACGGCCTGACCTTTGTTAACGCTGTGGGTTATGAGAAATATATCTCCGCAGGCGAGGCATTCATGGTGCCCGTATTCGCTGACAATATCGTGCAGAGTGACCACAGCCCGCGCGAAGTTATATCCGGGCCGGCATCGCGTAATGCCCGAATCGCTGCGAGTGGTGTCCAGTCTCCATTCTATGCATGGTCCCTAGAGGATCGTCTGGGTAATCGAACCGTCCAAGCAGAATTTGGAGTACTCCCTTTGCAATATGACCTGTCGATGACAAAAGTGTTGAGCTTCGACGTGTAAGCGGATTTAGGAGCGGCGATTGCCGCTCCCCGTATCCTTTGGAGAGGTAAAAAACCATGAGGTTAAATCTATTAGGTGTGGGTAATGCGCCTTTGCTGAGTGTGACCGTCAAGACTCTTAGTGACGCGGGCATCATTAATATCAGTCAGCTATGTCGGACGCTGCGAGTAAAGCGGAGTACCTTCCTGTCGAAGGTCGCCAGTGTAGGGATCGAAAAGGCGATTCTGCATTACGTCACAAAATTGAAAGAAGCAAGCTAACCGGACGGGTAAAACCGCCCGGTTTTTTTATTAAGATTTTAACCAGTTTAATGCATGTGGTTTACAACATGTTTTCATCCTACTTTCAAATGGTTAACTACGATAAGTGTAAGCAAATAAACTTTGACGAAAACGTTTGCGAGGATTACTGTAGTTAAATCCTAAGAAAGGGAGGTGTCTATGGAACTGCCGAACGCTCAGTCAGTAAATGATTTCGATTTCCTTGCACGAAGCTTTGCCCGCATGGAGAGTGAGGGGTTGCCTGTTGATCTAACCGCGATCACCGGGAACATGCCAGAGGAGTTAAGAAAGTGGTTTTGCCGTCGATATGTACAATATTGTAAGCACGAAATAAAAAACGAAAATGAAGTGACTTTCTGAATTGTAAGAATGCTGCATAACCGGACGGGAAACCGCCCGGTTTTTTATGCCAGTGGATCTTTCAACCCAGAAACAAATCACCAAATTGAATAAAGAGCGCGGCAGCTACAATCACAACAATAATCACTATGCACCACCCTAAGCCGGCTCGATCTTTCTCGGTCTCTTGATTTTTTTCATTTTTTCCCCGCTACCCCTAAAACACTGTATCCCTCGATCTATTTATAAATACAAACATCATCCGATGAATAACGTGTTTTTATAACAAGTTTTAACGATTAGGGCCATCGGCGGCTACGATTTTATAACTCATAACTCATAACTCATAACTCATAACTCATAACTCACCAACTCGACATACCTTGATAGCTCCACTGGTGATGCAGCATTTTTTGAGTACGTTTTAAAGGTCTCTGTCTTCCCGCGCTCATGACCCATCAACAAGGCGATCCTGTCCTCTGCTACCTGGTTCCGATCAAGCTGCTGGGCCACTTCATGCCGCAGGCTATGAAACACCTTACGCTCCGTTCCAACCTCTCCCAATGCCTGCCGTTTAGCCCTCGTGAAACGCTGTGTATGCCACGTAGAGCGCTTGCCGTCTGCACGCTCAATGATTGACGCACGGTAGAAAAGAAAGCCGTTATGGGGCTTGTGGAGAAGGGACTCCACCAGATCGATAATGCGGCTATGAACCGGGATGATACGGGCCGCTGATTTGGTTTTCCCCTCTGTCACTTCGAAGCAAAGTACACCCTCAATCTCGCGAATGTTCCCAACACACAAAGAACAGATCTCATTCAATCTCATGCCGCTGTACATCCCGATCAGCGTCACCGCCTGCATCTCTTCATCACCATCCATTGCAGCGAAGACCTTCGCCAACTCAGCATGGGTGAAAACTTCGTAGCTTATCTTGCTGCTTTTAGCTTCCAGACCATGACCACGCCAGGGGTTATCCTGTGGTGCGTCGTGATATCGGTTACGGGCCAAATCCCAGATTTGAGCCAGGGCGCTGATATAGTTTTGAATCGTCTGGGGCGCTCTGTCGCTTTTCAGCTTATCCAGCCAGCCAGTAACTATGGTTCGGTTGATATCTTTCAACGGAATATCGCGCTTTCGAAGATGGGACAATAAGACCTCGACGGCTTTATTCGTCTTTGACAGGGTGGTCAGTTTACGTTTCTCACTGAATTGCAGAATGTACTGATCCCGCATCGCCAGAAGAGAAGGGCAAGCCTGCACTTGAGCGGGGAAGTTCAATTGTGTGGGCGGTGTGTCCCTTGCTTGTTTGCCAATACCTCGAAGTTCATCAAGGATCTGCTCAACCCGTGAACCTGAACGTACAGGTTTAAGCTGATCGCGCAGCTTGTACCATTCCAATGCGATGGCATCCCGGAATAGACGTGCCTGACGAATGTCGCGAGTCGCTGTTGACCTCATGAAGTATGTTTTATTGCCTAAGTGTGCCGCCATGTATGCCGGAACAGCTATGCGTATCATGTACACACCACACGGATCGAGAATCAGATAACGATCGCGTTTGTCCTTCGGTTTTACCCTCTTGTGATCCATGTAAACCCCTGCTATTTTGCTGGGGCAATCTGTTGGCGAAATTGGCTGTACGAACCGTAGGTGCGTAACAAGTTAGTGATGATAATCAATGACTTGTTAGACGCAGTTGATTCAAAATCAACCGTAGAAATACGTGCCGGTTCGAGTCCGGCCTTCGCACAAAATTCCCCAATCAGTCCACTAAAATACTTTTTGTATCTGCATTTCATCATTTGAAAACCTCCTGTTGAGGCCTCTGTTCTTCTGGCTCCGATGCGGCTAGCACAGCACCCTCCCCACTTTCCACCCGAGCTTCCTCCTCACACCACCTTTCAAACAGCCTGGCGAATCTGGCGCTTTGCCAGGTTTCTCCAACCTGGCTCAAGATAAAGCCAGTGACCACAATAGCGGAAATAAAGTAAAACAGTGAAAATGCGATAACCGAATTTACGCCCCCGCTGGCCAGTAACGATTGTATTGTTGTCCACCAGGCGCAGGCAAAAATGACGATTGAAATTAGCCAGAACCCCCCGCTAACGATGTGAAAATTTTTAATTTTTTTAGCATCTACAGAAAAATGATTTTCTTCACAACGATAAAAGGATGGGTTTTTAAGGAAACTCATTAATCGTACATCATATGAGCCGATATTTTTATCAGCGATAAAAGCGATCAGCTGATGGGCGTGCCAGACAGGAAGAGTAATCCCGACCTGCTCATACAAAAATTTCATTTGTACCGTCTGATGCGTCCTCGAGAGTTTAGTGTCGGGTATTTCAGCGCTCGCTATCTCAGCGATTTTATTCAGCACCTCTATTTTTGTTTCAATAGGTACCTTTTCGAAGCGGATTTTTCGCTTTGCTGGCGGGCTGGACATCACTTTTCCCGCCCAGTCGATGATCTTTTTAGCCACATATAAAATCGCGGGTAGCAATACCAGCTTTGCAATATCTATCTCGTTAATAGCTCCCATCGTTATTCCTTTATAAAATGAATACGCAATGAATTTACAACACTGAATTTATTTTATGTAGCCCTCATTATTATGAGGGCTTCGATATAGCTAATTCCTGGGCTGGCTCCTGGTCTGACTTAATGCCAACCGCCCAATACGGCCCCTGCCCGGAGGCCGTTATACTTAAAGACTGAAGCCAATCTCCACCGATGCCGCACTGCGTTCCCCCTCGCCATGGTAAACCGCTTCGATGTTGTTACCATCGGGATCGAGTACAAAGGCCGCGTAGTAGCCCGGGTGATAAGTTCGCTCACCGGGCGCGCCGTTATCACTGCCGCCATGTGCCAGCGCTGCCTGGTAAAAAGCATCCACCGTCTCACGATCCCTGGCCTGGAAAGCCAGGTGATGCCGTCCTGTCGGCTTACCTGCGGAACCGGGGCTATTAATGGATGAAACAACAAGCTCATCAGCCCAAAAATAATCGTCGTAGGTATTCACGACAGGGATCTCAAGGACCGCCAGCACGGCTGTATAAAACGCTTTGCTGGCCTCGAAATCATTTACCACAAGCTGGATATGGTCGATAAGCCTGCCGCGATGTAATCGGTAAGTCTCCATGATGGTTTCCTCATTCAGTCGTATTAACAGGTATTTATCCGTTATCTAAAAGGAGCGTTGTACGGATTTGATGGATGAGTACAGGTCCGGAGTGGCGATATAGAGCATGGCATTAAAATCCTGTCTGTCACCGCAATCCTGACTCCTCAACCCCGTCCCCCAATCACCCCGATAAACTCTCTGACCTGCTTCTGCTTCCTGGCCGACAGCTTCTCCACCCTGCGCATCGCGGCTTCCAGCTCCGGTTCCGGCTCAACCGCCGTCAGCACAATGCAGCCATCCATCACCCGCACCTCCACCCGGGTGCCGGTCGAAAACCCTGCCGCCGCCAGCCACTGGCCCTTCATGATCATCGCCGGAACAAGACGACGATCTGGCAAACGTCTCACATAACTCACCGTCAACTGACGCTTATTTTTCGGCGACACTTCTGGATCAAACGAATCTACAATACAATCAGCATTAGTCATGGTTGCTATTCCCTGTAAATAGTAATTGTGATCAGCGGTGCGGGTGTGTTGGCGCACATTCGCACCGCGCTAAATAACACCTGTAAACCTAACCAGTAATAAAAATAAAGTCCAGACTTTAATCGGACATAATAAACGCCTTTAACCGCAAATTAAGAATTAACAGAATACGTGACGCTATTAATTAGCGCCTGTGGAAAATGCCTTTCCTGATATTGCTGAAATAACCGCAAAGCAGATTCAAAAAACAAAAGCGAGATAATGCGCGCAACAGAATGCCATGCCCAATTACGGGCACCCCATCTCTTTAGCCAGCGTCCCCTTCCGGGACTTCAGGCGGCGGGCGATACCTGCCGGCAGGGCGGACCAGAACGAGAGCGCCGGATGAGTCCGCCGCTCAATCTCCTCCACCGTCACTTGATAATCACAAAAACTGGCGCTTTTGGGCGTTGCCTGATCCAGCAAAAACGCCGCGTATTCGCCTTTATCCGGACTGGAGCCGATAAAAATAATCTTCCAGTAGCCGCTGGGAAGCTCCACCTCGGGCGCGGCGGGCAGGGTAGCGATATGCCGTTCGAACAGCGGCCCGGTAACGGACCACACCGCCGCCACGTCGCGGCGCTCGGCGAGGGCGCGCTCCTTATCCTCCAGCCGCGCCCACGCCCCCTGATTCAGGTCGGAGGCCTGCGGGGTGATATTAGAAAGATAGTTTAACGCCGGCCAGTCTGCGCTGGCGCCGAGCCCGGCGAGCGGCGCCTGATGCCCGCGATCGACCGCCAATGCTGCGCTGGCCCCTTTATATGCCGCGGGGGCAAGGGTATCCGCAGCGGGTAAATCCGGATCGCGCTTCCAGCTGCGCGAACGCCCGCTGGCCAGGCTGGCTTTGGTGATTTTATACGCCACCCAATTAGCGAATTTGCGGTGGCTGTTGTTATTGAGCGTATAGGCTTCGCGAACCAGCGTCTGGTCGCTTCCACCGGTCGGACAGCCCACTTCACAATTATCTACGTGGGATAACCCGGCAGCGCACGCGGCGGTAAAAAATAGCGACGGCAGAACGCTGAATATTCTGAATAGCTTCATGTTGTTGATGACGTCAAAGAAAAGATGAACCGATGCATAAAAGAACCCCCTGAATAACCAGAGCGGAATTCAGCTATGAATCGCAAAGATGAAGTGAGAGCGTAAAAAGAGTTAGCCGGTCGCAGCTGCGCGGAATATCACAAGATGATTTAACATCACGGCGGATGTTATTTTGTGAATCCAGAAATGATGTTGAATGAGGTGACCAGACTCTCAAGCCCGCTATTTTCAGCCGGGCTGAACGGGTGGGAATATGCTCGACGAAGCGTAAAGCGGTGCGGCATCCATGACGTTGTCTGAAAAATGTCGCGCCAGGGGAAAACGCTTCTCTCTGAGCGGGGGATTATTCAGACTACGCGGATGACCGATTAAGGAGAGAAGGTATGAAAAAGGAACTCTGGAGAGGCGTGCTGGCACTGGCCGTACTTAGTCTCCCCGCGCTGGCGAAAACAGGCGTTTCATTCAGCCACAAAGACTGGGAAGTGGTGTGTGATAACACGCTGACCTGCCGGGCGGCGGGATACAGCGCTGAAGAAGGAAGCGGAGGTTCGGTGCTGCTGACCCGCCAGGCCGGAGCGGGCACCGCCGTCTCGGGAGAGCTGATGCTGGCGGAGGTGACCGACAGCGACGTTCTGCCGGGCAAACTGACGCTGTGGATCAATGGCCAGCCGGCAGGCGATGTGAAGCCAGCAAAAGAGAGCTGGCCGCTGTCGGAGAAACAGGCCCGGGCGATCGTTAACGCCATCAAAGGCAGCGGGAAGGTCGAATTTACAGGCGGGGAGGCGCCGTTTGAGCTTTCCGGCGAAGGCGCTTACGCGGTACTGCTGAAAATGGACGATGTTCAGGGGCGAATCGGCACGCCGGGCGCGTTGACCAAAAAAGGCGACGGGCCGGAAAGCAGCGTCCGGGCGGCGATTCCCGCCCCGGTCATTCACCGGGTCATGCCTGAGAAGGCGCAGGAGAGAGCGTTAACCGCGCCTGAGCTGGCGGTGCTCAAGCCGAAGCTTCTGGCCACGCTAAATAACGATGATTGGTGCGATCGCCTCCAGACTGAGGAGGGTGAGAAGGCTGAAACTATTAGCCTGACGCCGCTGGATCACGCCCATTCTCTGATTTCGACCTTGTGCTGGCGGGCGGCCTATAACGAGGGATATGGCTATTGGGTTGTGGATAGCAAACTTGAGGGCAATCCGACGCTTATCACGGTCTCCGGTTCTGAGTATGGTGACGGCGAGATTTTTATGAGCCAGAAAGGGCGAGGGCTCGGCGATTGCTGGGGGACGGCAAGCTGGCTCTGGGATGGCACAACGTTCCGCAAAAGCCGTGAAGCGACCACCGGGATGTGCCGCTATCTTCGCCTCGGCGGGACATGGGATCTCCCCACCTGGGTGACCGAGGTTAAACCGGTAAAGTGAAATAGCACGGCCAGAATCTCTCCCGGCACAGACGTCGACAGAGAGGGCGGAGAAGGATCTTAACGATCGCCAGCGTAGCAGGATCGCGATCGAGAGCGGCAGAGGCGGCAGAAAACTGACGCCTTGTTCAAAATAACAGCGCGGCTAATGTATTGCTAACTCGAATTAGTTTATGATTAAGCCGTTCTGTTCGTTATGGAAAATGAGTTTATGGCCAAAACCGTTGAGCAAGTCGCCAGGGCGCTGGAAATCTCGATTACCACCGTGCGCCTGGTGCTGGGTGGCAAAGCTGAGCAGTATCGCATCAGCGCCAAAACGCAGCAGCGTATTAATGATTACATCGCCGAAAACGGGCTGGTCGTTAACCATATCGCCCGCAGCCTGAAGCTCAATAAAACCGAGACCTTAGGGCTGGTGATCCCGCGTTTATCCAACCTGTTTTTCTCCACCCTGGCGGAAAAGCTCGAAGCCTGCTGCCGTCAGGCGGGGTATCAGCTAATGATTGCCTGCACCTACAGCGACAGCGAGCATGAAAACAGTCTGGTTGAAGGACTGCTGGCGCGCAACGTTGACGGGCTCTTCGTGGTGCCCTCTACCCGGGAAACGCAGCTGCATCACCAGAAGGTAGCGCGCAAGCGGCCGCTGGTGCTGCTCGACCGCGATTTTGGCGAGAGCGACGTGTCGCTGGTGGTGAGCGATAACTACAACGGCAGCAAAAAGCTGGTGCAGGCGATGACCCAGGCGGTGGACGTCTCGCCGATTTTTTTTATCGCCGGGGATACCCAGCAGCCGTCGATCCAGCGTCGTCTGCAGGGCTACCTGAGCGAGCTGCCCGCCGGGAAGGAGTGGATATTGTCCGCCAGTCATAACCGTCAGGAAGAGGGCAAGCAGCTGATGCTCGATTTTCTCCGTCAGCATCGCGAACCGCCGAAGGCGTTTATCGCCTCCTCCCTGCCCATTCTGGAAGGGACGCTGAGCGCGCTGCGGGAAACCTACGGCTTTATTCCGTCGGATATTCCCATCGGCACCTTCGATGAACACCAGATGCTGGGATTTCTGCCGAACGCAGTATGGTCGATGCGCCAGGATGAGGACGCCTGGGCACAGCACGCGTTTCATCTGATGCAGCAGAAGCTGCAGGGGGAAAATGCCGATGTGAAGATCACCGTCCCGATGACCCTGATTCATCGCCCGCTGTCGGTAGAGAAGCAGCGGAGCCAGTAAATGACACGGCTTGTGTGAACACGTCAATCCCCGGCCGCGCTATGCTGGCCGGGGCTACAAATACCGCATCCTGCGCGCGCTGGTAGCCCGGATAAGGCGCGGGCGCCGCAATCCGGGAACCCTTAACGATCCCTCATCAAGTCAATCGCTGAACAAACCGCGCCGCCAGCCCGGCGTCCAGCTCTGGCGGCAGGCCGCTGATCCCGACGCCGCCAATGGCCAGCCCGTCGACGATCACCGGCTCGCCGCCCGGCATCGCCAGCAGCTGCGGGTCGTTAAATACCGCCAGCTGCAGGGCGCCGGCGCTGACCTCTTGCGCCAGCGTTGCCGTCGGACGGCGAAAGCGCAGGGCGCTCCAGGCCTTGCGCTGCGCCAGCTGGCGCGGTAGCGGCGGGCAGCGAGCGTGCGCACCAAAGGCGATGAGCTCGCCCTCCGGCCCGACAACCGCCACCGCCAGCCCCCGGGTTCGCGCATCGCTTTCCGTCTCCTGTAAAAACCGCGCGACCTGCTGGCATACAACGCTATCGTTCAGACGGACCTGGGGACAGAACGCGTCATTGTCCGGCATCGGCGATATACCCCCTTAAGCGCAGATAGAGGTCATCCAGCTCGCCTTTCTGCGCCGCCGTCAGCGCCACAAACGGCTCGCGGGGGGGGCCGGTATCGACGGTCTCTTTCGCGGTAAGATACTTCGCCGACTGGAACACGCCGCGCGCGACCAGCTGCTCCACCACCTCGTTGATCTGCTGCTGCAGGCGCTGCGCCCGGGCGATGTCGCCCTGCTGGAAAGCGCTGCGCAGGGCGAGAAACAGCTCCGGCTGCAGGTTAACCGTGGTGCCAACCGTGGCCGTCGTGCCCGCCGCGAGGCTGGAAAGGAAGATCTCATCGAAACCGTTAAAAAAGACTTTCTCCGGGTAGCGGGCGATCATGCGTTCCAGCGAATAGAGGTTATGCGAAGTATGCTTCACCCCCAGAACCTGCTCTTCGCCGAGCAGCGCGTCGGCGCTCTGGGCATCCAGCTCGACGCCGGTAAACTGCGGAATATTATATAAAATCACCGGAATCGAAATGGCGTCCAGCACCCGACGGTAGTAGGCGATAATCTCCTCGCGGCTATATTTGTAGTAGTAGGGCGGCACCAGCGACACCGCGCTGGCGCCGTCCTGCTCGGCGTGCTTCGCCAGCTCGACGGCGTCCCGGGTGCGTGGCGTCCCGACGTGGGCGATCACCGGCACCTGACCGCCCGCCGACTGCACCAGCGTCGCCAGCACCTGCCTGCGCTCATCGAAACGCAGCAACGGTCCCTCCCCGGAGGAGCCGCAGCAGTAAAAGCCTTCAACCCCGCGCGCCAGCTGGGCGCGGGCGAGCGCGTCCAGCGCCGCGTAGTTCACCGACTCATCGGCGTGCATCGGCGTCA
>OLFS01001715.1_pt1 | contig 16071 bp, 4 predicted proteins | sample 1605491 | NCBI WGS metagenome assembly OLFS01 (sample SAMEA3888921, study PRJEB22519) | human gut metagenome | biome: human gut; feature: human-associated habitat; material: faeces | place: Denmark | collected 2011 | reverse complement strand
CTCGGCATGCACCTTGGGTTTCGCAAATCCCGTCGAATCCAGAATCAGCCCCAATGTGTTAAGACAAGTATAACAGACTTGTGACAGCCCTTTCCACCCCAAATCATCAGGCATTTACCGCTCGCGCAGCGCTTCTTTGGCTCGGTTGAACGGTTTGATTAAATAGTCGACGATGCTTTTTTCACCTGTTTTTATATCCACTGTCGCGATCATGCCCGGTACGATGGAAAAACGGCGTCCCAGCTTGTTTTGCAGATAGTCCTGATGGGTACGAATGAAAACGCGGTAGTAGAAGATTTCCGGCTTCACTTTGTCCTGAATGGTATCCGGCGAAATGGTTTCGACAACACCTTCCAGTCCGCCGTAAATGGCGTAATCGTAGGCGGTGATTTTCACCAGCGCGCGCTGGCCGGGGTGGATAAAAGCGATGTCGCGCGGCGACAGACGCGTTTCAATCAGCAGATGATCGTCAACCGGTACGATCTCCATCATCTCGCCGTTTGGCGGGATCACGCCGCCGATGGTCGTGACCTGAATGTTCTTCACAATGCCGCGAACCGGTGAGCGAACGGTCAGGCGGGTCACCGAATCTTCGCGTCCCTTAATGATGGCGGAGAGCATTGCCACTTCGGCGTTGGCTTTAGACAGCGCCTCGCGCGCCTGGACGTAATATTGCGAGCGCAAATCCGTGAGCTTCAGACCAATATCGCTTTTTTGCCGTTGCAAACGTAGCACCTCGACGTGGCTGGCGGCGCCGCTTTTTGCCAGCCGCTCGGTGATCGCCAGCTCTTTATTCACCAGCGTCAGCGCCTCTTTGAGCTCAGACTGCGCGTCGGCGAGTTGTGCGCGGCGACTGGTGTAAAGTCGCGTTTCCGAGGCGAGCAGATCCGGCCAGGCGTTCAGTTCGTCAGAGAAAACCAGCGGCTTGTCGCTAACCTCAGCCGTCAGGCGCTGACTGGATGCCAGCGAGGCACGATAGCGGGCGGCGCTTTCGCCGACGTTAGACTCCGAGCGCGTCGGGTCCATTCGCGCCAGTACCTGTCCCGCCTGGACCTGATCGCCTTCATGCACCATCAGTTCGGCGAGGATCCCCCCGTCGAGCGACTGCAATACCTGCTCGCGCGAACTGGGGATTACCTTGCCGGTGCCCGTCGAGACCTCATCAAGAATGCCGAACCACGCCCACACCGCGAGAAGCAGACACAAGATCGCGGTGAGCCAGATGATGCGGCTGGCACCTGAGAATTCTCGCTCGCGGCTGTCGTCGAGCGCGTCGTGGGTCGCGTCAGGCTGACTGGTTTTCATTTTTCCACTCCCGCGTGTTGACCTGCGCGGCCATTCGACTTTGCCCCAGCGCCTGCGCTTTCGGCGCGTCCATCACCAGTTGCCCCTCTTTAAGCACCACCACCCGTTCGACCAGCTCCAGTACCGGTACGCGATGGGTGGCGACGATCAGAGTGCGGTTGCCGAGCCATTGTCCCAGTCGTTGAATAAACTCGCGTTCGGAATGCTCATCCAGCGAGGCGGTGGGCTCATCGAGCAGGACGATATTGGGGGCGCGCAGCAGCATGCGGGCGAGCATAATGGACTGTCGCTGACCGCCGGATAACCCGCTGCCGCCTTCCATAATCGGATGATCGAGCCCTTTCGGCAGCCGTTTCACGAAGTTGGCTGCACCGCAAATCTCCAGCACGGTAAATATCTCGTCGTCGCTGGCGTGCGGGGCGCCGAGCGTCAGGTTCTCGCGCAGGGTGCCAAAAAACAGGCGCGCGTTCTGGCTCAGTAGCCCGACGTTGCGGCGCAAATCGGCCATATCGATGTGCGGCAGGCTGAGGTTATCGAGACGGGCGTCGCCCTCGACCAGATCCACGCCGCCTGCCAGCGCCTGCAACAGCGTGGATTTGCCCGCGCCGTTGCGCCCGAGCACCGCGATGCGCTCGCCGGCGGCGATCTCCAGTCGGTTAATGCGCAGTGGCACTCGCTGGTCTTCACTGTGATAGCGAAACTGTGCGTTCTCGAACAGATAATGACCGTGAAAGATCTCCTGATGCACCCGCGTTTCGTCACGCTGGGTCTCAGTGGGAAGTTCCATAATGCTGTCCAGCCCCTTTTTAGCGGCTTTCACCTGCTGCCAGCGTGCCAGCACGCCGCACAGATTACCCATCGGGGCGATCATCCTTGAGCCAAGCATGGAGGCAGCAACCACCGAGCCGGTCGTCAGCGTGCCTTCAATCACCAGCGGAGCGCCAAACATCACCATTGCAGCATAAACCAGCCCCTGGACGGTCACCCCCCAGTTGATTAGCCCTTGCGACAGTTCGCGGGTGCGCAGTCCGGACTCGGCGGTGATGCGGATATAGCTGTTCCACTGTTGCAGAAACCGGTTCTCCGCCTGCATCAGCTTGATGTCCTCCAGCCCCTGAACGCTTTCGACCAGCACGGCGTTACGCAGCGTGGCCTCGTGCGCTGACTGATTCGCCAGCTCCGCGAGCTTTTTTTGCAACAGTAGACCGGGAAGGATCATCAGCAGCGCGGCGACCGGGGCGATCCAGGCGAGCGGCGGGGCGATGATCGCCAGCACCACGATGAACAGGAAAAAGAAGGGCAGATCCACAATGGTGGAGATCGTAGAAGAGGTCACCATCTCGCGGATCTGTTCCAGCTCGCGTAGCTGCGAAATAAAGCTGCCGGTGGAGCGCGGGATCGCGCTATTACGCAGGCGTAGAGCGTGGCTGAACACGCGATCCGACACCCGCATATCGGCGCGCTTACCCAACCGATCCATCACATGACCACGGGAGAGTCGCAGCAGAAAACCAAACAACATGGCGATCAAAACGCCGACGGCAAGGACATACAGCGACGACCACGATTGCGCGGGGATCACCCGGTCATACACCTGCATCGAGAAGACGATCCCGGAAAGCGACAGGATGTTGATCAGCAATGCTGCCAGCATCACCGGGCCGTAAGGACGTAGATCTTTCAGCACCAGGCTTTTCAGCCAGTCGGGTTTGAAACGCGAGATATAGGTATCCACCCGGCGGTCTTTCACGGCGGAAAGCGGACGTAACGCGATAATGAAACGGACCGTCGGCAGCAGGTCGCGCAGGGCGATCCGGTTGCGCTGGAGTTCGCCGTTGATAAAACAGACGTCAAGCTGGTCTTCGCCGTCGAACTGTTCAACCAGTACCAGTTCACCCTCCTGGAGCTGGATCACCACCGGCAGACGCCAGCGGGTGAGCGACTGTTCGCTGGGAGCCAGCGGCTGAAAAGAGAGTCCGGCCTGGCGGGCCAGTTGGCTGAGCGCCTGCGGCATCGGTTTATCCTGGAACCACGGGGCGCAGGCCTGCAACGCGCCGGGAGAACAGGCAATACGATAATGGGTGGCGATATGGCTCATTGCCCGCGCCCAGTTGGCCAGCGCCGGTGCGGTGATGCGCTCGTCGCCAGGAATGTCGGCGTGAGTCATGGCTGAATCTCCACTGACTGAATGGTGCGGTTTTCCAGACCAAAGGCCTGGCGCATCTGACCGGTGTTGTACAGGCAGTTAAGCTGCAGTTGATGCAACTGACTCTCTGTCTGTAACTGTGCGAAGCGCGCCTGATAGACCTCCTGTTCAGCGTTAAGCACATCGAGAAGCGGTCGGGAACCAAGGTCGAGATACTGTTGCTGGTACAGCTCGCGCGTCCGTTCACTCAACGTCTCCTGACGCTTCTGGATCTGCAAGGAGGTCACCAGGTTCATCGCTTCACTGCGATCCGCAAGCAGCTTCTTGCGAACGTCCAGCCGGGTGCGCTGGATGGCTGACTGGGCGGAATCCACCGCGTGGCTGGCGGCGTTGCGCCGGGCGGTTAAGCCGCCGCCCTGATAAATGGGCATCTCCACTTTGACCCACGCCGAATACTGAGTGCGGTCAACGGACTCATGCCCGGCATAATTATCATTGAGATAGTGGCGAACCTCCGGCTCCAGCGAAACCGTCGGCGTCATCTGCGCGTTGGCGTAGTCGAGATTAGCCTGGGCGACGTTGGCCTGCGCCCAGGCGGCAAGAACGGCGGGTACCAGCTTGTCATCCGGTTTTGCCAGTTCGCAACTGCGGCCCAGCTTTTGCGGGAAGTCGTTGCTGATGGTGTTAAGGTTTTTCCAGCCCAGCCAGGTCATGAGCGTCGCCTGCGAGCTCTCAAGATTGGCCTGATACTGTACGAGTTGGGAGCGGGCGCCCTCAATGCGCGCATCGGTCTGCACCACGTCCGACAGCGAGCTGGCGCCTTCATCGTTGCGCTGATTCGCCAGCCTGCCAATGGCGCTCAGGGCATCCAGTTGCTCCTTTGCCACCGCCACCATCTGCTGCCAGGTCTGCACCTGTACAATAGCGGTTGCCGTTTCATGGCTGACGGTATCAATGCTGAGCAGCACGTTGGCCTGCTCCTGCGCCACGCCGGCGTTTTCTGCCCGCACCTGGCTTGCGACTTTTCCAAAGTCATAGAGCATTTGCGACAGTGACAGTACCAGCGACGGGCTGAATCCGCTGTCGGAATAGCTGTTGGTATAGCCGTTATTCATCCCGGCGTTAACCTGCGGATAGTATTTGGCTTTTGCAACATCGACCTGCTGAATTTGGGCATACAGTTTACCGACCACTTCCGCGATCGATGGATGCCAGGTGACGGCGCGATTGACCGCCTGAGAGAGGGTCAGTTCGCCGGGCGCGGCGCTGTCGCCGCTTTGCGGCATCGGGCCATCAAGCGCGGGCAGTTCCTGCCGTTCAACCCACTGCTGCGGGGCGATGCGGGGCATTTCCACGGCAGCGATAGCGGGCGCAGCGCACAGATTGCCCGCCAGCCACCAGAAAGTAAGCTGTCGTTTTCCCATTTTCTTCCCTAATTGAGCGTTGTTTTTTGCCCCGGGCGAGCGTGCGCCCGGGGTCGTTGTGTTGTCGTGCTACTGGCCTTTATCAGGTCACAATATGGTTTTGTTCGATAAGCTCCGTCAGCGTGGTTTGTACATTCTCCAGGGTTACCAGTTGCGTGGAGTGGTAAGTGCTGCCCGCCCCGTCACGGTCAATAGAGAGAGTGGTATTGCCGCCGCTGGTGCTGACGCTGAGATAGTTGCCCAGCGAGGCGGTTTGCCCGTTCCAGCCCACCAGCAAATCGCCGATGTCAATTTTGTCGCCCTGCGCCAGCGAGAAGTTTCTCCATGTGTCAGTTCCGTTGCCGCCCGTGGCATCGCTGGCGTTGAGCAGGTTGTAGATCAGCGTGTCGCCATATACCGATCCCACCAGCACGTCGCTTTGCACGGTACTGCTTACCTGCGGGGCGATATCCACCGTCAGCGTGGCGGTATCGGTATGACCGTGGGTGTCATTGAGCGTGTAAGTGAATGTCTCCTTCGTGGTGATGGACGAGAGCGCCACACCGTTGTTGAGCGTGTAGGTGTACGAACCGTCGGTGCGAATTTGCAGCGAACCGTAGTGGCCCTGAATGGTTGTAGTGGCGCTGGAGTAAGGATCCAGCGTGGCGGTACTGCCGTTGTAACCGGTAATGGTCAGGCGCGTATCGACGGTATTCAACTGGTCCATCGCACCGCCGGAGTCGCTGCCGTCAAAGATATTGCCGCTGACGGTGTGCGTGCCGGAGGTTTCGAAGTTATCCAGATCGACCGTCGTCCCGGTGATTTTCGGCGTAATGGTCGCTGCGCCCGCCAGGGTGTTATTGCCGGTGAAGTTCAGCGTGTAGGTGCCGCCATCCAGCTCCAGCCCGCTCAGATTGACGGTCACGGTGGCGCCGCCGAGCGTGATATTGGCGACCGGCACGGTACCGGAGCGAACGACCACGCCGTTTTCCAGTATTGACCAGCTAATGGTCAGATTGCCCAGCGTCACCAGCGTCGAGACATCAAAGACGATGGACGCGCCTTTCAGAATGGTGCCTGCCGCGACGTCAAAGGTTCCGCTGCCGCTACCGGTTCTGCCAAGTACTCCCCAACTGGCACTCCCGACGGTGGAATCCAGATAACTCGTGGTGTCCTGTACGGACGGGGCCAACAGGGTATCGCTGACATCGTTCACGGCATCCAGCGGACGGGCAGTCGGCTGGATATTGAGCGAGGCGGTATCGGTATCCCCGTTTGGCGCTTTCACCGTGTAGATGAAGCTGTCCGGTGTTTTGGTGCCGTCCGCACCTACGCCGCTTTTCAGGGTGTAGGTGTAGTTCCCTTTCGCATCAATGGTTAACGTGCCGTAGGTGCCGACAATGGTTGTCGTGCCGGTAGCGGCAACCGCCACACCGTTTACCTGGGTGACCAGCGTGCCGGCGGGGGCGATATCGTCGCTCAACACATTGCCCTGGGTGCTGGTGGTCAGGCTGTCAACGCTGTAAACATGATCCTCCAGCACGTTCAGGGTATAGCCGGTCAACGCCGTGACGCCAAATGCCGGGTTCAGCAGGAACAGGTATTCGCCGCCCGGCAGATTCAGCGTCAGCTTGTCGGACTGACCGCCCAGCAGCGGTGCGTTCAGCCAGTTTTTCTCCACTTGCCACTGTTCAAATTTCTGGGTGACGTCGTTGAAGCGATAGATGTACAGATCGAAACTGGACGCCACCGCCACGCCGCCAATGGAGGATTGCAGCGTCATGGTGCGCGTAGAACCCTGCTCAACGTCGAAAATAATCGGGTTGCTCAGTTTGTCCAGTACGCCCAGATCCAGCACGTTGCCCAGACTGACGTTCACCACCGTAAAGCCGCCCTGCGAGGACGCCCCGTTGTTGATCGCCTCCACATGCGTGTCATAGGGCAGGGTGGAGACGTTATCGACGGCGGTCACGCTGCTGACCGGAGCGTCATTGCCCAGAGTAATCACCAGCTTCGCCGAGGCGCTGTTGCCGCCGCCGTTGATGGTGTAGGTGAAGCTCTCCGTGCGGCCAATCACTGAGGCCGGACTGTTCGGGTTCAGCGCATAGCTGTAGCTACCGTCCTGATTAATCGTCAGCGTGCCATAGTCGCCCTGAATGACGTTACTGCCAGCGTTAAGCGTAAAGACTTGTCCGTTGGCGTTAGTGACTGTGGTGACAAGAGTATCCTGCGGCGCGCTGTCGTTATTCAGCACGTTGCCAGTCTGCGGCGTAGTGGTAGTGATGGTACCGGCACTGGTCTCTTCGACGCTGACGTTCAGTGCGGTATAAGAGCCGGTTGCCAGCAGCGCGGTGTTATAGGTCAGAACCCGATAAGTACCGCCCTCCAGTCCGGACACGTTCACCGTGACGCCGCTGCTGCCGAGCGTCAGTAAATTGGCAAACTGTGCCTGCGCGGTGTCGATGACCGTGGTCCACGAGTTAGTCGCGGCATCATATTTCTGGATCGCCACCTCCTGCGTATTCAGCAACGAGAGCACAACCCCGGTAGCGCTGGCGTCTATCACAAGACTGGCGCTGCCGCCGTCCTGAATGGTGAACTCCACGGCTGCCGTATCGTTACCTAACACGTTCGCCACGTTGCCCAGCGCGCCAACCAGCAGCAAACCATAGTCGCTCAGTTGCTCGGTTGTGACGGTGGCACTGGAGGTTAACTCCAGATTTTCAACGTTATCGCTGGCCGAGATGGGCAGCGTTGGCGCGGTGACCTGCGTCGGGGTCGAGGCGTTGCCGACGGCGTCCGTGGCGCTGACGCTGATGTTCTCGCCGCTGGTCTGTTTGCGATCGAAGGTATAGGTGTAATTGCCGCTGCTGTTGGCGGTCGTGGTCACCGTTAAGCCCGTGCTAAGCGTGATGCTCACCGTACTGCCCGCTTCAGCGGTGCCGCTGATACTGGCACCGTCGGCGCTCACGGTGCCCGTTGGCGCGGCCGTGACCGTATCCACCGTGACGGTATAACCGGATGACAGCGTACTGGTGCCGTTGGTGTTAGTGGCTGTGGCGGTGAGGATGTGCGTTCCGTCGGCGATGTTGGCCTGCGGGGTCAGTGACCAGTTACCTTGCGCATCCACGCTGGTGCTGCCAATAGAGACGCCGTCGCTGTACACCGTGATGGTGGAGAACGGCTGACCCGTCCCGTTTAACAACGGTCTGGCGTCATTGGTGCCCTGACCGTTGGCCACCAGGCCGGTGATAGAGCCCACATCGTCCGTCAACGAGGCGATCACCGGGGCTCCAGGCAGACCACTGAACGGCGCAATGACGCTGCCGGAGGTCCCGGTATTACCCGCTTTGTCCTGGGCGACTACCTGCAACGTCTCTCCACCGACCTGCGCAGGGGTAATCAGAATGTTAAAGCTGCCAGTGGTGCCGTCCGCAACGCCGGTACCCAGCACCGTGCCATTGCTGCTGGTGATAGTGACCGTGCTGCCGGCCTCTGCCGTACCGGTGACGTGACTGCCGTTGGTGACCACCGCCAGATTGCTCGGCGTGCCGGGCGGCGTGGTATCCACCACGATGGTCGATGTCGCCGATGATGCGCTGACATTGCCCGCGGCGTCGGTGGCTTTGGCGGTAAAGGTATGCGCACCCTCCGTCAGTGCGGTGGTAGGCGTAAAGCTCCACGCGCCGTTGGCATCCGCCTGAATCGGGGTTGGCGTGAGTAACGTTGCGCCGTCATAGAGTGTGATGAATGCGCCCGGCTCGCTGGTGCCACGCAGCTCTGGCAGGGTGTCATTGGTGCTTTGTCCGCTGCCGACGGGACCGATGATATTGCTGACATCATCAAGAATGGTGGTAATCACCGGCGCGGTTGGCGCCAGCGTATCCACCGTGACGGCGAAACTGGCCGCCGGACCGACGTTGCCCGCGGCGTCAGTCGCGGTCACAGCAAGGGTATGCGCGCCGTTAGTCAGGGCGGTGGTTGGTGTGAAGGTCCAGTTGCCGTCCGTACCGACAACGAGGCTGCCAATGACCGTGCCGTTATCGGTAAAGGTTAGCGTGGTGCCAGGCTCTGCCGTGCCGTTAAGCGTTGGGCGAGTGTCATTGGTGCTCTGATTGGGCGACAGATTGCCGGTTTGCGGCGCGCTGTCATCGACCACAGAAGTGATTACCGGTGCCAGCGGTGCGGCGGTATCTATCGTGACGGTGAAACTGGCAGAAGGACCGACGTTACCGGCGGCATCCGTTGCGGTGAAGGTTAACGGATGATTCCCCTGGCCCAGATCGCTGGTGGGGGTAAAGGTCCAGCTTCCGTTCGCCTCAACCGTCACGCTGGCGAGGGGAACGCCGTTGTCCGCGATGCTGATTGTGGTCCCCGGTTCACCGGTGCCGGTGAAAACAGGACGCGCATCGTTGGTGGTTTGACCGCTGCTCAGACTGCCGGTGACTGGGCCAACGTCATCCTGCACATTACTGATTATTGGCGCGCCGGGCGAAACGGTATCGACCGTCAGCGTAAAATTCGCTGATGCCGGGCCGGTATTGCCCGCGCTGTCGGTGGCGGTGACCCTCAGCGAGTGGCCCCCCTGGGACAATCCGTCCGGTCGGTAGCTCCAGCTCCCGCCTTCGGTCACGGTGGCGGTGCCAAGCAGAACGTTGCCATCGTAGACGTTAATGGTGCTACCGGGTTCACCGGTTCCGGTCATGATCGGGCGGGTATCATTGGTGCTTTGCCCGCTGGTGAGCGCACCGGTTCCTGGCGTCACGTTATCGGTGACGCTGACGATGGTGGGAGCCGGAGGGGAAACCGTATCGACGACCACAGTAAAGGTAGCGCCAGGGCTGACGTTACCGGCCGCGTCTGTGGCGGTTACGTTGAACGTGTGTGAGCCATTGCCCAGCGCGGTGGTGGGCGTAAAGGTCCATGCGCCTGTACCGTTGGCCTGCACGGTGCCTAGCAGCGTGGTGCCGTCAAAAATGCTGACGGTGCTGTTCGCTTCGGCGGTTCCGGTCAGCGTTGGCCGCGTGTCGTTGGTGCTTTGTCCGTTGTTCAGCGAACCACTATTCGGGGCGACATCATCACTGACGGAACTGATGACAGGAGCCGATGGCGCCTGTGTGTCCACGGTCAGAGTGAACGCGGCGGACGGGCCTTCGTTGCCTGCCGCGTCCGTGGCCGTGACGGTCAGATTGTGTGGGCCGCTGCCTAATGGGGTATCCGGTGAGAGCGACCAGCTTCCATCGGTGCCCACCACCACGCTGCCCACGGCGAGTCCGCCGTCATACAGCGTAACAGTGGCGCCCGGCTCCGCCGTTCCCTGGAAGGTTGGCTGAGTATCATTGGTGCTTTGTCCGTTCGCCAGTACGCCGGTTGACGGGGTGGTGTCATCGGTGACGCTTTGAATCACCGGTACCCGTGGCGCGGTGGTATCGATGTTCACCGTGTACGCAGTGGAAGGCGCGCTGACGTTACCCATCGCATCGGTGGCGGTGACGGTAATCACATGGGAACCTGTGGCAAGCGTCGGAGAGGTAAAACTCCAGCTACCGTTGGTGACCTGCGTGGTGCCGATTTTCACGCCATTGTCATAGAGGGTAATCGTACTGCCTTCTTCACCGCTGCCGGTAAAGGCGGGTGTGGTGTCATTGGTGCTGCCACCGTTACTGATGACGCCTGTTTGCGGCTCGCTGTTATCTGTGGCGCTGGTAAGGGTTGGCGCTACTGGCGGCGTGGTATCCACCACCACGACAAATGCTTCCGACGCGACGCTGGTATTCCCTGCCGCATCGGTGGCAGTGATGGTCAGATTGTGGCTGCCTTCCCCCAGACCGGTGGAAGGCGTAAAACTCCACGTGCCGTTGACGACCTGTACCTGACCGATTGGCGTATTGCCATCGTAAATCGTGATGGTTTCGCCGTTGGTGCCGCTGCCGCTCAGGGTGGGACGGGTATCGTTGGTCGTCTGCCCGCTGGTCAGCGTTCCCGTACCCGGGGCGACATCATCTGTCACGCTGCCAATCGACGGTTGTGCCGGTGGAGTGAGATCGACGGTGATGTTGACCACGGCTGACGCTTTGCTGCCATCCACAGTATCGATAACCTCGAAGGTGTGCAGGCCTTCGGCTAACGTGGCGGTGGATGTCCAGTTCCAGTTGCCGTTCTCGTCAACCGGGACGTTTGACGCGACAACGATGCCGTCGACCAGAATATCGACGGTTGAGTTCGGTGTGGAAACGCCGCGCAGCCCTGGTTGCGTATCGTCAGTGGTTTGTCCGCTCTTCAGATCGCCCTGAATGGTGCCGGTGTCATCGACTATCGCGCTGATGACCGGCAACCCGGTGCCGGAGCCGGTAAAGTTAGTGGGATCGCTGGTGTTACCGGCGGCATCCTGCGCCGTAGCGGTCAGCGAATTGACGCCCGTTTGCGCTGGCGTGACCTGAATCTGGAACGTGCCGTCCGTTGCCACGCCCGTACCAATCACATTGCCGTCGGTATCGCGGATCGTCACCGTGCTGCCGGTTTCCGCCGTGCCGCTGACCGTCGCGCCATCGGCTGTGATCGTTACCTCCTCCGGGGACGCCGGTTTAGTCAGATCGACGTTCAGCGAGATGGAGGCAGAAGGTGTGCTGACGTTACCCGCCGGATCGGTGGCCGTTGCCGTCAACGTGTAATTGCCTTCGGTGAGCGGCGAATCCGGGGTGATCGTCCAGTTCCCTGCGGCATCGACTTCAGCGGTGCCAATTACCGTACCACCATTCGACAGGGTGATGGTGCTGCCGGGTTCGCCGGTACCGCTAATGGGTAACCCGGGCTGATTGGTGACTGCCGGACTGCCCAGCGAGGTGATAAACGGCGCGTCGGGTGCCTGGGTATCAATGATGATGCCAGTCGCCTCCGACGGCTGACTGGTGTTACCTGCGGCATCTTTTGCCGTCACGCTAAAGTTGTAATGGCCTTCGACCAGGGCGCTATCCGGGGTAAAGCTCCAGACGCCATCAAAGACCTCGGCAGTGCCAATCTCCACGCCGTTATTCAGAATGGTGACAATGCTACCCGTCTCGCCCGTCCCACTCAGCGTTGGGGTGGTATCGTTGGTTTGCGCTCCGGCGTTCAACGCCCCGTCATCATCGCTCACAGCCAGCGTTGGCGTGCCAGGCGCCTGGGTATCCACGCGAACAATGCGATCCGGCGAGGTGCTGCTGTTACCGGCGGGATCGGTCGCGGTGACCTTGATGATATGGTCGCCCTGCGCCAGCAGTGGCGACGGGACGCTCCAGTTCCCGGAATTGTCAATCACCAGCGATGGCAGCGCGACGCCATCCAGCGTGATAGTGATCGTGTCGCCTGGCGTACCGTTTCCGCTCAGCAGCGGTCGCGTATCATCGGTGTACTGACCGTTATCGAGAGTGCCGGTCTGATTGCCGACGCGGTCAGTGACGGTCAGGTTGGGCACGGCGGGTGGGGTGGTATCTACCAGAATGCCGATCGGCGCGGAGGGTTCACTGATATTGCCCGCCGGATCGGTGCTGGTGAGGGTAAAAACATGGTCGCCTTCATCAAGGGCATCCGACGTGTAGCTCCAGACGCCGTTAGTCACCGTGACGGTGGTAACCAGATCGCCATTGTCGTAAATGCTGATGATATCGCCATCTGTTCCCGTACAGCTCAGAACCGGCTGGGTTTCCCGGGTCGCCTGACCGTCGGTGAGTGGGCCATTTGCGCCATCCGTCAGCGTCAGCGCCGGAGTGTCGGGGGCGGTGGTATCCACCGTAATGGTTATCGGGGAGGATTTCTCGCTGGTGTTGCCCAGAGGATCGCTGGCGGTGACGCGCAGCGTATGGTCGCCTTCGCCCAGCGCGGGAGTCGGGGTAAAGCTCCAGCTCCCGTTTTCCGCAACTTTTGTCGTGCCAATGATCGCCGTTCCGTCATACACCGTAATGGTGTCTCCGGCGGTGCCGCTTCCACTTAACACCGGTTGCGTGGCGTCGGTTACGTCGTTGTCCGTCAGTTCACCTACGTTGCTGCCAGTGTTGTCAGTCAGGGTCACGATCGGAACGACTGGCGGCGTGGTATCGACGGTAATCGTGATGGGTGCAGAAGGTGTGCTGGTCTGGTTTTCCGCATCGGTCGCGGTGACGGTGAAGGTATGGTCGCCGTCGCCCAGCACCGGTGTGGTGAGCGTCCAGTTGCCGTTGCTGTCCACGGTGGCGGTTCCCGCAAGCGGGGTCCCTCCGTCCAGAATGGTGATGGTTGCGCCGGGTTCACCGGTACCGTTGAAGGTCAACGTGTTGTCGTCCGTGCGCTGGCTATCACTCAGATTGCCTTTCTGCGCGCCGGCATCATCGATAATCGCACTGACGACGGGGGCGTCTGGCGCTGTGATATCCGGGGCCGTAACGTCAGTTGGCTGGCTGGTATTGCTCGCGGCATCGGTGGCGGTGACGCTCAGCGTTTCACCGTTGGCCTGCGGCGGGTTAAGGGGGATCACCAGCGTTCCGCTCTCCGGTACCGGACCGGTTTCCGCCAGCGTATTGCCGTCACTGTCTTTAATCGTAATCGTACTGCCGGGTTCGGCGGTGGCGGTCAGGGTGGTGCCGTCTGTTGAAATAACCGCCGTAGGTGGCTGCGGCGCGGTGGTATCCGGCGCGGTAACGTTGGCTGGCGTGCTGTTCTGATTTGCCGGATCGGTCACTGTGGCAGTAAGCGTTTCACCATTGGTTTGTGGCGTGTCCAGCGTGACGGTGAAATTCCCCTCGCCGTCGGTTTGACCCTGGCCAATCGGGTTACCGTCCGGATCGCGAATCGTCACCGTGCTGCCGGGTTCTGCTGTCCCCGTCACGGTGGTACCATCATCCGAGACGTCCAGGTTTCCGGCGGGCTGCGGCGGGGTCGTGTCCGGGGCGAGGGCGGTCGCCGGAGGACTGGTCAGATTCGCCGGATCCTTGACGATGGCAGTTAAAATTTCTCCGTTGGTTTGTGGTGGGTTCAGTGTGACGGTAAATGAGCCGTCGGGTTGAACCTGTTCAGATCCCAGCGGGGTGTTGTCGCTGCCGTAAATAGTCACCGTCGTGCCAGGCTCGGCGGTACCGGTTACGGTTGTCCCATCATCGGAAACATCCAGATCACCGGCCGCCTGCGGAGGCGTGATATCAGGAGCGGTTGCGTTGGCAGGCGAGCTGTCATTTCCCGCTTTATCCGTGGCGATGGCGGTCAGAACTTCCCCGTTTACCCGTGGCGGATTGAGCGGGAAGCTGAATTTCCCTTCGCTGTCTGCCGTCACGGTGCCGAGCGTGGTGCCGCTGGCGTCAGCAATGGTGACTTTACTTCCCGCCTCGGCGTTGCCGGTCAGCACGGTTCCGTTTTGCGAGACGCGCAGATCGTCGGGAGCCTCCGGTGGGGTAGTATCCACGGTGACCGCAAATTCTATCGTATTGCCGCTGACGCCGTCCTCTGTGGTCTGTGTGGCCGTGTAGTTGTGCAACCCTTCAGGCACACCTGTCAGATCGAACGTCCACGTGCCATCGTTGGCACTCGCCGTGCCGATCGCGATACCATTTTCATAAATGGTCACGACTGCGCCAGGCAACGCGGTACCTGTAAGGGTGGGGGTAGTGTCCTTGGTAAACTGACCGCTGCCTAACGTCACCGCGGTGGGTTGCGTGTCATCAATGATGCCGGTAATGGTGGGGGCATCAGGAAAACCTGAGTCGGAACCGAGAAAGGCGGCTTCGTCACCTTCGTTACCCGCAGCGTCAGAAATATCGGCATACAGCTGTTCGGAATCGGTTTGCGCTGAAGTGAGGCGAACGGTAAACCGGCCAGTGTCATCGACCTGAACCGAGGCCAGGACATTGTGCTGGTTGTCGAAAATCGTGACGACACAACCCGCTTCTGCGATCCCTGAAACCCAGAGCCCATCTTCAGAAATCGCTAACCCGGAGACCTCATCAGGGGCAATCGTGTCGACGGTAAAGGTGAAATCACCGGAGATGGCGCTGGTATTACCGTTTTCGTCCGTCGCGGTCGCGGTCAGTACGTGTTCGCCTTCGGAAAGCGGGAGGTCGGGTTTATAGCTCCAGTTTCCTTGTTCATCGACGATAACGATCCCCATGACCTGCCCATTGTCATAGAGGGTGATGACGGAGCCAGCTTCACCTGTACCGGCAATCATCGGCTGGCTGTCGTTGGTGCTCTGGTTTTCCTGAATCGCCCCCGTAATGGCGGAGACGGCATCTGTTGCGCTGGTAATCACAGGGGCCGTCGGTGGTGTGGAATTTTCCCCGCCCGGAAGGTTCGTGTTGTTATCGCCGCCGCTGTTATTTCCACTTCCGTTATTTCCGCCCGCATCCCCCGGCGTGCCGCCGTTCCCGGAACCATCATCAGGATTACCATTGTCGTTATCATGATGATGACTGCTGCCACCTCCCGAGGATGCGATGGCCACGATTCCACCGGCAGCAACCGCGCCACCCAGAAGCCATGGCCAGAGTGCTCCGCCTTCGTGAGATTCGCCGGCAGTAACCAGTAAATCGTCAATGGTTGAAATTTGTTCAAAATGCAGACCGTTTTCCGGGTTTTCCACCCACCACAGAGCACCGTGACTGTCTTCCAGCACCAGTTGGCTGGCCCCCTGGTCGTTCGCCACATAGAAATTTTTAACGGTCAGTTTTTCACCGGACGTAAAGGTGATCACCAGATCCTGATTCACGCGAGCCAGTTGGCTGATGTCGCTACGCTCTGCGGATAATTTCACAATGGAAGGGGCATTAAGTGTGACTTCAGAGGCTTCAACATTGGTGGAAACGCCCGTCAACCTGGATATAACGGCGAGATGACGCATATGATCACTCCTGATGGCTAGCTCTGTGCATAAATTCGTTAAAACTACCGGGCAGGGAAAAGTACAGACGAGCGATCCCGTTCATCATGTGGATGAATTCTTGCCGGTGATGACAATGTTATGGCCGTGCAGATGATGGTTTCTGTTGCGTTGAATAACCCTTTGTTTTTTTGATCCACTGGTACTTTCGTATTAGATGATATAGTCAGAAAGAACTCATTCTGCAAATTAACGTATATTTGCGATTTGTTTAGTGGCGGTAAAATATATACAGTTTTGCACCGATTGGCGACGTGAAACGGTACGGTGCGGAAAGCGAGTGTGATTTATCTCATTGTATTGAAATTAATTTTATGATTTCTGTTAGCCGGATAGGT
>OLFS01001713.1_pt1 | contig 16090 bp, 15 predicted proteins | sample 1605491 | NCBI WGS metagenome assembly OLFS01 (sample SAMEA3888921, study PRJEB22519) | human gut metagenome | biome: human gut; feature: human-associated habitat; material: faeces | place: Denmark | collected 2011 | reverse complement strand
CAACTGGGCAAGGCGTTCAGCGACGAAAAGTTTGACATTAAAATCGCCGACGCCAAGTTCCACCACATGTTTTGGCGTTGGGGAGACTCAGGCTGCCAATTTGGGCTGGGGGTACGTGGTGGTACCCTCAAGGTAGAAGATGAAGAGACCGCCAGACTGGGGGGCGGTGCCCGAATCGAATGTCAATGGGGTAACTGGGTGACCTGGCTCCCCGGCGAAATGGTCTGGCTCGATCAGTATCAATTTGGCACCCGTGGCCACGGCTATAAGGATTACAGTGGCCCCTTCCAGTTTGCTCTGGGTATCGGCCTCGGCTACGCCATCACCAAGAATTGGCTGATCGGCTATCAGTATGAGCACATGTCCAACGCTAATATGTATGACAAGAATCCGGGGCTGGACAGCCATACCCTCCATATCGAGTACCGTTTTTAGCCAGATAGGCTTCGTCGTGACCATCTGAACACTCTCTGCAAAAAAGCCTTCACTTCCGTGAAGGCTTTCCGTTATGTAGTCCTCTGATAGCCGGGGTGACAGTGAGAAGATCACCATACTCAGAAAATTGATGGCGAGACGCTCTGCCGCTTCACCACATCATGGGGGCGGCAATCAGTCCTTTTTCGCCTTGTTGGCGAAGAAGATATCGGCCTGAATATCCTGGGTGCGCACCGTGAAGATCTGGTTGGTCAGATCTTCGGTCAGCGTTTCGGCCTCCTGCATCACCCGCAGATTGAAGTCATTGAGCATGCTGTTGGCGGCGGCCTTGTCGGTTTTGACCGTTTTCAGATAGTTGGCCTCCATCTCTTTCTGCTCTTTGGCGATCTTAGCCTCCCAGCTCTGGTAAGCCTGCTTCACCATGGGGGCCAATTTGGGGTAGTCGGTCATCACCAGAGTCTGGAGCTTGCGATATTTCCAGTAGATGGAGTCGCTGTCGGCCTTGTCACTGCCCATGGCATAGTGGGCCGGATAGGCTTCCAGACCGCTGTAGTAGGGAACGAAGGCGGTCAGATCCGCCATGCCGAGGCCCAGATAGGTCACCTCCCCCACCTCACGCGGCATCCAGGGGCGAACCTGCATCACGTGAGACTCGTAAGTGCGGAACACACTGACGGGGCGCCACGGCTCCTGACCGTTCAACCCCTTGCTGTAGGGATCGTGCTCGGTGCCGTCATAGTGATTGCGCAGCACCGCCTTGACCTCCTCCAGCGTCATCTTCTTCTCGGGGGCGAGGGTGACCGGGAACTGACGACCGGCATCCACCGCCTGCTTGAGCGAGGGGTTGAACATCTGCTGGATGGTCCAGACTCGCGGATCGTTATAGGTGCGATCCCGCTCGTCATCGCGGGTATAGGATTTCGAGAAGTTGAACGCCCCATCCTTTTGCGGATGGTAGAGCCCCTTCTCGGTGGCAAATTCGATCAGATTTTTCGAGCCCATCATGTCGGTACTGGCGGGATCGTACTGCTGCAGGCGGCCCTGATTGCCGGTGGCAAAGTAGTGATTTTTCGGCAGACGCTGCGCCATCCAGTGATGGCCGGTGGCAGTCTCCAGATACCAGAGCTCGTTATCATCCACCACGGCGACACCAAATCCCTCTCCCGCGCCTATGGTCTCGATGATGTTGCCAAGCAACGAGATCGCCTCGCGGGCCGACGTGGACCGGGAGAGCAACACATCGGGAATGTCATCCTCGGTGATCCCCTTATCTTCCACATAGGGGTCAAAGGCGAGCGCTTCGGGTGAGGCAAAAATGGACTCGGTGCCGCTCACCCCGACTCCCTTCTCGTTGAACCCGGTGGCGCCGTGCAGCTGGGTCTTCCAGTTCGGTACTGTGATATAGCGCAGGGAGTTTTTCGGTAAGGGGTAGCTGAAATCATTGGCACCGTTGTGAGCCTTGGCGCTGTGCATACCGCTCTGCCCCTGCTTGGCCGGATGGATCACGAAATGCTGGGCTTTCAGGGCATCGCTGTCGGCGCTGCGGGCCACCATCATGGAGCCGTCGGCGCTGGCTTCACTGCCGACCAGCAAGGTGGTACAGGCGAACGCCGACGAGAAGAGAGCAAAGTTGATGGAGAGTGCGACGACACACTTTTTGAAGGAATGCATGAGATCTCCTTGTTGCACAGAGTGGTTGCAAATATGCGGTGGCACGCCAGTCAACCGGCCGTTATCACAAGGGAGCTGCGCGGTGACACGGGCCGGACAATGCGGGCCATCAAACCGTAAACACGAAAAATAACAGTGCGGATAAACCGTGGAAACCAGGGAGGTACCCAAGGCCACCTGATAGGCGACATGTGCGCATCTCTGCTTTCCGCTGTCCCGCTGGCGTGGCGATACTAGGCCCAATCAACCGCGTTGAGTGTGACTGGCAGCCCAAAACACCAACAAGGAAGACTCAATCGATGCAAAATATCGATAAGTGTGACAAGCGCAGGATCCTTGGCAACATTCAGCCGTCAACACGAGGCACGCAAGGAGCAGAGATAGAGGAAAATGAAGAGATGAGAATATAGGGAGCGCGGGATGGCGTGTTGATGCCATCCCGCGATTCAAGTCAGTAGGTCACTGCGCGTCCGGCTGGTTTGCGGGGGCGGCCTTGATAAAGGCTTGCAACTGTTCGCAGTTGGCGACGATGCGGCGGATGGTGGGGTAATCGTCCAGGGTCATGTCGTAGCGGCGGGCGTTGTAGACCTGAGGCACCAGCATGCAGTCGGCCAGGGTCACTTCGTTGCCGACGCAGTAGACACCGGCGGTGGTCATCAACAGCTGTTCGAGGGCGGTGAAGGTCTCGTCAATCCAGTGGCGATACCAGCGAGCCTCCTGCTCGTTGTTGGCCCTGAAGTGCTCTTCCAGATAGTTGAGCACCCGCAGATTGTTGAGCGGGTGAATATCACAGGCGATCATGTTGACGATCTGGCGCACCCGTGCCCGCGCGTCGGGGGAAGAGGGCATCAAAGAATAGGCGGGATAGGTCTCGTCGAGGTACTCCATGATGGCGACCGACTGACCGATCTGCACATCGCCATCCACCAGAAACGGCACCAGCCCTTGCGGGTTGATCCGGCGATAGGCCTTCTCGCTCTGCTCGCCTTGCCGCAAATTGATGGGGTGCTGCTCGTAGGCGAGCCCCTTGAGCTGCAACACGATCCGCACCCGAAAACTTGCCGACGAACGCCAATAGCCAAACAACTGCAACATAATCTGTCCCTGCATCTTAATCTGGGCCTGAAGCCCGGCAGGTGCTCGCCACCTGCCTCCGTGTGTATCCGGCACCGGTTGAGGGCTCGTCGTGATCCGGACATATCCCGAATACCCTTGCCGCCAACCGGCGCTGGTCATCAACCTCCCTGACCGCTCGCTGGCACCACCTGTTGAGAGATGGTGCCAAACAGGTTTTGGCCAGAGCGATCCTCCATCGCGATCGACACTCTATCACCAAACTGCAAATAGGGGGTTATAGCTTGATCACAATCAAGAATTTCCAGCATGCGGCGCTCGGCGATGCAGGATGAACCGGCGCTGCGATCGTAGTTGGAGACGGTGCCCGAGCCGATGATGCAGCCTGCCCCGAGCGGTCTGGTCTTGGCGGCATGGGCAATCAGCTCGAAGAAGTTGAAGGTCATATCCACCCCGGCATCAGGTGCGCCAAACAGGGCACCATTCAGATGGGTGTGCAGGGGCAGCAGCACCTTGCCATCACGCCAGTCATCGCCCAGCTCATCCGGGGTGATGGCCACCGGCGAGAAGGCGCTGGACGGTTTGGACTGGAAGAAACCAAATCCCTTGGCCAGCTCGCCCGGAATGAGGTTGCGCAGGCTCACATCGTTGACCAGCATCAGCAGCTTGACGTGGCTAACGGCCCCCTGCGGGCTCACCCCCATCGGCACGTCGTCGGTGATGATGGCGACTTCCGACTCGAAATCGATCCCCCACTCCTCAGAACCCATCACGATGGGCCCACGGGGAGCCAAAAAGCTGTCGGAGCCCCCCTGATACATCAGGGGATCGTGCCAGAAGCTCTCCGGCATCTCGGCGCCGCGTGCCTTGCGCACCAGCTCCACATGGTTGACGTAGGCGCTGCCATCGGCCCACTGATAGGCACGCGGCAGCGGAGAGAGGCAAGACGCTTCGTCAAAGGGGAACGCCTCTACCGCACGGCCCTCGTTAAGCAGCTGATAGACAGCCTCCAGCCTGGGGGCAACCTCGGCCCACTCGTCGAGGGCGGCCTGCAGGGTGGGAGCAATCTCGCTCACCCGTACCGCCCGGGTCAGATCCCGGCTCACTACCACCAAAGCGCCATCGCGCTTGCCATTGTTCAATGTTGCCAATTTCATAAGCGATTCCTTATTTGCCGGCAGCCGCGTCCGGGCGCTGCCAGCTGGAGACATACCGGGTGTTCTCGATCCCTTCGCACAGGCTACCGACGTTCAGCGCATCGCGGGTATCGAGCATGACCGCCACCTCGTCGGTGAACTTCTTGGCATAGGCCTGCCCTGCCGCAAACGCCTTGGGATGGGGGCCGTGGGTAAAACCGGCAGGGTGGAAGGTGACCATGCCCCGCTCGATATTGTCCCGGCTGAAGAAGTCCCCCGCGTGGTAAAAGAGCACTTCGTCGTAGTCGTCATTGCTGTGGTAGAAGGGCACCTTGAGGGCGCCGGGATCGCTCTCGATGGGGCGCGGCACGAAGGTACAGATCACGAAGCGGCTCGCCACAAAGGTCGAATGAGCCGACGGCGGCAGATGGTAGCGGTGGCTCATCAGCGGGCGGATATCCCGCCAGTTGAGGCGCACCACGCACAAGTCGCCGTGCCACCCTTGTGCATCCAGCGGGTTGAACGGCCAGGTGATGACCGACACCTGATCGTGGCGCTTCACCTGCAGCGACCAGGGATTCTCATCCTGCTGGGCCAAAAAGCACTCGTTGATGGCGGGCACATCCAGCGCCGCCGGGTCGAAGATGGCGTGATTGCCCACCAGCCCCTTGTCCGGCAGCTGGTAGCTGTCGTTGGTCGCCTCGATCATCAGGATGAACATGGGCGCACTGGGTTCGATGCGCCACATGGTGCCGCGGGGGATCACCACATAGTCGCCGTCCCGCAGAGTCAGATGGCCGTAATCGCAGAAAAACTCGCCGCCCCCCTCGTGGATAAAGAGCAGCTCGTCACCGTCGGCGTTGCGCACCAGAAACGGCATCGCCTCGGAGAGCCTCCAGATGCGATAGCGGCAGTGGGGGTTGCTAAGAATGTCGGGAGCCACCCAAGGGGAGAGCGAGCTTACCTCCTCTTGCAGGGCATTGAGGTCAAACAGCCGTGGCCGCAGCGGCCCCTCCCAACTGCTCCAGTCGGTAGGGGCATACTTGTGGTGCATGTGGGTGGCGGGGCCGAAAAAACCGCTGCGCCCCAGTTCGCGCTCATAGATGGCCTGTTCCGGCAGGTCGGCATGGGCCTGCCGGGAGTGGGTTCCCTCCCGATGGGGGAAGTTAATCCAGTTACGCATCGCTCGCTCCCTCTTTGCGGGTACCCTTCTCATCCTCGCCGCCATCCAGCACGCCACGGCGGATCTGGTCCAGCTCGATCGATTCAAACAGCGCCTTGAAATTGCCCTCGCCAAACCCTTCGTTGCCCTTGCGCTGGATGATCTCGAAAAAGACCGGGCCTATCACGGTATCGGTGAAGATCTGCAGCAGGATGCCATCCTTGGTGGGGGAGCCGTCGATGAGGATGCGCAGCTCTTTGAGGGCTGCCAGATCCTCCTGATGCCCCTCGACCCGGTTGTTCACCTTCTCGTAGTAGGTATCCGGGGTCGGCATAAAACCGGTACCGCGGCTGCGCAGGGTGCGGATGGTGTGGTAGATATCGCAGGAGGCCATGGCGATGTGCTGGATCCCCTCCCCCTTGTACTGACGCAGGTACTCCTCAATCTGGGACTTGTCATCCGCCGACTCGTTGATGGGGATGCGGATCTTGCCGCAGGGGGCGGTCATGGCACGCGAATGCAGCCCGGTCAGCTTGCCCTCGATATCGAAGTAGCGAATTTCGCGGAAGTTGCCGATCCGCTCATAGAAGTTGGACCAGACATCCATATTGCCGCGATGCACGTTATGGGTCAGGTGATCGATCTCCATAAGACCGGCATCTACCTCTGCCATCCGGGCCTGCCAGTCGGGGTAGAAGACAAAATCCACGTCATAGATGGAGCCCTTGTCGCCATAACGGTCGACAAAGGAGAGCGTACTCTCGCCGATACCGTAGATGGCGGGAATATTGAGCTCCATCGGGCCAATCTTGCCGACAAAGGGCTTGGCCCCCTTGGCGATGGCGTACTGCTGGGCTTTGCCCGCATCGCTCACCCGAAATGCCATGCCGCAAACGCTCGGCCCGTGCAGGCTGGCAAACTGCTCCGCCTGGGAGTGAGGCTCGGCATTGACCACAAAATTGATATCCCCCTGCCGGTAGAGCCAGCACTGCTTGTGTTTGTGCTTGGCGACCTCGGCAAACCCGAGCGAGACAAACAGGCTCTTGAGGGCGGCAATCCCCTTGGCATCGGGGGCTGTGTACTCGACAAACTCGAAACCGTCTGTGCCTAACGGATTGATGGTATGGGTGGCGGAAGAGGTGGCATTCATCGGGCGCTCCTTGCTCTTGATTCGGTTAAAACGGATTGCGGCACCCAGCGGCGCGGCAAGTGTTAACAACTTGTTTCATTAGAAGCAGGGCGTAGCAGGAAGAGAAGAGGCGGGTTGCAGATAGTTTTTCGCAGCTGGCAACAAAAGATGTAAATGGATTGTGACATTCAAGCCACAGCCTTGCGGATCAAACGGTAACGACCCGCAGGACTGTCAGCTTTGCCTTACAGTTGCCAGTTTTTGACCAGCAGATGGGGCAAGCAGGCCCGGGCCTTTTGCAGTCGCGTGGGCGTCGGATTGATCAACCATGCCTCTTCCCCCAACCCCAGCAGCGGCAAATCGTGCAGGCTGTCACTCAAGGCCAATTCGGCATCGAGGGCGCAGATCTCCGGCAGCAGCTTGTGCTGGCCGTGGCAATAGAAACGCGGCATCAGGCCGCCAAAACGGTAGTGCATCTGCGAGCCAATGATCCGGTGGGGCAACTGGCCGGGCAGTTGCTGATAGAGCTGGGCGCGCACCAGCGCGCAGGGACTGGCGGAGATCACCCAGCAGCGCGCCCCCTCGTGTTGCAGCAATTCGCGAGCTTGGCGATACAACCCCGGCCTGGTGCGGCAGTAGGCACGCACCAGCTTGCGCCAGCCCAAAGGGGAAAGCCCCAACGTGATGGCCCACCAGATAAGGGAGATACCGCGCCGCCGCTGGCTGGGTAGCAGCCGACTTGGCAACAAATAGACCAAACCACCCAGCGCAATCACCGGCAACAGCAACAGCGGCCAGATCCGGCGGCGCAGGATATAGCGCAGCAGACCGGCATGGCTGTCGCCGGGAGCCAGGGTGTCGTCAAAGTCGGCCAGGATCCAGCGCGGTGCACGTCCGTCAGGATCACGCGCTTTCGCTGAATGGATCATGGCGTCAGGCTCTCGGCGCATAAGCATCAGGGCACAAGGGTGGCGATCGCGGCTGTCAGCTCAGGAGTGACAAACTCAGCCCCCTGTGTGGGCGGGCAGACAAAGTCGAATGGCTCGCCCGCCAGGGTGAAACTGAGCCGCCAGGCATGCAGATAGCCACGATCGGCTGACGTACCGCCATAGCGCTCGTCCCCGAGAATGGGGGCACCGATGCTTTTGAGGGCAACCCGGATCTGGTGGGTCTTGCCGGTCTGGGGCTTGATGCGATAGAGCCGCAGCCCCTCGCGCACCGACACCGAATCAAACCAGCTGATGGCGGGGTTTTCCAAAGTGCGCGCCAGCATCCAGCTGCCGCCGCGCCCCTTTTGCATATCCCCTTTCACCCAACCCTGCTTCTTCTTCGGTTTACGATCGGAGAGCGCCAGATACTGTTTGCTCACCTCGCGGGCCGCAAAGGCAATGCTCAGCTCGCGATTCGCCTCCGTGGTGCGGGCCAGCAGCACCAAGCCGGAGGTCATCTTGTCGAGCCGGTGTACCGGATAGAGAGTGAGCCCGGTATCGGCTTTCACGCGATTGACCAGTCCCGGATTGACCGCCTCCCCGTCGCCCTTCTCGTCATGCATGCCGATGCCGGGCTGCTTGTCGATAACCAGGAAAGCGGGATGCTCAAACAATATCCGGTACATAAAACCTCGGGAACTGGGGAATAAGGCATGCAGCCAACGACTGGCGGCGCTCGGGAGTGCTGCATTCTCCCTGCTCATCCGCCATTTGGCAAACCGGGCGGGCAGAGGATGAAGATAAAAAATGGCCCCGCCTGCAACAGGCGGGGCCATTTTCGCTCATCTTGGCAGATCACACCTTACACATTGCGCGGGCGCAGGTGAGCGTGCCAGCGCGCTTCCCACTTCTTGAACAGCCAGACGATGACAAAGGTGAGCAGCATATAGAGCAGCCCTGCGGTCAAAAACGCCTCGAACGGACTGTAGTAGCGAGAGTTGATGATCCGCGCCGCGCCGGTCAGATCGACGATGGTGATGATGCCCGCCACCGCCGAGCCTTGCAGCATGAAGATCACCTCGTTGCTGTAAGCCGGCAGTGCCCGACGAAACGAGTTGGGCAAAATGATCCGGGTCAGGGTCTGCCAGCGGGTCATGCCAAAGGCATTGGCTGCCTCAATCTGTCCGCGCGGCATATTGTGCACCGCCCCGCGCACGATCTCGGCGGTATAAGCGGCGGTATTGAGGGTGAAGGCCAGCAGCGCACAGAACCAGGCTTCGGAGAAGAGCGACCAGGCGGCACTGTTCTTCAGCCACTCCCACTGGGCGGCGCCGTAGTAGATGATAAAGAGCTGCACCAGCAGCGGGGTGCCGCGAAAGAAGTAGATATAGGCCCAGATCGGCCCCTTGATCAGCCAGTTGCGGCTATTGCGCAGGATGCCCATGGGCACAGCCAGCATCAGACCAAGGATCAGAGAGAGGGCCACCAGCCAGACGGTGGTATAGAGTCCCTCCCAGTAGGTGGGCCACTCTTTGAGAATGATTGAGAAATCCATGGCTTACCTCGTCTTGATGGCATAGTGACGCTCGGCCCACTTGAGCGCCGAGGTGGAGACTGCGGTGAAGATCAGGAAGATCAGCGCCACCGCCATGTAGAAGGTGAAGGGTTGCTGGGTCGAGCCCGCCGCCAGCGAGGCTTTGCGCACCATGTCATCTAGGCCGATGATGGAGACCAGCGCGGTGGTTTTCAACAGCACCAGCCAGTTGTTGCCAAACCCCGGCAAAGCGTGGCGCATCATCTGGGGGAAGAGGATCCGCACAAACACCTGGGTTGCCCGCATGCCAAAAGCCCGTGCGGCCTCCAGCTCACCTTTGTCCACCGCCAGAATGGCGCCGCGAAAGGTCTCGGTCATGTAGGCGCCGAAGATAAAGCCGATGGTCGCGACACCGGCCACAAAGGGACTGATGTCGATATAGTCCGGGAGCAGGGAGACCCACTCCTGATTGGGATTGCTCTCCAGCAACCAGTTGTTGTAAGTCTCGTTGACCCAGGTGCAGATACCGTTGATCAGCACCTGGCCGCCAAAGAAGAGCAGCATCATCAGCACCAGATCAGGGATGCCGCGAATGATGGTGGTGTAGCCGGTGGCGATGGCCCTGGCCCACTTGTAGGGAGAGAGTTTGGCCAGCGCCCCCAGCATCCCCAGCAGCAACGCCAGCAGCAGGGAGGCCAGCGCCACTTCCAGGGTGACCCAGGCGCCCTCCAGCAGCGAGGCTTCGTATCCTTTCAAATCAAACATATGCAGCTCCATTGCAATCAATGCGGGCCCGTAAACTCCCTCAGGGAGGTGACGGGCCCGATGACTACTGACGGGATCAACCTGTCGTTACTTGCCGTAGACGTCTTTGGACTTACTCGCCGTAAACGTCTCTTTGTTTTACTCTCCGTAAACGTCGAACTCGAAGTACTTGTCGTTGATTTCCTTGTACTTGCCGTTGGCACGCAGCGCCAGAATGGCGGCGTTGAATTTCTCTTTCAGATCCTTGTCAGCCTTGCGCACCGCAATACCGGCACCCTCGCCAAACCACTTGGGATCGGTCAGTTTCGGGCCGACGAATTCAAAGGCATCACCGCCCTCTTTCTTCAGCAGACCGTCGGTGATGGCGGCAGAGTCGGCCAGCACATAGTCCACACGACCGGATTTCAGATCGAGATAAGCTTCATCGGCGGTGCCGTAACGCTTGATGGTGGCATTGGGGAAGTTGTCGGTAATAAAGGTATCCATGGAGGTCGCACGCTGCACCGCGACGGACTTGCCTTCCATAAAGGCTTTGTCGAGCTGCACATCAGTGCCCTTCTTGGCGGCAAAGCGGGCCGGAATGTGCTGGTACTTCTGGGTGAAGTCCACCTTCTTCTTGCGCTCTTCGGTGATGTCCATGGTGGCGATGATGGCGTCAAACTTGCGCGACAACAGCGCCGGAATGATGCCGTCCCAGTCCTGCTTGACCAGGGTGCACTTCACTTTCATCTCTTCGCACAGGGCGTTGGCGATGTCGATATCAAAGCCTTTCACCTCGCCACTGGGCTCGGTCCAGGAGAAGGGGGGATAGGCACCCTCAACCCCGATCCGGACCTCTTTCCACTCCTTGGCCATCAGGCTACCGGACGCGAGGGCAGTAACTACGGCTGTCGCCAGCATCAGCTTGTTCATGTATCTCTCCTTGATAAAACAGTTGATTGGGTAACCAGGCATCCCGCCATCAGTAGATGGAGGAGATGAATTGCTTGAACCGCTCGGATTTGGGATGGGCGAAAATCTCCTTGGGGTTGCCCTCCTCTTCCACCCGCCCCTGATGCAGAAACATCACCTTGTTCGATACATCCCGGGCAAACGACATCTCGTGGGTCACCACCAGCATGGTGCGCCCCTCTTCGGCCAGCTCGCGCATCAGGCCGAGCACCTCCCCCACCAGCTCGGGATCCAGCGCCGAGGTGGGTTCGTCAAACAGCATCACCTCGGGCTCTACCGCCAGCGCACGGGCAATGGCGGCCCGCTGCTGCTGACCACCGGAGAGGTGGCCGGGATAGTAGTCACGCCGCTCCCAGAGTCCAACCCGGTTGAGCAGTTGCTCTGCCTTGGTCAGTGCTTCGGCGCGAGGCACCTTGAGCACCTGGATTGGCACTTCGATGATGTTCTGCATGATGGTCATGTGTGACCAGAGATTGAAACTTTGAAACACCATGGCCAGCCGGCTGCGGATCCGCTCCACCTGACGCATATCCTCGGGCAACCGCTCGCCGGCGCGGCTGGTTTTCATCCGGATCAACTCGCCGTGGAGCGAGACGGTGCCGGATGAGGGGGTTTCGAGCAGATTGATACAGCGAAGAAAGGTCGACTTCCCCGAGCCGGAGGAGCCGATAAGGGAGATCACATCCCCCTTGTGGGCGGTCATGTCGATGCCCTTGAGCACTTCGTGGGTGCCAAAATATTTGTGCAGATCACGTACTTCCAGTGCGGCAACGTCGCTCATCCATTACAACCTTGTCTGTCCCTAGACGCCGCAGGGGGCGTGACTCAACCATCGTCCATTTAACAAAAAGTTAACCGATGGCAACCTTCAGCGAAAATATCACCCGGATAGTGAAAAAACAATACAGAACGAGGGTCTTCAGGGGATTCGCTCTATTTTTATTCGCCCTTTGCGTATTTTTCAGCACTTTGTTTGCATAAACAGCCGTTTCAATGGCTGTTCCGATAACGCCTTTTTATACCCCAATCATATCAGTGGCAAGAGAAAAGCGTGATGTGTGCCAAACCGGCACCAAAATGGCTTTATGCACCCCCTTGCCGAGCGAAATATCGGCCCCCCGATTGGATCAACTTGATTTCATTGGTGCACTCGGGCTCGCACAGAACCTTATCAAACAGAGAGGTTGTGGCAAAAAAGTAACAATCTGCCCCCGAAAGGGCTGTTTTCGGCCATGAAAGCGATAGATATGTGACACAGAGCCAATAAGTAATGATAAGGTGGTGTTTTTATCAGTTTTTGTGATCGAGGCCTCGATGCTGCTCAATGTGTTGCTGATCCTGTTGCCACTGGCAATCGGCTATCTGGTTCCCCTCTCCTCTGCCCGACTGATCAAGCTGGTCAACCAGAGTCTGGGCAAGATGGTCTACCTCATTCTGTTTCTGATGGGGCTCGGGCTTGCCTATGTGGAGAACCTGGGCAGCAATCTGGCGGTGATCTTCAAGGTCGCCGGGGGGATGCTGACCGCGACCACGGTCTGCAACCTGCTGGCCCTCTGGTGGCTCGACAAGCGTACGCCGCCGACCCACGAGGCGAGCGATGCAAAGATGCCGGGCAAGTTGCACCTGTTGTGGGAATCCCTGCAGCTTTGCTTTGTGGTGCTCGGCGGCGTGCTGCTCGGGTTGCTGGTGGATCTGCGCGCCCTGCCCATCGACAAGTGGAGCGAGTGGGCCCTGATGCTGCTGCTGTTTCTCATCGGGGTGCAGATGCGCAACTCCGGCATGCGGCTGCGCCAGATCCTGCTCAACCCCTGGGGGATGAAGATCGCCTTCACCGTCATCCTCAGCAGCTGGCTTGGCAGCCTGCTGGCGGCCCAATTGCTGGGCATGCCCTTTGCCCATGGTCTGGCGATGAGTTCGAGCTTCGGCTGGTATTCGCTCTCCGGCATTCTGGTGGCCGACAAACTGGGGCCGGTGCTCGGTTCTGCTGCCTTTATCAACGATCTTGGGCGCGAGCTTATCGCCATTCTGATCATCCCTGTCCTGATGCGACGCCACCCCTCGGCGGCCATCGGTTACGGCGGCGCCACGGCGCTGGACTTCACCCTGCCGGTTATCCAGAAATCAGGGGGCATTCAGGTGGTGCCGGTGGCCATTGTCTCCGGCTTTATCCTGAGCCTGCTCGGCCCCATCCTGATCCTCGGATTTCTGGCGATCTAAGCCTTGTTCCCACATTGCAGATAAAAAGCCCGACCTTGTTGTCGGGCTTTGGCTGTTTGGAGCAACCACGCACTCGCACTGGCTGCGATATTGCCCGCAGCCTTATTCGCGCCACAGGCCGCCACTCATCACCCGTTCGATAGCAAACGTCCGGTCGTGCACCAGCAGCAGATCCGCATCCTGCCCGACCCCGATACGCCCCTTGCTGCCAAGCCCCAGCGCCTGCGCCGGATTGCTCGTCACCACGGCCAACGCCTTCTCCAGCGAGACACCGAGCCGGGTCGCGCGCACGCACTGCTGCCACAGGCTGGCAATCTGACCGCAGCGCATCTCGATTAGCCGCCCTTCGCCATCAAAGCGCGGCAGGCTGGCGTTGGCATCCGAGCTGAAGGTGATGCGATCGGCAGGCACATTGGCGGCCAGCAGCTCGAGAAACGCATCGGCGGCAAGCCGCTCGCCATCCTCCAGCAGATCGGGAAAGCTCGAGGTGGTGAGGTCGACCCAACCTCCCGCCTTGCCCCACTCGATGGCCTCGGCAAAGAGCCAGGGGTTGCGGTTGCAGTGAGTCGGATAGAGCTGGCGCAGCGGAATGTCAGTCTCATCGCGCAGGGCCCACAGGGGCGCCAATGCCCCCTTGCCATCCCCGACATGGAAGAAGCTGACCCCGCTCTTGCCCGCAAGCAGCCCGGCCACTCGCGCCTCGCTGGCAAGCCTGGCCAGCTCATCGTGGGTCGGCGCACTGGATCTGTGGTCACTGATGGCCACCTCCCCCACCCCCAATACCTCGGGGATCAGGATGATGTCCGACTCCACCGTGCCGGTCAGGGTCTTGACCGGCAGATGGTAAGAGCCGCTATACATAAACGCGCTCACCCCGGCGGCGCGAAACTCGCGCACCTTGCCGAGCACCTGCGCGGGAGTGCGGGTCAGGCTGTCGGTGCCAAGCGCCGCCACCAGCGTAGTGACACCGGCCCTGAGCGCCTCGCTCGCCGCCAGCTCCGGGGTGCGAAAGGCAAAGCCCCCCTCACCGCCGCCGCCGGTGATATGGGCCAGCGGATCCACCAACCCGGGCACCAGATAGTGGCCACGACCATCGACCCTGTGCAGCGGCCAGTTTTCAGGCACAGTCAGCCCCTGGCCCATCCAGGCAATGCGGCCATCGGCCACCAGCAGATCCTGCTGGCCAAGGTGGGAGGGACTGAAGATCTCGGCTCCCTCGATCAGGGTCAACATGGCGATCCTCCTTGCACGATTGTCGCTTGCCCAATGAAAAGAGAGGGAGCAAGCTCCCTCCCCCCGTCAACCACCATATATATCGTACTTGAAGTACTTCTGGTTGATCTGCTGATAGGTGCCATTGGCACGCAGTGCCTTGATCGCCTCGTCCAGCTTGCCCTTGAGCTCCTTATCGCTCTTGCGCACGGCGATCCCCATACCATCACCAAACCACTGGCGATCGGTCAGGGCGGGCCCCACATAGTCGAACTTGTCGCCCCCCTCTTTGCCAAGCAGTCCCTGCTCGATGGCAGAGGCATCGGCCAACAGGGCCAGCACCCGACCCGCCTTCAGATCGAGATAAGCCTCATCGGCATTGCCGTAGCGGACTATGGTGACATTCGAGCCAAAATTGTCGGTCAGGTACTTGTCGTGGGTGGTGGCACGCTGCACCCCGATGCGCTTGCCCGCCATGCCTTCCGGGGTCAATGTCAGCTCGGTCCCCTTGGCCGCCACAAAGCGATTGGGAATATGGGCATATTTCTCGGTGAAATCGACCTTCTGGCGCCGCTCGTCGGTGATCGACATGGCGGCGATGATGGCATCGTATTTGCGCGACAGCAGGGCCGGGATCATGCCGTCCCAATCCTGCGCCACCAGCTCGCACTTGACCGCCATCTGCTGACACAGGGCGTTGGCGAGATCGATATCAAACCCCTTGATCTCGCCCGACGCATCGGTCCAGGAGAAGGGCGGGTAGGCCCCCTCCACCCCGAAGCGCACGGTTTTCCACTCCTTGGCCATGGCAGGGGTGGCCAGCAGGCTGGCAACAAACAGGGCTGAGAGGGTCAGTCTGATCTTCATCATGAGTACTCCATTACATAAAAAGCGCACAGGCGCGGACAAGGCACCGCAGGCAAATGCATGCGATGACCAAAAGCGGCAAAATCTGGATGAGCGAGATCAAGCCCAAGCGGGCGTCAGTGAACTGCTCCAGGGGTTCGATCTATTCGTCGAACCACTCGGAGAGATAGAAAGGCTTGAAGTAGAAGGCCAGAAAAAAGCCTCTGGCTTTGCGCATCATGGTGGTTTGTCGCGTCCTGTGACAAAGATGGCAATCACCTTAGCACGCCCGAATTTTGCCCGGCAAGAGGCAGCCGCCAGGCAGTAGCAAAATCCCGATCATGGTCAAGGCGGGCAGGATCCGTTAGGCTCGAAGCATCTTGCCATCCCATAACAGACCCACAGCAACCGATGAATTTTCTGGCCCATCTCCATCTGGCTGCCCACACCCGAAGCTCCCTCACCGGCAATCTGCTCGGCGATTTCGTCAAAGGCACGCTGCCCACGGGGCTTGCCGCCCACTTCGATGAGGGGATCTGGTTGCACCGCAAAATTGACGCTTTCACCGACGGCCACCCCGAGCACAAGGCGGCCGTCGCCTGTTTCGAGGCCCCCTGGCGCCGCTTTGGCGGCATAGTGGTGGATATGATCTACGACCACTGGCTGAGCCAGCATTGGGGGCTGTTCAGTACCGAACCCCTGCCCCGCTTCCTTCAACGCAGTTATGAGCAGCTATTGGCGGATCACCCACGCCTGCCGGACGGACTGCCACTCCCCCTCAAACGGATGGCCGAGCAGAACTGGATCGCCTCCTACCGCCACAGGGAGGGGCTGGGGCAAGCGCTAAATGGCATAGGTCGCCGACTGCGCCGCCCGGTACAACTGGGAGAGGCGCTGCTGACCCTCGATGAGTCGCAGTGGCAAACATGCGAGGCGGGATTTCTGCGCTTCTATCCCCAGCTGATGGACTTTAGCCAGCAGCAGCTGGCCCAATATCGGGCAGCCCAAGGGGCACAGTGATCCCTCTGG
>OLFS01001708.1_pt1 | contig 16138 bp, 9 predicted proteins | sample 1605491 | NCBI WGS metagenome assembly OLFS01 (sample SAMEA3888921, study PRJEB22519) | human gut metagenome | biome: human gut; feature: human-associated habitat; material: faeces | place: Denmark | collected 2011 | reverse complement strand
GATGCGTGATCTGATCCTTCAACTCAGCAAAAGTTCGATTTATTCAACAAAGCCTACGGGGAATTAACCTTGTCACTCTGTGATTCCCCATTTTCTTTACCTATAGGCGTATAATCTGGGGAATAAACTTAATGTATTGTTAATTAAAGGTTTTTACTTCTGCGCAATAAGCCATATCTTGTCGTGTTTATCGATAAGAAAGGGGCCTTCTGTCATCAAAATGTTGGGCAATGATCACCTTTTGTATTATTTCCTACGAAATTGATGCTTAAGCAAGGTTAATCTCTTGATTAAAAACAGCACAGCGCTATGATTTTGAGAGATATTTCCCAAAATCGAACTTTTCAGCCGGTGCTTGGCAGCAATAAGTGACGGGTGATTGCGAGAGGAGCCTGACGTTGACCACCTCGATCCCCCCTTTATCAGCGAATTTTGCTTTTTTGGAAGAATATGATCAGCTGTTTGTACAGATAACGACAACGGCTGAGCAGGTGTTTGCCAGCGATCCGAATACCACGTTGATGAAACTGCGCCAATTTGGTGAAGTGCTCGCTCAGAATATTGCTGTGCGGTTAAATATCAGTCTTGAAGATAATCCCAGCCAACAAGAACTGCTTTATCGACTGGACAGAGAGCTACAGCTCGACCCGGCCATTCGTCAGCTGTTTCATACCTTACGTATCGAAGGGAATAAAGCCACTCATCAGTTTCAAACCAAACACCGGGAAGCGATGGATGCCTTACGCATCGCCCGTGCTTTAGCGATTTGGTTTCATCAAACCTTTGGTAACGCCGGAAGTGGGTTTAATCCCGGCCCCTTTACCGCGCCCCATGACCCCAGTACTCAGTTAACCCAGTCTCAGCTCGCCATTGAAAAGCTGAAACAGACGTTGCTGGCCACCAATCAAAAGCTGGAAAGCAGCGAACAGCTACAGGCGTTACTCAAGCAGCAGAAAGAAGAGTATGCCCAACTGGCCGAGGCGATGGACAAGGAAGCGCGGGAACAGCAAACCCTGTTGGAAATTAATCAGCAAGATTTACTGCGCCTGCAAAAGGAGTATGACGCTAAGTTAAAGGCTCTGCAGGAACAGCTTGCCCAGCAGGCGCAACAGGTGGTCACTGACCAGCGTAAAGCGTTTAATCGGAAGTCCAGTTCAGCGCGTAAGCAGGTGATGACCGAAGAGCTGACGCGTATTCTGATTGACCAAAAGCTGAATGAGTGGGGCTGGCTGGCAGATTCTGAGGAACTGACCTATCAAAAAGGTGCCCGGCCAGAAAAAGGGGTGAACAAAGCCATTGCTGAATGGCCTACTTCACTGAAGGGTGAGCGCGGCATAGCCGATTACGTTTTATTTTGCGGGCTTATCCCCATCGCGACAGTGGAAGCGAAAAAGAAAAATGAAAATGTCTCCGGGAAAATTCCTCAAGCTGAACGTTATAGCAAAGGCTTTCAGTTTGATGCCTCATTAACGCCCGCCTGGAAAGAGGAGGGGTTAACAGCAGGTTGGGATGATGGTACCGGAGAGATGTTCCAAATCCCCTTTGTATTCTCCTGCAATGGACGCTCTTATATTAAGCAGTCGGCAGAGTTTTCAGGAACCTGGTTCCGGGATGTCCGCTCCCCGGATAATACCCGCTATCCGTTAGAAAATTTTATTACCCCTGAGGGGCTGATAGATCGTCTCCATCGCAGCCGTGCTGAAGCTGAAGCCAAACTGCATAATGAACCTTTTGGCTACCTTGGGCTACGTGATTATCAGGAAAAAGCGGTTAAAGCGGTGGAGTCGGCCCTGGAGGACGGGGCACGAGAAGCGCTATTGGCCATGGCCACCGGCACCGGTAAAACCCGCACCATTATTGGTCTGATCTATCGTTTTTTAAAAGCAGAGCGCTTTAAACGTATTCTGTTTCTGGTTGACCGTTCAGCCCTCGGGGAACAGGCTCAGGATGCCTTTAAAGAGGCTTCATTAGAGCAGAACCAGACTCTGTCGCAGATCTACAATATTGCTGAGCTAGGAGATATGGCGGCTGAAGCGGAGACCCGTGTTCAGGTGGCCACGGTGCAGGCGATGGTCAGTCGTATCTATCGTTCAGGTAATCCGCCTGCGGTGGATACCTTTGACTGCATTATTATCGATGAGGCGCACCGGGGATATACCCTCGATCAGGAGATGACTGAGGGCGAGCTGACTATCCGTGATAATGCTCAATATCTCTCCAGCTATCGTCGGGTACTGGACTACTTTGATGCGGTAAAAATTGGCTTAACGGCTACGCCAGCCAAGCATACCAGCGAGATTTTTGGTCATCCGGTCTATACCTATTCTTACCGCGAAGCGGTGGCGGAAGACTGGCTCATCGACCATGAACCTCCGATTCGCTATACCACATTGCTCAGTAAGCATGGCATTCACTTTGAGAGAGGGGATGAGGTCAGTGCGATTGACACCGAAACCGGTGAGGTGGATACCAGTGAACTGGAAGATGAACTCGATTTTGATATCGAGGCCTTTAACCGCCGAGTGATTACCGAAGAGTTTAACCGGGTGATTTGTGAAGAGCTGGCGAAAGAGATCGATCCTGCCGGGAATGAAAAGACGCTGATTTTCTGCGCCACCGATGCCCATGCGGATATGGTTAAACGCTTACTGGATACTGCGATGGGCGATGTCCATCCTGATTTTAATCAGGCCGCGATACAAAAAATCACCGGTAAAAGTGATCAGGTGAGTAAACTGATTAAACGCTTTAAAAATGAACGTTATCCGAGTATTGCCATTACGGTTGACCTTCTGACCACCGGGATTGATGTCCCGCCTATCACGCATTTGGTGTTTTTGCGGCGCGTGAAGTCCCGCATCCTCTATGAGCAGATGATTGGCCGGGCAACACGGCGCTGTGATGAAATCGGTAAAACCGTATTCTGGATCCACGATCCGGTAGATCTCTATGCCACGCTGCAAGATGTCAATACGATGAAACCGCTGGTCAAAAATGCCGGAGTCAGTATTGAACAGCTGGTTGCAGAGCTCGCCGATGATGATGTGCTGGCCACCGCCCTTAACATGCCGGGGGACAGCGCCAAGGAAACACAAGCGGATAGCCTGCTTAATCACCTGAGCCAGAAAGTGATGCGGGTGCTGCGTAAAGCCGAAAGTAAAGCCGACAGGCAGCCGGAGGTGCGTGAAAAGTTAAACGAGCTGGAAGCCTTATGGGGAGTTGAGCCGAAAAATCTGCATCAGCATCTGCATAAAATCGGCCCGCAACAAGCCTCCGTGTTTCTAAAACAGCACCGCAATCTGATTACACAGCTGGAAGATGTAGGGGCACTGCTGGGCAGTGAATACCGCCCGGTGATCTCTGACCATAAAGATGAGCTGATTAGTAGAGAGCAAAACTATGGGTGCTATCAAAAACCGGCGGACTATCTGCAGAGTTTTAGCGAGTTTATCAAAAATAACCTCAACCAATCCGCAGCCTTATCGGTGGTGGTGAATCGCCCGCGCGATCTGACGCGGCAGCAGTTGAAAGAGATCCGCTTATTACTGGATGAGGCGGGTTACAGTGAAACCACTCTGCGTTCTGCTATCCGCACGGAGAGCAATCAGGATATTGCCGCCACCATTATCGGCCATATTCGTCAGGCTGCTTTGGGTGAATCTCTGGTGCCGTTTGAAGAGCGCGTTAAGCAGGCACTGGATGGCATTTATGCCCAGCATAACTGGAATACTGTGCAGAAAAAGTGGCTGGTTCGTCTGGCTAAGCAACTGGTACATGAGGTGGTGCTGGATAAAAATGTGGTTAACCAGTCTTTCTCAAACATTGGGGGCTCCAAAGGACTCAATAAGGTACTGGATGACCAGTTAGACAGTATTCTCGAGCAAATAAACGACACCTTATGGGCTCCAAAAACCGCCTGATCGTGCTACCCTTTCCCATAATTTTTCAGCAAACAGGCCGGGTTTCCGGCCTTCTTCGGAAGTCCTATGAGCAATAATAACGAAATCGTCCAGAAACTCTGGAACCTGTGTGATGTGCTGCGTGATGACGGTATTAACTACAGCGACTATGTCACTGAGCTGGTATTACTGCTGTTTATCAAGATGGTGCATGAGAACACCGAAGCTGAAACGTTGGATAAACACACCTTGCCAGAAGGCTGCCGCTGGACCGATTTAAACGCCAAATCCGGTATTAACCTGCTGAATGATTACAAACAAATTCTGCTGAAACTCTCAACCGGTAAAGATGCCGAAGGCAACCTGGTACATGCCGACCCACTGATTACCGCAATCTATGCCGATGCCCAGACTCGCCTGCGTGAGCCGCGCCACCTGGAGCAGCTGATCCGCTCCCTAGACCAAATCGACTGGTTTAGTGTCCACAAAGATGGGCTGGGTGATTTATATGAAGGTCTGCTGGAAAAGAACGCCGGTGAAACCAAGTCTGGAGCCGGGCAGTACTTTACCCCGCGGGTACTGATTAATAGCATGGTTAACTGCATCAAACCCCAGCCGGGGGAAGTGGTGCAAGACCCGGCGGCAGGCACCGCCGGTTTCTTAATCGCTGCCGACCAGTATATTAAGTCTCATACCGATGATCTCTATGATTTGACCGCCAAAGAACAGCATTTTCAGAAAAACAAAGCCTTTGTCGGTGTTGAACTGGTGCCCTCAACCCGCCGTCTGGCGCTGATGAACTGCCTGCTGCACGGTATGGAAGGGGACGATCAAGGGGTAGTCCATCAGGGTAATGCCCTGGGGATGGCTGGTCAGGCGCTGGCGAAAGCCGATGTTATTATGGCGAACCCGCCTTTTGGTACCGCAAAAGGGGGCGAAGCCAGTATTACCCGGGACGACCTCACCTATCCTACCAGTAATAAGCAGCTTGCCTTCTTACAACATATCTATCGTAATTTAAAACCGGGCGGTCGCGCTGCCGTGGTCTTGCCGGATAACGTCTTATTTGAGGCTGGGGTGGGCACCGATGTGCGTCGGGACCTGATGAATAAGTGTAACCTGCATACCATCCTGCGCTTACCTACCGGGATTTTTTACGCCCAAGGCGTAAAAACTAACGTACTGTTTTTCACCAAAGGTACCGAGGCGGATAAATATCAGGAAGAGAACTGTACGCAAAATATCTGGGTCTATGACCTGCGCACCAATATGCCGAGCTTTGGCAAGCGTACCCCTTTTAATGAAAACCATTTAAAACCTTTTGAAGGCGTTTTCGGTGACTCACCCAACGGCAACAGCCCGCGTCAGGAAGGGGAGTGGAGCTTTAACGCTGAAGAAATTGAAGCCCCTGATACGGCTGAAAATGACAATGTGGCCGAGCGCCTCACAACTAGCCGCTGGCGGGTCTTTACCCGGGAGTGGATCCGCGATACCAAAGGTGATTCGCTGGATATCTCCTGGCTGCGGGATAATAGCAGCGTCGATGCTGCCAGCCTGCCAGAGCCAGCCGTATTAGCCGGAGAAGCCATGAGTGAACTGGTACAGGCGCTAGGGGAGCTGGATGCATTGATGCGGGAGTTAGGGGCAGGGGAAGAAGCGGATGCGCAGAGCATGTTGTTACACCAAATGATGGGCGGAAGTAGCTATGAATGATTTATCTTTCCCAAATATATGGCTCTCAAGGAAAGCTCTTGATTGTTTTATACAAATATCAACTAATAATAGAAATGTTAAAACTAAAGATTGCAAGTCTGAGGGTTTATATCCTGTCATCGACCAAGGACAACAGTTTATCTGTGGTTATATAGATGATGAAAGTAAAGTGATTCAGGTCTCAAACCCACTTTGTGTGTTTGGTGACCATACTAGAATCATAAAGTGGGTTACCCAAGACTTTGTACCTGGGGCTGATGGAACAAAAATTCTAGAAGCAGAGGAATTTATTTTTCCAAAATATGGTTATTACGCTCTCAGATTTATCGATATTCCAGATAAAGGTTATTCGCGTCATTTTAAGTACTTAAGGGAATTAGAGATACCAATCTCCTCCTTGGCCGAACAAAAAATCATCGCCGATAAACTCGATGACCTTTTGGCCCGCGTGGAGAGTATTAAAACCCGGCTGGAAAATATCCCTGGAATTTTGAAAAAATTTAGGCAGTCGGTGTTGGTATCAGCATTTCAGGGGCATTTAACAAAAGAATGGCGTTCCAAAAATTTTGAATTAAAAAGAATATCGCTAAATGATATTAAGGAATACTGGTCTGACTTTTATAAAAAAACTGGGACTAAGAAAGCTAAATTAAATTTACATGTTAGTGATGATATCGGTAATCTTCCTGATACATGGTTAGACACTAAAATAGGCTTCGTTTTTGATGTTCATGTTGGTGCAACTCCGAGCAGGAATATTAAAGAATATTGGAATGGTGATATTCCCTGGGTTAGTAGCTCTGAAGTTGCATTTTCTCGTATTATTAAAACAAAAGAGAAAATAACAGTGTTAGGGTTAGATAAAGCTTCGACTAGTATACATCCAGTTGGTACTGTTATGCTTGCCATGATTGGACAGGGAAAAACTAGGGGGCAAGCAGCTATTTTAGATATTGAAGCCTGTCATAATCAAAACACAGCGGCACTACGAGTTCCGTCTGGTTTTGCTATTTCTGAATTTTTATATTTATTTTTAGAAAAACAATATGAAGAAACTCGTAGGGTTGGTGGTGGAAATAATCAGCAGGCTTTGAATAAGTCTTTTGTGCAATCATTGGGGTTTCCGTTACCACCTATTGAGGAACAGATTGAAATTATTGAAAATTTGAATAAATTATTTCATCATACTGACATTATTCAGAAGCAAACCGATAATGCATTATCGAAGATAAATAACCTAACCCAATCGATCCTCGCCAAAGCTTTCCGCGGCGAACTGACCGCCCAATGGCGCGAGGAAAATCCCGAGCTGATTAGCGGGCTTAATAGTGCGGAAGCATTACTGGAAAAAATCACCGCTGAAAAACTGGCTGCTGGTACGGTAAAAAAACGCGCTAAAAAGACTTCTCACTAAAATCAGCCCACGTTGGCGGGCTGCCATTAATATAATCAAGTACTTGTTATTACTGCTCAAAATAATCCATATCGATTTTGGGCAGTTTAATCTGTTGTGAGGTAACCCCCACTTCATTATCCATCATCAAGTTAACCAGCCGGTTGCCATCAATTAGCACTAAACCTTCAACGGATCGGGAAAATTCTACTGCATGGGCGGTAAAGCCTGAGGTGGTGATAAAGATACCGCGTTTGGCTTTTTGCCCCGCCAGTGCGCCATAGAAAGCCTGCAGTTCCGGGCGGCCAACGGTGCCTTGCCAACGCTTCACCTGGACATAGACCTTTTCTAGCCCAAGTTTATCCAGAGAAATAATGCCATCGATACCGCCGTCGCCGGTGCCGCCGACACGCTGGAGATCGTCCCTATGACCGCCGTAACCAAGCTTATGCAACACATCTAAGACAATCACTTCAAAGCGATTCGGTGAGACCTGCAGTAAATTTTCCAGTAATTCGCTGGCGACCGCGCTACGGATCTCTGCCAGAGCTTCCGCTAAGCGGTCATCCGGGCTGCTGGTTTGCGGGGAAAGAACCGTGTCCGGTGCGCCATCATCGTCCAGCATAACCGCATCCGTTGGGGTGGTTAGCCGGACGTTCATAAAATCAAACGCCAGATGATCAACCTGTGCTTTACTCAGGGGAAAAGGGTGCTGCTTAAGCCAGTTGAAGCCTGCTTCGGTTAAACACCATTTTCCTCGAGACAGGCTCTGGGATAGGCCGGCACGTTTGAGCCGATCGTGGGCCCACCCGGCCCGATTTTTGTAAACCGGTTGGCCGCTGGGGATAAGTTCATTGCGCTGGCTATCATCGAGATGCAGTAAGTTGGCTGCTCCCTCATAAACCTCTTTCGCGGCGACTCCGGTAGGTGATTGCTGTAATACCCGTAATACAGGCTCAATAAAGTTATCGTAGGTAGGAACCGACATGGTGTACTCTTCTCTATTAAGGTTTTTTTTTATTATGGCATCGAACTTATAAAGCGTGAAGTTCGATAACCAATTATTTTTTATTGATTGTGTTCTTTGCTCATAAATAATGGGTTGTATTTGATGAGAGTCATTGATAATATTCGCTCTACTTCTTATTATTTTCTTCGAGGTTAATTATAATGGATAAAAAGGTTGATTTTATTTTTCACCCCCAAATAAATGAAGATTATTCCTCCAGTGATATTTTTGATGATGAAATGATTGGTTTGGAAATATCAGTGGAATATTACGATTTTAGTCTTGATAACTTCCAGCGGGAAATTCTGCACTGGTTTAAGCCACGCTTTGCGGCAGGAAAATTATTAGCGGGTATCCAGCAGTTAGTGAAAAAGCAGATCCCTGAGATTCAGCCACATTCTATTGAAGTGAATGTGATACCTGAGGTTTTGCCGTTTGATGACGAAAATGGCGATATACTCAGCCTGCTGCAAATCTGCGGTTTAAGGATGACTGACTGGCAGCGCATTCGCGCGGATGTAGAAGTGACCACGTTGCCGCTCTGGCATGGTGAGGAAGAAGAGATTGTGCTTAATTTTTCCCCCAAGGTTCCGGTGGAGGTGATGCAGTATGTGAAACGCCTGCATGGCTGGACAGCCTATACCGGCATTACGGTAAGTGAGATAGACCCAAGCATTATCGCCCATCACGGACTTTTACCGTATATCGCTGAACCGCGGCAGTCAGAAAGTTTATAGTTATCAGTAAATTATTCTTAAACCATGAGTCCGGCCTTCGGCACCAAAAGATACAATCAAGTCGCTCAAGGGCGGCTTTTTTTGTGCCCATTTCCGTCCAAATTCGTCCATATCCGTCTGTAATTCAAAGATAATTTATTTTTCGATAATAACCATTTTATTTTGAGGTCTTTCCGTGTTGGTCGTTTTTCATCCATTGACATTCAGGCGATTTGGGGGCAAAAAAGGGGACTGGCCAGTGGTTGTTGATGGTGAAAACCGGTGTGATAAGTTTTAGCCAAAACAACTAACCTGATCAGTTTAGTTAACGAACTTTTCAGACATAATCTGGTGATGAATTACGTTGGAAAAAAGGACGTAACATTGAATAGCTCGGAAGACGATTTGCTTGAAGTGGCGTGGTATTTGTCGAAGTACGGTAAATCTCAACCACCCGTGGGACTGGGTGTTCAGAAATGGAAAGAGGCTTATGCCTCGTTCTATCCTCGTTTTGGAGCGGGCAAAAGCGCCAGTAAGTTTCACAATAGTCTGAAAAATAGCCGTGATCGTTTTGATTCATGGATTACTGATGAGCGCATCGGCTGGCGGGACGGGCAAGGTGCTCCTGCTGCGCTGTCTCATTCAGCGCAGCGTGTGCATCAGCGATTGAGTATGCTTTCAGACAGTGCGATTGAGCAGCGCGTTCTTTCGTTAATATCTTCTCATGGAGATGAACAGGCGCAACGTGACTGTCTTATTATTCAGCAGGATAAAAGTATTGAAGATACCGTACGCGAGCAGCTGATTGCGGCACGACTGGGGCAGGGGACCTTTCGGAAAAATTGTCTCATGTTGTATCCAGCATGCCCTGTTACGGGAATGACTTTTGCGCCGTTACTCCGCGCCAGCCATATAAAACCGTGGGCCGCCTGCGAGAATGGGAGTGAACGCCTTGATCCGTTTAATGGAATAATATTGGCTGCGCACATTGATATTTTATTCGATCAGGGATGGATTTCGTTTGAGAACGATGGGCGTTTGTTAATTAGTCAGGAGCTGGATATTAGTGTTAAAGAGCAGTGTTTGTTGCCGGACAAAATAAAGGCGTTTTCTGTTGAATCGTATTGTTATCTGGAGTGGCATCGGGAGAATTTACTGAGATAGTTACGTTTTGACGAGAATGCCTTTGATATAGGATGTCATGATTCGTTTGGTAAGGGGAAAGGTACAAAATGAAGATGGTAAAAATATATTCAACAGGAAGTTGTGATGCTGCAACACGTGAAGGTTCGGCGGAAGTTGTGCTGGAATGTGAAGGCAAAATAAAATATCTGACCTTCTCCTACAGTGATACGACCGTAAATAGATGCATTCTCCAGGGATTAATTGATGGTGTGAATTGTTTGAAAAAACCCTGTAACGTTGAATTGATCAGTTCATGTGAGCTTGGTGTGAAGAAAGCACAGAAAGGAAAGGGAGTTAATGTAGATTTGCACAAGGAATTATGTGGAGTCTTGATAAAGAAAGAATGTGAATATTCTTTTTCTGTCATGCATGGTGAAGGGGACATTTTGAATGCTTTTATTCGCAAGCATCGGACAAAACAATAGCTGGAGAGTCTACATACAGAACCATCTTCGACAGCGCTATTTTCTGAACTTACAGGTTCCAATATTGCATTGAACGCTGCCAGTAGGGATCACGGGCTTCTGGAGCGTGCGGTGCAACCGGTAACCCTCTGCTGCTTCGGTTATAAAGCTTTTATGTGCCATGCTGCAGGATATGGTTGCCTCCTGGACCCCGTATAACCCTAGTATTTGTATCGAAGCGTGAACAAAACATTGCAGCCAGCCTTTCAACGTGGACAATAGTTATCCATACGGTGATTTTACATTCGATAGATCAATGGATTTCATTGAGTCATAGGACTGGTAATGGATGAAAATGCTTTAGGGTTTGCCTCATACTGGCGCAACTCACTGGCAGATGCTGAGTCAGGAAAGGGCAGTTTTGAACGGAAAGACGCCAAAAATTTCACTCACTGGCATGGGATAGCGGCGGGACGTCTTGACGAAGCGATCGTCTATAAATTTTTTGAAGGAGAAAAAGACGACGTCGAAACAGTCGATGTCATCTTGCGGCCGAAGGTTTATTTCCGGTTACTGCAGCATGGAAAGGACCGTTCCGCTGGTGCGCCTGATATTGTTACCCCGATAGTGACGCCAGCCCTGTTGAGCCGTGAAGGTTTTTTATATCCGACGCCAGCGACCTCCATTCCCAGAGACCTGCTTGAACCTTTGCCAAAAGGGGCATTTTCGATTGGTGAGATTGAGCAGTATGACAAATACAAAACGACACATACCTCATTCTCTATCGACTTTGATGATGGTGTTGATAAGACAGCCGAAACGGATGAAGAACGAGAAGCACGATATGCAGCCTGGCAGCAGGATTGGCCTCAATATCTGGATGATTCAGAGAGGCTACTGAAGAACGTTGTCGGCGACTGGATTAAAAATCCCGAGCAATATGAACTCGCTGAGCATGGTTATATTGTTAAAACGGCGCAATCTGGCGGCGCCAGTTTCCATATCCTTTCGCTTTATGATCATCTGCTTGTTTGCAAAAAGGATGTGCCGCTTTTCAATCGTTTTGCCTCTCGGGAGGTTCATGTTGCAGAGTCTTTGCTTACTCCCGAAGCAAAATTCAGCGACAGGCTCGGACACTCCGGGGATAAGTTCCCGCTGGCAAAGGCTCAGCGCGATGCCTTAAGCCATTTTCTGGATGCGAGGCATGGCGATATCCTTGCCGTTAACGGCCCTCCCGGAACCGGGAAAACCACGCTGGTGCTTTCTATCATCGCCACGCAGTGGGCCAGAGCGGCTCTCGAAAAAGCAGAACCTCCGGTTATTATCGCGACTTCAACGAATAACCAGGCAGTAACCAATATTATCGAGGCGTTCGGGAAAGATTTTTCCCAGGGTACTGGTGCAATGGCCGGACGATGGTTGCCAGAGCTGAAAAGCTTCGGCGCTTATTTCCCCTCAAGCACTCGTAAAGCCGAGGCTGCCAAAAAATACCAAACTGAAGATTTCTTCAACCAGGTTGAGTCAAAAGAGTATATAGAAGATGCACTGCTGTTTTATCTGGAGAAAGCTAAGGCAGCCTTTCCTGAAAAAGATTGTTCATCCCCTGAAAAGGTTATTGAACTCCTGCACGGTCAGTTGGCAGCAAAATCCGAGCAACTGGTAAGACTGAACGCAACATGGCAAACGTTAAGCCAGGTTCGGGCAGCGCGTGAGCTTATTGCTAACGACATTGAGCAATATCTCGATAATTTAAATAAATTACTCTCCGGGCAAGAACAAAAAGTCACTCTACTGAAGAGCGCTAAAACGGAATGGAAAAAATATCGCGCCGGTGAATCACTGGTCTATTCATTATTTTCCTGGCTCCCAGCGGTTCGCAGTAAGCGGCAGTATCAAATACAACTGTTTCTTGAAGATAAATTAGGTACGCTGATTGCGGGAAATCAGTGGTCGGATCCTGAAACCATCGAACGTAATATAGATGGACTGCTCAACTCCGCTGAGCGCGAGCAAACAACATACCGGCAGCAGATTGACTCCGCTCATGAAATTGTTCTTAAAGAACAGCAGGCGTCTCAGAAGTGGCAGAATCTGGCACTTGATTTAGGGCATGAAGGCGACCAGGAGCTGAGCTTCTCAGAGGCAGATGAACTGGCTGATACGCAGATTCGCTTCCCTGCATTCTTACTGACGACCCACTACTGGGAAGGTCGTTGGCTAATGGATATGGCGAAGATCGATGATCTGGAAAAAGAGAAGGGCAAGAAAGGAGCTAAAGGGGTAACCGCCCGCTGGCAACGCCGAATGAAACTCACACCATGCGTGGTCATGACTTGCTATATGCTGCCCGGCAATATGCAGATAAGTGAACACAAAGGGCAGCGTAAATTCGAGAAAAGCTATTTATATGACTTCGCCGATTTACTCATTGTCGATGAAGCCGGGCAGGTGCTTCCTGAAGTGGCTGCTGCCTCGTTTGCCTTAGCTAAAAAGGCATTGGTGATTGGTGATACGGAACAGATCCCGCCAATATGGAGTATTGCTCCCGCTATTGATATAGGTAACATGCTGACAGAAAAAATTCTGTCAGGTAGTACGCAAGAAGAGATAACTGAGAAATATACGGCAATCGCAGAGCTTGGTAAAAGCGCTGCATCTGGCAGCGTCATGAAAATAGCGCAGTATGCCTCACGCTATCAATATGATCCCGAGCTGGCTCGTGGTATGTACTTATATGAACACCGCCGGTGTTTCGATAATATTATTGGATACTGCAATACGCTCTGCTATCACGGTAAGTTGTTGCCTAAAAGAGGGCGTGAAGAGAGCAATTTAATGCCCGCCATGGGTTATCTCCATATTGATGGTAAAGGAGAGTTGGCAAGTAGCGGAAGTCGATATAATTTGCTTGAGGCTGAAACGATAGCTGCCTGGCTGACAGATAACCAGCAAGATATTGAAGCGCATTACGGCAAATCGCTTCATGAAGTTGTCGGTATCGTGACGCCTTTTAGCGCGCAGGTATCGACCATCAAACAGGCGTTGGGTAAACAAGGCATCAGCACAGGCGCGAATGAAAAGTCGCTCACAGTGGGCACAGTGCATTCTCTTCAGGGGGCGGAAAGAGCGATTGTTATATTCTCGCCAGTCTATTCAAAGCATGAGGACGGTGGGTTTATTGATAGTGATAATAGCATGCTGAACGTTGCTGTCTCCCGTGCGAAGGATAGTTTCCTGGTCTTCGGCGATATGGACCTGTTTGAGATCCAGCCAGCCTCATCTCCGCGGGGTATACTGGCAAAATATCTCTTTGAGTCAGAGAAGAATTCGCTCACTTTTGATTATAAAGAGCGTAAGGATTTAAAAACTTCCGAAACCAAAATCTACACACTCCATGGTGTGGAGCAGCATGATAATTTCCTGAATCAGACGTTTGAAAATACTGGTAAACACATCACGATAGTTTCTCCGTGGCTAACCTGGCAAAAGCTGGAACAAACCGGTTTTCTTGATTCTATGATTGCGGCGTGTTCACGTGGTATTAACGTCACGATTGTCACTGACAGAAGCTACAATACTGAACATAGTGATTTTGAGAAGCGAAAAGAGAAGCAGCAGAATCTCAAAGCGGCGCTGGAGAAACTGAACGCCCTTGGTATTGCGACAAAACTGGTCAATCGTGTTCATAGCAAAATTGTTATGGGTGATGATGGTTTGCTTTGCGTGGGCTCGTTCAACTGGTTTAGTGCGACACGTGAAGCGCGATATGAACGATACGATACATCAATGGTTTATTGCGGTGATAACCTGAAGGGCGAGATTGAGGCAATTTACAATAGCCTTGAGAGGCGTCAGGTCTAGGGTAGGAATTTTGATTAGCCATCTTATCGACTGTTTTCCAGCGTAAGATGGCTGAATGGAATGACCATATCCCGGTAGACAGTTTCTGTCTTCACGGTGAGGCATTTTCAGAAGGAATTATTGTGGCGACTAAAATGTGGATGATCCGCGGTGATGGCGGAAAATTGTACGATGACTTCAGGGACAAACAGGTTGTTGCAATCGGCTGGTCGCAGCTCGCTCCCTATGTGAAACCGGGATGCTCAAGAGAGCAGTTGTTTACCCGGTATCAGGAGCTTGAACCACAGACTAAGCCAGGCACAGTTCGTTCCGGTGCTTCTCAGGTTTGGCGCTTTGTGAATGAGATGCAGAAAGGTGACTGGGCTATTACTTATTCACCTTCTAATCGGACCTATTTAATAGGGAAAATTGCCTCAGATTTTGAGTTTCATGCCGAATGGCTTGAAGATGGCATGGGCATTGCGCGTAAAGTGAAGTGGAATGCGGAAGAGATTAAGCGCGATAGTCTGAGTGATGCAACCAGAAACACCCTTGGCTCAACGCTGACGGTTTTTCAGGTGCCTGATTTTGCCGTGAATGAATTAGTGCAGGGCAAAAAGCCTGTCTCAGATGTCGTGCCGGAAGTACCTGTTTCAGGTGAGGAGGATGAGGTCGTTTCTAATCCTTTGCGCGACATGGAAATGATCGCTTTTGAAGGCATCAAAGATCGTATCAACCGTCTCGACTGGGATGAGATGCAAAATCTGGTCGCTGGCGTGTTACGCAGCATGGGATATAAAACCCAGGTATCGCCTGCAGGTGCTGACCGTGGGAAAGATATTATTGCTTCGCCTGACGGCTTTGGGTTCGAAAATCCGCGCATTATTGTGGAGGTGAAGCACCGGCGGGAACAGATGAGCAGCCAGCAAATCCGTAGCTTTATCGGTGGCCGCCATAAGGACGATCGTGGACTGTATGTCAGCACCGGCGGATTTTGCAAAGATGCGCGCTATGAAGCCGATCGTTCTACAATTCCGTTGACGCTATGGACTCTGGACGATTTAGTACGCGCGTTAGTGGAAAACTACGAGCTGGTGGATATTGAAACTAAGCTGTTGGTTCCACTTAAGAAAACGTACTTGCCTGCATAAATTTGCAACGCCTGTTCTTGTATAGACAGGCGTTGCTGTAGATTGGTGGGAAAGACGGTACTAAATATTCACTCGAACTGGATAGCCTAATGCACGTAAGGCTTTATTAGTTCTGCCATTTCTGGGAGGCGTATCATCAGGTCTGGCCCAGCCAACAACTTCAGCGATAGAGTTAATACCATAGTGCTGAAATTTGTATTCATCATCTTTTCCAGCCTGGTAGATTCTTTCCCACATCAATGAGGGCTTTCCACCATAGAGGACGTAATTGAGTAATTCAGCAATGGTCATGCCTTTTTGATTAGTTTTGCTCATGATCCATTCTGTGAATAAAACAGCACGTTCTTCCTTGTTTAAGGATGTTTTAGCAGTATGACCAAATGTCTCAGCACTCATTTTTAATACATGATCCATCGTTGCATGTGTGTAAAAGAATATTTTATGAAGACTATCTTTGGTTAATGAATTAATGTGAGTATTAGACAAATGTTCACGAATATAGGGGGCGTTGATTCCTAAGTTGGTATCTTCATGAGATGGAGGTACTGATTGGTCTTTCCACCAGGAGAGCATACTCATCAGCGCTGCCTGTGGATTTTTACTATTTGTACGATGATAATCTTCATAAGGATAAGTTTTATCCTTCTGACGAACTATATTATAATAATAGGCATGTAAGAACTGATCGGTTTGCCAAAATTTTGGAGTGTCTTCTGATATCCATACAGGTCTGTAATCATTAATCTGTCCTGAGATGTTCTCAATGATTGAAAACGTGCTTTCCCATTCTTTATGGAAACTCTCTTTTCTTTTATCTTTAGTTTTTTT
>OLFS01001675.1_pt1 | contig 16444 bp, 15 predicted proteins | sample 1605491 | NCBI WGS metagenome assembly OLFS01 (sample SAMEA3888921, study PRJEB22519) | human gut metagenome | biome: human gut; feature: human-associated habitat; material: faeces | place: Denmark | collected 2011 | reverse complement strand
GAGCAGGCGACTCATAATCGCTTGGTCGCTGGTTCAAGTCCAGCAGGGGCCACCAAATTTTAGCTTTAAAATCATATAATTAAGCCACTAAACCGAGTGGCTTTTTTATTGCCTCGTGATTGAGTGGCGATAAAATGGCGGTGAATTTTTTACCGCCATTTTCCAGAGCGCATAAAAAAACCCGCGCTCGGCGGGTATCTATCAGAAATTTATCAGAGCCACAGTGGCCGCTGACCACCAACAGTCGGATGAGGTGGGGCCGGTACTATCGTACCAGGTGTAACAATAAAACGTTCCACCGATTCCATTGTTACAAACGTACAACTGCAATTTATGTTAGTGCATTGATGGTAACGCTCTTTGGTATTCTCACTTAGATAGCGACTGGTGCGCGCATGTGCCGCGTGCTGGCATTTTGGACAATGGAACATTTCACACCCCCAAAAATTCACATAAAGTGAATAAATGATACTCACATTTTCACCATTTGAGAATATCTTTATTCTTCCTCCTCTTCAGAACCGTACTCGACATCCAACAATTTTACCTCAAGCTCTAAGCTCGTCGTGAATCCGCCATTGCTTAGAGAGTGCGTAACCTTCGTGATTGTCCATGATTGCTCGTCTATGACGCGCTTAAAGCCTGCAACCTGTACCGGCGTCTCAGGGTAAAGGTCCGCTCGCCCCGTTGCCAGCCTGATAGAAAACTCAGCAACACCACGTTGGAGTTTGTCCCATTTAGCCTGGGCGGCTCGCATGGCCTGCGCTTTGGTTGAAAATATTGTCGTCAGGGCAAACACGTTGTCATCCTCGCCGACCATGTATTCCCCCTCTCTGGCTTCCGGCGTCTTCACCGTTTTTTTCTTCGTTACCGGTTTGGCTTTAGGGTGCTGTAGCGCGCGTAAATGCTGCTCTTTGGGTTTACGTTTTAAGGCCACCTTTTGTTTTTGAGGTTTCGGGTCTTTGGTGTGCAACCATTTTGCCGTTACGCCGGTATATGCCCCACGGTCAGCAATCGAAAACTGATGGCGGTCGCCATCGCTACGGGTGATCGTGACCTGCGGAATAGTTTTCCCGCTGGCTGTCACCCCGCGACCGGCTTTGAGGAACAGCAATTTTCCCGCTTTTACCGAAACCTCACCGCCGTTTCGCTCGGCAAGCCGTGTCAAAAATTTGGCGTCCGATTCCTGTGACTGGTCGATATGCGGGATTTTTATTCCGGCCAGCTCCGGTATAACGCTCGACGTCAGTTTGTTACGTGTCGCTATCGCTGCCACGATTTCGCCGAGCGTCTTATCATGCCAGGACTCTTCCCGACGTGAGTTAAGCGTACCCCGAAAATCAGCGCTACGGGCGCGGATTGTCACCGTGTCCGGCGCACCATGATGTTCAACCTCATCGACGGTAAAACTTCCCTTACCAATCAACGCAAAGCCTTTCCACCCGAGGTAAAGCGTCAGTACCGCCCCGCGTAACGGCAGTTCGACCAGCCCGTCAGCATCATCAAGCTCGATGTCGAGCTGGTCGGCTTCGAATCCGCGATTGTCTGTCATGGTCAGGCTCATCAACCGGTTACTGATGTTGCCGGTAATATCTTTGCTATCGAGCATCAGCATAAAATCTGGCGTCAGTACGCCACCCGCATTCAGATTCAGCATATCCAGCATCAGCTAATCCCCACCATGCCAGCCACTGACGAGGCCATACTCCCCGCCTTGCCAATCAGTGATTTTGCCTGTTCGCCAATATCGCCATACAGCGCCGCAAGGGATTCATCCACACGGGTTAGGGTCAGCGTAAAATCAATTTTGCGCGCCGTTCCGTCAGCAAAAAACAGGCTTCCTGTCTCGCTGATATTATTGATGACGTACATACCATAAATTATGCCGGTGCCATCCAGTAACGGCCAGGCGCGCCCCTGGTCAGCCATCAGACGAATGGCTGTCATCGTCAACTTTCCGCCAGTGAGCTCAGGGTAAAGCGTCCCGGCCAGGGTTATTTTTTCCTCCCCCGGCCCCAGATACTGGAAAGAATCCCGCTTGCCGACGCGGGAGTTTGACGGCCACCGATATTCTGCATCGCGTTGTAGCGTCTGGTGGGGCAGCGTCTGACGCATAAAAACAAACATACCGAGTGCGAGCATCATTTTTCGTCACCTCCTATCCGTCGTGGTTCATGCTGGCACGCTGGCGAGCGCGTTTTTCACGCTCAAATTTTTCGAGCGCATCCTGTAGTTGGCGATCGAGCTGCGTGCCGTTACCGCCACCATCAACTGAAATGTGATACTCGCTTTTACTCTGGTCGATGTAAGAACGTCCGGCGGGCGCAGTGACGGGTTGATATACCTGATAGCCGCTATAAGTACTGGTAGCGGGGATATAAGAGTTACCCTGCGTGGCTGCATTTGCTTTTGCGGCAGTCTGGTCAAGCGTGCTGGACTCTTTATTGATAATGCCGAGTTTCTCCAGCACCCAATCAATACCATTGCGCAGTTTATTAAATGCCGTCAGCGGCAACATTAAGGCGTCCGCCAACCGTTGGCCGAACAACACACCCGCATCACGAAAACTGTTTAACGTTTCCTGCGATGATTTAACCGGCGCGATCAGGTTGTTAAACCAGTCCCATGCGGCTTGAAGTTTTCCTCCTAGCCAGTCAAACATCGGTTTCAGCGGCGCAAACAGTTCAGCTACTGGCGCAAAAGCGGCCCGCAACCCTTCAATCACTCCGCCGAAAAATGCGCTGATGGGTTCCCAATACTTACGGATAAGCAGTGCCCCGGCCACAATCGCAGCAACGACAGCGACAACCGGCCAGGAAATCGCACCAATAGCAGTCATGATGCCTCCGGCCACCGTTGTAAATACAGTGCCGAGGGCCGTCGCAGCGGCAATGATGGCATTTACTCCCGTTATCACCGGCCAGGCAATCAGCCCAATAGCCCCAATCATACCCACCACGCCAAGCGCCACGGCGGTAATCACCCCCAGCGTCTGCGCGAGCTCTTTATTTCTCTGGATCCACTTATCAAGACTCAGCACGTAGCCGGTCGCAGTCTGCACCAGTTTTCGTAAGGAGGACTCCTGCTGGTCAAAAAGGTCAGTACCTACAGCCTCATATGCCGACTGAAACTCTTTAAAGTCGCCGCCGAGGTTTTCCTGCATAACCTTAACTAGTTCTTCCGTCTTACCGTCAGAGGCTTTAAATGCAGCAGTGAGCTTGTCCAGCTTTCCTGATTGAGCCGCGTTCATCAAAACAGCGGCGGCAGAGCTGGCCTCTTCACCGAAGATCGTTTTCATGTATTCAGCGCGCTGACCGGTACCCAGCTTATTTTTTTCAAAACTGGCCTGCATTTCCTTCAGGATGGTAAATATCGGGCGGGTGTTGCCTTTACTGTCTGCCGTTTTGACCCCAAGCTCTTTAATCGCCGCGTAGGCTTGCCCGGTCGGTGCCTGTAATCGACTTAAAATAGCGCGGCTACCCGTACCAGCCATTGACCCCGTAATTTTCGCATCATGTAGGGCGCCAACCATTGCAGCGGCTTCCTCAATACTGACACCCGCATTTTTCGCCACCGGCGCAGCATATGTCAGCGCATCACTAAGCCCGTCAAAATCTGCGGCGGTTTTATTCATTGTCATCGACAGGACATCACCGATGTGAGAGACCTGATCGTTAGTGAGCTGGAAAGCTGATTTCATCCCCATCAGCAAACCGGCGTTCTCTTCCATTGTTCGACGGTTAGCGAGCGCCATATTAAGCGTGACGGGGGTCGCCGCCTGGATTGCTGCCGCGTCTCCGCCTGCTTTTGCAATGATAATCTGAGCACCGGCCGCATCATCGGCAGAGGCGGCTGTATTGTCACCCAGCAGTCGGGCCTGCTTTCGCAACGCTGTCATTTCTGCTGAGTCTTTCGCCACGCCGAGCACAGCCTGTAACTCGGAGTTTTTCTGCGCAAAATCATAACCCGGTTTCATCAGCGCAACACCGGCCAGCGTGCCAGTCGTCGCCATACCGACACCGGCGGCACCCATTGCGGCCGCATTTCCGGCCAGCTCCTTACCGGCCTGATATCGTTGCTTAACCGCGTTGAGGTTTGCCTGTTGCGCGCTGACGCGCGCCAGTGCTTCACGCTGGCGATTAAGCTGCGCAGTCGTTTCGCTGATGCTGGTTTTTAACCGGCGCTCGTCTGCCGCCAGGGTGCGGGTATTAATTCCCGCCTGACTGAGCTCCTGCCTCTGGCGTTGTACTGCCTGCCGCAAGCTGTTGTGTTTGAGCTGGAGCGCGGCGGCACTTTTACGGGCGGCATCCATTGCCTGCGCCTGCGCGCGCGTCGGCTGTTCGGTATTTCTAAACTGGATCGCCAGCGCAGCGGCTTCCTGTTTCGCTTTCTTCAGCTCCTGACCGGTAACGGCAAGTTGCGCGCTGGCCTTGCGAAACCCGTCAATACGGGATGCCTGGCCGTTCAGTTCACGCAGTGATTTTTGAGTGTCCCGGATATCACCAGACAGCGTTTTACTCGCTGTCTGGATGGATTTAAACGGGCGGGTCGCCTGGTCAACAGCCTTGAGTAATACCTGCAATTTAACGTCGTTACTCATTCGTGTTTCCGCTTCGCTGTAGCGCCTTTTCGCGCCAGGTGGTGAGCTCGGTCAGGCTCATGGGATATAACTCTGATGGCGGCCAGTGAAAAATCACCGCGATATCCGCCATCAGGTCATCGACCGACAGGTCTTTCGGGAAATTTAATCCGCCAAATTCGGCGACAAAAAACCGATCACCTTTGTTGCCAGCGCCATCAGGTCGGGTAAATCCATCATGACGACATCTGATTCGGTGAGTGATGGGCTGGTCATACGCGGCAGCACTTTAATCAGGGCATCCACTTCAGAGCGCGCAACGTCGGCCAGGCTGACACCGCGCAGGGTTCCGGCGTTGGGCTTCATCAGGGTGATTTTTTCGATGACCTGATCGCCGCGTTTAATGGGGTTTTCCAGGGTGACGATATTTTCTTTGCTCATGAGTTTCTCGCTGTTTACGGATTCGGGGTTAACCGGCCAGGCGTGCTGGCCGGGGAAAAATTACAGGCCGATATTGCGGCGGTGCTGGTCGAGTCGGTCGATGCCGTTCACCTTCTCAATCATGTTGAGGACGTCGATTTCTACCAGCTCTTTACCGTTCATGGTCAGCTTGTAATAGGTACAAACCAGCGATAACTTGCTGCTGGTATCCTCGCCCTGTTTGCTCTCGCCGTTATCGACTTCTTTCACCTTGAAACGGGTCTCAACTTCCACCGCCACGGTTTCGCCGGTATCGTCCCGCTGGTAAGAGCCTGCATAGCGCAGTAGCGTCCCGGTACCGACGGCACCGTAAAGCGACCAAATCGCATCATCAGGGAAGCCGCCAAGGGAAATCTCCATCGCCAGCGCGTCATCGTCGAGGCCGAAATCGACAGGGGCCGAGCCTGACATCCCGCCACCCCGGTAATTTTCCAGCTTACGGGTCAGCTTTGGCAGGCTGACGGACTCGATAACGCCGAGATAGCTGACGCCATCCAGAAACGTATTCAGGTATTTGAGCTTGCGCGGCATTGCCATTGGTCAGGGCTCCTTAATTGCTGTTAACAGATGAAACAAGGTTCGCCAGGTATTTATCGGTAATGCGTTGGCGTAGCGTCAGGTTTTCGAGAGGGGGAACCGGCGTATAGTCGTAATCGATATACAGTTTCCCGGCTTTGAGGGTCGCCGCGTCGTTGGCCGATTCATCAAACCAGCAGGTCGCATCGACGATATAGCCCGCCGTTTTCATCTCGCGGAATTTCGCATTGATACCCGCAACGATGTCTTTAATCAGCGTGGCAGTGATAGGCTTGTCGACCGCCCACATGTGACCAGCGGCCATTGTGTCGGCGATAACCTGCGCGGTGCGGGTGTAGTTCTCAAACAGGAACAGCGGGTCATCTGAACAGCAGCGGTTCCCCCAAAATCGAAACCCGTCTTTGCGAATCAGCGTGGTGACGCCAGCCTCGTTAAGCAGGTCGGCATCGGTGCCGGATTCCTGCAAATCCCAGAAGACCGACGCGCTGATGCCGGTGACGCCATTCACGCCAACGTTTGACAGGGTTTTATGCCAGCCGGTGTCCTGGTCGATTTTGGCGCGCAGGCCCAGCGCGCGGGCGGTCGCCCATGCGGTTTTGGTCGCGTTCGCCGTGGTATCCCATGCCAGAAAATCCGGCCAGATAACCATCAGCTCACGCTGGCTGAAGTTCTCGCGATAGAGCATCGCCTCGGAAATGTTCTGGCAATCCCAGGCGCTGACGTATCCAAAGGCGCGCAGCTTCTGGCAAATCGGCGCGAGGGCGGTCGCCACTTCGAGGGAATCAAGGCCCGGCACGCCGAGAATGCGCGGTTTAACGCCGGTGACGGCCTCCGCCGTGAGCAACGCTTTCAGCCCGGTGTAATTGCCGCTTTCGTCGGTGCCGCCGATGATATTAGAGATAGTCTGCGCTTCGGCATCGTCGCCGGTACCTTCGGCAACGCGCACAACGACAATGACCGGTTTCGACTGGTCGGCGATTGCCTGGAGGGATGCGGCCAGGGTGCCTTTTGTACCCGCTTTCGCAATGGCGCTTTGCACGCTGGTAATCAGTACGGGCTTATTGAGTGGGAAGGTGGCGGCATCGGCATCGCTGGCCGTACAGACCATGCCGATAATCGCTGTTGATACGGTGGAAATGACGCGGGTGCCGTCGTTAATCTCGACAACCTGGACGCCGTGATGAAAATCGCTCATCCGTTTAACTCCGTGGTTAAGGGTGAGCATTATTTTCAATCGTGGGGGAAGGGGTGACGAGTCATCCCCGCTGTAACAGGGACGATACAACAGGAATGACCGTCACAGGGTCAGGCAACGCGGCTCCAGCACATCAGCAGTGTGTGGGCTTCTACCACGCTGAACGATTTACCTTCGCCGAGGTTGTCGGTTTTGCCGCTTGTCGTGTGTTTGTGCGGGGGCACAATTACTTCATGGTCATGCTTCCCGCCCATATCCGTGACACCCAGTTCTTTCGGGTTAAAGAGCTGCCGCACATCCCCGCCTATCTCCCACGGGTCATCCTTACCGGCTACGCCACCATGATTATGCTCGCCGTCTTCAGATGTTCTTATCTTCTGCTCTGCCTGTTCACTGGTTTCGCCACTTACATCAATCTGAACGGCTGGCAGGTTGGCCCGCTGGAGTGTGACGCTATCGCTGCCGCCGGTCTGCCCGACGTTTGAACCGTCAGCCTTGCCGACACGGATCGTTTTGTTTTCGCCGGTGTACAGCCATTGCGACCAGGGCCACTTTTCATTCGGGTTGACGTTCTGATTAAAAAATCGCGTGGTGCCGACGGGATTATCGTCTTCCCAGAAATCACGCTTTGCCGCGGTAATGGCATCGGCAATAACCTGCTGAATATTCGTATCAAGCTCGCCTGCAACATGATCGGCATAATCCTTTGCCTCATTTTTTGCGCGCAAGACTTCTTCCATTGAAGCAATAATAACCGTTGGGTCGGTTTTCAACTCCACATCTGCTGTTTTACTGACCGCAATCCAAAGATTTATAGCCTGTAACCGCCCGGCCCCTTCTGCCAGAAGCGGCTTATAGACTGGCGGGAGACTGGCTACCGCCAGGCACTCCCCGGCATCGTCATAGAGCGCTGCCTCTCGCAGCCAGAATCCGCCTGTTTGCGGCAGAATTATCATTTCCGTGCGGATAACATTCGCGCTGCTATCTGCAATGACGACACGGTTTAGCGGGCCACGATACACCTCATTCACCAGACCTGTGCGCGTTTTATCTGGCTGGGGAATGATACCCGCGCCATCACCGACCGCCATTTCTGCAAAATTCACAGGCTCACCGGATGCCACAGCCTTAGTAAACGCCGCCTCCCCGTAATCGGTCAGAATGGCATAGTAATTCATGCTCACGCTCTCCCCTTACGGCAGCGTTGCCGGTGAGGTTGGAATACTGTCACCGGCATACTTGCCGCCTTCGCCAAAGTTAGCGTTGAATACCTGCTGTTCGGATGCCACGATTTCAGCAAATGACATCCCTGATGCGTCGATATCCACAAAGTGCATACGGTAGAGCACATAGGATTTACAGGCGTTATTCACCAGCGCGCCAAATCCCGACGCAGCCCCCCATACCGGTAAATCCTGATAATAAATATTGCCGGTGAAATCCGTCCCGTTTTTATCCGATTGCAGGCTAAACAACGCCGGGCCAGTCGATACCGCATTCGGCAGGCGGGCGACAATCAGGCGGTTAGTTGACGGAGAAACCTGCGTCGCAATCAGCATTTCCGTGGTCTGGGTTGCCGGTGTTCCGCTTCCCACACGCGTGACCTGATAATGCGCAAACACGGCAAATTTATGGTCGCTCTGATGCTCGGCGATGTACGGCATGATACCCGGACAGGTAAACCGGCCACGGTGTCCCAGCGTCTGGTTTACCAGCGACACAATCCCGTGAACACCGCCGCGCGGCGTGCGTTCAAACTTAGCCTCCGGAGTGGCACCCGTGGTAATCAGCGTGCTATTCCAGCTAAACTCCAGCTCCGCCTTTGTTTTCCCCGTCAGGGTGGCGGCTTCTTTCCAGGCCAGATTATTCAGCGGGATGTTGTTTCCAACACCCGAAAAATCAAAACCGGCCGGAATTTCTGAGGCATCCATTAATGCCAGCGATCCGAGCGTCAGACCGGGATAGTCGAGAATAATCGGCAGTCGGGGGTCAGTGAAATTTGCGCCGATGAGTTCATTAAGCAGGCCCATAGTTACCTCATTTGAAAAAATAATTGTTCATCAGAATCCCGGAAATACCGTCACGCGCCGGAATGGATTTGTACCCGTCACCCAGGCTGAAACCCGGCCCGCCGTAAGCCAGCGCCCGGCCTCCTGCCTGGCTCATGTGGGTGATATCAATCGCCACCTCTGACCATGTACCGCCGTTATTCACCAGAACATTTCCCACCGTGCCGCCTGCGATCCGCAGATAATAATCGGCGTGGTTGCCGCCAGATGGCAGGCCGGATGCGCTCCATGTACCCACATAGTGAATGTCGGATGTTGTCATCCCCCCTGGCAGCACCGAATTATTGAAGAATGACCAGGGGAGCACACCGAATCGTGCTGCCACCTGCTTTTCAGTCATGCCCGGATGCGTCGGGTCTATGGCATCCGTCGCCGCCGAAAGCATAATTTCGTACACCACGGCGTGACGGCCCGGCAGAATGCGCCGGTACCACTCCGCCAGCTCAAACAGGTATCCAGTTTCCGCAAACTGGTTTTCATGCTGGGGAAATACCAGACGCTCGCCGCTCCAGGTGGCTTCACGTTGCCCCATGATGGTCAGGAACAGACAGCGGATATCACGCGCGCCGGCCAGCGCGGCAATCTGCAATGACGCTTCACGGATTTGCGAGGCGTTCACATCGGTTTTCGGCTGGTTGTTCTGGCCGTGCCAGACTGCAATCACCTGGCCCGCCCAGCGGTCTCCCCAGGAAAGCACCTCCTGCTTGAACATGCCCAGCACCTGGTCAGAGGTGGAGCCACCATAAGAGCGCACCTCCCCGGTGCGGTTAGTGGCGGCGATAATTGTGCTGCCCGATGTTCCGCTGCCGAACATCGAGTCACCGATGAGCAACAGCTTTTTACCCAGCCCGGTTTTCATCGCAGAGGCCACCTGAGATGTCAGGCGAATCCCGACGGCAGTGGATGACTTGTCCACGCGCCGAAATTCCCATTCATCAGCATTCGCGGTACACCGCAGGCTGATGCTTTTACCGGCTGGAACCTGCACAGGGGCATCATTGGCAATCATCACCCATGCATTACCGTCAAACAGGGCATAGTCACCGGCGAGATAATTATCTGTACCGGCCACGCCCCCGGAGGACGCCTGCCAGATGACATTTTGCAGAGGACGAGACGGCATCCCCTCCGACGGATTAAATTCACCGGCGTAAAAAAGCAGGTCAGCATCGGCACCGACGGCAGCAAACTGTGGTTGCAAAAATCCGCCGCCAGCCGTCTGGAGAGTGAGAAAGAGCACCTTATCCCCGGCGGCAAGTGTCATGCCCGCAAACACGCCCGGCGCAGTGACTTCATACCAGGTGTCGTTTTTACGCGGCGCGCCGGAGCCAGGGGAGCGCTGGATATTCCACCCGGTGCCATCGTATACGAGCAAATCACCGAGATAGACCTGCATTCCGTTCCAGATGCCAGGCGTTTTCTCTGACACGCTGGAATTGGTGTTATATGCCTCATAGCTGTAGTAGTCGCCCGCAAGAAAAGAGCCCGACGGCGTGGCGATGGTCGTACTGGTCAGCCGCCCGCGACGACGCAGTGAAACAAGAGAGCCCGGATTAAAGGGGGTTCCCTGTGCTTTCCCGGCCACCTTCAGGCCGAATGCGCGACGGTACTCAACCTCTGTGCCGGTATGGTTTACCCCGTACAGCGCACGGCAGGCACGCGGCGATAATGCCGCCCAGGCTGAACCATCCGCATCATTTGTCCGTGCGGTAACGTCAGCCAGCACCGCACGTACGGCATCGGGTGGAACATCAACCACATCCTGTGCAAACGGCAGAACGGCGCTTTTCAGTTCCTCGGTGAGGTTATCCAGGGTAATCACGTTTTTACCAATGGACAGCAGGGGGATTTCTACCTCGCCGTTTACTTTGACCCGCAGTGCGCAGCGTTTGGTTTTCGGGTCAACCCAGGCGAGGACATAGCCACTTGCCGGGTCGAGTGTTACAGGCATTAACCCCTGCACCTCGGGTGCCAGTTTCTCCAGCGCGATCGTACCGTTACCCAGCTTAATAAGAGGAATTTCGACTTCACCGGACACGCTCACACGCAGGGCGCAGCGGCGTGATTTCGGGTCCATCCAGGCCATAACATAACCGGTTGCCGGGTCGAGCGTGGTCGGTACCAGCGCTTTTAAATCAAGCGCAAGGTTTTCATGTGAAATAACTCCATCTTCAATTTTCAGGAGCGGGGCGATAACCTCCCCTTTTACCGTAATGGAAATAGCAGCGCGACGCGTGACCGGGTCGCGGAAAGTAGCGACATAACCGCTCGCCGGGTCAAGATATTCAGGAATAAACCCGGCATCAATAAACCCCTGTATTGTGGAATATCCAATAATATCGGATACCCTTTCCGCCACACCGTTATTATTTTTATACACAGTAAACGGTGATGTTTTATCGTCTGGATTAATCACCAGAAAATGCTGTTCTGCCGTTGTCGCGGATAAACCCGCCGCCGTTCCGTCGGGGTCATTACCGGACGCCCTGACCGTGACCATCTGCATTAAATCTGACAGAATAGCTTTCCCGGTCAACGTCACCGCTCCGTTTGTATTCTTCGCCTCTTCAACCCAGTAAGCAGGGTTGGTTGACCGGATGGAGAATACGCCTCCTTCCGGTATTTTCCCGGCAGCAATTGCGGCCTGCGCTGCCACCGCACTGGTAAACGGTAATTCGCCCGATTTTAACAGGCCATTGTAGGCATTAAGCTGATCTCTCAGGTAGGCTGTGCGGTCGGCGAGAATACTGGTCTGAACGTTCACCAGACCATCATTGCCCCCGGCCACTTTGTCACCACGCTTAATTAACGGAATGTCGCTTTCCCACTGTGCTGTTTCGCTGATTAAAGGCATATCAGTCCCCGGAATATTGATAATTTTCGTCGTAATGCGCAGTGGCATCGTAATAAATACTGTCATCCGGCTTATATCCCGGCGGATAAACGGTAATCACATCACCATCAAACACGGCAGCACCAATATTTGCCGGGCCAGATGTTGATGCTGATAACGTAAGCTGTGATATATGTCTGCTGACCGGCTTGGCATCGCCGATAATTCTCTCCAGCTCTTTAATCATCGTCTCAGTGATGCCGATATTATTGAGGTCAACCTCAAGGCGGAATGTCCCGGCAGGGTCGGCCACCTCCCACCATTCCTGGAGCGTCATGCTGTAGCCCAGCGTTTCAATCACTCGCCGGACGGCGGCGACGGTTCCCTTGCGTTGGTGGATCCAGAAAGCTTCACTGACCGCCTGTCGCTTTGCGGTTTCCGACCAGGTTTCTTCCCAGCGGTCGACAGAGAACGCCCACGCCAGATACGGCAGAAACTTTACCGGGCATCGCCAGGGGTTCCATAAATCACGCAGCGGCACAGATAAATCACTGATGACGGCACACGCTTCGGCGGCTCGTTGTTCCAGCACTGACGACCCGGTCGCCATCAGCGAGTTACTCATCGGAGCCCCCGATCACGACACTGGTTTCTGTGCAGTACGCGGCCTGGGTTTTATCGAGCACGACGTCGGCCAGCGGCTCACGCAATTCGACGCGCTGGACACCCTGCACATGCAGCGCGGCATAGATGGCAGATAGTCGAATATCCCGACCGAGACGGCGCTGCTCTGTGATATACGCGGTTAACTGCGCTTTGGCGGCGGCAAGAATGGGCTCGGTCGCCGGGCCGGGATAGACATACAGCACGGCATCAACCGCATAACTGACAATCTCGGCCGACACGACGGTCAGGCGGTCACCGACCGGGCGCACGCTCTCATCATTCAGCGCGGTACTGACAGCCAGTAATAAATCATCCGACGCGGTGCCGTCGCCTTCCCGCGACAGCACGGCGATGGTGACCTCTGCCGGTGACGGGCTATTCGCCGAAGCATCGGCGACACGACCATCGGCGCTCAGGGCGTGAAATTCATAGGCACCGGTTGGCCCGGCAACACTCATTCCCTCAAATGCGGCCGGTACGCGCTGGCGTAAATCGCTGTCGGATTCCATGACCGCCGCCACCGGCGGGATTTGAGTATCGTCACCCGGGGTGATAACCAGGCGCTCAACGTTATTATTTGCCGCGAGCTGGTCAAGGTCGTTTTTGATGGCATAGGCCACCATTCCGGCTTTTGCCGCCTCGTTGATGCGCTGGCGTAAAATCACCTCCCGATAAGCATTCTCTTCCAGATATTTCACCAGTGGATCTGACTCCAGCGTCAGCGTCCTGGCGACCGCGTCCTGCTCGTCTTCCGGGTACAGTGAAATCAGCGTCGCCTTGCGCTCGGCGAGGATGGCTTCAAAATCCAGCGTTTCCACCACATCAGGCGCGGGGAGCTGGCTCAGGTCGATAACTGCCATAGGTTCAACTCACAGGGATGGTTAAAGAAAGGCTCTCGCCGGTATCGGTGATTTGGCCGGTCACGTCGACGACCATCTGCCCGTCAAACTGCCGCGCTGTGGTGATGCTGGTCAGCCTGACGCGCGGCTCCCACTTCAGGATCGCCATGTAGCACGCGGCCATAATTTGCAGCTCAAGCGCCGGGGTCTGAGGCTGGTCAATCATCTGCGACAGGAGCGAGCCGTATTCACGACGCATGACGCGGGATCCGACAGGCGTGCGCAGAATATCCCCGATGCTCTGGCTGATATGGTCAACGTCTGAAATGCTTTCACCGGTCGTGCGGTTCATGCCGAGATAACGCGCCGTCATTTGGTGCCCTCCGTCCATTCATCGCCGCGCCTGATGCCGCCGTGGCCGTGTTTATCCACCTGAACACCGTTGGAAGTGAAAGCGCCGCCGCTGTGCTCGATATCACCTGACATCTTGCCACCTTGCTTCACCTCCAGCGTGCCGGTCGTCAGTTTGTTGGTGCAGACCACCTCCGGCGTATCGAGGGTGATGCGGGTCTCGGCTTTTACCAGCACCACCGGCACGCTGACGGCAACCGAATCGGATGCGGTCACATCGGCGGTTTTAATGCCGGTGACGGTCAGCGCGCCGGTTTCCGGCTCATAACTCATAACGGCACCGTCGGGAAACTCAACGTGCCAGGCATCCGCCGAGGCCGACGGCGCGGGGTTGTCGTCGGAATAAATACCCGGCAGCACAAAGGCGCAATCGAGCTCACCGCCCACGGCCAGAATCATCACCTGCTCACCAACAGAGGGAGCCCACCAGGTGCGCGAGCATCCAGCCCGGTGCGTCAGCCACTGGAGCCAGTCGGTATAAATGCCGCCGGTCTGTACGCGACAGCGCCCGGCGTCGAGGTCAGTTTCGACGACGATGCCGGTGCGGATCATGTTGCGTATCGCGCGGGCGAGTTCCTGGAGAGATGCGAGAGTATTCATGAGAGAAAGGATGCCGCCTGAGAGATCTGGCGGCAATCTGCGGGCGTTTTGTCGCAAATGGCACAACAGCCGGGTATTACACTTATTAGCTAACCATCATTATCTTAAATTTCCAGATAATTCCCTGAAATTATCATTTCAAAACATATCACGCTCATAAATGATATATATCCAGACTCATTTTTTTCATATGTAAATAGACTTGAAGGGCTCAAAATTAAATCCAAGTCACTCACATCCATTTCATCAAAGGAGTCAATCACACCAAGAACATATCTATTTTTAAAATACTTCCTGATTTTAAACTCATTACTCCCTAACCCATAGAAAAAACAGATACACCGCGACGATTTCTCATTCATCACCCCCGGAATAATATCACCCAACAAATTATGAAAACCATTGACCTCAGGATTTGAAAACCAAACCCCCAACACACTATTTTTATTTTTAACCTTAATAACCCCCTCAGCATCCTTTAGAGGTATCCCAGATGTGATAGTGTCATATACTTTCACATCACTTTCGAGATAAGATTGCGGCAGGTGCTCAAAGAAATCATATTTTTTGAGAAGGAAATAATACTTATAGTAATCACTAAAGAAGTCACTTGGCTGATTTATTTTCAAGGATACCTTTTTTTCTTGACTAAAAATCCAGCGCTATTTAGCGCAACCAAAAAAAGGAGGTCACTTGGAATAGTTGAGCGAACAATACTACTATACTGCTTTGCTTTTTTTCTCTGTTCCTCCGTCCCACGACCAAAGCTTTCATGAATAGACTTTAATATATGATAAAGAATTCGCATATATGGGCTTAGAGTATTCCTAGCAAAGTCATTGTACTTCCCAACGACCCCAATGATCCTCTCCGACTCGATAGGGTTAGTATCCTTACCATCATTTCTTTTTACTTTTTCGTCAGTGCCACATTCATAGCAATACCCTGCTTCATAGAGAACTTTATTATCGCCATGAACAATATCCAATGCCTCGCCGATAGTTCTATCACGCAAATATTCAACGCCGAATAGTTTATTCGTCGCCTTCTCGCTCAAAAAAACGTTCACCTTATCTAAATACATTGAATGCTGTTCCAGAAGAACGCTAAAAACCCTATCAAAGGACTCATTTTTATTATTTTCCTCTATGCTCTTGTTTGACAGAAAAACCCCTTTAGCTGACCTTGCCGCATAAATTGCGGCCATACATGTACCTACCGCAGAAAAAAATGATATTTTATTCTCCTTACTTAAGGAAAAAAGGAACCCCCCCCATAACAAATACAAAGAATAAAAAACAAAAAGGATAAAGACAAGAAACACCACTATAATTGAGAGTATATTTGATAGAAAAATCCTCTTCTGTACCGGCGTTAATGGATTCAATGGATTTACATATACCTCTCCATTTAACCCCATCTTTTCAAATGCAATATACCTACACAACCTGAATTTAGATAATAACCCACAAAGCCTATTCCAAAAACCACTATCACTTGTAAGGTCGATCATGTGACCATTATTTTTTTCAAGTCCGTCATAAAATCCTTTACTAAGACCTGAAAATATTTTTCCAGACAAAAGCATTGCTATTCTAAAAAACATTTTCACCCTCACATTAAAGCATAAGCTTGAGGTGGTAGATTATTATATTCTCAACATCTCGTACACTGGTATTATTAAACCCCAACAACCTTCGAGCCGGATAGTCTACAGAGGTACTATCGCGTGTTGGCTTATCTCTTAAACCTAACTGATGCACACGCGCGATGCGCTGCACTTTCCCGGTAAACTCCACCACCGCCGCGTTGTCGCTGCCGCTTGCTTTCATATAGCGGTTGGTTCGCAGTTTCGCGAACATCTCGCGCTTAATACGGCCTTTCTTTGCCCTGACGGGCTGGCGCTTACGCGGGGCAAAGGGCGAACCGTCCGGCGCTTTCTGCGATTTAATGCGCTGTTGTTGCCGCTGGCGCAGTTTCTTCGCAATGTCGGCGGTCATCCGACGTCGCCCGGCAGGGGAAAGGGCCGCTAACAATCCGGCGAGCTTGTCCTCAAAGGGTTTGAAGTCATTCATCCCATTTACTCACCCGTTCGCCATTACTCCACATCTCAACAGGGCGCGTCACCGGCTCCGACGGTGGCGGCTCCGGGATGTTCTCAACGTGCAGTGCGCCGTCGACCTCTTTGACCAGCGTGCGCTCGGTCAGCAACAGGCTGATACTGACATCGAGGCT
>OLFS01001674.1_pt1 | contig 16452 bp, 13 predicted proteins | sample 1605491 | NCBI WGS metagenome assembly OLFS01 (sample SAMEA3888921, study PRJEB22519) | human gut metagenome | biome: human gut; feature: human-associated habitat; material: faeces | place: Denmark | collected 2011 | reverse complement strand
ATAGAGTTTTTAGACCGCGCATCACTAAAAGGTGATCATCAAATTTTTTCATCTGTATTTCTGGCCAAAAAGTTGCGTGATATTCAGGGTTACTATCCCCCATAAACCACAATATTATCTCTTTTAATTTTTTTAGTTTCTTTTTTAACCATAAGTTATTCACCGTATACTCCATAATTCATTTCAAAAGACTCATGAATTTAGACACTTCATTTTTAGCCGAAAAAATCTTTCTAGCTAAATTAATATTAGCTTGAGATCGTCTCCAGTGGAGATAAAAATTCTGGATGACTTCGTTTATTGTAAATGCTAATTTTTCTACATTTCTATTTTCAACCAGATGTATATAAAACCCCATGTCCTCAAACTCTCTAAATACGGTATTGTCATAAGTTATACATACCAACCCCATACCAAGAGCCTCGACAAGAGAATTCCCCAATCCCTCACCATAACTTGGAAACACAAAAATACCATTTTCTCTTAATTTATTGCTTACTTCTTCGTATTTTACAGCGCCTATGAAGTGATATTTATGTATTTCATTACTCTCAATTTTATCTAGCAGTGTATTGATATATAACTGTTCTCCTGCCCCAACAACTGTAATCGTAGCATCAATGTTTTTTGTCGCTAAAACTAGATCTTCATGCCCCTTCCCCTCAACAACTCTCGAAACAATTATTATTTTATTTCCTTTGAGCTGGTCAAAGAGACATGATTTAGCATCCAAGTCTGGAAAGGTTGTACTAGGATATATGCAACAAATGTTCGCTTTTTTTGAAATTGGTATGATACTTTTAATGTTGGCAACAATGTGTTGACTAATGCCCACATGTGTACTGACACAGCTATAAAATAAATTATGGACAAAATCCTTTTTGGGTGTACTCATAGTTGTTCCGTACCGAACCAAAACATTAATACCTCGAGAACAAAATAATACACTAAAATATATTGATTTTATTTCTGACGTGCCAAAAAATATTATGTTTGACACGTTGTGATGGACTAAAAGGCGATAAATCCCGATAATAATATTAACATCTAAGTGTCGTTTAAATGAAATAGGGTATATGTTGCAAACGTCACTTTCCTGGGCTTCGTGATGTAAGATACTATCCTTTTTACAAACAAGTATTACTGGCACTCCTTGAGCGGAAAAAGATTTGGTAAGTTTTAATGTGTCAAGCTCCATGCCCCCCCAATAATGAGATAAACACACCAACGCAAGATTACCTTTCATATACCGAAACCTCATCATTCATACTGTTCATAACAACAAGTATGCTAAATAACATGCTAAAAAACACAATTCCAGAGTTGTGGCCAATAAAAACTTGAGTTAGGCTATAATCTATAATGGCTAATGAGGAAACACCAAGCATTATAGTTGATAACTTACTTTTACTACCTTTTTTAAATAAAAAAAATGGATATGTAAACAGCAAGACAATAGCAAGGAGACCAATAATACCTCTCTTAGCCATTTCATCCAAAAACTGATTGTGAGCATGAGAGTCAAATTCATAAATAAATGAAGTTATCGTCCCTGATGACATTTGTTCGAATTGAGCTTGTCGAATATGGTTGTTCCCCCAGCCAAATAGTGGCTTTTTTAAAAACGCATCCAACGCACTATTCCATAGTTGAAACCTTATGCCTACAGATGTATTTTTATCTCCGCCATTAAAAAATTGAACTACCTCATCATGGGCAGAATAAATACGTGACATCACTTTAGTTTGGGGTGTTAATATTATTCCAATAGAAAAAACTAAAAATATAATTGAGGCGATTTTATTTGCCCTGCAGAATTTCGATTTAAAAAACATCACGATTGTGAACAATATAAATGGAAGTAGTATCCAACCGCCTCTGGTTCCTGATAGAAAACTACCTAACATTCCCATCATACTGGAAAACAACATAAATATCGCATAGTTTAATCGCCCATGCATTTTAAACCAAAAATAGGAGCATAAACAAAGCAATCCTAATGTCATGCTTATATTTCCAGCTTGGATTGGCATCACATCATTGAAGGCTCTCGCCATCCCTATGTAGAATTTATCGAACACAGCAACAAGTCCAGCAACACATGCTCCAACACCAAAACCAAATGTTAAACTAATAATATTAATAGGATGACTCACTAATAACGGCAATATCATTACCGCCATTAAGACTCGGCTTGGCCTATCAAGCTCTCGAATCGTACCACCATCCAGCCATATTGATATGGCTTGCACACAAAAATAAAGAATGAAAATATATGCCAATACTTTTATTTCTCTAGGCATATGCGTCCAATAAATAGGGCGCCAACACACAAAAAGACTAGCCAATAATAACAATGCAGGCCCATAAGAATAGCCACTTGGGATTGCTAGAGATAGTGCACCAAATAAAAAAACTCCAATTTGAACTAGATTATGAAGCACATTAGTGCGCCAAGGTAAAAAAACATTATTTATTGTCAACATAAATAATTTATTTCCTGAACACATAATTCCCGCGGATCTTGCGCCACAACCCGAATACATCAGTACGTGGGAAGATGGCAATCCGGCGGATCTTAAAAGGGTCCTGGTGCATTGCTTTGGGGCCACTATTGGTAGCAACGGCAAAACGATACCCGGCGGCGATAGCCTGCTCCTTGGCACTCTCGTTCATATCTCCGTAAGGGTAGGCAAACGAGAGCAGCGGATGGCCAAGCAGGGCCTCCAGTTGGCGTTTATTCTCCTGAATTTCATGGGCTTGTTGTTCAGGGGTGAGCTTGCTCAAACGGGGGTGAGTCAGAGTATGACCACCAATTTCCACATGACCGCTGGCAGCCAGCGCCTTGACCTGCTCACCACTCATCAATGAAACCTTGGTATCCGGATTGGTCGGATGCTCCACATCCCAACGGTTATAGCCTTCACCGGTAACCACGTACACCACGGCTTTATAACCATATTTTTCCAGCAGCGGCAGCATGCGGGTCAGATTGTCCTGATAGCCATCATCGGCAGTGATCATCAGGTACTTCTTGCCGTATTGCAGACGGTGGATAAAACCTTTGTCCGCCAAATCGCGGAAAGTCAGGGTTTCGTAGCCTAGCCACTTCATCAGTCGCAGATGCTTCTCGAACATGGCGATCGGCATCCAGGTGCCGTGCACTCCTTTCTCGCTATCCTGCTCGATAAAGCGGTGGTACATGATGATCGGCATCTCCCGGCGCAGGGTTTCGACTACGGCATCCTGATAGATGGTTTCGAGGCCAGATACTACCCCCTGCAAGCCATACTCATCCTGAATGCGTTGGCGAATGACTTCCGGCACCGTCTTGCTGGCCAGGGCAGATTCGATTTCTCCCTTCAGGGCGTCAAAATCAATGGCCAGATCCTTGGGTCCAATGTCACCGAAGTTGCTAGCCAGCGCTTCATCCAGATTCTGTTCAGTCACCAGACCGATTGCCCTGGCTTCACCAATGGCAAAGGCGGGCCGACCACAGAGCAGTGCTTCCATCGCCACCCGACCGGCACCAATCACCAGATCGCAACTCGCCAGCAGAGCGGGCACATCATCGACATAACCGACAAACTCGGCGCGACCTTCGAAACGGGCAAAGCGCTCCGGCACCTTGGTACCGCTGACAATCCGCACCCGACAGGCATCCAGATCAAGCACTTCGTCGAGCAGGCGGTAACAAAGCTCCCCTTTGGGGCCGCTCAGGCGCCCAATGATGGCGATCACCGGCTTTGGGTTGTCCGGCGCAGGCACAGGCTGGAATTTGTCGGTTTCGATACCGTTGCGCAGCACCTGCACGATCGCGGGATCGACCCCCAGATTGTCGATGATCTGCCGGGCGATATCCTCGCAAACGGCAACCGCCTTGAATCCAAGAGCATGGAAGGCTTTGCGGGATGCATGTACCGGCTGACGGCCATGCACCGTGGTGATCATCGGGGTGCCAGTCAACTTGCAGGCCACATAACTGCTCCAGCCGGAGGCGCGGGAGTGAGCATGCACCAACTGAATATGATGCTTCTTGATGAGATAGATGAGGTAAAAGACGTGCCAGAAGCGGCGCAGAATACTGCGCTTGTTGAATCTCAGCTTGAAGACGGGGCCAAGCGTCGGCTTGGTCAGGGTATCTGACACATAAAAGACATTGTGACCACGCCGGGTCAGTTCGTTACCGACCGTGGTGGCATAGACCTCAGCTCCCGTTACCTCGAGCTGGGAGAGTGCCATCAATATATTCATCGCGCGGTTACCCGGTAGAGAAGAGAGGAACGGCAAGCAGACACAGAGACCAGAAACCGGAAGCAGGCGAGTGCCCACTTCCGGTTTTTCGCTCAAACTGCCGCGTTGTGCTCACCTGTTAGCGGTTGAGCCAAGCCATGTAATCCGCTACCCCTTCGGCAACGGTTTTGAACTCGGCGTCATAACCCACGCTGCGCAGCTTGGTCATATCAGCCTGGGTGAAGCTTTGGTAGCGACCCTTGAGGTGATCCGGGAAGGGAATGTACTCAATGGCTCCCTTCTGATGATGCTTGATCACCGCTTCGGCCACGTTCTGGAACGGCTCGGCACGACCGGTACCGCAGTTGAAGATGCCGGAGTGCTGCGGGTTCTGCCAGAACCAGAGGTTTACCTTGCAGACGTCGTCGATATAGATGAAGTCACGCATCTGGCCACCGTTCGGGAAGCCATCGCAACCTTCGAACAGCTTGGGATTCTCGCCCTTCTTCACCTGGGTATTGAGGTGGAAGGCGACGGAAGCCATGGAGCCTTTGTGCTGCTCGCGCGGGCCGTAGACGTTGAAGTACTTGAGGCCAACGACCTGAGAGTTGATCTCCGGCATCCAGCGGCGCACGTACTGGTCAAACAGCTGCTTGGAGTAGCCGTAGACGTTGAGCGGCTGTTCGAACTTGGGATCTTCGATGAAGTTGTCGTTGCGGCCACCGTAGGTCGCGGCAGAAGAGGCGTAAATAAACGGGATTTCACGCTCGATGCAGTAGTGGAACAGATCCTTGGAGTACTCGTAGTTGACCTCCATGATGAACTTGCCGTTCCATTCGGTGGTAGCAGAGCAGGCGCCTTCGTGGAAGATCACCTCGATACCGTTGTCCCACTCTTCAAACTCGTCACCGGAGACGATGCGCGCCTGAAACTCGTCCTTGTCCATGTAGTCAGCGATGGTCAGATCGACCAGGTTGACGAACTTGGTGCCGTCGGTCAGGTCATCAATGACCACGATATCGGTCCGTCCTTGAGCGTTCAGCTGCTTGACCAGATTGCTGCCGATAAAGCCAGCACCGCCAGTTACTACGATCATGGAGTTTGCCTCTCGTACGTTGATGGCTACATGTGACTGCTTGTTAAAGCTGTGTATAGTGAGCCAATTTGAAATTGCCGAAAAGTTTATCACGGGCCGCCCGGGGATTCGACCTTGTTCAAAACTGCCCCGAGCGGAACCTGTTGGAGGAATGAGTGATGAAAACCAGAGACAGGATCATTCACAGCGCGACCGAGCTGTTCAACGATCAGGGTGAACGCAACATCACCACCAACCACATTGCGGCGCACATGGGGATCAGCCCGGGCAACCTCTACTACCACTTCCGCAATAAAGAAGACATCATCCACTCCATCTTCGACCAGTATGCCCGTCACCTGAGCGAGAGCTTCGTGCCGACCCGCAACCGTGAAATCACCCTGCAGGATCTGATGGGCTATCTCGATGCCATCTTCTATCTGATGTGGCAGTTCCGCTTCTTCTACGCCAACCTGCCGGACATCCTGAGCCGTGACGAGCCGCTGCAACAGAAGTACCTCAAGGCCCAGGAGCAGATGCGCTCCTCCGTGGTCGCGCTGCTCCGGAGCCTGCGCGAAGGGGGCATTATCGATGTCAGCGATGACGACCTGCCGGATCTGGGCCAGACCATCAAGATGGTGGTGACCTGCTGGATCCCGTTCCAGATTGCCCAGGCCCCCAACACCCGCATCACCAAACCGCTGCTCTATCAGGGCGTGTTGAAGGTGCTGTTTCTGCTGCGCCCCTATGTGCAACCCCAGGTAGCCGGACAGATCCAGCAGCTGGAACAGCACTACCGCCAGCTGGCCCAACCAGCTGGGTGAGATCTGTTTCACATTTGTTGAATATCAGCACAATCATTTGAATTTACCGCAACAGATTGCAGTAAAATGTCGCCCTCTGTTGATACGCAGCTGAAATAGCCAATAAGGATCGAGGATGTCTAACGGATTCTATCGTCACCTGACCGAGCAACTGAACCAGGTGCAAGCTGAAGGGTTGTACAAGCAGGAGCGCATCATCACCTCCGCCCAGCAGGCCAGCATCGCCGTCGGCGGTGAGCAGGTGCTGAACTTCTGTGCCAACAACTATCTTGGGCTGGCCAACCACCCGGATCTGATCGCTGCCGCCCATCAGGGACTCGACAGCCACGGCTTCGGCATGGCCTCGGTGCGCTTCATCTGCGGCACCCAGGATCAGCACAAAGCGCTGGAGCAGAAGATGTCTGCCTTCCTCGGTACCGAAGATACCATCCTCTACTCCTCCTGTTTCGATGCCAACGGCGGTCTTTTTGAGACCCTGTTCGGCGCCGAAGATGCCATCATCTCCGATGCCCTCAACCACGCCTCCATCATCGACGGCGTGCGGCTGTGCAAGGCCAAGCGCTATCGCTACGCCAACAACGACATGGCCGAACTGGAAGCCCAGCTCAAGCAGGCTGATGCCGACGGCGCCCGCTTCAAGCTGATCGCCACCGACGGTGTCTTCTCCATGGATGGGGTCATCGCCGACCTCAAATCCATCTGCGATCTGGCAGACAAATACGATGCGCTGGTGATGGTGGATGACTCCCACGCCGTCGGCTTTATCGGCGAAAATGGTCGTGGCACTCACGAATATTGCAGCGTGATGGATCGGGTCGACATCATCACCGGCACCCTGGGCAAGGCGCTCGGCGGCGCATCCGGCGGCTATACCTCCGGCAAGAAAGAGGTGATCGACTGGCTGCGTCAGCGCTCCCGCCCTTACCTCTTCTCCAACTCGCTGGCCCCCTCTATTGTCGCCGCCACCATCAAGGTGATCGACATGCTGGCGGAAGGTCACGACCTGCGTGCTCGCCTGAAAGAGAACAGCCGTTACTTCCGCGAGCGGATGAGCGCCGCTGGCTTCACTCTGGCAGGCGCCGACCACGCCATCATTCCGGTGATGCTGGGGGATGCCAAACTCGCCTCCGAAATGGCGAGCCGCATGCTGGCAGCCGGCATCTATGTGGTGGGCTTCTCCTTCCCGGTCGTGCCCAAGGGCCAGGCGCGCATTCGCACCCAGATGTCTGCCGCTCACACCCGCGAGCAGCTGGACAAGGCGATCGACGCCTTTATCCGCATCGGCCGTGAACTCGGCGTTATCTGATTTGAATCAAGGGGCTGCAGCCCCTTTTTTCTGCATTCATATTGAAGGAACAGCCATGAAAGCACTCTCCAAACTGCACAAAGAGGTCGGCATCTGGATGACGGATGTGCCAGCCCCCGAGCTCGGCCACAACGACCTGCTGATCAAGATCCGCAAAACCGCCATCTGCGGCACCGATATCCACATCTACAACTGGGACGAGTGGTCCCAGAAGACCATTCCGGTCCCCATGGTAGTCGGCCACGAATATGTCGGCGAAGTGGTCGCCATCGGTCAGGAAGTGCGCGGCTTCGCCATCGGCGATCGGGTCTCCGGCGAAGGGCACATCACCTGCGGTCATTGCCGCAACTGCCGCGCCGGGCGCACTCACCTCTGCCGCAACACCATTGGTGTTGGTGTCAATCGCCCGGGTGCCTTTGCCGAATATCTGGTGATCCCAGCGTTCAACGCCTTCAAGCTGCCGGACAATATCCCGGACGAGCTGGCCGCCATCTTCGACCCGTTCGGCAATGCGGTGCACACCGCCCTCTCCTTCGATCTGGTGGGTGAAGATGTGCTCATCACCGGGGCAGGCCCCATCGGCATCATGGCCGCCGCCGTCTGCCGCCATGTGGGTGCGCGCCACGTGGTGATCACCGACGTCAACGAATATCGACTGGAGCTGGCCCGCAAGATGGGCGCCACCCGCGCGGTCAACGTGGCCAAGGAGAAGCTGGCCGACGTGATGAGCGAGCTGGGCATGACCGAAGGGTTCGATGTGGGGCTGGAGATGTCCGGCGTCCCGAGCGCCTTCCAGGAGATGCTCGACAAGATGAACCACGGCGGCAAGATCGCCATGCTTGGCATCCCGCCCTCCACCATGGCCATCGACTGGAACAAGGTGATCTTCAAGGGGCTGTTTATCAAAGGGATCTATGGCCGCGAGATGTTCGAGACCTGGTACAAGATGGCCAGCCTGATCCAGTCCGGGCTGGATCTCTCCCCCATCATCACCCACAGATTCCACATCGACGAATTCCAGCAAGGGTTCGATGCGATGCGCTCCGGCCACTCCGGCAAGGTGATCCTGAGCTGGGATAAATAGGCCGTTTCACCCCTTGGTTACTCGAAACCCGGCGAATGTCGGGTTTCTTTTTATCTCCACCACCCGAATTGCCGTGATATCGCCCAAAACTTTGCACGCAGAGTGTTTAACACTTCACACACAAGCGTTTAAATGGCTGTAACTATTCGGTTATAATCCCGTCGTTTACATGGATAATAAAAGACTGCTGGGAGTATATGAGCGTGTTGAAAAAACTGAGCTATTTGCTGGCTGTCGGGATGACGGCCGCCAGCTTGTCTGGGGCAGTGCTTGCTGCCGATGAGATGTCACCGGAAGCCATTGCCGAGCGGATCAAACCAATCGGTCAGGTCTATACCGCCAAGGATCTGGAAGGTATTGCCGGCGCGAGTGCTGCACCGACGGCGGCCGCCTCTTCCGGTCCCCGCGATGGCGAAACGGTATACAAGGGCGCCTGCTTTGCCTGTCACGACACCGGCGCCGCTGGAGCCCCCAAACGGGGTGACAAGGCAGCCTGGGATCCTCGCATCGCCCAGGGCATTGATACTCTCAAGAAACATGCCATTGAAGGCTTTACCGGCAAGTCCGGCATGATGCCTCCGCGCGGCACCTGTGCGAACTGTAGTGATGAAGAGATTGAAAACGCCATCCACTACATGATCGACAAGCTGTAAGTATTTGAAAGGGCCGCAATTGCGGCCCTTTCAATCTATCGGCTTCCGACTACTCTTGTAAGGTAGACATATCGGGAGTTGCACATGTCGGCCCAATCCATCGAACCCCACTACTCAACTCCTCTGTTGGCGTTGGTCTCTGCCATTATGGACTTCCCGGCGCCACAAACCGCCACGTCTGACGATTACGATGCCCTGATCCAGCAGATTGACCAACTCTGCCCGCTGCAACATTTCGGCATGCTGGGCCTCTCCGATACCGGTCTAAACTGGCTTTACGCCTACAAGGTCAGCGATATCTTCAAGCAACAGCTGGGCCGGGAGCAGTCCCGCATCACCGATCAGCTCACCCAGCTGGATGAGGCCGAAGGATGGTGCGTCTTCCCCATCGAGCATGGCCAGATACAGTGGTTGCTGGCGCGTGGCACCCCAGCCGACCTGCCGACCCTGCGTCTGCTGCTGGAGTGTCTGGCCAAACGGCTGACCGAAACCCAGGCGGGATCCCATCTCACCGAGCTGCCTTCTCCGCTGATCCGCAAAGACCCGAACTGGAAAAAGAAAATCGAGAGCATCAGCCGCATCATGCGGCTCGCCAATACCCTGCCGGCTCAGGCGCTCTTCTCCCAACTGGAAGCGGTACTGCGCCAGATGCTCACCATCGAGGACATGCTGCTGGTCAGGTTAACCAGTCAGAAGCTGGAAAAGATCTACCCTGCCCATCCCCATCAAGGGGACGAGTTCATCAGCGGCTTGTGCCACAGCACCAGCAATATCGAGGTGAGCAGGGAGTCACGCTACTGGCACAGCATGCCGCTGCGGCTGCAACAACAGTACTTCGCCCACTTCATCATCAGCACGGCTCAACCGCTGGAGACCGACGACAAGCTGTTTCTCGACTTCCTGCGTGGCCAGCTTACCCTGCTGCTGGAGCTGAGACGGATCCGCCAGCAGCTCAACGACATCAATACCGAAGACTCCATCAACCAGCGGCTGCAACAGCTGCGTCAGACCAACCTCAGGCTGCAAAAGCAGCTCAAGCAGCATCAGGAGCTGGAACGGCGGCTGCAATTCGATGCGCTTCACGACCCACTGACCCAGCTGCCCAACCGCGCGCTGTTGATGAACCACCTCAACCACGCCATGACCCACTACAACCGCTACAAATCGCCGGGATTCGCGGTGATTTTTATCGATGTGGATCACTTCAAGCAGATCAATGACACCCTGGGCCACAGCGCTGGCGATCAGCTGCTCAAGGAGGTGAGCCGCCGCCTGCAGACCTGCATCCGGCAAAACGATCTGGTGGCCAGACTGGGGGGCGACGAATTTGTCATCTATCTGGACAGCAGCAAGAGCGACGATGACATCAGCCCGGTGCTCAACCGCATTATCAGCCGTCTCTCCTACCCGTTCCGGCTACTCGGCAACGAGTTGAGCATTACGGTCAGCCTTGGGGTATCGAGCGTCTCCGAGCAAACCTCAGATATCAGCCAGCTGCTCCATCAGGCCGATCTGGCCATGTATCAGGCCAAACGCAATGGTCGCAGTCGCATCGTCAGCTACTCGGATGATTGCATCAACCAGAACTGGAATTCGCCGGAAGAGATGCTGGCCAGAGCCCTGCGGGAGGGGCGTATCGTCCCCTACTTCCAGCCGGTGATCCGGCTGCAGGATAGCCGCCTGACCGGACTGGAGGTGATGGCGCGCTGGCTGACCGAGGAGGGGATTCTAAAGGATGCGTTCGACTTTATTCCGCTGGCGGAGCAGTGCGGCCTGATTCTGGAGCTGGATTACCAGATCCTGCGCCACACCTGCCAACAGCTGAAGAACTGGCAGCCAATCTCCGGGCAGGGCAAGTTCAAGATCGCCATCAATCTGTCGGGCAAGCATCTGGTCAACCATGACCACATCATGCGGCTGATGGGAATTATCGAAGAGGAAGGGGTCGCCCCCGGCTATCTGATTTTTGAATTCAACGAGCGGGAGCTGTCGCGACAAGATTCCGATGCACTGGCGTCGCTGCACGAGCTGCGCGCCAAGGGTATCCAGATCAGCCTCGATGATTTCGGTACCGGCTTCTCCTCCCTCAACGCCCTGTTCCACTTCCCGGTGGACTACATCAAGGTGGATGACAGCTTTACTCAGCGCATGTTGCAGTCCCCCAAAGACCTCGCACTAATCCGCGCCATGCGGGATATCTGTCAGGATCTCGATTACACCCTGGTGGTCGAGGGGATCGAGAACCAGCAGCAATTGCAGAAGCTGATTGATATCGGCTGCCGGATGGGGCAAGGGCGCTATATCTCACCGCCCATGCCGGGAGCAGACATAGTACCGCTACTGACCCCGGCCAATCCTTAGGGTTAATCCTTCTTGAACAACGCCCGCAGGTTGGCAACACCGACCTGCCCCTTCTGCTGGCGCTCCTCGGCAGTCACCTTCTTCTGGTTTTCCCATTCAAGATCATCCTGCGGCAGCTCCAGCAGGAAGCGGCTTGGCTCCGGACGTACCGACTCGCCAAACTGGCGCCGCTCCTTGCAGAGGGTGAAGGTCAGTTCGGTCTGAGCCCGGGTGATCCCCACGTAGGCGAGACGCCGCTCCTCCTCGACGTTGTCTTCATCTATGCTGGTCTGGTGGGGCAGCAAGCCCTCCTCCATCCCCACCATATAGACATAGGGGAACTCCAACCCCTTGGAGGCGTGCAGCGTCATCAGTTGCACCTGATCCGCGTCATCCTCCCCCTCGTTGCGTTCCATCATGTCGCGTAGGGTGAGGCGAGTGACCACCTGAGCCAGCGTCATCGACTCCTCCAGCTCATCCCCTTCCAGCATCTCGGTGATCCAGCGATAGAGGGTGGAGACGTTCTGCATCCGCATCTCGGCCGCTTTCGGGCTGGGCGAGGTCTCGTAGAGCCACTCTTCGTAATGGATCTCCTTGATCATGTCCCGCACCGCCTCCACCGGATTGCCGCGCAACGCCTGATCGCCAAGGCGAACCAACCAGTTGGTGAAGGCCTGCAAAGCAGTCAGGCCCCGCCCGGAGAGATGCTGTTCCAGCCCCAGTTCGAAGCTGGCAGCAAACAGGCTCTTGCCGCGCTGGTTGGCGTATTGGCCAAGCTTTTCAAGGGTGGTGGGGCCGATCTCGCGACGCGGCAGGTTGACCACCCTCAGGAAGGCGGTGTCCTCATCCGGATTCACCAGCAGCTTGAGGTAGGCCATGATGTCCTTGATCTCGGTGCGGGAGAAAAACGAGGTGCCGCCGGAGATACGGTAAGGAATCCGGTTGGTCATCAGTGCCTTCTCGAAGATGCGCGACTGATGGTTGCCCCGATAGAGGATGGCGTAATCCTTGAACCGGGTGCGGTTCATAAACTTGTGTCCCATCATCTCGGCAGCGATCCGCTCCGCTTCGTGCTCCTCGTTCTTGGCGAACAGCACCTTGAGCTTCACCCCTTCATCCAACTCGGAGAAGAGCGCCTTGTCATAGACGTGGGGGTTGTTGGCGATCAGGATGTTGGCGCATTTGAGGATCCGCCGCTTGGAGCGGTAGTTCTGCTCCAGCTTGATCAGCTTGAGGCTGGGGAAATCCTCGCTCAGCAGCACCAGATTCTGCGGCTTGGCACCGCGCCAGGAGTAGATGGACTGGTCATCATCCCCTACCACGGTAAAACGGGCCCGCTCGCCGACGATCTGCTTCACCAGCTCGTACTGGCTGGTGTTGGTGTCCTGATACTCATCGACCAGCAGATAGCGGATCTTGTTCTGCCAGCGCTCGCGCACCTCCTGATTGCTCTTGAGCAGCAGGGTGGGCATCACGATGAGGTCGTCAAAATCCAGCGCGTTATAGGCCACCATCTGGCGGTGATAACGTTCGTAGAGCTGGGCCATCAGCACCTCTTCCGGCCCGCGGGCGATGCGCATGGCACGGGCGGGCAAGATAAGGTCGTTCTTCCAGTTGGAGATTTGGCTGATAAGGGCCGAGAGCTTGTCCTTGTCGTTGTCGAGCTCGTCTTCAGTCAACTCTTTCAGCAGCGCCAGCTGGTCGGTGTCATCGAACAGGGAGAAGTTGGCCTTGAGATTCAGGCTCTTGTGCTCACGACGAATGATATCGAGACCCAGGGTATGGAAGGTGGAGACCATCAGACCCCGCGCCTCCTTACGTCCCAGGGTCTGGCCGACCCGCTCCTTCATCTCCCGCGCCGCCTTGTTGGTAAAGGTGACCGCAGCGATGTTGCGCGCACTGTAGCCGCACTGCTGCACCAGATAGGCAATCTTGTTGGTGATGACGCGGGTCTTGCCCGATCCGGCACCCGCCAGCACCAGGCAAGGGCCGGAGACATACTTGACCGCTTCGTTCTGATTGGGGTTGAGCTTCATGGGCCGGATCTCTTGGCTTATGATGAGGGGCGGCATTGTACCAGAAATCACCCGATGAGCCGTACCTGCTGCACGGCAGGCAACCGCCATTCCGACTTATCGCACCTTGTGTTCGGGCGCTATTTTCAGGATCATGGCCGACCTTCGAAATGATGACTTTTTCCAGATAGTGAGGGGAGCATGAATCAGCAACAGCATGACCAACTGCGCAGCCAGTTTCCGGCCTTGGCGCAGGAGGTAAACGGCCACCCTCTGGTCTATCTGGACAACGCTGCCACCACCCAGAAGCCGCAAGCGGTACTGGATGCCATCGTTCACTACTATCGGGCCGACAACGCCAACGTGCACCGCGCCGCCCACGCCCTGAGTGGCCGCGCGACCCGCGCCTTCGAGGCCGCCCGCGAAACGGTCGCCCGCTTTATCAATGCGCCTCGCTGCCAAGAGGTGATCTGGACCCGTGGCACCACGGAGGCGATCAATCTGGTGGCCCAAAGCTGGGGGATGAGCGAGCTCAAGGCGGGGGACGAAATTATCCTCAGCACGCTGGAGCACCACGCCAATATCGTCCCGTGGCAACTGGTTGCCCAGCGCACCGGCGCAGTCATCCGGGTTATCCCGCTCGATGAGCGGGGCGATCTCGATCTGGCCACCTATCACGCCATACTGGGGCCACGCACCCGGCTGGTAAGCGTGGCCCACGTATCCAATGCCCTTGGCACCGTCAATCCAGTCAAAGAGATGGTGGCAGCGGCCAAGGCAGTCGGCGCTCTGACCCTGCTCGACGGCGCCCAGGCGGTGGCTCATCTCGAGGTGGATGTGCAAGCCATCGGTTGCGACTTCTACGCCTTCTCCGGCCACAAGCTCTATGGCCCGACCGGCATCGGAGTGTTGTGGGGCCGCACCGAGCTATTGGAGCGGATGCCGCCCTGGCAAGCCGGTGGCGAGATGATCGATCGGGTCAGTTTCAGCGGCACCACCTTCAATACCCTACCCTTCAAATTCGAGGCGGGCACCCCCCATATCGCTGGCGCTATCGGCCTCGCCGCCGCTATCGACTTTGTGATGGGGCAAGACCAGCAATGGCTCGCCAACCATGAACAGGCACTGACCGACTATCTGGTCGCAGGTCTGCAACAGGTGCCGGGGCTTCGTCTGATCGGCGAACCCAATCAGCGCGCCGGTGCTGTCTCTTTCTTGCTCGAGGATATCCACCCGCAGGATGCCGCCACCCTGCTCGATATGCAGGGGATCGCCCTGCGAGTCGGCCATCACTGCGCCATGCCGCTGATGGAGTCGCTCGGGATCGGTGGCACCATGCGCGCCTCGCTGGCTTGCTACAACAATCGGGACGATGTCGACGCCCTGCTGGCCGCCCTGCACAAACTCAGTGACTTCTTCTAAGGCAGACAATCCAATGAACAGCCTCGCAACCTATACCCGGATAGGCGTTGAGCCCGACACAAATAGCATCCGTCAGCAATTTGCGACAGTAAACGGCTGGGAGAACCAGTACCGGCTCATTATCCAGCTCGGCAAGCAGTTGCCAGTACTACCCGGCGAATGGCAGCAGGAGGCATTTCGCCTCAAGGGGTGTGAAAGCCAGGCGTGGCTGAAGGGAGAAAAAAGCGAGGATGGCTGCTGGCACTTTGCCTGTGATTCCGATGCTCGCATCGTGCGGGGCCTCATCGTCATCGTGCTGGCGGCGCTCAACCACCAATCGTCTGCGGCGATCCAGGCTTTTGATATGGAAGGGTATTTCAGCGAACTGGGGCTTGAGAAACACTTGAGCCCGTCACGAGGTAACGGGCTCAGAGCGATCGTGCTGGCGATCCGGGAGCAGGCAGTCTAACCCGCCTTGTTCATCGGTCGATTACGCTTCGCTAATCGACCCGGCGTTTTCATTCCCAGCATCTTTCTCGGCACGGGCACCCCGCTCGGCAATTTTCTTCAATACCCGGGACGCGGCAACCAGCCCAAAGGTTGCCGTCACCGGCGTCACAGCGCCAAAGCCGGAGGCGCAATCCATCTTCATGGTGCCATCGCTGGCCGCTTTGGCCTGACAGGTGCCACCATTGCCATCCGGATAACTCAGCTGCTCGGTTGAGAAGACACACTCCACACCGAATTTGCGCGCCGGATTCTTGCTGAAGTTGTGCAACCGGCGCAGGTCGGAGCGCACCTTGGCCGCCAACGGGTCTTGAATAGTCTTGGCCAGATCGGTCACCTTGATTTGAGTCGGGTCCATCTGCCCGCCAGCACCACCCGCTACAATCACCGGGATCTTGTTACGCTTGCAGAAGGCAATCAGCGCCACCTTGGCCTTGACCGAATCGATGGCGTCTACCACATAGTCAAACTCTCGCTTGATATGCTCGGCCAGGTTGTCGGCGGTGACGAAATCGTCCACCTCGATCACTTCGCAATCCGGATTGATGGCGCGAATGCGCTCGGCCATCACCTCGGTCTTGAGGCGACCGACCGTCCCCTTCATGGCGTGGATCTGGCGATTGGTGTTGGTGATGCAGATATCGTCCATGTCGATCAGGGTGATCTGGTTGATACCGGCACGGGCCAGCGCCTCGGCTGCCCAGGAGCCCACACCGCCGATCCCCACCACACAGACCTTGGCTTGGCTAAAGGAACGCAGGGCATTCTGACCATAAAGACGGGCAATGCCCCCGAATCGCTGTAGATATTCTGCTTTCATACCACCACCTTGCTTGAGGGCGGCCATTATAACGGCAACCACCGCCAGCGGCGATGGCAGAACCGGAGAAAATCGAGGAGGAAAAATGGAGAAAACGGCAGGGAAGAGGGAATAAAAGGTCAGTTATTAGACGACTTTATGAATTGCAGGCAGTAAAAAACCCCGCTCGGTGAGCGGGGTTCTTAAATTGGGTG
>OLFS01001671.1_pt1 | contig 16464 bp, 13 predicted proteins | sample 1605491 | NCBI WGS metagenome assembly OLFS01 (sample SAMEA3888921, study PRJEB22519) | human gut metagenome | biome: human gut; feature: human-associated habitat; material: faeces | place: Denmark | collected 2011 | reverse complement strand
TTCCCGGCTCCTGGCCAGTCTTAAATCTGTCTGCGATCGTGTGACGGGGGAGGACACATACATCGGTTCCTTTAACGGCTATACGGATACAGCAGTCATTGCGGGAACCCTGGGCAACCGCAACTGCATGTCCTACGGTCCCGGCAGCCTGGAGCTGGCCCATAAGCCCAATGAGTACGTGCCGTATGAGGATGTGTGCCGGTGCAGACGTGTTCTGACTGAACTGGCACGGCAGGAGGCATTCTTTCCCTTTGCTTTTTAAGGTCAAATGTGCTATAGTGTAACCAGTTTAAATCAAAGGAGAAGTTAAGGATGAAAGATACTGCATTGGTAATCATGGCAGCCGGTAGCGGAAGCCGCTTTGGAGGCGGCATCAAGCAGCTGGAGCCTGTGGGGCCAGGCGGCGAGATTATCATGGATTATTCAATCCACGATGCTATGGAAGCGGGATTTAATAAGGTAATATTCATAATCAGGAGAGATCTGGAAAAGGATTTTAAGGAAATCATTGGACACAGGATAGAGAAGCTCCTTCCGGTGGAATACGCATACCAGGAACTGCAAGACCTTCCGGCCGGCTATGAAGTGACACCCGGAAGAACCAAACCATGGGGGACGGGTCAGGCGGTCCTTTCCGTGAAAGGTATGGTAGACGGACCATTCCTTGTGATTAATGCGGATGACTACTATGGACGGGAAGGATTTCGCAGGATTCATGATTACATGGCGGAGCATATGGATTCACAGTCTGAGATATATGATATCTGCATGGGGGGGTTTGTGCTGTCCAACACCCTGAGCGACAACGGCACAGTCACCAGAGGCGTGTGCCAGGTGGATGGAGATGGATTTTTGACGAACGTGACAGAAACTTATAATATCCAGATGAAGGAAGACGGACTCCATGCCACGGACGAGAGCGGTGCGCCTGTGACCATCAGCCCGTCCCAGCCTGTTTCCATGAATATGTGGGGGCTTCCGGCCAGCTTCATCCAGGAGCTGGAGAAGGGATTCCCTGTATTTTTGGACAGTCTGAAGGAAGGGGATATTAAATCAGAATACCTGCTTCCTAAAATCATAGACAATCTGGTACAGAATAAGAAGGCGAGAGTGACCGTCCTTGACACCCCGGATAAATGGTTTGGCGTTACCTACAGGGAAGATAAACAGGCCGTGACAGATGCCATCAGAGGGCTGATTGAGTCGGGGGTTTATGAGGAGAAGCTATTTGGATAAGGGGTTTTATAACCGAAGATATAAGCGGTATAAAACAAATAACTGCCTGGCTAAAATGGCCCAATAGTTCCTGGTCCGGCCACGATATGGCTGTCAGGCAGACAGGGACATGCGGATACTGTCAATCCGTGTGTCCTTTTTTCATGCATAATTTCAAATACCCAAGCCTATACTATAAAAACAGCCCACTTAAGCCGGGCGATGATTATAACATGTTTGGGTGGACAACTTAGCTATGAAATTATGGAAAACATTTAACGTACAGAGACGGGAAGACATATCTTATTATAATACATCAGAAGGTTTTGAGACAGAGGGTTTTGCCATGCATCTGGACCGGCTTATAAGGGAGGAGATGGCGGCCAAGGGAAAGGATGGAATCATGTTCCTTTGTATCGGCACAGACCGGTCCACCGGGGACAGCCTGGGCCCTCTGGTGGGACATATGCTGCGCAGCCGGAGGCTTAAGGGCGCAGCGGTCATCGGAACCCTTGATAAGCCGGTCCATGCCATGAACCTGGACCTGTATGCCAGATATATACGGCTTCATTATCCCGACTATGTGGTGGTGGCCATTGATGCTTCTGTGGGCAGTCTGGACCATGTGGGATATGCTACCCTGGGACGGGGAGCCCTTCAGCCCGGATTGGGCGTGTCCAAGGAACTGGAGGCCGTAGGCGACATAGCCATAACAGGAATCGTGGGCGGGGTGGGGAGCCGGGACCCGGTTATGCTCCAGAGCGTGCGCCTGTCCATGGTGATGAAGATGGCGGACTGCATTTGCGAAAGCATTTTTCTTGTCGAACGATTATGGGAAAATGCCGCCATAATATGACAAATTCTGCGCCGGGAATCTGCTATGCTTGTTTGGATTAAAAACAGCGGGGTGATTCTATGGGAGAATTATATGAACCCTTCCCTAAGCTGCCGAAGAACTTCCGGCAGATAGGTGAGAGGGACCAGGTTTTAAAATTGTATCTGGAAGATTATGTAAATACTTATTTAAAACGCCTCCAGCCGGCCAAGGGGGCTGATTTGCGTGTGGGGCTGCTTTTGGGAAGCAGGGAGACCCATGAAGACATACCTTTTGTTTTTGTGGACGGAGCCCTGGAGATGGATTCAGTCACCGAGGAAGGCGGTAAGGTGGTATTCACCGAGGACGCCTGGAAAAAGGCTTACCAGGATGTGGAGCAGATGTTTCCCAAGCGCACGGTCCAGGGATGGTTCCTATGCGCAGGGCCCGGCTGTACCTTAAGTCCCCTGACCTACTGGAAACAGCACAGCCAGTATTTTACGGGAAAGAACCAGCTTATGTATCTGAACTGCGGGCTGGAAGGTGAAGAAGCTGTTTACATAACATCCTCTGACGGATTTTATAAGCTGAGAGGATACAGCATATATTACGAGCGCAACCAGATGATGCAGGATTACATGATACTCCGCAAGGATGTGCCAAGGGCTGAGACAGGAGTGGATGATAAGGTCATCCAGAACTTTAAGCAGAAAATGGACGAGCGCAGAGTGGAGGCAGGGCGCCACCGGAGTACGGTGGGAGTGCTGTCAGGCCTGTGCAGCGTACTGGCGGTCACTGTACTGGCAGGCGGCGTGGCCATGTTCAACAACTACCAGAAAATGCACCAGATGGAAAGCGTCATTGCGTCCGTGGTGCCGGAAGGCAACATAAAGGACGGCCTGATGGCCTTTGCAGGAAAGGGCGGAGCCGAGAATCCCTCCGGAAAGGGCTGGTCCGCTGCGGACGAGCCTGATTATGTGATAGAGGAGGCGTCGGGAAAGGTATATCCCACCACGGCCCCGTCACCGGAAAACGGGAATGAGATGCCTGCCAAAGTGGCTCCGGAGACACTGGCCCCGACACAGGGCAGTCCGGCGGGCTATGAAAATAACAGCCAGACGGGCGGAGCGGGCCAGGGAAGCGGCCAGACGGGCGGAGCGGGCCAGGGAAGCAGCCAGGCGGGCGGAGCAGGCCAGGGCAGCGGACAGGCATCCGGCCAGTATGGATTCCAGCCTGAATCAGATTCAAAGGGCACTGGTCAGACTGAATCCGGCCAGAGCCAGGCAGCAGCGGAGACAAAGGCTCCGGCTGATGAGTCCACGCTTCCGCCAACAGGAGGAAGAGGGGACGGTGAGGACCAGACCGTGTCCGCGGCCAGCTATAAGGTCTATACTGTGGCGGACGGTGAGACATTGTATGGAATCTGTTTTAAACTGTATCATAACCTGCAGCATATAGATGAAATCTGCCGGGTCAACTCCCTGGCAGATGAAAATAATATATTTGCAGGTCAGAAGCTTCTGGTTCCGTAAGCACATGCCTGGAAACTTCTGGCGGAAAAAGATAATGCGTTTTATCCAAAATTGTTGTATACTATTGCATATACGCAAAAGACGAAATTTGGGAGAACGCAGGATGGGCAGTACCAGTTCAATGAGCCGTGAAAATAAAAAAAAGCAGCTGAAACGCCAGATTGTGCCTTCCGGCAGTCCCTTCCAGGACGAGGAGGACAGCCGGGAAATTGTCCATAAGGCGCACCGGCGCGTGGTCAGGAAGCGCCTGATTATCCTGGCTGTGTTCATTACCCTGGCAGCCATAGCAGCCCTGGTGCTGTTCCGGTATGACCGTTACCACACCTTTACGGACTACCAGACGGTCTGGGAACGGGACCTGGTGGCTGAAGCCCAGGAAGCAGCAGCCCAGGGTGAGGGAAGCTTCTGCGGGTACAGGGATTTCGGGGACGGAGTCCTTAAGTACACCAAGGACGGGGCAACCTATGTGGATGCCCAGGGCAAGGTGGTATGGATGCAGAGCTATGAGATGAAGTCCCCTGTTGTATCGGTTAACGGTGACTTTGTGGCAATCGGAGACCAGCAGGGCAACAGCATCTACATATGCGATAAAAGCGGGACCCAGGGACAGGCCACCACACTGCTGCCCATATTGAGGGTCACGGTGTCCGCCAAGGGCGTGGTGGCTGCCCTTCAGGAGGATTCAAAGGCAAGCTATATCTATCTATATAAAAGGGACGGAACCTCCCTGGACATCATGGTCAAGTCGCTTCTGTCCGGCGACGGGTATCCGGTGGACTTAAGCCTGTCGCCTAACGGGACACAGCTTATCACATCCTATATGTATCTGGACCAGGGTATGATAAAGTGCAAGGTGGTATTTTATAATTTCGGCCTGGGCAAGAATGACCCCAACCGTGTGGTCGGCATATTTTTCCCAAAGGACCTGGGGGACGCCATGGCGGGAAGGGTAAGGTTTCTGGATGAAAGTCATTCCGTTATATTTACGGATAAGGGAATCCAGTTCTTTTCCACCAGGGTGGAGACATCTCCGGAGCTGGTGAGCCAGATTCCCGTGGAGGAGAATATCCGCAGCATCAGTTATACTCAGGACAAGGTCGGCCTTGTCACGGATAACGTGGAAGGCGGCGACCCTTACAGGCTGAAGCTTTACGATAAAGAGGGAAACCAGATATTTGAAAAGTCCTTTAACTATCAGTACACTGGATTTGATATTGACGGTGATTTGGTTCTTTTGTATAATGACAGTTCCTGCAAGGTCTACAATATGACAGGTACGGAGAAATACAACGGAACATTCGACTTTACCGTCAGCAAGGTATCCGCAGGAAGGTTCCCGGGAACCCTTCTGGTCATGGGACCGCAGAAGATGACGGAAATTAAGCTGCAGTGATGCAGGAATAAAAGCGGAAAGGAAGTATATACCATGGGGATGAAATGTATCGGAGTAGATGTAGGAGGAACTTCGGTAAAAATCGGTCTTTTTGAGACCACAGGAGAACTTTTGGACAAGTGGGAAGTAAAGACCCGTAAGGAGGAAGGCGGAAGGTATATCCTTCCTGATGTGGCACAGTCCATCCGGGCAAAGATGGAGGAAAAGGGTCTGAGCCTTAAGACGGATTTGGCCGGAATCGGGCTGGGAGTGCCCGGGCCGGTTCTGCCGGATGGATTCGTGGAGGTATGCGTGAATCTGGGATGGCGCCAGATGAATCCCCAGGAGGAACTCAGCAGCCTGCTGGACGGAGTTACTGTAAAGAGCGGAAATGACGCCAACGTTGCTGCACTGGGAGAGATGTGGCAGGGCGGAGGCAAAGGATATAAGGATTTGGTTATGATTACCCTTGGGACCGGCGTGGGCGGCGGCGTTATCATTGATGAGAAAATCATTGCCGGCCGTCACGGTCTGGGCGGAGAGATTGGCCACATTCACGTAAGGGATGAGGAGTGGGAGCACTGCAACTGCGGCGGAGTGGGCTGTGTGGAGCAGATTGGTTCAGCCACCGGCATTGCCAGGGAAGCCAGGAGGAAGATGGAGGCCAGCCATAAGCCCTCTGCTCTGCGGGAATTCGGCGGGAATGTCACGGCAAAGAATGTGCTGGATGCAGCCAAGGCAGGAGATGAGCTGGCCAACGAGGTAATGGATGTGGTGGGACGCTATCTGGGACTGGCATTATCCATGGCTGTCATGATTGTTGACCCGGAAATTTTTGTCATAGGCGGAGGCGTGTCCAAGGCAGGACAGTTCCTGATTGATGTCATCCAGAAGCATTATGACTATTTTACTCCAATATCCAAACATAAAGGTAAGCTGGGGCTTGCCACCCTGGGAAATGACGCGGGCATATACGGGGCGGCAAGACTGGTGCTGTAGGATGTGTTCAGGATACCTTCCGGTGCATGCACTGCCGGATGTTTATGTTCATTAAAAAGGAGCAGGCACTGTGCCTGCTCCCTCTTTATCTTTTTGCCTGCTGACGCAACAGTCTGTTAATTGTAAAATAGCAGTCTATCCTATCCAGTGAGCCAGCTACATACCGGGAATCCATACGCCGGATTCATCCACCCAGCAGTTGTCAGGTGTGCGCGTGTTGGCATACATGGCTCCTGTGGAGGTATCCAGGTAATAGTGCTTACCATCTAATTCAATCCATCCTGTGACCATATACCCCTCTGGGTCGAAGTAGTACCACTGGCCGTCAATCTGCTGCCAGCTGGATACGGGGTAGGAACCGTCCGCATTGCTGTACCACCAGCGCTGGCCGTCCGCTGCTCTCTGCCAGGAGCCGGCCGCAGGCTGGGAATTGTCTGTGACAGCGTTGCCCAGGGCAGCGATGTCTGCCTCGCTTACGGTCCATGAGCCGGATGTGTTCCAGCTGCTCTTGGCGCTGTTGCTGGACTTGACGGAGCGGACCTTAAACTGATAGGTGCCCGGTGCCGTAATCTGGTCCTTGAAATTATAGGAGGTATTGTAGATATCCTTGATTTCACCTATGGCAGCCCCGTTTTTAATCAGCTGGGTCTGATAGTACTTGGCGTTTGAAACATCGTTCCAGGAACCGTTTCCATTATGAGCGGAATCCCATTGAAGGTTGGATGGGGCAGCAGCTGAGCTGGTATCAGCATCCTTGTCAAATATGAGCTGGACTGTAAGTATCAGAGTGGCATTGCTGTCCCTGCGCTTTGCGTTTACGAACTTAATCTTATCAAAACGGTATTTGCTGGAGGAACCTAAGGTCAGCTTAAAGTTGCTGGCAGAGGTATTGGTAAAATAATACTCCTCCTCGTCCTCCACGCCCAGGGTAATGTCCACCTGAGGCGGCTTGGAACTGCTCCAGGTGTCTCCGTCATCATTGGTGACCTCCCAGGAGTCCACATAATAGAGACTGGTATTGTCTCCGGTAGCAGTGACCTCCACGTCTCCGCCGTCCCGTCCCGTACGTATATCGGAGTCAATGGTGAGGTAAATCTTTCCCACCTTCTTCTTGCTTGCTGCCATGGCCGCAGGAGCCAGGACGGAAGAAATAAGGGAAGCAACTAACAATGCGGTGCCCACTTTTTTCCATGTAATCATGTCTGCCTGTCCTTTCTTTTTCAAATCATTTTGGAATGAATCATGTGTCTCTCCACTTATAACTATAGCACAATTTCCTGGCAAATGTCTTACGATATTATGAAGCATTCCTGTATTGTAAAATATTGCCAGGCACGCAGATTTTTTTTAAAGACTGGTGGAACGGGGCAGCGAAAAAATGAACTCGGTTCCCACGCCTTCCGTGCTGACCACGTCAATGTTCTCGCCGTGGGCCTGTATGATTTCCTTTACAATGGACAGTCCCAGTCCGGTGCCTTTTTTATCCTTGCCCCGGGACAAATCAGTCTTATAAAAACGTTCCCAGATTTTCTTTAAGCTGTCCTTGGGAATACCGATTCCCGTGTCCTTTACTGAAATAAATATCTTTTCATACCGTCCCGATGCCTGGATGTAGATGGTGGAATCGTGATGGCTGAATTTGATGGCGTTGTCTATGAGATTGTACATGACCTGCTGTATTTTTCCCAGGTCGGCAAAAACCATCTGGATGTCATCTGAGAAGGTGAGCTCAAATCTTACATTCTTTGACTCGCAGGTGCCCTCAAAGGAGGCCGCCGTATCCTTTATCACACGGTTGATGTCGAAATTGGTCCTGGATAGATAGCCTTTTGCATCCAGGGAGTTGAGGGTGAGCATGCTTTCTGTCAGCTTATGAAGGCGCTCTGTCTCGGATATGACCCTGGACAGGTATTTTTCATACATATCAGCCGGTATGGTGCCGTCCAGGATGGCTTCCAGATATCCCTTGATGGAAGTCAGGGGAGAACGGAAATCATGGGATACATTGGCGATGAAATTTTTCTGGTATTCCTCCATTTTATTCAGCTCATCGGACATGTAATTCAGGGTATCGGAGAGATAGCCCATCTCATCGTGGGTCTTAACGTCAATCCGGTAATCCAGGTTTCCGGCCGCATATTCATTGGCGCCCACTGTAATCTTGCGCAGGGGCAGGTACACGGTCTGGGTAAACACCAGAAGGATAATGAGGGACAGGCCGAACAGGACTGCGGATGTGATGTAAAGTATGCTTAAGATGCCGTTCTGGGACTGGTTGATTTCGCTGATAGGAAGGTGAATCAGCACATAGCCGTAGGTGTTGTAATTTCCTGTAATGGGGGCTGATACGCTGAGTACATTCCCGTTAAACATCCCGTAGTAATCCCCTATGGTATAGGACCGGTTCCCAATGGACGCAGGGTCAAAGTCGCTGATGCTGGACTGGACCCGGGTACCGCCCAGACTGTCCATGACCACGGTGCCCTGGCGGTTGACCACCCATATCTCTGCCCTCAGGTAGTGGGACAGCGCCCGTATTTGGGTGGAAACCTCCTCGGAATCCAGGCGTTTCCCCTGATACATGGTGCTGCATGACGAGGCAATGATATTTGCCTTGTCATATAGGGCGTCCGCCTTACTCTGAACCAGATAGTCGCGGGTCATTTTGGATGAAAATGTGGCAATGGCGATAAAACCCAGAAGACCGAAAATCAGATATCCCAGTATGAATTTGGAATAAAGAGAACGGGTCATCGTTTCACCTCGAATTTATAGCCGATTCCCCAGACCGTGGTAATGGCCCAGCTGTTGTGGTCTTTTATCTTTTCCCGCAGACGTTTGATATGTACATCCACGGTGCGGGTATCCCCGATGTATTCATAGCCCCAGATATGGTCCAGAAGCTGTTCCCTGGTAAATACCTGGTTGGGGGAGGCCGCCAGGAAGTACAGAAGCTCCAGCTCCTTTGGCGGCATCTCCACGGAATGGCCCATGTAGATAACGGAATAATTGGTAAGGTTTACAATCAAATCCGGGTACTCCACGTATTCGCCCTGCTGCTCAGTGGACGATGGGGCCGGGGCCGGAGCTGCCTGGTAACGGCGCAGCACTGCCTTGACACGGGCTACCAGCTCCTTGGAATCAAAGGGTTTAATCATATAATCATCCGCCCCCAGTTCCAGCCCCAGTACCTTGTCGAAAATCTCTCCCTTTGCGGACAACATGATGACCGGCACCTGGGAGGAAGCGCGAAGCTCCCTGCACACCTGATAACCGTCCATACCCGGAAGCATCAGGTCCAGCAGTACCAGGTTGGGCCTGAATTCCGGAAATACCTTAAGGGCTTCCTCGCCGTCCCCCACAATCATTGTCTCATAACACTCTTTCATCAGGTAGAGGGAGATTAATTCTGCAATATTTGCATCATCATCCACAATCAGAATCCTCTGCTTCTCTGCCATGCTTTTGTTCCTCCTTGCTGCTGGTTTCTACTTAAATGTCACAACGGTTACGCCTGAATCACCTTCTCCGAACTGGCCCAGGCGGAATTCCTTTACATATTTGAGCTGGCGCAGGCGCTTGTGACAGGCGTTTTTAAGCGCTCCGGTGCCCCGGCCGTGGACCACACGCACGGTCTGCAGATGGGCCAGATAGGCATCGTCCAGATATTTTTCCATGGCAGGCACTGCCTCGTCCACTGTCATTCCTATGAGGTTGACCTCGGCAGATATGGTAGAGGATTTGGACATCTTAATCTGGCTGCTGCCGCTTCCCTTGCCCCTGGCAGTCTTTCCGCCATAGCTTATGGAGCTTCCGTCGCCCAGTGTGGCGCTTATGTCCTTTTCATTCAGAAGCTCCAAGTCACGGATATTCACCAGGGAGCGGAGAATACCCATCTGGACATATAAATCGCCTTTGGCATTGGGAAGCGTGCTTACAGTGCCTTTAAGGTTCATGGACAGCACTTTGACGCCGTCTCCTATTTTCAGTTTCTTTGGTGAAATGGGCTGGCTGGGTCCCTTGGGCTTCACGGCCAGCTTTTCATCTGTTTTCTTCAGCTGGTCCCTGAGCCTGGCCCGTTCAGCTTCCAGCTCCCTGCCCACGCCTGAACTGGCGGCCAGCCTGTTAATCTGCTTAATGGTCTGGTCCGCTGTCTCCTTGGCCTCCCGCAGGATGCGCTGGGCTTCCTCGGTGGCATTTTTTAGAATCTTGTCCTTGCGCTCGTCCAGACGCTCTTCCTTCTGGGTCAGACGGTTCTTCAGGGAGGCTATTTCATCCTTATAGGCATTGATTTCAGCCTGCTCCTTCTCAATGGTCAGCCGGCTGGATTCCAGGCTGGTCAGCAGGTCCTCAAAGGATTCATCCTTGGCCTCCAGATGGGATTTTGCATCGTCAATGATATAGTCTGGGAGCCCCAGCTTCTGGGAAATGGCAAAAGCATTGCTCTTGCCGGGAATACCGATGAGTAACCGGTAAGTGGGCTGCAGGGTTTCCACATTGAATTCACAGCATGCGTTTTCCACTCCGGGCGTGCTGAGTGCAAATACCTTCAGTTCGCTGTAATGGGTGGTGGCCATGGTGCGGCACTTCATGTTGTGCAGGAAGGAGAGAATGGCAATGGCCAGGGCGGCTCCTTCTGTTGGGTCCGTACCCGCACCCAGCTCGTCAAAAAGACAGAGGGACCGGGAATCGGCTTCATTTAAAATGCGCACAATATTAGTCATATGGGCGGAAAAGGTACTTAAGCTCTGCTCAATGCTCTGTTCATCCCCAATGTCGGCAAATACTTCGTCGAACACAGCCAGCTCCGAGCCTTCCCATGCAGGGATGTGAAGCCCGGACTGCCCCATAAGGGTAAACAGGCCAACTGTTTTTAAGGACACGGTCTTGCCGCCTGTATTTGGGCCGGTGACAATCAGCAGGTCGAATTCCTTTCCCAGCCATACATTGGTAGGAACAACGGTCTGGGGATTCAAAAGGGGATGGCGTCCGTCCTTGATATGGATGTAGCCTCTGTTATTGAACACAGGGGCGCTGCACTTATAATGGCGGGCCAGTCCGGCCTTGGCAAATATAAAGTCCAGCTGTGCCAGAAGCTCCATGTCCATGCGCAGCTCTTCGGTATAGGGCACTGCCTGGTTGCTTAAGGAGGCCAGGACTGCTTCGATTTCCTTTTGCTCCTGTATTTCCAGCTCACGCATCTCATTGTTCAGCTTGATGATGGCCATTGGCTCGATGAAAAGGGTGGAGCCTGTGGCGGACTGGTCATGGACCATGCCGGATACCTGGTTTTTGTACTCTGACTTAACCGGCAGGCAGTACCGCCCGTCCCTCATGGTGATGACCGCGTCCTGCAGATAGGAACGGTTGGAGTTGAGGATGGAGTTCAGCTGGGTGTGGATGCGGTCAGCGGTCACCTTCATGGAACGGCGCACATGGGATAATCCCGGACTGGCATCATCCGCCACCTCGTCCTCGGAAAGGATGCAGCGTTTGATTTCGCTGTTCAGGGGGGTCAGGGGTTCCAGCCCCGCAAACAGGGGCTCCAGGGAGTCAAAATCATCCTCCGCCTGGCCGTTTCCCCTTCCGTCCTCATCGCCGTCATGGCGTCCGTAGGCCTTGGCCCTGGCTGCCACGGTCAGGAGGGAGCTCATGGAGAGAAGCTCGGGTATGCTTAAGGAACTGCCGATATCCAGCCGCTTCAGGGAGTCTCCAATGTCCCTGATGCCGGAAAATGACACGGAACCCTTAAGACGGATTCGTGTCACTGCATCCGTGGTTTGCGCCTGCCAGGTGCGCACTTCTTCCAAATCAGAGGAAGGGGAGAGGTTCCGGCAGAGGGCCTTTCCAAGGGGAGAGGCCGCGTATTCGGTCAGCTGGTTTATGATTTTATCGTATTCTAAAGTTTTTAACGCTTTCTGATTCATTGATTTCACCTGTGTTTTTCGTAAAAATGCTGGATTTAAAAGGACTTTTTCCCAAAAGCCGACATTTAAATTATACCATAAAAATCGATATTTACTATCTTTTTTACTATCTTTTCATATATAAAATCTTGCATAATACTGGGAAGAAACGTATAATAGAGGGTAAGAGTCTTCGCAAGGAGGAGTACTATGGCGGATAAACGTGCTGACCAGCATAGAGATTTAGACCGGCAGGACCAGACTCCGGACAAGTCCCATCGCTTTATCAATGAGAAGATTGTCCGGCAGCCCATGACCCGGAGGCAGATTGCCCGGAAAATCCTGCTGACCATTTTTTGTGCCGTTCTGTTTGGCGTATTGTCGGCCATCTGTTTTGTGGTGAGCAAACCCATGGCGGAAAGGATTTTAGGCCAGGAGACTCCTGAGGAGAGCAGCCAGATTACCATACCAAAGGATGAGCCGGAAACAATGGCTGCCGTGGCGGCGGAGACAGAGCCCACAGAGCCGGCCATGACCGAGGCAGTGGATGAGATGGTGCGCTCCGAGATGGAGAAATACCGCTATTCCATTGATGATTTAAATAAACTGTACAGCAACCTGCGCACCATTGCCAGCGACGCGGACGACAGTCTGGTGGTGGTCCATTCCATCCAGCATGAGAAGGACTGGTTTGACAATCCCATCGAGACATCGGGACAGTTCTCCGGGGTGGTTATAGCCAGGACACGCACCGAGATTCTGATTCTCACGCCGGACAAGGCCGTGGAGGCAGCTGATTCCATTGAGGTGGCATTCCCGGACGGAACCATGATGGCTGGAATTGTGAAGCAGAGCGATACCATTATGGGATTGTCCGTGGTCAGTGTGGACGCGGCCCAGATGGACAGCGAGCAGTTTAAGAAGGTGGAGGCCATCAAGCTGGGCAACTCTTACGGGGTAAAGCAGGGCGACATGGTGGTGGCCATCGGCGCGCCGGCAGGTATTGTCCACTCCAGCGATTATGGAAATATATCCTATGTGGCGCGCAATGTCCATACGGTGGACGGCAGTTCCAGGGTGTTCTATACCAGCGCCAGCGGTGATGCGGAGGCTGGAACCTTTCTCCTGAACACTTCAGGCGAGCTCATTGGATGGGTTACGGACAAGTACGACGAGGATGGCGTGTGCAGGATGACCACGGTGGTGGCCATATCTGATTATAAAGGCATATTGGAGATGATGAGCAACGGTATTCCGGCCCCGTACTTCGGCATCAAGGGCCAGGAAGTGAGCCAGGCCATGGCGGACAGCGGAATGCCTTCCGGTATCTATGTGATATCGGCAGTGACAGACGGCCCTGCGTACAACGCAGGCATACAGCCAGGGGACATCATCACCTGGATGAACGGCGAGAAGGTAGGAAGCCTGAAGGATTTCCAGAACCAGGTGGAAGGCTTACACGCAGGCGATAAGATTAAGGTGGCGGTTCTGAGAAACGGCAAGGATGAATATAAGGAAATTGAGTTTACAGTAACAGTTGGAGCCAGGTAGCGGCTGGAGGTCCGGAGAGATTGGGCCATGAGGCAATCAGAGCCAGGCGGCAATGGAAGCAGGGAAATGTATGAAGTCAGGCAAAGAGGCCAGGCAGCGTTGACGCCTGGCTGCGTTGTTGTCAGGGGCTTGATTGACAGTGTTATAAATGGGTTTATTAATAGGCTTATAAAATAGAAAGATGAGGAAAAAAGAGCATGAGATATATTGACACCTTCAGGGAAGGTATGCACATTGCAGATGTGTACCTGTGTAAAAACAAGCAGATTGCCCTGACTAAGAACGGCAAGGAATACGGCAATCTGGTGATGCAGGACAAGACAGGTACCATTGACGCCAAAATATGGGATTTGGGTTCCCCGGGAGTGGGGGAATTTGAGACCATGGATTACGTTCATGTGGAGGCGGACGTGACCCTGTTCCAGAATTCCTTCCAGTTGAATGTGCGCCGGATTCGCAGGGCCCAGGAGGGCGAGTATATGGAAGCAGATTACCTGCCGGTGTCAAAGAAGGATATAAAGAACATGTACGAGGAGCTTCTGGGCTACATAAAAAGTGTGAAGAATCCTTACCTTCAGAAGCTGCTGTGCAGTTACTTTGTGGAGGATGCGGCATTTGCAAAGGCATTCCAGTTTCATTCCGCGGCCAAGACCGTGCATCACGGATTTGTGGGCGGTTTGCTGGAACACACGCTCAGCGTAACAAAATTGTGCGATTACTACGCCGGATACTATCCGATGCTGAACCGTGATTTGCTGCTGACAGCAGCTATTTTCCACGATATCGGTAAGACCAGGGAACTTTCACGCTTTCCGGAGAATGATTATACTGACGATGGACAGCTTCTGGGCCATATCATCATCGGTACGGAGATGGTAGGCGAGAGCATCCGCTCCATACCAGGATTCCCGGAAAAGCTGTCCACAGAGCTTAAGCACTGTATACTGGCTCATCACGGGGAATTAGAGTACGGCTCACCCAAGAAGCCTGCGCTTTTGGAGGCACTGGCCCTTAATTTTGCCGATAATACGGATGCCAAGATGGAAACCATGATAGAGGCGCTGCAGTCCGGCGGTGAGAATAAAGGATGGCTGGGATATAACCGGTTGTTGGAGTCTAATATCAGGAAAACAACGGAATAGAACGTTGGCGCTGGTTGATAAAGAGAAATAACAGGACCGAATAAATAAGGCTGAAAACATTTAGTTTGGGTACGGGATTGCAGGATGTGTCCTTGACCAGTGTGTTTTCGGCCTTTTGTGATAATGGGGCGGGATGGAAGAACTATATTGGCGTGATGGGGCAGCGGAGAGCAGCAGATTATAATAACAGATTGAATGACAGGACAGGTGAAAGGGTATGGAAAAGAATCAGGAATTTATTGTGACAATAGAGGATATGAATGAGGACGGAGCAGGCGTGGGGAAATTGGATGGCTACATCTGGTTTGTCAAGGACGCAGTGATTGGCGATGTGGTGCGGGCAAAGGCCATAAAGATGAAGAAATCCTATGGATTTGCCAGACTGATGGAGGTATTGGAGCCATCCGGGTCCCGAGTGGCACCTCCATGCCCGGTGGCAAGGCAATGCGGGGGCTGTCAGCTTCAGGCCATGAGTTATGAGGAGCAGTTGAAATTCAAAGAGCGCAAGGTGATGAATAATTTGATGCGTATTGGCGGATTTGCTGAGGATGAGATTCATATGCTGCCGATTATGGGGATGGAGGAACCGTGGAGATACAGGAATAAGGCTCAGTTCCCATTTGGAAGGGACAAGGACGGAAACGTGATTGCCGGCTTTTATGCCGGGCGGACCCATGCCATCATTGAGTCCGAAGACTGTTTGCTGGGAGTTGAGGAAAACAAGGACATTCTGAATATAGTAAAACGCTTTATGGAGGAAATGAAGATTGAACCTTATGATGAGACATCGCATAAGGGATTGGTGCGCCATGTCCTGATTCGGAAGGGTTTTAAAACGGGTGAGATAATGGTCTGTCTGGTAATCAACGGAAAGAAGCTGCCCGGAGGGAAACGCCTGGTGGAGATGCTGTGCGGGGGCGACAGGCGTGAGAGAAAAGGAGAGAAAGTAAAGAGGGAGGAAATACAGGGGAATGGGATAAAAGGCATGACCAGTATTTCTTATAGTGTAAATCAGGAGAGAACAAATATAATTATGGGGAAAGAGATAGTAAATCTCTATGGACCCGGGTTTATTACAGATTACATTGGAAATGTGAAATATCAGATATCTCCCCTTTCCTTTTATCAGGTAAACCCTGTACAGACAGAACGGCTTTACGGCACAGCGCTGGAGTATGCCGGGCTTACAGGGGATGAGACTGTCTGGGATTTGTATTGTGGAATTGGCACTATTTCTCTGTTCCTGGCCCAAAAGGCGGGAAAGGTGTACGGCGTGGAAGTTGTGCCTCAGGCCATAGAGGACGCCAGGAGAAATGCGGAAATTAACGGCATAAATAATGCGGAATTTTTTGCGGGAAAGGCAGAAGAAGTACTGCCGGAACAGTTTGAGAAAAATAAGGTCCACGCGGATGTGATTGTGGTGGACCCCCCAAGAAAAGGATGCGATGCGGTCTGCCTGGATACCATACTTAAGATGAGACCGGAACGGGTGGTTTATGTGAGCTGCGACTCAGCTACACTGGCCAGGGATTTAAGGTATTTGGCAGATGGGGGGTATGAGGTGGTGCGGGTTAGGTGTTGTGATATGTTTCCTGGGACGGTGCATGTTGAGACCGTCACGCTTCTCGTGCGGAAACCTTGATTCCGGGCGGGGTTGCGGAATTTTTAGCGGGAAATGGAGTTGTGTTTTTGCGGAAGGTGAGATGAATAAATTTCCGCACATAGGGAGACGGAGATAACGCCGGATAGTTTGAAAATGAGAGTTTTGCTGAACAAAAAATACAATACGGCAAAAACCATACTATTTGACAAAAGAGAAAAATTACTGAAATTTTCTTTTCTTTATGTTATTCTTTTTAAAATATATAACGGCAAAAAAGTAAACTTAAAAGTTATAAATTCAGTAAAAATAATTAGCATATGGATTAGATAA
>OLFS01001669.1_pt1 | contig 16468 bp, 18 predicted proteins | sample 1605491 | NCBI WGS metagenome assembly OLFS01 (sample SAMEA3888921, study PRJEB22519) | human gut metagenome | biome: human gut; feature: human-associated habitat; material: faeces | place: Denmark | collected 2011 | reverse complement strand
TTCGAATTTATGAATCCTTTTTATTGAATGAGGCCTTGGCCTATGGTAAAATAAACGGGTAAAATACTGTCATTAATCATAAGGAGAGAGACCATGATTCCACGCTATACACGAGAAGCTATGGGCCATATTTGGAGCGAACGCAACGAATTTGACACCATGTTGTTGGTTGAGAAGTTAGCCTCTGAAGCACAGGCTGAATTGGGCGTAATCCCTAAGGAAGCGGCTGCTATTATTCGGGAAAAGGGCGACTTCGAAGTGGAACGAATCCATGAAATCGAAGCGGAAACCAACCATGATATCATCTCCTTTGTAACCGCTGTAGGGGAAAAGGTAGGTCCAGAAGCGGCTAAGTATATCCATTTGGGTTTGACCTCCACAGATGTTAAGGACACAGCCTTAGGCTATATGATGAAGCAATCCTGTGACATCCTCTTGGACGACCTCAAGAAATTACATGATGTCTTGCGCCGCCGAGCTGCTGAGTTCAAACACACACCTATGATTGGACGTACTCATGGTATCCATGGTGAGCCTACTACCTTCGGCTTGAAACTCTGTCTCTGGATGGCGGAAGTAGAACGGGATATAGAACGTTTGGAACATGCCCGTAAAACAGTGGCAGTCGGCAAATTGTCTGGCGCTGTAGGGACTTACTCCAATATCGATCCATTCGTGGAACAATATGTATGTGAAAAATTGGGTTTGGAACCGGTTAAGATTGCTACTCAAGTAGTACAACGGGATCGCCACGCAGAATTCTTGTCCACCATGGCTGTTATCGGTGGCACTTTGGATAAGATTGCCCTTGAAATCCGCCACTTGCAACGGACAGAAGTACGAGAAGCAGAAGAGTACTTCAGCCCTAAGCAAAAAGGTTCTTCCGCTATGCCTCACAAACGGAATCCTATTACCTGTGAAAAAATCTGTGGTATGGCTCGCCTTTTGCGAGGCTATGCACAATCGGCCTATGAAAACCAAGCTCTCTGGCATGAACGGGATATTTCCCACTCTTCTGTGGAACGGGTGATTTTGCCAGATGCTACTATTGCTTTGGATTATATGTTGAATCTAACTACGCGAACCCTTGATAAACTTTTGGTATACCCTGAAACCATGCTCAAGAACCTTAACCTTACAGGAGGGCTTGTATTTAGCCAAACAATCTTGACCCACTTGGTTGATAAGGGGGCTGTCCGCGATGAGGCTTACCGGTGGGTACAAAAACATGCTATGGAACGCTGGTTGGAAGGTAAGGACTTTGCTACCGGACTCAAGTCCGATGAAAATATCAAGAAGTACATGACTGACGAAGAAATTGATGCTTGCTTCGATCCTTATAAGCTCTTGAAACACGTTGATACTATCATGGCTCGTTTTGGCCTATAAGATAGGATTTTGAAGGACCTCTTAGGAGGTCCTTTTTCTTGTTCTGCCTAGTTTGGATGAGGAGGGAGAGGAGCTGTCTTTCATAGAACATTAAGGATTTTAGTTTATAGTGGGAGCCAATGAGAATGTTGGGATCATTCTAGGGTCTGTGTATTGTGAAACCTTTTATGAGAAGAAAGGAATCACTATGAACAAGATGTTAAGCTCTCTTTACAGGACTGCCTTACAAGCTGGGGCGGGTATTATGACAGGTGGTATCATTCTGTCTTTCGTGGCCGGTGGCCATGTGTCAGGTTTTCTAGTTAAGCTAGTAGCTGTTATGGCCTTAGTGGGGGCCATTCTCTACAGCTTACCGGCGAGTCGTTTGGGCGAAGAATGGACTCCTAAATCCTTGGCTACTATTAGCACCTGGGCCTTTGCACTGGCCAGTCTCTTGGCCTTAATTTTCCATTTGGCCATGCCCTTCCAAAAATTCTTAGTAGATCTTTTGGCTTATGTGGCGGCCTTTGCTGGATTGATTTCAGCAATCTCTGTGATAAGTAACTTGCAAGCCAGTCGTTGGGGTGCTTCTAGGGGGACCCTTCTTGGCGCTTATTGTTTGACTACCATCCTAGCAGTAGGTGCATTGACAACCTTGATCCCTGGTGAGGTTCTCTTACCCATGAAAGGGCAAGCTGTGTTTGCTATTATTGGATCCTTAGCCTCTTGGGTCACCATTGCACTCTTGGTTGATCATTATCGAGTGGCTGCTTCTTCCTCTAGAGGGGTTAATTCTCTGTCCAGTCAAAGGGCAGTCTTTAATCTGGCAAAGGAAGTCTACGGAGAGGAGTGAGCGGCTATGAAATCAATGTGACCTTTTCTCCCGGATGTAGGAATAACTGGCACATCCATCATGCTGATAAGGGTGGCGGTCAGATTCTGATCTGTCATGCCGGAGAGGGCTGGTATCAGAGTTATCATACCCTCAAATGAGAAATATAAAGGTGATGCACTGCTGCAAAAGTCATTTACAGTTGATTTCTTAACTAAGGAAAAGAAAAAGAACGAGGGTAAAATACCTCAATACTATGTAACCGGAAACCACGAGGCTATTATTCCAGCAAGTACCGTCAGAAGATATGGCTGTGCAATCATAAGTTTGAAGAAAAATGTATGGCTTAGTGTGGTAGACTACCTTATAGTTCATTATGATGGAAAGGTTGAATTCACGTTCCTTGATGGCAGCCAGATAGAATTAAATAAATAAAATTCAAAACAGGCGCTTCACTAAAATCGGTGAGGTGTCTTTTTTTGTAAAAAAGTATTGAATGATGAATATTCTTTTTCAAAACCATAATATATTTCTGTTTTCAATCTACCAAAAAAGGTTTCTATCACAGAGTTATCATAACAATTTCCTTTTCTAGACATAGACTGAATAATGCCATGTTCTTTAAGTGCTTGCCTAAAATAGTTATGTTGGTATTGCCATCCTTGATCAGAGTGGAGGATTAATCCTGAAAGATTAGTAAACTTCTTAAAGGCTTTCTCTAACATACGAGAAATCTGTTCTAAGTTAGGCCTTAATGCTAAGTCATAAGCAACAATCTCATTCGTATTCATATCTAAAATAGGCGACAAATAGCATTTTCCCCATGAGAAATTAAATTGAGACACATCAGTAGTCCATTTTTGTAATGGTGCAGTTGTACTAAAATCTCTATTGACGATATTTTCTGCTACCTTACCGACTTTCCCTTTGTAAGAGTGGTACTTTTCTTTCGGTCGCTTTCCTGCGAGCCCCATAATATGCATAAGTCTTTGCACTCGTTTATGATTGACTACAAAGCCTCGATTAAGAAGCTCTTGATATACACGGCGTACACCATACCGACCTTTATGTTCTGTAAAAATCTTTTGAATTTCATCTTTTAGCTCTGTATTTCTTTTATCTACAAGATCTACTTTAGTAAGTTCAAAATAATAGGTAGATTTGGCCATTGGCATAGCTTTTAAAAGATGCTTTAGTTGATAGCCTTGTTGGCGGAGAACTTTGATAATCGCTGCTTTTTCGCCTTGAGACGCGCAGCTTCCTTTTCTTCTCTCAAGGCAATCTCTTTTTTTATGACTTCATTTTCAGCTTTAATATAAGCAATTTCAGCTCGTAAGCGAACTAGTTCCTCATATTCACTCTCTTTGAGCTCTCGGGATGAGATAGTCTTAGGTACTTTCATTTTGCATTCCTTTGATGGTCGTCCTTTAGGTTTATTAATAAGACCATTGTATCCCAAAGTTTTGTATTTATGAACCCATTGATACAGTTGGCCAGTATTAATTCCAGCCCTAATAGATACAGAGCGGATAGATTCTCCAAATAATACTTGGCATACTAACTCATATTTCTCCTCTGGAGACCAACATCGCTTATCTGGATTATGCTTATTGATTTCTGGGCCATTAAACTCTTCCTGTTTAGCCCATTTTATTATTTGTTCGTGAAAAGTATGAGTCAATACTCCAGTTGGCGTCTCTGGCCATTCACCTTGATTAAATAATTCAATTGCTTTTCTTTTAAATTCATAACTATATCTCATGAAAATACCCCCTTTACTGGTTGTCCAGTAAAGGGGGTACATATCAACTTTCAAAAGTTACGTCCTTTTTGTTTGATCTATTTAGAGAGTTTTTATTAACCTTTATTCTTACAATCCTTACATGTTCCGGCAATTTCCAAATGATGCTCCGTCACTGTAAAGCCTGCATCAATTAATTCCTGTGGCATTTCTACAACAGGGCAGGTGTGCAGCGGTATCATGGCTCCACATTTTGTACACACTGCATAGTGGCGGTGCGTATGAGGGGTAATCTCATAATATGCCATATCGCTACCCATGAGTGTTGTACGGGTAACAATTTCCTTTGTTTCTAACAGCTCAAGGGTACGGTAAATGGTAGACATCCATGTAGTGCTGCCATCACCTAAACGCTCTGCAATTTCCATAGCAGTAATGGGTTTATCTGTAGTTGTTAATACGGACCAAATTGCTTCGCGCTGTTTGGTTTTTTTTATGCCTTCAGGCCAACTTGTTGTATTCATAACGCTCTTTCGATTCTGTTTTAATACTAAACTTGTTATACAAGTATAAGTAGATAATTTATTTTGCACAGGATAGCTATCTTATTTTGCTAATAGAATAGCTATCTATATATTGATGATTATCTTTGTTTACTTGCTAAATTGCATACGGCGTAGGATGGTTCTGATATTTTTAATGACTAATACTACGAGTAGAATTGCAACTGATATTAGCGATACAAAACCACCTGGAGCTACATTGAGATAGTAGGATCCGAAGAGGCCGATAATCATGGCTAGCAAACTAAATCCAATAGAACAGAGTAATGTTGTTCTAAATCCTTTTTCCAACTGCAATGCCGATGCTACCGGTAAGGCAATCATAGCACTTAATACGAGGACACCGACAATCTTAATAGAAATAGATACGGCAGCAGCCATTAAGATAGCAAAAATATAGTTAATAAAGTCTACTTTGACGCCTGCTACGCGGGCCGCCTCTTCATCATAAGCGATGTAAAGAAGTGAATTGTACAAGAAATACAATGTAAGAACAGATAAAACTGTTAGTACTGCAATACTAATCATATCCGTAGCGTTCACGGTTAAGATACTGCCAAAGAAGAACACATTAGCGTTAGCCTTCAACTTGCCTGAACTAATTAGCGTAATAGCGGTACCAATACTAAGTGACAAGATGATGGTTAGAATCAGATCGAGATGGTGAGAAAAATATTTTCGCAAGAACTCGATAAGGGCACCGCAAATAGCAGTAAAGATAAATGCTCCTAAGATAGGATTCGTATTTGTTAATAAGCCTAATGTAATACCTGCTAGTGAGGCATGGCTCATGGTATCACCAATCATACTAGAACGGCGTAGTACCATAAAGATACCGATACAGGGACATAAGAGGGAAATGCAGATGGCTACAAAGAAGGCGTTTTGCATAAAATCATAACTAAACATGGCGCACCTCCTCAATTATAGTATCATTTGCCTGAGCCTGAGCCTGAGCCTGAGCCTGAGCCTGAGCCTGAGCCTGAGTTGTTACATCTGTGAAGCAAGCACAGCTTTCGTGATCCATAGGGTTGCGTCCTGTGCTGTGCATAATTTCACAAGCGTATTGTTCAGGGGAGCAAAGATGACCTTGACCATTTGCAATATGGTAAATGTTAGTTGAATTGGCTAAGGCCATTTCAAGGTTATGTTCCACCGAGATAATCGTAATGTGATGAACTTGATTTAATTCGCAGAGGAGTGAGTAAATGCCTTCTTGGCTTTTACGGTCAACACCAGTAGATGGTTCATCAAGTATGATGAGGTCAGGATTACCGATGAGGGCACGAGCGATAGATACACGTTGTGCTTGACCACCAGATAGTTTGCTAATTAAACGGTCTTTGAACTCCGTCATATTGGTAAGCTCTAATACGCGATCTACTTCATGCTTATCTTTAATCTTTAGTAATTTACGGTAGGAATCGAGGATTTCTTTTACCGTAATAGGGAAGCCTGCATGAGAAAAATCATTCTTCTGAGACACGTAGCGAATGTTGTTCGTATCTCGTTTGATAGAGCCTTTTACAGGTGTAAGGAATCCTAAAATGAGGCGTAGCAAGGTGCTTTTACCACACCCATTATCCCCAACAATGGATATATAATCACCACTGTGAATATGTAAGTTAAGGTCATTCAACACATAAGGGGGCTGACCTTGGTAGGAAAAATAAAGATGTTCTATGGATAACATATAAAAACCACTTTTCTAATTGACAAAATCTTGAGTAAGTTTATACTATAACTATATTACAAATGCAACTGAGTCGCAACTGCAACTATAGAATGATTAATATTCTATGAATGCATAGCGATCAGGATTAACAAAAGGAGGACTACGATGGTCAAAAAACTGGTTTTGTTAGTTGTAGGCATCATGATGGCCGCTCTATTTGCAGGCTGTGGCAATGATGCACCGAAGGAGCAAGCAAGTAAGAAGATCCAAGTGGTAACAAGTTTTAATGCAATGGCTGAATTTGCAAAGGCTATTGGCGGTGACAAGGTAGAGGTATCTACTATTATTCCAGATGGCGTAGAGCCACATGATTTCGAGTTGAAACCTGACAATATGAAACAATTGGCAACAGCTCAAGTATTCGTGTACAACGGTTTCGGTATGGAACCTTGGGCACAACAAGCGATTGATGCGGCTAAAAACAGCAAGCTCATCACTGTTGTTGCTACAGAGGGCGTAGAAGCTATCAAAAATACTGATCCTGAAGAAATTAAGGAACATGGCGCAGAAGATCCTCATGCATGGTTATCTTTAAAAAATGCAAAAATCGAAGTGAAAAATATTAAAGATGCTTTTGTAAAAGCCGACCCAGCTAATAAGGATTACTACGAAAAGAATTACAATGACTACGTAGCTAAACTTGATGAAATGATTAAGAAATATGAAGGTCAATTTGCACAAGCGCCTCATAAAAACTTTGTTACCGGTCATGCAGCATTTGCGTACCTATGTCGTGACTTTGGTTTGGAACAAAATAGTGTAGAAGATGTATTTGCTGAAGGCGAACCAAATGCAGCGCAATTGGCAGAACTCATCAAGTATTGTAAAGAAAACAATATCACTACTATCTTCGCAGAAGAAATGGCTAGCCCAGAAGTATCCAAGACTTTGGCAAGCGAAGTTGGTGCTAAGGTAGAAACTATTTACACAATCGAAAGTAACGAAGATAATAAAACATACTTAGAACGTATGGATGAAAACCTTACAAAAATTGCAGCATCTTTGAAATAAGATGAATGAAAAGCAGCCTTAAAAGGGCTGCTTTTTATTTTGCATGCTATGTTAGTTTCAACTAAAGTTTAACGAATATAGTATAATATATATTACGAGATAAAATAAAAAGGAGGTCCAACATGGTTATCACTAATAGATTGGGGATTGCCGATTCCCCAACATTGGCTAGAGAAGAAGAACGAATAAGTAAAAAAGCGGCAACAACATTGTTTGAAAAAAACTTACTTAATGATATGCCTAGTGGTACGTGGACTACCTTGCAAAAAATACATACTATATTATTTCAAGATATATATGATTTTGCTGGTACATTGCGGACTGTGAATATTGCAAAAGGAAATTTCCGCTTTGTTCCTGTCATGTATCTTGCTGAAGCGGTTAAAACTATTGAAGATATGCCGCAATCTACCTTTGATGAAATTATAGAAAAATATGTAGAAATGAATGTAGCCCATCCTTTTAGAGAGGGGAATGGACGTAGTATGCGTTTGTGGCTTGATCATATGCTGTGTACAGAATTACTAAAGACTATAGACTGGAGTCAAGTTAATAAAGAGCAATATTTATCTGCTATGGAACGAAGTCCAGTAAATGATTTAGAAATTAAAACTGTCCTAGCTAAGGCGCTTACAAGTGATATCAATAATCGAGAATTATTTATGAAAGGCCTTGACCATAGTTATTATTTTGAAGGCTATCAATTATTTAAGAGTGAGGATTTATAAGGTATAGTATTATGAATGGTTTGTTTGGTCCTTATATAGAAAAATGGATGCATTTGATCACTATTAAGAATATGTTATTATTAGCTGTTATATCAGCAATCATAACTGACTTGGGGTTACATATATTATCGCTAATTTTCTCCAAAAGCCCATTTTTTAAAACATTTATTTGGGAAATTATAAGCCCCGTAGAGATTGAGGTAGTGCCTATCGTTGGATATGTACTTGGAATTGTAGCATTTGTTCTCGCATCTTCTGGTATTTTATATGGTATTTTCAAGATCTTTAAGGGGCAGGTTACATATAAGCAACTAGTAGCAGACTTACTTTTGAATACTTGTATTGCTGGTTGGATTCATTTAATTTTTGTGCTTTTTGCTGCACCTATTTATCTCTTATTAAACTTACAAATTCGAGGTGGGTCGGGGGGATTAAGCACTATAGAACTCATTAATGTCTTTATCATGGCACAATTAATGTCTAAGCAATTTAGCCTGAGCCCTTGGATAACGGGTATTTCCTTTTATATAGTATCCTTTATCTTTGGTATTGGTGGTATTATGTTATTCATGACAACTTAAATACATATGTAATTGAAAGGTTGGTAGATTCTGTTAAAGCAGCTGCCAACCTTTTTATTTGCTAATTATAATGGTTAATCAATTTAAAATAAATTTATATTTATTTTAAATGTATATTATGGTAAAATGATAAAAATATGTGCTTTAGATGTTTTGGAGGGGAACATATGGAACGAAAATGGTATTTAGATTTTTGGGCTTTGATTAGAGAGCCTTTTAAACGTGGCATTCCAGAGATTGTTGAATTTGGTACAATTCAACGCGGTTTTGCTGCAACGGTAGCCATGGTTGCGATAACTTTAGTATTTTCTGCTATTACAGAGTTGCTATTGGCTTATGTATTTGGTGCTCATATAGTGAAACTGGGTAGTGTTATAGGCCGATTTGCTGGTCAAGGTGTAATGTCCTTAACGCTTGGTTTGATAGGTACGTTTTTTGTTTTAGCAATTTATTCTGTTATTTTTAGTCAGGTAGCTAATAAGTTTGGGGCCCATACTAATTACGAATCTGTTTTAAAAATCTGTTGGTATCAAAGTGCATATACTCAGTTTCTATCAATAATGATAGGACTCCTTGAGATTATGCTGGTTATCATAGCAAAGGGATTAGGCTTTTATGAGGCATCATCAACGCTTGGATTAACCATATTTAATTATTTTTTCCAAATCGTCAATCTAGGCACTTTTATTTGGTTTTTGTGGGTCAGCTTATCACTTATGGGACGTCAAATTGAAAAGGGACGACTTGCGACTTTTGGTATTGGAATTTTGGCATCTTTAATTCCTGTGGCCTTTATTGGCATATTGGTAGGCATGGTTATGCTTGCTACATCTAGATAATTACATAGCATGAAAAATATGAAAGCAAGGTATGATTATACCTTGCTTTTGTGCTATAATAATGAACAGAGTATGAATTAAAAATAAAATTATTGTTAGAAATTCGTAATCTTGTGTTGTGTGCAGCATCATTCTATATGGAATGGTGCTATTCTTGTTGAGTAAAAGGTGGTGAGAGGTATGATGGCAGGTTTAGTAGAGTTCGTTTATCGCTTATTAAACCCCATTGAAGAAAAAAATCCACGAATGTACCACTATGATGTTACCTATGGACAGCTTGCTTGGATGCTCGTATTGACGCTCATATGCTATCAATTTACCATCGTCGGTGAAAGTGTATATTTAGATGCTATACGTGCTTTGATACGCAATTCATCACTATTAGTGAAGTGGCAAATGTTTTCGCTTCCCGTAGGTCAACATGAGATACAAGTCTTTTTTGAACACTTAAGTAAACCGCGTGAGTTTTGGAATATCGGTCGGTTTGCGTGGGTAATTTTAAAAGCGGCCCTCGTGTCTGGCATTGTTATAGGCTATGCGATAATACAAAAACGTAAGTTCTATATCCGCGGCGTAGTCACTGGGGTTTTACATATGATGGCCTTTGCTCAACTCGTAGTAGCTATGATCACTCTTACGGCAGGTATTATGTTGATTCTTACGACCATACCAATTTTGTTACAAGCTATTATTGGTTTTTGTATGATTGTATTATGCATTCTTAGTACTGTATTGTTACTACAGACCATGGGACGTATTGCAGGGGCTTGTATTGATGGTAGTGCTTATGAAGGCCTAAGCATTATGTTGCTTGCCATTCTAGTGGCTTTGTTGTGTGAAGTGCTATATACATTAACTTGATAACAGATAAGGAGCATTATGACTTGGTATAAGGATATATTGCATTTATTTACGAAATTAAGTGAACAATCCTTTCAAAATATTATTAGAAATGGATCCTATGGTCGCGCTATTTTAAATCTCATAACATCTACGGTTGTATTATATGTAATGACTTATGCGTTGCCTTTGATAGTGAAAGCCGTATCTCCCGCATTAGGCATAAAACGGATGACAGGGTTAACACATTTTGATATAGTGAGTGCCTTCGGAAATGCATCGTTTTTAATTTTTCAGATTATCCTAGGAGCTTTCGTTATTTGGCGATTACTTATATTGTTAGGAGGCACAGGTACCTATAAGGGAGTAATGCGGAACTATATTTATGGCTTAGCCTATACGAATGCACTCCGTACCGTAGTATTGGTATTGGTTCATATAGTGGGTCTTATATTGTTCTATCTATCTATACCGAAATACGTAGGTGATATGGCCTATCTTGTTACCATGTTTAGTCAGTATTACGCTGTTTTTATTGGGGCACAACTCATGCGCCGCTATGTTAATCTAGGAATCGTTAAAACATATATTGTTATGTTTGTTGTGGCTTTGCTATCAGTATCGGTATTGCCTCAATGGATCCGCTTTGTACATACGCTAGTTAAATAATTTAAGACCATACTGTAGTATAACCGCAAGATGAAAGTCTTGTGGTTTTTTTGTCGTTTAATTTATATTAAAATTAATTATATATAATTTAAATCTTGGAATTTATGATATAATTAAATTTATAGTATAGTTGAGAGCGGAGTTAGTTATGGATACGACATTTTTACGAGAAATATCCCTGCTGGTGCGTTCACCGAAGAAGGGAATAGATGAAATCTTCTGGTTTGGTACCTTAGAAAAGGGTATTAAAGCTGGCCTTGCTGGTTGGTGTGCCACTCATATTTTAGGCTTTGCTTTAGGTATTGTTCTGTTACCTTTGGCCATGACCTTTGGAGGTTTTTTATTTGGCTTTATTCCTGCTGTATATGGCATATTTTCTATATTGAGAGAGATATTAGGCCTTGGTATATATTGGTTTATTGGTAGCTTTATACTTTGGAAATTACTGAGTGTTCTTTTAGAGCGTGAGTTTGATTTCAAGCAAGTATTAATGGGCACTGCTTATGTGGAAGGCTATACAGGCGCACTGGGATTAGCATTAATTTTGGTATCTATTATTTGCATTTATATTACGCCATTTTTGATGATCCTATTAGTTCCTTTAGCACTAGCCTATGTTTGTGCCGTTATCTACGTTGCCGTTATGCTTTTATCTCGTATTATGAAGGTAGAGCCTCTTACAGTAGGGGCTGTTTATGTGGTATTATTTATTATAAATCTCTTATATAACTGGATTATGCGCATACTGTTTGCGTAACTATATAAAAACCTCCTAGTTTATACTAGGAGGTTTTTTGTTGCTTCATAATGTTGTAATAGCAGTTCTACATTATCTTCGTCGTATTCGATTTGTTGGGACCATCTTGCCACTTGTTTAAGTGGAGAGCCTTCGAGGGCACTTGTCATAAGTATGTATTCCACACCATCCTTAGCATAGGAAAGGATGGCTTCTAAAGAATAATCTGCTAGCATATCGATTTGACGATATAAGATGTATTGGAAAATCTTGTTAAATAGGCTCATATCGTGAGTGGCAACATAGGTTTGAACAGAGGTAGTGAGTTTATCTATATCACTAGATAATTTATTGACTTGTGCAGTCCATTCTTCATCGATAGGCTCTGTTGTACCATATAGATCTAATAGCCTTGTATAATACTGTGCGTCAGGGGATGGAATATATTGAAATAGTGTTGGATCTATATCAAAGGCTAATAGTTCAAATATATTCTGAATAGTTAAACGTTCATCAGGACTAAATTCGCCGTTATCGTCTTCAATAGTAAAGATTACTTGATTAGACTGCATGTCTTCTGCTAGCAGTTCTACCGATGCTTCACAGGATAAACCAACCCCACATAGCTCGAGGTCCTCAATATATTTATAAAATCGCGGATGCATGTGACATGTATCGCATAGGCCTTCTTCACCTAGTTCGAGCACCACCTTACAGAGGCCATTTTCATTGAGTAACGGACACATAGGTTGTTCTTTAGAAAACACGAAATGGCTACCTTCGTCATCGACAGTGATGGCTTGTCGTAAGCTTTCACCAAGAGGTCCTGTCATGGCATGATAGCGTTCAGCAGTGGTCTCGTCAATATCGATGGTCCACAGTTGGCAGCATGTATTTTCACATCGATCTGCTTTGCATTGAAATGTGTGATATATAGTAGGATATATTGAAATCATAATGGTCTCACTTGTAGTAAAAAATATTCTACGTGCATTGTATCATAGGGCAGTGGTCTATGCATTAATATTATAAATAAAGATTAATAAATCGTATCGATTTAGTGTATAATTGTATATATACACTATGGTCCTGTTTGAGAGATGGAGGAGCCTATGAAATCCTTATTTATAAAAGGTAGCCTTGTATTAGCCTTGGCAGCAGTGTTTGGTATGCCAAATGCAAGTGCGGCGCCTTTAGTAGCAGTAGAACCAACCATTGCAGTTGTTGATGGAAACCATGCAGCGATTGTAGGTGCAAATGGTTTGTTAAATGCATTTATTCAAAATCATCCAAATGCAGCTATCACTGAAATCACTTTTGATGCGGATGGTGGACAAATTAGATATGATGTAGAAGGTTTTGATGAAAGTGGCAAATATGAGCTCACTTATATCTATGCAACAAATCAAATCTTTGAAAAACGTGAAGGTGACTTCCATAAATCCTTAAAGAAAAAATCCTTTGATCCTCGTGAAATCTTACCGCCAGCAGCTGTAGTTAACTTTGCTTATGCTCAAACACAAGGCAAAGCGACAAGCCTTAATGAGTGGTCTGTACAATATGATAAAGGTAAAATAGTATACAAAGTTAGCTTCGGTACAGAAGGCGACAAAGAGGTTGATGTACGTATTGATGCTATGAATGGTACGTTGTTGTCTGTTAAATTTGACGACTAAACTATGGTGACTAGTAAATATAACTTAATAGTAGAAGGCTTATTATCTTAAATATAAGAATTAAACTCCTTAAAATTATCTTTTTTTGTAGAAAAGGATAGTTTTAAGGAGTTTTTTGTGAACATTTGCTCATGAAAGGGGATATTTACATTATGAGAATTACAATGAGTGTCTTTTGTTCCTTTATTTATGGGGAAAAAGGCTTTTTAGAGTTAGTTCATAGAATACTTAGTTGTAAATCAACTACTATAGAATTTCATTGAAATTACATATAAATTCATTTTATTCTCACCCCAAAATAAGCTAGACCGGTGAGTTCTACATTTTTATTTCATAGATTATCGATAATATGTGTCCAGTCAAAAGACAGAACTCAAATATATCGGGAGTTTCCAGACTATATATCTACAGTCCACGCTAGATATATGTTTTGGAACTATAACGATGACACCGAGTTGGTTGAAATATATATGCGTATTATTGCATGTATATGAATTATCAAGGAGGATATTATGAAAAAATCTATTTTGAAAAGCAGTATTGCTTTAGCAGTAGCTGGCGTATTTGGTGCTACTGTAGCAGTAACAGCGGCTGAACAAGCAACACCAGTTCCTGTAACTCAAGAGGTAGCAGCTACTGCAGCTCCTGTCGCAGAACCTGCTACTCATCAAGTAGTTCCTACCATTCAAGTGACTCCAGCAGCTAAAGATACTACACCAGTTCCAACAGCAACTCAAGATGTAAAAGCTCCAGTTGCTCAAGACACTGTAGTTCCAGCAGCAGCTAATCCAGCAGCAGCAACTCCTACAATTGAAACTGCAGCAGTAGCAAAAGCTCCTAGCGAAGCTAAAGTAGTACGTGCAGCAGATAAAAAAGTAGAAGCTAATAAAGACGAAAAAAATACTAATAAAGCGCAAGCACATAAAGCGCCTAAAGTAAAAGCTGACAAAGCAGTTAAAGCTGATAAAGCTGTAAAAGAAACTAAAGCAGTAAAAGCAGATAAAAAAGCTGACAAAAAAGAAACTACTAAAGAGGAAAAAAAAACTCTAAAAGTGGAAAATCACAACCTAGCACAACAAGTAAGCAAGCAGGCGTAGTCGATCAAAATAGTATTTTCGTAATTGGTGCGAATTATTTAATCGATCAATTTGAAAATAAATATGGCGACTCTAAGATTACTAAAGTATCCTTCAAAGCTGCCGACAAAACTGCTGTTTATGAAGTAGACGGTTTCAATGCTAGTGGTGCCCATTCCATGACTCTAGATGTGGCAACTGGTAATGTAGCTGAAGGTACTCCTAAAGCATATGATGCATCTATGGAAGCTAGTGCTATTGATGCCGGTACTGTGTTACCTCCACATGTGGCGATCAATGCAGCCTTCGCACAAACTGGCAATGTAGCAACTGGTATTAACTCTTGGTCTGTAGTGAACCAAAATGGTAAACCTATATATACTGTAGAGTTCCATGATGCACAAAACAAACCTGTATCCATCGCATTGGATGCTAAAACAGGTATGGCCGTAAAATAAGCTAATCCTAAGCCTATCCTACTGTAAAGCAAACCCCTTTAATACACGAACACTAAACACATAATACTATACACACTTACACACATACACAACACACATACACAATACACTTACACACACAATAAACAATTACACACACGCAGCCCTCTGGATTGGATAGACAAACATTGACTCTCTCCTATGCCGTCTGTCGTTCAGAGGGCCCCTTATGCATTGTGGTTCCCTCCCAATCATAAGATTATATACTTGGTATATAATACTCTCTCTCACAATAAGAACGTAACTGCTTTACAGTACGCTAGGTATAGGAGAGCAGGAAAGCCCGTAATACATGTAGACCGCTGCATGTATTACGGGCTTTTTCTATGTCCATTCAATATAAAAATGTACCATATAAGAAAAATCCGTAGCAGAAATTGGAAAAGCGCAGATACAATGTATATCTGCGCTTTTGGTATATGGAGTATTTACTATTAGTAACAATAGTTAGCCTTTTATATGTATTGTCGAGGCACGCGTTCTGAGAAACCACAAAAGATTTCATAAGGAATTGTAGAGGCAAGGGCGGCAATCTCAAGTGCAGAGATGCTTTCATGACCTTGAGAACCTAGGAGCACAACCTTGTCACCTGGTTGTACAGTAATCGTATCTGGAACGGCCACCATGAATTGGTCCATACAGATGCGACCCACTACAGGACAACGTGTGCCATGAATGAGGACTGTACCGCGGTTGGATAAGCTACGAGGATATCCATCTGCATATCCCACAGGGATGGTAGCAATCGTCATTGGTTCTGGTGTTACGTAGGTAGAACCATAGCCGATACCTTCGCCGGCCTCTAAGCGCTGTACATGAACTACTTCGCTATGGAAGGAGAGGACTGGTTTTAATCCTAATCGATTTGGTACATCAAGGGATGGCATAATGCCGTACTGAATAATACCAGGACGGGCATCGGTGAACAAGCTATCTTTTACGGATAATAACCCAGCACTATTGGCAAGGGAGAATCGATAGTCCGCATCAGGTCTAAATGCACGAATTTCATCGACCATTTTATGGAATTTTTGCGCCTGCCCATGAGCGTGGCTTTGATCGGCCGCATCGGCGTTACTCATATGAGAAAAGAAACCGTCTATTTCAAGATTTTCATAGGATTCAACGCGTTTAATGAACTCCACAGCATCCTCTGGTTTGATACCGATGCGATGCATGCCTGTATCGACAGCAACAGCAACGCGAATGATCATATCGTGGTTTTCCGCTACTTTATCGAGGGCATCTAAATCGGTAGATTCGCATACGGCAGGGATGGAATTCGTGTCTGCTACAAGCTCAAAAGATTGTGGCCGTGTGAGACCTAGTAGGTAGATTGGTACCATAATACCTGCATTGCGAAGCGGAACAGACTCTTCAGGAATGGCAACGGCTAAGGATTCATAACCTTCCTCAACGGCTATACGGCCCATCATAACGCTGCCGTGGCCATAGCCATTGGCCTTGATAACAGCAGTAGATGTGCTCCATTCCGGTAAACTATCTTTAATTTTGCGCAAGTTCTCGCGAACGAGACTTGTATTTATGGTCAAATAGGTGGGTCTCATGGTATTCC
>OLFS01001665.1_pt1 | contig 16479 bp, 20 predicted proteins | sample 1605491 | NCBI WGS metagenome assembly OLFS01 (sample SAMEA3888921, study PRJEB22519) | human gut metagenome | biome: human gut; feature: human-associated habitat; material: faeces | place: Denmark | collected 2011 | reverse complement strand
GGGTATATAACAATAAAAAATAACTCCTATGAAATTCCCATTTAGAAAATTTCAATAGAAGCTATTTTTAAGGGAGGTATTCAATTCATGAAAAACAATAAACAGTAACTAACTACAATATTATTGTATCATAATAGTACAACCATGTCAATAAAAATATTAAAAATAAAAAAATAAAAATTTTAAAGAAAATGCTTTACAAATGTTATAAACTTTAGTATAATAATAATTGTAAGGGCAAACCTTACGAAATAAAATTAAACATATAAACGCACATATCTTGTACAAAATGTATTAAAAATTCTAACAAAACTCTAGTAAAAAAGTCTTGACAAACTCATAAGACTAGAGTATAATAAAGGCATAGGAAGGGAAAACACTTCCAAAAGTAAAATACAAAAAATATTTAATGAAAGAAAGAGGTAATGTAAAATGCTAAACTTAAAAGAACAATTAAAGAAAGACCAACAATTTGGATTTGATTTCATGTCAAACAGAGAGAGTGGAAAAATTAAGGATTGGAAAGACGAAATTGTTACAATCACAAACGTTGATTTAATGGAGAATGTAACAGATAAAATGACTGGAGAAGTTAAAGACTTAATAGTTTTCACTATCAAAGAAGACGACAATCACTTTTATTTTGGCGGTAACGCTATAACAAATATGTTTAGAGATTTCTTTGAGAAATACGGTAAAGAAGCTATTCAAAACTTAGTAGAAAACGAAGGCTTACAAGTTGAAGTATTAGGAAAGATATCAAAAACATTTAAGACTGAATATATAACATTAGAGATAAAATAAAATTTAATATATAAAGTTCACGTAGTACCTTAATAAAACAGAGATATCCAATTAGGGTATCTCTTTTTATGTGTATAGGTATAGATTGAAGGGTACGCACGGGTTAGAATCCGCCTTCACTATTGACGTTTGAATGTTGCGGAACGACCTATACATATACAAAGGGATATCAATATCTCTAATAAATTTTTAGGTGGTGATAATATGGAGCTTGATGAAGCTTTAGTAAAGATTACAGAGCAAAACGACACTATTGTATCTTTACAAGAAGAAATAAGAAGAAATAAAGAAGCCTTACAAGAGAAGGACAGAGAAACTCAAAGACTAAGAGAAAATAACATGAAGTTATTTCTAAAGGTATCGGGTGGCGAGGAACAAATCGAAGATGATGGAGAAATGAAGAAACCCGGAGTAAAACAAACTTTTGACGACTTTATAAAAGACTGGGATATATAGGGGGAATATGTAAATGGCAACTGGAAAGAAAACGAATGTCGAAGTAACTCAAGCGTTAGTAAATGACGTAGGGGGAGAACTTAAAGCAGAATTACAACCAATATTGGACGACCAAACAATGTCAACCGAGCAAAAGAGTAGAGCAATATCAAGTAAATTATTTGGTTATAGCGTATTAAAAAATGCTTTCATAGGTGCATTAATCAATAAGGTATTTATGACTAGATTTTGGAGTAAAGCATGGGAAAATCCATTAAAAATGTTCGTTGATGGTAACATCACTTATGGTTACACTATAGAAGATTTATACGTGGACGCTTCTGACGCTGTTGATTATTCACAACACTTTGAGGGTGGCACAACTGAATGTGATGATATATTCAAGCTAGTAGACAACAAGGTTTACGCAAACTATTTATCTATCAACTTTGAAAAGAAATTTAAGACTACTATTAAGGACTTTGATTTAAGAAGGGCGTTTACAAGTGAGTACGGTCTAGGTGATATGATAAGTCAATTAATGACTAAGAATACAAGGGGTCTATATAGATTAGAGTATAACTTATTAAAAGATATGCTAACTAAGTATATGAGTGGAATATCTCAAAAAGATGCCGGCATGGGTACAAGCACTAGCCCAACTCAATTCATTCAAGACACTCAAGTAACAAAGGTTACTGGAGCAACTACGGCAGAGCTTATTGAAAATCTACTTTTAAATATCAGAATTTACGGAGAGCAATTCGAGTTTGAAAGTGATAAATACAATAGTGCCGGCGTAATGCAATTTAGTCCTATGAGTGATACGGTAATAGTTACTACTCCTCAAGTATATGGTCATATAGATAACTACTTAGCGAAAACTTACAACGAAGATAGAGTAAAAATATTAAATAAAATAATCCTTATAGATAGTTTACCGGACGTAAATGTAATTAAGAGTGGTGATAACGGAGAAACATCTTACACTAGCGACAAACCAATAGCTCTATTAATGGACGCTAAGCTATTACAATTAAAACCATCATTATTAGAAATGAGAGAAATTGAAAACCCTAACGCATTAGCTAAAAACTACTTCTTACATTTCCACGGCTTAGTTGGTATTGTACCATTCTTAAACTGTAAGATATTTACGGCTACTGAAACTCAATTACCAAAATTGGAGGTGTAGAACATGAAAGTAAAGGAACTATTAGGGGACGGTTATTCCGTTCCCGTTGAAACAAACGAAGTTATAAAAGCCATGCTTAATAAGGTGGCTAAGGAACTATTTTATGACAACCATTATTCTCAAGGGTATGGAGCTATTACAGAGAGTGGCATACCTTTAGGAAACAAAGTTAATGAAGTTTTCTTTTTAGAACAAAAGGAACAGGCTTCTATGTTTGGAGATTTAGAGAATAATATATCCGAAAGTATTTCAGATAGTTCTATAAATATTCAAGCGTCATGTTTATTTAATGAACATGAGATAAAAAGAGCCGTTAGAGATGATTTAGATTTACAAGACATTTATGATAGAATGTTAAAAAATCTTAGAACTTCTCTACTATTACAAAGAAGAAAAGCATTTTTAAGCTCACTTACAGAGTATATGAATAACAATAATCTTAAAGTATTAAAAGGCTCTAAATTAAGTGATATTGCTTCAATTACAAAGTTAGGTTTTCAAGTACCTTCAATTGATTACAACATGTCAGGTAAAGAAATACAATGTTTTGAAAGTGATATAATTTGTTTAACTGATTTCAAAAAATTAGGTTTAATGCTTAATGAACATGACAACCCATTTATTAACTGGTTACAATATAACTCAATCATTGAGAATACATTACCGGTAAATGTTAATAGTGAAGCCGTAAATCCGGATATGGTAATGTTCGATAAGAGAGCTTTAAAAATCTTAGTTAATGATAGTCAATTCACTTATTTCTTTAATCCTAACTCATTAACTCATACAATCACATATACTGAAAATATAATCATTGCAACAAATCCAATCGCAAATGTTTGCGTATTGAAGGAAGAAGGGGGAGTATAGAACATGGCTACAATAGATTTATTAAGAGTAGACCAACAAATTTTTAATAATAGTTACGAACACGTAGCAGACTTTCAAAGTCCTAGCACTCAAAGATACTATTTCGATAATAAGGTTATTACATCATTTAATAAAGATATTGTAGTCCAACCCTCAAGAATTAGCGTTACGTGTTCATATCCCTATAGATACTTTTTAGATAATAGTATCAATTATGTTAGAGCCTTTGACAATTCACGTTATTACTACTATTTCATAACAGATATAATCTTTACGGCTCAAGCTAGAACAGAGTTATTACTTGAGTTAGATGTTTGGCAAACCTATTTATGGAATTATTCGGTATTAGACAGTATTGTCGAAAGATGTCATGTTAGAAGATGGAATGATGACGGAACACCTACAAAGGAAAGTCTATACGCAGATGAAAATATTCCAACGGGTGAATATATAATGGAAAATGGAAATAGTGATTATAACATCGAAGCTCTTTCAGATACTGTTGTAATTGCTAGTACCGTTCCTATAGGAATACTTAAAGATAATAGTGGTGGTGGCGACCCTAATCCTCCGAGTGGCTCGGGTGATTGTGGGGACTGGACAAACGGAGTAATGTCAAGAAATGGCTTTAGATTTATGAAAGGCTATGAAGGATTTGGTGCATATCTATATAAAGATAGTGGGGGAGTTCCTACTATTGGTTACGGTGTAACTAAGTCAGAACCTAACGTATTTAATGATTTAGTGGCAAGACAACCAGTTCCCGAGGAATACGCTTCTCAAGTTAGTTACAAATTAAAACAAACAAATTACGGAAAACCTATCGTAAATTTCTGTAAGGAGATTGGAATAACTAAACAAAATCAATTTGACGCTTTATGTGATTTAGCATTTAATGCCGGCGTAGGTGCGGTAGTTGGTACACCTACTTATACTTCATTACCTAGCGCATTACGTAAAGACCCATTCAACGAAAGTTATATCCGTCCTATATGGGAAAATTATCTTGTTCGAGACGCTTCGGGGACTGTACTTAATGGATTAAAAGCTAGAAGAAAAGCCGAATGTGATATTTACTTTAAGAATGTATATGAATTCAGACCAATAGTAACCATAAACCAAAATGGTTCATATGGTAAACCAATCACGGCTAATAACGGAAACGGTTGGCTTCCGGAATGTTCTACTAAACCCGAAGGACTTTATGTTGATAATAAAGCCGGCAACGATTGGCTAGTACCAGTTACGGGGACTATAAGTTCTATGTACCCTTCTTATCCTTCCGGTGCGCCACATAATGCCGTTGATATTGCTTGTCCCGAAGGTACACCGGTCTACGCTTCAAAGGACGGAGTAGTTAGAGTAAGGAAAGAGCTTACAACAAGTTATGGTAAATATTTAATTATAGCTCATGGGGAAAGTGATGTTGTTTACGCACATAATAGTCAACTACTGGTAAACGAAGGGGATAACGTAAAACAGGGTCAAATGATAGCACGTTCGGGAAATACGGGAAACTCAACTGGCGCACATTTACATTGGGAAATACGTAACCCAAACGGTGAAGTAATTCAACACGGAGTAAAAACTGTTAACCCTATGCCAGGCTATAAGGTAGGACAAAAAGTATAAAGGAGTGATTACATGGGAGTTGATACTTGGGAAAGTAAAATAAACGGTTTGCCGTATGGTTTATATTTATATTTAGTTGATAATGATAGCACGGGGTCAAGTGTAATAGGAGCTTCGGGGGATAATGTTTTCTCTTGCTTCTACGCTCCCTATGTTAGAATTGAGGATTTAGAATTTACCCGTATTCCATATGATACGGAAAGGTTTGGTAAGGTAACGGAAGTAAGACCCGAGCTAACTTATGAACCTATGGTAAACAGAATAAAAGCTATAAAACACGGGAGTAGATTTTTTGATGTAAGACCAAAAGTATATAATGCTCCAATATCATTGGAAGGACAAAGAAGGTGGCAAAATGAAAGTAAATTGCATACCTATCCATACACATATTTAACTTTATTTGATGGGATTAATGAACCATTTAATATTAAACCCCAATACTGTAAAGGTAATAAAATGGATATTGGAGTTAAAATGTCATTAGATGATAAGCTTACAACTTCATTATTTATTCAAAACTATAAAGGGGATACTCACGGGAGATTTGAGGGTCTAGTAACGGGGTCTAACTTAGAATTACCAACGACATCAAGTAACTATGCAAATTTTATTTCACGTACTAGAAGTACAATGCTTCAAAACTCAAAAAATATTCAAGAAAACTTTATTGTAAATAATGCCGTAGCCGAGAATAATTATGAAACGGCTCGAGATACTTCAATTTTAAGTGGTGGAGTAAATGGTCTTAGTAATATTTTAAGTGGTAACTATGCGGGTCTATTAGGTACGGGAGCTAATCTATTAGGGTCGGCAATTAGTGCCAACAATAGTTTATCGAACTCAAGAATGGTTAACGCTATGAATAAAAACATGGCTTTAAAATCATTGGTTAGTACAGTTGCAGACGCTAAAACAGTTCCTAATACTTTAATCTCAAAAGGTTCTGATATTATGTATGGATTACGTAATATGGAAAAGTATTTAAAACTGTTTAAGTTTAGGCAAAGAGATGAATACATGGAAGTTATAGGGGACTTTTTCGCCATGTATGGGTATGCACAAAATAGATTAATGGAAGTTGATACAAAGAGCAGACAATATTACAATTACATTAAAACAAAAGAAGTTAACATTTTAACTTCATCAATCCCAAACGTTTATTTGGATAAATTAAAAGCTATATATAATAATGGTACTACAATATGGCACGTTGATAATCCGGACGTACTACCATTAAATTATAGTAAAGATAATACAGAGGTGAGTGAATGATAATCGGGAGTAGAGCAGGTCATAGCAAAAACTGTTTAGGAGCTGTAAGCTTACGTAATGAATGGGCGTGTATGAATGTGTTGGAAAAAGAAGTAAATAAAATTCTTAAAGCTCATGGTCATACAATAATAGATTGTAATAGCTCCGCCAATACCGAAAATGGTGAGCTATCCGAAGGGTGTAGAAAAGCAAACGCCCAACACATAGATATATTTTTATCTTATCATATGAATGCTTCTAAAAAACATAACGCATACGGGACTGAATGTTGGGTACACCCTAACGCAAGAGCTTCATGTAAAGATATGGCTCAAAGAATATGTAATAATATGTCAAAATTAGGATTCTATAATAGAGGTGTAAAAACTGGTTTATTATACGAAATGAATAACGTAAATGCTCCTAACATAATCATAGAAACTTGTTTTTGTGATAATGAAAAAGATGTAAGTATATGGTCGCCTACACCATATGAGGTTATGGCAAGACATATTGCAAACGCCATTGACCCGTCAATACCTTTAGAAGAAAAACCGAAAAGGTGGCAAGTCAGAGTTTACGCATTTACTAGCAAAGAAGAAGCACAAAAATGCTCCGAGAGAATAACAAAAGAATTAAAAGCGTATAACGTGGTAGAGGAGATATAAAAGAAAATGGATGATTTAGTAAACTTAATATCAAACATAGGTTTCCCTATAGTGGCGTGTTTATTCATGTTTAACCAAAATCAAAAACTAACTGAAACTATAACAGATTTAAAAGTTACATTATCCGGAATAGAAAAGAGGTTGGAAGCATGGGAAAGAAAAGAAATATAAATAAAGTTTGTGCAGATAGAAGAGCTTTGCTCTTTCTATTGTACAAAAATCTAGCAACAAATGTTTTTAAATGGGAGGGACTACCGAATGGAATAGAAAGTAGGCATATAGAAAATTTTTTATTTGAACACGGTCAAGTCGGTTTCTATAATGATAAAGATTTAGGAATGATTTGTTTACCAATCTCAAATAGTGGAGAGCTAAATATTTATGGAGACCCAACAAAATTTTATATGTACTCTAAAAATGGAAACTATAGTAAAACAATTCCTAGTGATAAAGTTATTAGGTGTATGGATAATCCCAACCTAGTACCAACTAAGTTATATGTTAATTACTATGTTCAAGAAATGTTGGATATTGAAACTGCAATTAGGGCAAATTTAAGAAAACAAGTAAAGCCATATTTCGCTATTGCTACAGATAAAAATAAATATACCGTTAAAAGTATCATTGACGATTACGAGAACGGTGAGGACGTAGTAATAATAGATAAGACTTTAGGTGAAGATGGTTTTGACGGTTTAAAACTGTTAACGGCTAATGTTGAATATTTAGTGGATAAACTAAGAGCCGAAGAAAGAAGCCGTGAAAGTGCATTATTAACCTATTTAGGTGTAAGCAATGTTAACATGGAAAAGAAAGAAAGATTAATTACAGATGAAGTTAACGGGAATGAAGATTTTGTTAATTTAAATCTTAGTATCAGAGCAAAAGGTAGATTAGACGCTATGGTAGAATTACAAAAAATATATCCCGAAGTAAAATGCATTCTAAATATAGAATACTTAGAGCAATTTTTCAAATCATTAAGAAGTGAGGTAATTGATAATGACATTTTATAAATATAATCTAGAACTTAGGCATATAGATAACCTTTTTAATTTTGATTATCCATTCTTTAATGAGGATTTAAAGCCACAATTTGAAAAGCTCTTTATAAAGAGATATGCTTTTAGGCAAATTGGATTTCCAACCATTGGGGAGTTTAAATTTAGACTTCAATCTTACCTAGAAGAAAATAACGATTATTTTAAACAACTATGGGAAATTGAATTAAGAACTAAAGCCATTGACTTTATGAACAATAAAGATTATACAGAAACGTTAACGAGGGATATAACAGAGAAGGAAAAAGAGGAAATCATTAATAAAAGCCTTCAAGAATTTATGTCTACAGAAATAAGTAAAAATAGTGGAGTTAATACAACAACTACTGATACTTTAAATTCTAATGTAAATGACGGTATGGCAAATCTAGGCTTTGAGAGTGGATTAACTGATAATACAAAGGAAACTATATCAGAAAATTTAGGCTCTAGCAACTCAACAACTGGTAATAATTCAAGCAATACAAATAGCTCCGATAATTCAAACAGAGATAAATTATTTACTGAAAATGTAGTAACTCATGGAGTAGGTAACATAGGGGTAACAAGTGCGTCAGATTTAAAGAAAGGTTGGATTGAGGTAACTTATTCATTAATTAGTAAAGTAATAGACGGTGGATATGATTTATTTTTACAGAGATATTAAGGAGGATTGAGCAAATTGAAGTATTTTGAGATAAACGAGTTACTTGAGAAATATCCGGATAAACTAATTTATATTATAATAAGTGGTAGGGGATATGGTAAGTCATGGAGTTTACAGAAAAAAATGATAGATGATTTTTTAGAGTACGGAGCACAAAGCGTTGTACTTAGAAGGTTAAAAACTCAAGCAGACGAAATGCAAGAAACTTATTTCGATAAGCTCCTTGAGAGTGGAGCATATGACGGCTACACATTTAAAAGAGTTCATAATAAAATGTATATTGACGGTAAACTATTTTGTACCTTCCTAGCCTTAAATGGTAGTGGAGTTGGGCGTGGTGGCTCATATGGAAAAGTTATGAACATAGTCGTTGAGGAGATAATGCCAGAACCCGGGGAGCATAAAGTAAATAGAGAATACCAAAAGCTAGAAAGTTTCTTGGCAACCGTTGACAGGTTTGAAGATAGGATAAAAGTATTTTGTGTTGGAAACAATACTGGTTACTATTCACCTATATTTGACGCTCTTAAACTATACCCAACTTTAAAGGAAGAAGGATATACAAGTAATGAGGTAGCCGTAATTCAAAAAGCTCAATCAAGTAATGAATTTAAGGAAACCGTAAGAAAAACTAAACTCGGTCGATTAATGGAGATAACTGGTACGGCTAAATACAATATTGATAATGAAAATATTTCAAATGATACTTTCAATTGCGTTAATAAAAAAGAGCTTAAAGAAACTAATAAATTGAAACTTAAATTTAGAGTTAGAGTGGACAAAGAGAAAGTAATCACTATATGGGAATGTCAAGGGAAAGAAGTTTCATATTATTATGTTGATAACGCTACTAAGGGATTAACTCAAGAATACTTTTTCGACTTTGAATATCAAAAGGGTAACAATAAACATATTACTCAACTTAATCCTTATACCATTAAGGAGCTTGAACTTAATAATAAGCTCGGATATATTTATTTTAATAATCCGGAAACTAAATACTTATTTAATCAAATCAATCTATTCTTTAAAAACTCGAAAGGTGGAAAATAAATGATAAATAAATTAAACAAATGGGATTTAAATTGTAGCGTGTTCAACTCTTATGACTTCGACGATTGTATGAGCTTAAATGAATTACTATGCAGATTTTTTACTAAAATAAATGAGTGTATAGAAGCAAGTAATAAATCATTAAATCTCCTTGAGTGGCTTCATGAGGTAGGTTTAAAGCAAGAAGTTGTTACATTATTAGGACAATGGAAAGACGACGGAACTCTTGCGGAGCTTATTTCCGAGCAAATACTTACAGAGATTAAGCAAAATATTGCTAATAACCAAAATGCTATTACACAATTACAAGCTAAAGATACAGAGCTTGAAGGTTCAATTAATGAGCTTAAAGAAAAAGACACTCAACTAGACACCGAAATAGAAGCTCTAAAACAAAAGGACGCTTCTTTAGAGGGGGATATTTCAACTATCAATGGGAATATTGAAGCCTTACAACAAAAAGATACTGAACATGATAGCTCTATTCAATCTTTAGGTGAGAGAATCACAACAAATGAAGGTTCTATATCTACTTTAAATAATGAAGTGGAGCAATTAAATGCTAAAGATTTAAGCTTAGAAAATGGATTAAATGAACTTAAAAATTCATCTGTAATTAAGGTTGTAAAGAATGAAAGTGAACTAAGGGACGCACTAGGGAAATACAATTCAATCATTTGTGATTTTGCTACCTTAGATTTAACTCAAGCTATCGAAGTCCCTTCTAATACTAGACTTATGTCTTTCGTTGATACAGTTGTCAAAAACTCAAGTGGTAATTTAGATAACTTAATGAGAAATAAATCAAATGGTGGTGGTGGTTATACTGGCTCTAAGAACATTATAATTGACGGTTTTGTTTTTGATGGATTAAATAGAGAAACTACTGGTTTAACTTTACTAGGTATTGGCCACGCTCAAAATGTAGAGATAACAAATTGTACTTTCAAAGACCTTCATATATGGCATATGATAGAGTTAAACGCTTGTAAAAATGCAACTGTTAAATACAATACATTTACTAATTATGGTACTAGAGGTTCGGGAGCGTCCGAAGTAATCCAACTTGACGGAGCTTTCAACTCAACTGTATTTCCGTGGATTACACCATATGATAAAACAATGTGTACTAATATATTTATTGAAAGTAATGATTTTAGTAACATTGGTCTTATTACTAATCAATTCGCTTGTATAGGTAACCATTGGTATGAGGAAGGTTATACAACATTGCACGTTAGAGTTAGAGATAACAGAGGTTCAAATGTAGCTTGTTTCGTGAAGCTTAACGATTATAAGGATTTAATAATTGAAAATAATGATATATATAATATAGGTATTTTCTCATACTTCAGAGGGCAACAAAATGCTACAAATAGATTAACTTTACACAACAATAGTGTATATGGTTGGGACGGTTACACCGGAGAGCAAAGATTAATCATGATTGAAAATAATTCAAACTCTCCGTCATGTGAAAGAGTAACTATTACAAATAATAAAATATCTAATATGGCAACTCATGCAATAGGTATTACGGCAGATGATGTAGTAATAAGTGAGAATACAATCAGAGGGGTCAAGAAAGTAGGTATTTATATGTACGGTGGAGATAGATGGAGCGTTAACAATAACGTACTATACTATGTTGGGGATTATACAAGTGCACCACAAATCAAAGTTGGGGGTAATGCTTCACTACCTACTAGATACTTTACCGTAACAGGGAACGTATGCGTTGGTAACTCTAAAGTGGGTGAGATTAACGTTGCAGAAACTTCGGGTGTAGGTGTAGTTGCTAATAACGTGGCTAACGTAACTGGAAGCACTTCAAATATAATTAAGAGTGGCAACGTAGACCAAAACAATGGTAATAGAAACTAATAAAAAGAGGGTATTAAACCCTCTTTTTACATATATTCATTAACTAATATTTTACATATCTCATAAGCATATACACTTCTAAATCTATTTAACATTAAATTTAATAATTGAGTTCCTTCGTACTGGTGAATGATGTATTGCTCTTGAGCTTCTTTATCCTTTATAAGTGAAAGTTTTCTAAACTCTACGGTTTTAAATTCTTCATATGGTAGGTTCTTTTTTAATAGTTCTGTAAGTTCGTTTAACTCATTTATCCAATAATTAAATTCCTCTAGGTATTCTAAGGCGATTTGGTCGTCAAGTTTGTTAATGTCATTTAAATGCAATTTCTCAAATGCTTCATTCGAACTTTCATATGATTTTAATAAAAATTCTTTTGTAAGTGTAAGGTTATTATCCATTTCTATACTCTCCTTTTCAACTGTCATAGTTTCTTGTATTGGTTGTGGTTCTATATCATTAGTTGGTAGAGCCATTAAGACCCCACCACCTATTGAAAACATAAATAATAAACTATAAATTAAACCTTTCATGATATAATCTCCTTATCTTTCGTAAGTCATTTTATAGATTATTGTAACATCTTCCTTAAAGAAGTAATGTGGGAATATTCCATTAACTTTAATTATAAAGTAGTCCGCGTGTTCTGACTCAATAGTCCCGTAATATATTTCAACTTTAAATTTAAATTTGCAATATTCACGCATTAGAATTTTACACCCCTTCTCTTAGTTATTAAAATATAATTCTCTTTTAAACCAATAGTGATTTCTAACATATCTTTAATTTCTTGAAAGTTTCTAAATTCAGAACCGAAATATGAAAATCTTACCCCGTTAGTAGTTTTTAATAACTCTTTTAATTGCTCCTTTGTAATGTGTTCACCTTCTAATACTACGTGCTTTGTTTTTCCATTTTTAGTTGCTTTTATTATTTTCATTATTATACACTCCTTAACATTTCAGTTTCTATTATATCAATAAATTTATTAACTACTCTATGACCTTGTACAGAATTTAAAGCACCTTCGGGATATGCTTCATATATTAACTCAAAAGCCTTATCTATTCTTTCACTAAAAGAAAGTAATAACTCAAAAGGCTTGTCCGATTTTTGAATAGCTTCTAAAACCTTCTTTTTAAATTCTTTAATTGGCGTGTCATTTCCTTTTAACGCCCTTCTAAATGCTCCATTATCTTTAAAAAGTCCTATGTTAGATATGATATTAAAAAATTCAGTTTGGATTGCTTTGTTTACGCTTGAGCGTACATTTCTAGTATTTAGTTTCTTATAAAGTCTATCGTTGTTTATTATCTTTTTAACATCAGTTGTATCGACTGTACCGTCCTTTAAAAGACTATCACGTAATTTAGTTTTACGTTCATTAACGATTTTCTTTTTATTTTCTATTTGATAATTAGCCTTTGCCTTGTTACCAACTATGGTCGCATATTCGTCAGATAAACCAAAATATTTTTGTGCCTTTTTCATATTGTCTTTGTCTTGTAAGAATATATAACTGTTATTTTTAACAGCCTTGTCCCATTTTTTCATAAATTGTTGTTTTGTTGTTCTTTTAGCCATTTTATTTATTCCCCTTTCATGTCTTTATTATAGCATTATATAGGGAGCATTTCAACCCCCCTATTTGAAAAAAATTTTAATGTGGCACGTAAGTCGTATTTTGGATAACGAAATCTATATTAGTTAAAAGCGTACCACCTTTAACTTGTTTACTTTGTAATTTCCCCTCAATTGCTTTACCTAAATAAAATTCATTAAATCCTTGTTTTGCTAGTATTGATTGAGCTTTTTTGGGTACACCTGCACACGCAACACATAACTTATTTGAGTTAGTGTCGTAGAGCATATACTTTTTAGCTCCTAGAGATTTAAATTTATCAAATTCATGTTCTAAGTCCCATTTACCTAATTCGTACCCGTCAAGCTCATAATTAATCTTTTTAAGAGCTTCTATTAATTGCTCCTTAGTTAGAGAGCAATAAATACTATCTGTGTCAGTATATAAGAAGTTTTTAACACCTATTGCTTCAATTACCATAGTCTGAATTTCAACTCTAGCGTAAGCCGTAACAAAAGAAGCAAAAGGGACGTAATATTCTTCACTATCATATTCCAGTAATTCAATTTCATTTTCATTTTGGCGTAACTCTTTTTTGCAACCTATATCCCATGAGAAAATGCCGTCATCATTTAAAAATAGGTTGTCCAATGTTTTTCTAACCTTTGACCCAAATTTACCATATAAGGAATTTAATAGTACTTTTATTGAAGAATAAAGAGCGTCAAGACCTTTTTCACCGTTGTTTATTCTTCTTTTTACTTCATCTTTCATTAAATATAGTTCCTCTATATACTCTCTTAAAAGACCCTTTTCGGCTTTATATAGTAATACCTTACCAGTTCTTAAACCTTCAAAAGTGATTTCATCATCTATAAAATCAATTTCTCCATGATAACCAAACTCATAATATTTATTTAAGAAATCATATTCAACGTTAGTTATTGTAAAGTTATAGTTTGCAATTTCCTCGCAACCTTTTTTATATATTTGTATTTTATTATCGTTGTCCCAATAATTTCTATTTATAAATGTATTACCATTTTGTACTACTTTTCCTTCATGTTCAAAAGACATTTTCTTAAATTCCATAGTTGCATTTACTGACCCTAATTGTATAACTTCTAAATCATATTTTTCACATTTTGGTCTTACATAATCAAAACCAGTATTTATTATGAAAACATGGTCGTCCATTATAAGCTCATTTTCTTTCATGTATTCTCTCATATCTTCGATACTGTTAAATTCCATTGGCGCTCCATATGGTAATAAACCAAAGCACATTTGAGACGGATAACTTGAGTTTTTATCAATAGAAGTACCATTTTTCTCTACTATGTTATTTATATGTTTTAGGTTTGCGTGCGTCCACCCACCACGGTATGATAAACGCTCCATATCTTTAATTTCTTGTTTTAATTCAATTCTTTTGTCAATTTCAAAGTGTTCATTAAAGTTTTCTCTAGCACCTTTAATATCTGTGATTTCATTTTCACCATTACTGAAAGTGTAAGCTATAGCCGTATTAAAAGCTATTGAGGCAGATGTTTTAAGATTATCATTTAAATAAATAGTTTTCTCTTTACCTTGAAAAGTTAAAAGAGTGTCATAATAAAAGTCTTCAACTAATTTCTTAGTTGCGTATAAGTCATTATATAAATACTCAAGCTCAAGAGCGTCCAAAATATGACCATTAGCTCTAACTTTGTCATAATCATATTCTTTATTAAGCTTATAATACATTTCATTCATTTCAACGAATTTATGAGCTTTTTCTAGGCTAGTTTGTGCAACCTTTAGCGTATCCCAAAATTCTAAATATATTTTTATTTCTTGGTCAACTATTTTACCTTTATTTTTCCCCTTAGATATTATCTTTTGATTTATAACAGTATCTTTTAAGCACACCTTAGCTCCGTAGTGTACACCATTAGCTTGAGTTATATTATAACACCCTGTATCTAACATAACCTTATTGAAGGAGCAACCTTTTTTATCGTTGTATGCTATTACACCCGCAGAATATATATAACCTAAATTATTTAAAACATATTGCATGAAGCTATTTTCATACTTTACGTTATGCACACCAATTTTAATAGTTATATCTAAATTCTTTTTATCTCTCTTTTGATTGTTCTTTAAATAAAATTTTAAATTAGCTTGTACCGTTTTATAGATGTTTTCGAAAAACATTTCCCACGTTTCACATACAAACATATTACTGTCTTTATCTCCTACACTCATTACTCCAACGGCGTAGGTTTTTACTTCCTGCTCCATGGTTGTATCTAAAAGCATCTCTTCACTTGTACGACAAGTTTCTGTATCTAATACGTAGTGAGTTGTTAATGGTATTTCAGATAATTCAGTAAAGCATTTATCTTTTATTATGTCGTAGTGTTCTTGATTTATTACATTTAATTTAGTTACTTGATATTTCATGATACTTGTCCCCTTTCACTTGTTAACTTTATTATACAATAAAAAAAAGACACCTTTCAAGTGCCTTTTTAAAATTAAACCATGTCATCTACCATTATTACTAAATAATCCTTCTCAACTTTCACGCCTATTACATTTAAATCCTCTATTAAGCTAAATACTTCCGTTTCACTTGCTATGTCGTATTCGTAACCTTGAAATACCATATATGCAATAGAATTACTACTTGTAGATATTCCACGAATTTTAATATCTGTGTCTTTATAACAAAAATTTTCAATAAACTCTTTAAGCTTCATTTTATCACTCCTAATCATATAAAATATTACTTAATAAAATTACTATTGCTAATACTAACAATATAAAAATTAATGTACTCTTAAAAGTATTGTTATATAAATATAAAAATGATATAGCACTCAAAATGAATGCTACACATAATAATACACCTTGAAATATTTTTCTCATGAACTATCACCTACCAAACTAAATCTTGTAATCTCATATCATATACAGTATTGATTAACACTTCTAAATAGTTTTCTATTTCAACTCTTTTGAAGTGATTACATACGTAAAATTTCTTGATACCTTCATTACTTAAATTAACAAAGAATTTTTTTGATACTTCATAATCCATGTTAGCGTTTGATAGTTTTGTCCATATAAATTTAATTTCGTTCATTAAGTCCTTTTTAGTAAACATTTTTCATTATCCCCTTTTCAGTAAATCATTTATTAACTTTATTATACATTTATAACCTAACCTTGTCAATACCTTTTTTTAAAAAATTATTTTTATTTTTCATTGACATAATTGTAATGCTATGATATAATTATATTGTAAATTAAATTCTTGGCATGATAAACACCTCCTTTCTAAAGATAGACCTTATTCAATTTTCTAAAATGGGAATTGATTAGGGTTTATTTTTTATTGTTATATACCC
>OLFS01001664.1_pt1 | contig 16483 bp, 23 predicted proteins | sample 1605491 | NCBI WGS metagenome assembly OLFS01 (sample SAMEA3888921, study PRJEB22519) | human gut metagenome | biome: human gut; feature: human-associated habitat; material: faeces | place: Denmark | collected 2011 | reverse complement strand
AGTGCAGCTGATGGAGCAGCTTATTCTCCAACAACTACACTTTTATGGTACTAAATATCTTCTCATTTTTCATACTGGAAGCTGATGCGCTTCGTTTTCCCATCCATTGCCACCATGATATTTCTGTCAACATACAGTATCATTGGTGGTTTCTTTGTTTCCAACTATGTAGGAGACAGGGCGTTTGCAGCGATTAATCTCATATTTCCTGCCCTTGGTATTTTTGGTTGTGTGGGGGCGGTCATTGGGGCCGGGGGCAGTGCGCTTATCGGTAAGCGGCTGGGGCAGCAGAGGATAGAGGAGGCTTGTTCTTTGTTTTCCTCGCTTTCTCTGGCTGGACTGGCCATAGGGTTTGTTCTGGCAGCCTGTGCCTGGTGCGTTATGCCCTGGATTGTATCCGGCATGGGAGCTGAGGGGGAAATGCTCAGAGAAAGTGTTTTTTACGGGCGAATCCTGCTGATTTCATTTCCTATGCATCTGCTGCAGCGCATTTATCATTCCTTTGCGGTGACGGCAGGAAAACCGCCGCTGGCATTCTGGACTAATGTAGCATCCGGTGTGATTAATCTGGCATTTGATTATCTGTTCATCGTATGCTTTGGCTGGGCTGTGGCCGGGGCTGCATGGGCTACCGTGCTTGCGGAATTTACCGGCGGATTGCTTCCGGTTCTTTATTTCATTCTTCACCGGGATGGGGTTCTTCATCTGGGATACCCCCGGTTAAGACTGGAGGATTTCCTGAAGGTGTGCAGTAATGGGATTTCTCAGTTCCTTACCGGGGTGTCCATGTCCTTTCTGGCTATGGTTTACAACTATCAGCTTCTTCGCTTTGTGGGAGAAAAAGGGGTGGCAGCCTTCGGGGTCATCATGTATATTTCCTTTGTATTTGAATCGGCCTATCTGGGGTATGCCCAGGGGATTGCTCCGGTTATCAGTTATAACTACGGGGCTGACAATCGGCAAGAACTGGGGAATGTTTTCAGAAAGAGCCTTATGTTTTATGCTGTAACCGGTGCACTGGTCACCATAGGATCGCTTGTGTTTGCGTCACCGCTGGCCTGGCTGTTCACGGGATACAGCCAGGAACTCTATGCCCTTACCCTGCATGGTCTGCGTTTGTATGCCCTGTCCTTTACCATCAGTGGTTTTCCAATCTTTGCAGCGTCCTTCTTTACGGCACTTAATAATGGTCCGGTGGCAGCGGAAATTTCCGTATGTCAGTCCATCCTTTTCGAATTGATTGCAGTGGTCATGCTTCCACTGATTCTGGGCGTTGATGGTATCTGGGTTTCTGTGGATGCAGCCAACGTGGCGGCTGTCATTCTCTCCGTATATTTCTGGAAGAGGTATCAGCCAAGATATGGATATTAAAAAACACAATGTAACTATTGACATTACATGATACATCGAGTATATTAGATGTAACAAAACAAGTTACATTATGTTTATATAAAAGGAGACTATTATGAATATCACAGTATTTGGCAAGGGAAACATGGGCAAGGCTATTGGCGCAAATTTTGAAAAGGCTGGTAATCAGGTAACTTATGCAGGCCGCGATTTCAAGGATGTCCTGGGAGACATGGTTGTACTGGCTGTTCCTTATGGGGCCGTGGATGCCATCATCAGTGCACATGCAGATGAACTGAAAGGAAAAATCGTTATTGATATTACCAATCCAGTAAACTTTGATACCTTCGATTCCCTGGTAGTGCCGGCCGATTCCTCTGCAGCACAGGAAATTCAGAAGAAACTTCCGGAAAGCGTTGTAGTCAAGGCATTTAATACTACCTTTGCGGCAACTCTGGCGTCGGGTCAGGTAGGTGGCAAGGAACCGACCGTCGTATTGGTTGCTTCCGATGATGCAGAGGCTAAGCAGAAGGTAAAAGATGCTCTGGATGGAAGCCCGCTGTCCGTACTGGATGCCGGCGCACTGAAGAGAGCCAGAGAACTGGAAGCTATGGGATTCCTTCAGATTTCCATGGCTGCCCGTAAACAGTTCGGCTGGACCGGTGGATTTGCTGTAATAAAATAAGATCAGGTATGAGAATTGAGGCTTGAGGTTAGAGAAAAATCGCAAACATGGTGCAGAATTACCTTCAGGTGCGAAAACCAGGAAGGTTTTCTTCAGGCTAAATCAAAAGGTAAAAATGGACATCCAAAAAACGGGATGTCCATTTTTATCGTGCATCCGGCATAAGCGCACGATAAGGGAAAAGTTTCCGGGACAACCGGTAGTGGGAAGGTTATAGCTGAATACCAAGAAGCTCCATCTGAAGGCTGAATCATCAGATGGGATATCCTTTACAAGGGACTGCTATCCGGAGAACCCTTCCCCCTCCTGCAATTTTGACGTTATGGCACTGACCTGAAAATTTCATAGAAATTTTTGTCGACCTGCATCCGTTCAGGATGTACCGACTTGCGAGCTTGAGGCTCGCACCGACCATGAGCTCTGCTCATCATTGATTCCACTATGTGGGAATAAGGGAAAGCATACTAATGTTCTGGGCTTATTGTAACCAGATAATCTGCATTCTTACCTTTATCAAACTTTAATACGGACCTGGATACCACTCTTATGGAAATTCTATGAATTTCTTAAATAGAAGACTTGTATCCCGTGGCAACAAGACGTTGTTGCCACGCCGGCCCACCTTGTATAGAAAATTCTTGCGAATTTCCGATATCAGGGAATTGTGGGCAGCCACGAGAATACTTTCTCGTGGCTCCATGAGCGTCAGCTCATATTTATATGTTTGAATAAGGGAAAGCATGCAAATGTTCTGAGTTCTTTCAGTCTGAAAGGAAGCCCACCAGGCTTCCGGTCTGACGTCTGATGAGCCTGTGGCTCATCCCCAGTTTGTTTGCCTTTCTTTCCTATGATAAAATGGTATATGTAAGTTTTTGCTATGCTGCTAATGCAGCATGACGATTTGGGGAATTCCTGCCGCCGGCATAATCGTTCATGGAAATATAGATTCTGTGAGCCTGACTGCGCTGCGGTCATCATGGACTGTCTCTGTGGGGATGGAGTACGGTCGTGAGGGGCGGGGATAGAAGAGAGGGGAGAAAACTTATGGAATCATTGTCTTTACAGAGAAGAGCGGGGTTTACGTTCCTTGAAGTGATGATTGTGGTGATGATTATCGGTATCCTGGCGGCGATGGCTGTTCCCGGACTGGCCGGGGCAGCAGATGCGGCTAAGGAAGCGAGAATCCGGTCGGATTTGCAGACCATCGGATCGGCAGTGGAGCTTTATCATGTGCAGCATGGGGCTTATCCGGATTCTCTGGATGTGTTGGCGGAATCGGGAAACGGAAAGGAAGGCTATCTGAAATCGGTCCCGGAATCGCCGGATGAAAAGACATCCTATACACTGAATACATCCACAGGGGAAGTAACCTGTACTTTTAATAATAAAACGTACTCGTCGTACGGAACCAGTAAGGCATCTTCTGGTGCGTAACGTTTATAGTCTGGCTTTTCAGGAGGCTTTTTATAGCAGATAGACCTGTAAATAATCATAAGGGCATAGCAAAGTTTCTGACTTACAAAGGTCGCATCAGCCGAAAGCAGTTCATGATTTATCACCTGTACGCCTTCGTGGTGTGTATTACTTTTCTGGATCTGTTTCTTCTGGCATTTCCGGCCTGGAAGCTGGAGGCGCTTAAGGGCGCTGTAGGACTGTTCTGCCTGATTAGTCTGTTCTTCTGGGCAAGACGGGCGCACGATCTGGGCTGGGATGCCCGTTTCATCCCCGTGCTGGCCGCAGCCAATCTGGTGGTATATGTATTGGATAGTCAGGGAATTCTGAGCGGTTCCGCCCATGTGGTTATCGGGCAGGGACTGCAGTTCCTTACCGGAGGCCTTTTCATGTATCTGCTCATGCAGCCAGGACATGTGGGGGCTAACGCATTTGGAGAAGATCCGGTAGAAGAGGAGCGGGAAAACCAGAAACGGAAACAGGAAGAATTTCGTGAATTTAAGAAAAAGAGGGAAGCTCTCCGGGAAAAGGTGAGGAGAGAGCAGGAAAAGCGGGAATACTGGAAGGATGCCATCAGCGGTGAGCCGATTGATGTGGAACCGGTGGAGAATAAACCGGTAAATCACCGAGTGGTGGAAGAATATACTGAGAAATTAAGGAAACACCAGGAAGAAACGGGGCACCATATCCACTGATACGGTCTGGGGAGGCCAGGTGGACAGGGCGTAAGGGAAATGACAGGCGCAGTGGGCTTCGGCTCATTGCGCTTTTTTTTTATGGGGGAAAATACATGGGGAATAACATCAGGGGAATGTTACAATGCCTGGGAAATCCGGTGTACGGGTTTCCCTGCTATATAGTTCTGGCCGCACTGGCGGTATGTGTGAGCAGCTGGCTGGGGTATAAATGGGCAGCGGGGGGACTGCTGTTTTCTCTGCTGCTGTGTTTTCCTGCATGGGAGGACTGGAATACCCGGCTTATATCCGATGCCTGGAGCCTGGCCCTGCTGGGGCTTGGACTTATCTGGCAGCCATTTGACTGGAGGAGGCTGCTTTTTTCCTATGCTGTGCTGGCAGCGTTCTGGCTGATTCTTTATGCATGTAAAAGGGGAGGTGCCGGCATGGGGGATGTGGGACTTTCGGCAGCGGTTGCCTGCTGGCTTACGCCGGGAGAGGTTGTGCTGTTTCTCTGGTTTTCATCGGCAGCGGGGGCACTTTGTCTGCTGCCGCTTTATCTGATGAAAAGGCAGCGGGAAATTCCTTTTGCGCCTTTTCTGGCTGCAGGGGGGATTATGGCCTATGTGTGGGGACAACAAATCATATCGTGGTATATTTCGTTTTGCTGAAAGGACGGGCATGCTGCTTCTGGAATGCCTGCTCGCTGCATCGCTTCTGGCACTTATGGTGTCAGCCTGGCCGGCTGCGGTATCATGGCATGAGGAGTATGTGCTGTATCTGGCAGCCAAAGAACTGCAGATGGCCATTCGGGAGGCACAGGTGCAGGCGAAGAATGATGATGTCCATTACCGTGGAGCCGCCGAAGGGGTGATATTCCACTGCTTTATGCGGAATGGACGGGTAAGATATGAAACGTATCGCGGTGTAGAGCGGACGTATCCGTCAGGGAATCTGCCCTGCGGGGTGTCTCTTTCCGGTAATGGTACGGCACCGAAGATGGTCTTCTGCCGGGATGGTTTTGCCGGCCGCAGCAGGATTTATTCGTACCGGCTTACTTCCGGCGGCGGGAAGCATGCCCTGGTGGTGGTATGTGCTATGTACACCGGGCGTGTGCAGATCCGGCGGGGTGAATGGATGGGAGGACGGAGAAAAGGCCTGGTCCTGCTCTGGACGCAGTTGTGTATCTTTCTGGTCATGTCCATGGCGCTGGGAGCATTATGCATGATGCGTACGGCGATTACACGGGAAGAGGCATGTGAACGGGCGGCAGGGAGAATCTATCTTGCACAGGAAGTTATGGAGAAGATAAAATATAAAGAGAAGACGCAGCGGTTCATGGCTGTCCCGGAGGGAGCCGTGGAACGGGGCGGACAGATATTTTACGTAACGGTGCGGGAAAAGCCGGAAGAAATCCGGGGAGTTCCGCTGCTTTGTGTCCAGGTGTCGGTTAGGGACCGGCAGGGACAGGAAACGCTGTTTATTACCCACAGGAAAAGGAAGGAATAACCAATGGCCAGAAAATCATTTGAAGGAATGAGTGATGCAGAAATCCGCCAGTATATGATTGAACGGGATAAGAGGAACAAGAAGATTATATTTATGATTGTTCTTGCCGTGATTACTGTTGCGCCGGCTGTGGCGCGGTACAAGGAAATACTGACGCTGCTCATGGGAAAATAACAGGGGGAATGTTTCATGAGGGGAGTTCACAGGGGAGTTATAACACTGGAGCTGGTCATCAGTCTGGGGCTGATGGCCACGCTTTGTGCTGCCATCATGCCGTCAATTACTGCTATGGTGAAGTCGGTACGCATATTGTCCCGGCGTGTGGAGGACAGTTCCACGTCCCTTTTCATAGCCGATTTCCTTACGGAAAAGATAAGGAATACGGTGGAAGGGGTAGAAAAGGAGGCACGGCAGGGAAATACCTATGATTACCGGGAAGAAATGCAGGATGGTACATGGCAGACCTATACCCTGCGCCAGCAGGGCAGCCGGCTGGAGATAAGGATTCCCGGTGGATTTTCGCAGCCCATCACCGGAGGGGCCGGTGATGTGGAGACGGTGACTGGTGTGGAAGGAAATCCGCTGTTTATCGTATACAACGGAGGGCTGGTGGAAATAGCGGCTATTCTGGGTAAGCCGGATGGGAAAGACCGGCAGGGATTGCACACCGCGGTGTATCCCTATGCGGAATATTTTAATAAGGGGGATATATGGGAAGGCGAAGGGGCGCAGTAAACGTACTTCTTCTGTTCCTTATGATGGGTCTTACCGCAGTGGCCGGCGCACTGCTGGCTATGACTGTGCGGTCACTTACGGCGGTCTGCTCTTATGAGAACGGCCTTTGTGCTGTATATGCGGCAGAAAGCGGAGCGCAGTATGGTCTGTCACTTCTGGAACGGGAAGGAGTACCGCAGAACCAGGTGATAGAGTTCTCCGAGGAGGGAAGGACCTGTCATGTGGAATTCAGGGATTGTGATGAAGGGGGAGGCATTCTGATTTCCCGGGGAACGCACGTGGCATCGGGGGCGGAGCGTTTTATCCGTCTGGAGTATGAGCTGAGGCCAGGGGAAACCGGATATGCTGTCATAGTGAATAAGATTGGAGCTTCACCATGGAAAGCCAGATAATGGAGTGGAGTCAGGGAATGGGGAAACGGCTGAAGGAATACTTCCGCAGCCGGGAAAGCCGCCGGCGTATGACCGGAGAATGGGATGTGGCGATTTCTGTCGGAGCTACCCTGTTTATGGTGACGGTAAGGAATGGACGCTTTCTGAAGGAAAAGGAATATATTCTCTCCGGCGAAGGGGAAGCCTCACTTGCTGAGGCTCTTTGTCGTGCTGAAAAAGATGGCTTCCGCCACCGGAAACTGCTATGGCTCATGAATGAACCAGATTTACGGTGTGTATGCCGGAAGTTTCCCAACATGACGGAGCCGGAACTGGAAGAAACCATACAGTGGGAAGAAGACCGGCTGTTTGGCAGTGAGCCAGTGCAGTCGGGGTATCACATCCTGTCCTACACCCCGGAAGGATATGAGGTGCTGGTGTCCGCCATCCGGAAGGAAACAGGAGACAGGCTGGCTGCTGCGGCAGAAAAGGCCGGCCGGGTCATCGCCTGGGGGATTTCTCCACCGGACCTGTTTCGGATACGGGCGGGGGACAGGCCATGGATCCTGGTGCTGGGCGGTGCATCCAGGGGACAGGTATTTGCTGCAGGTGCAGAAAATGCCTGGCGGTCAAAGCAGCTTCGCCTCCAGGAGGATACGGCACAGGTGCTGGCAGAATTTGCGGCCCGTGTGAAGTTTCCTCAGGAAGAAGGCAGGGTGTTCTTTTTTTTCGCTGACTGATGGGGATAAGGCAGGAAAGCTGTGGTGCCAGGCGATGGAGGAGGCGGGGCTTTCTGTGACGGAACCGCTGTCCCTGCCAGGGGAAGCGTTATGGAAATCCCAGGTGATGGAAGCGGCTCCTTATATGCCTGCATGCTCCATAAATCTTGCCAGAAGGGAGGACAGAGGTTTTTCCTTCTGGCAGAGTTCTGGCTGTGGAAAGAACCGGGTACTCCTGTTCTGCCTGGCTTCATTCCTTATGATGGTACTGTCCCTTTCCTGCTGTCTGTATGAGGCGGTATCGCTGTGGAAGGCAGAAAAAGTTATGAAGGATATGGCGCCGGTGGCAGCAGCCCACGCAAAATGGGAGAAAGAAAAAGAATGGGAAAAAGCACTGGCTGAGGATCTGAATGCCTGGGAGAAGGGGAGTGGACACTGGCAGAAACGGCTGATTTATCTGTCAGAGGCAGCCGGGACAAACGTGGTGCTTTCCTCTCTGGAGGGGCAGAATGGTGAAATACGCATTCAGGGTACCGCTATGACCGATGAGGAGGCCAGAACTTTTGCTGATCTCCAGGGGGCGGCCTGGGGAGGCCAGGTGCGGATGGAAAAACTGCGCCGGGAGGAAAACTCGCCGCTGCTGTCATTTTCCATGGTGTTCAGGGAAAAGGGGGAACCACAGGATGGAGGCAATCCGTCGGAAGATAAGGAAGAGCCTTTATAAAGCGGGCAGGCGGGGACTGGTGCTCATGGCCCTGCTGTTTTTGTGCATGACTTTCTGTCTTGGGCAGGTGCAGAGCCGCATGGAGGCTGAGACATTACGGTTGACGCAGGAAGCGGAGAATCTCCGGCAATGGAAGGCGGAGAGAAGTGGAAATTCCATGGAGGAGCCACCCCAATGGGCAAAATCAGGAGAAGAGGATGCCGTTCATGGGTTTGAGAAGGCTGGTCTGCATATCCTGTCCAGGGAAGAACAGGAGGGAGAAGAAAAAAAATACAGGGAAAATAAGAAAAGAACATATTTTGTTGCATGGGACCTACATACAGCTGCTCCAATCTTTTGATATAATAAAGAGCGAATATAGAGGGGCGTCCTTTACGGTGTTCTCCATAACCCGTGATGACACGGGGCTTTCCATCAAAGGAGAACTGAGGACATTCCGCAGCCGAGGTACATATGAAGAAGAGAAATATCGTCCTCATCGGTCCGATGGGGACAGGGAAGAGCAGAGCGGCGCGGATTCTGGCTGATGGCTTAGGCTGGCAGCTGGCCGATACAGACCGCATCATGGAAAAAGAAACAGGCATGAAAATGGCAGAGTACTGGCGGGTGGCAGGTGCGGAAGAATTTCAGAAGAAAGAGCTTGAAATTATTCGACGTGTAAGGTTTTATCACGAGGCTGTCATTGCTGTCGGTGGAAATTATCCCATGACAGAACAGAAATTTAATTTGCTGCAGCAGTATGGGCTGGTAGTGCTCATGTATGCCCATTCCTTCCGGCTCGCTGAGCGAGTGAAAAAGAAAATAGGGAAGAGGCCCACCATGGACTACAATGACGTGGAGGGGTTTGTCCGCCGCATGCGCCGGAAATGGATGAAATGGAGCGGCCGGGCGGATCTGGTGATAAACACCACCAGTTGTCATCCGGCGCAGTCCGCACTGACTATAGCCAGATTTATTGACAGACATCATATCAAATTCCTGAAGAGGATGAAGAAAAGAAGAAATGGTCACGGTCATTCCGGTCGATAAGGAAGAACGTACAGTTTCTATCTTGACTCTTCATAAGATAAGGAAAGGAGCGGTTAGTTATGAAGACCATTGGTGTGCTTACAAGCGGAGGGGATTCACCGGGAATGAATGCAGCCGTGCGGGGTGTCCTCCGTGCAGTGTTCCATCATGGACTTTCCGTATGCGGCATCCGCCAGGGGTATAAGGGACTTCTCCATGAGGATATTGTGCCGATGAAACCGTACATGGCCGGTGGCATAGTTCACCGTGGCGGTACGATTCTCAAAACGGCCAGATGTCTGGAATTTAAAGAAGAAAATATGCAGAAAAAGGCAGCAGACATTCTGAGAAAGCACCACATTGACGGATTGGTAGTCATTGGTGGTGACGGCTCCCTTAAAGGAGCAGAGGCGCTGTATCGTCAGGGGATTTCTGTGGTCACCCTTCCGGGGACTATCGATAATGATATGCCGGGGACAGATGAGACCATTGGGTTCGACAGTGCGGTGAACACGGTGCTTCAGGCCGTGCATAAGATAAGGGATACAGCATCCTCCCATGACCGGGCGGCTGTGGTGGAAGTTATGGGCCGCCATGCGGGGCACATTGCGCTGGCAGCGGGACTTGCCTGTGGTGCAGAATACATTCTGGTCCCGGAAGTACCGTTCAGCCGGGAAAAGCTGGCGGTGAGTCTGGAAGAACAGATGAAGACCGGACGTACCAACAGCATCGTCATCTGTGCAGAAGGTGCTGATGACGGCCGTGCTCTGGGCATGTGGCTTAAGGAGCGGACAGATATCGATATCTGCATGACCAATCTGGGGTATGTGCAGCGAGGTGGAGAACCTACTGCCAGAGATGCCATCCTGGGCGGTGTGCTCGGAGCGGCAGCTGTGAAAGCGCTCGCTGTTCAAGGATATACTCATCATGTGGTAGGCGTGGAACGGAGCCGGGTTATCTATACGCCCTATGAACAGGCGGAAGAAAAGAGACGCACGTTCTCCCGCCCACTGTATGATCTGGCCGCAATGCTGGGGGCGGCGCAGGACGCATTTTCCATTGAGGAAAAATTCTGATTGTTACAGACTGACCGGGTGAAAGGCCGGATTCTGAAAAGGGAAAAAGGCAAAACGCATAAATTCCCCTTGAAATAAGGCTTTTTGTTGACAGTATTAGATTATTTTAATATAATTGGTTCGTTACGGTGTATGAAAAAGCACCACAGCCATGACATAAGCAAGGAGGTGTTAAGCATGGCAAAAGGTAAGATGACTTATCAGCCAAACAACCTTTGGCGTAAACGTACCCACGGTTTCCGCGCTCGTATGGAGACTAAGGCCGGCCGTATCGTGCTCAAGAGAAGAAGAGCTAAGGGTAGAAAAGTATTAAGTGCCTAATGTAGAAGAACGGAAGGAAGACAGGCGGTACACGCTTGATCGCTCTTTCCGTATCCGGCAAAGCAGAGAGTACCGCAGGGTATATGCCCGCGGGAAAAGGTTCACAAACAGAGCAGCGCTTATGTATGTGGCAAAGGCTAAAAACAGACCTGTCCGTATTGGGTTTGTAGCTACCAAACATATTGGCCATGCTTTTGCAAGAAACCGTGCAAAACGCCTGATGAAAGAAGTGTACCGTCTTCATCGGCATGAACTTGCTTCCGGCCATGAAGTTATCATGCTGGCCGGCTCTTTTTTGACCGGCGCTTCTTTTTCAGAAGCGGAAAAGGCCATTCTGGCGTTGTGGCGTAAAGCTGGACTTATGGAGCGTAAGAAATGATGAAGGGCGTATTACTTTCGATGATTCGGTTTTATCGTCTGTTCATTTCGCCCCTGAAGTCTCCCTGCTGCCGGTTCATACCGACATGCAGTGAATACGCGCTGGAAGCAATTCAGAAATATGGAGCAATCAAAGGCAGCTGGCTTGCGGTCAAACGGATTTTAAAATGTCATCCTTTTCATAAGGGTGGCTATGATCCGGTTCCGTAGGCTGCTGCTTTTTTGCTACCGGAAGAATTATCAGTTACAGAGTCTATCGACTCTTCCTCTTCTTTTTGAAATTCAGAAAAGAAGGTATGTTGGGCGGATGAAATTAAGGCCGCACAAGGAGAACATATGAGCCATTTTCAGATTCCGATTTTCAGTACGTTGGTAGGCTGGCTGGCCGACATGATGGCGTGGGCTGTGCAGTTTTTCTATAATCTGACAGCAAGCCTGGGGTTCCCAAGCTACGGTATTGCGATCATTATCCTTACCATCGTCATTAAGGTGCTTCTGCTTCCTTTTGCACTGAAGCAGATTAAATCCATGAAGGGCATGCAGGAAATTCAGCCAAAGGTAGCGGCGCTTCAGAAAAAATATAAGAACGACAGAGCGAAGTTGTCTATTGAAATGCAGAAGCTTTACCGGGAACACAACATTTCCCCGCTGGCAGGATGTCTGCCACTTCTCATTCAGATGCCATTCCTGGTTTCCATTTTCTATGCACTGCAGGGATTTCAGTATGATTCTGCACATGCCAGCTTCCTCTGGCTGTCCAGCCTGGCATCCAAGGACCCGACCTATGTGCTTCCGATTCTGTCCGCAGTAAGTACATGGGCATTGTCTGCACAGACAGCACCGAAGAATGCAGAAGGGCCTCAGAAGATGATGACCTATTTCATGCCTCTCTTCATTGGTTATATTTCCATCAACTTCCCAAGCGGTCTGGTTATTTACTGGGTAGTCAGCAACCTGTTCCAGCTGGTTCAGCAGACTATTGTGTTCCACAAGGATAAGGGCCTGCGCTCAGTAATCAACAATGATTCCCGCGAAAAGAAGGGCGTATTCACCATTCATGCGGATGGAACCCGCGATAATGCACCAAAGGGCCAGTATCATTCCCGCAGGGATGCACGCAAGGCAAGACGGGCTATGCGGAAAGAACTGGAAGAGGCCATTGAAGGAAAGACAGACGACAGTGATTCTAAGGAGTAGTGATACGAATGAAAACGGTAAAAATTACAGCAAAAACTGTAGATGAAGCGGTTGCTGAAGGATTGCGTCAGCTGGGAGCAACCCGCGAAGAGGCCGTTGCCCGTGTCATTGAAGAACCGACAGGCGGTCTGTTCGGATTACTGCGCAAAAAGCCGGCAGTAGTAGAAATTTCTGTGCCGGACCTGGCAGGATCCACTGATATTGCCAAAGAAGCGGCACGCGTAGTCAGTGAAGCCTTCCATGACGTGGAAGAACCGAAGAAGGACGAGGTTCATCAGAAAGAAGAGCCGGTACAGGCAGATTCTCCGAAGGAAGAGCCGGCACCGATGGCAGAACCCGTACTTCCTGGTGAAAAGATAGGGGGACGTACGGCCGGTGAACCGGGGGAAAAACGGCATATAGGTCTGGTTTCCACTCCGGAAGAACAGGAACCGAAAGCAGAAATCAAACCGGCTCCTCAGGAACCGGCGGAACCCGAAACGGTGGAAGCGGAAAAGGCTCGGGAAACAAAGCCGGAAGCAAAGACCAGCCGCAGGGAAAGAGAAGAATTCACCTTCTCTGAAGAAGAACAGAACGAAACGGCAGCAGCAGCCCGGGAATTCCTGAAAGGGGTATTCCAGGCCATGGATCTTAAGATTACCGTGGAAAAGATGCTGAGCCGTGAACAGATTCTGCTGACCCTGCATGGGGAACGTCTGGGCATCCTCATTGGAAAGCATGGACAGACCCTGGATGCACTGCAGTATCTTACCAATCTGGCAGCAGGAAAGAAGTATCATCATCACTACTTCATCCTTCTGGATGCGGAAAATTACAGAAGCCGCCGCAGACAGACACTGGAAAATCTGGCAGCCCGCTGTGCAAGTAAGGCTAAACATACCGGTGAACCGGTTAAGCTGGAACCGATGCCGGCCGGGGAACGCAAGATCATCCATATGGCACTGAAAGATGACCCGCTCATCAGCACGGATAGCGAAGGCGAAGTACCGTATCGCTATGTCGTTGTAAAACTGAAATAAATTCTGACAATCCGACCGGCAGACAATCTACCGGCGGATTGTTTTGATATAAGGAGAATTACGATGAAAAAATGGATAGTTATGCTGGCGCTGGCTGCAATGAGTTTCACTGGCCACGCCTATGCGGCATTTTATGATAATTCGTCACAGTACATGATAGCCAGTGATACGATGGAAGGAAAATTCTATCTGGACCGTTCCTCTATCCGCCAGGAAGAACCGACGGAAAGCAATCCCTGTGCCATCAGCTTTGCCATCCTGTCCGTTCCCAGAAATGGCGGCATGCTGGAGCGCACATGGTATACCGTGTATTACGATAAGGCCAATAAAATAGCGTCCTACCAGGTCATCGGCGCTGATGCTCTGGATGCGGATGGCAACGTATCTGGTATCACTTCGACCCGCGGTGCCAGGGCCATGAAGCGTGCCATTCCTCTCCGGTCCAATATGTACTATCTGGCCGATGCGTGCTATCTTTATTTTAATCACGAACATTTCTACAGCCGTCTGGCTGATACGAAGTAACCCCCCGGAGAATGTTTGCAGTAATCTTCGGATATTGCAGGATAAGGTAGGTTTTATGCAGGCAGTCATTATTAATACACTGGCCATTGCCATCGCGTCACTGATTGGGCTCTGCCTCCGGCGGGGTATGCCAAAACGCATAACCGACGCGGTTATGCAAGCACTGGGATTATGTACCATACTCATTGGTATACAGGGAGCGGCAGGGAAAAACATATCCTGATCCTTATTGTTTCGGTGGTAATCGGAATCCTCATCGGCGAATGGGGAGACTGGGATGGTCATGTGAATCGATGGGCTGAAAAAGTCACCTCACGGTATACGAAATCGGGAGATGCTGCGGGGATTGCCAACGCGTTTATCACCTCCTGCCTCATTATGAATGTAGGGGCCATGGTTATTGTCGGATCTCTGGCAGCCGGGCTGGCAGAAGACTATACCATGCTTTACACTAAGTCTCTGCTTGATTTTGTGAGTGGTATTATGTTAAGTGCTGCCATGGGTATCGGTGTCATGGGATCGGCAGTCTTTACTCTGGTTTTTCAGGGGGGGGCATTGTCCTGCTGGCTCAATATGTGGCGCCGTTTTGTTCCCCTCTCCTTATTGAGGAATTGTCCCATACGGGAAGTCTTCTCATATTGGCCATTGGGCTTAATATGATAGGTCTTACCCGGTTCAAGGTACTGAATTATGTGCCGGCTCTGGCGGCAATACCATTCGTGCTATGGATATCTCAGATTGTTTCTCAATGGCTGGCGTGAATTAGATAAAGCTAAAAAATGTGGAGTACATTGCGAAAACGCGATGACTCCACATTTTTTATTTCAGAACTGAATTATCGATGAAGTGTAGCCTTATTATACAAAAGGCGGAGATAAATATAGAAAATCAATGATTTTGATATAAAAACAGCCATCTCTTGTGAAATTTGCATGGCAAGCGTTCTTTATGTCGAATTGATATAGAAAGTAACCGGATTTTTTCTCATTTACGCATACCTTGCATATATTTTTATGCTACAATATAAACCATTAAGAATGTATTTATCTGTAATAGTGACTTGTTATGGATAAACGCGTACATTATAAGTTGTGAAAAGAAAGGTGTGTGTACTGGTGAAAAAAATCATAACAGCATTACTTTCCGCACTGACCTTGCTTATGGCCGGTGCACCGGCAGTGTTTGCCAATGAAGGAGTGCATGAACTGGTAGGGCAGACACTTCCTGTATGGAGTGTCATTCCTTTTGTGGGCATGCTGCTTTCTATTGCCATTGTTCCGCTCTTTAAGCCGGAATGGTGGGCAAAACATATGCTGAGTGTGGCAGCAGCCTGGTCTGTAGCCTTCCTGGTGCCATTTGCTATGGCCTACGGTGCAGGGGAAGCTTTTTTCCGACTGCTGGAATCCGTACTTCTTGACTATGTTCCGTTTATCGTCCTGCTCCTTGGTCTGTTCGTAGTAGCCGGAGGTATTGCCGTCAAAGGGTCACTGGCAGGGACCTCCAAGGTGAACACCCTGCTCCTTTTTATCGGGACATTCCTGGCCAGCTGGATTGGAACCACCGGTGCGGCAATGATTATGATACGCCCGATTATCCGTGCCAATGAATGGCGTAAGAATAAAGTACATATCATCGTGTTCTTTATCTTCCTGGTAGCCAATATGGGTGGCTGCCTCACACCGCTGGGCGATCCGCCACTGTTTATGGGCTTCCAGCGCGGCGTTCCTTTTGCCTGGACATTCCATATGCTGCCAATTCTGGTATTGAATCTGGTTATTCTCTTTACGGTATTCTTCCTTATCGATCACCGCATGTATAAGAAAGAACTGGCTGCTGGTCGTTCTCCGGATACCGGGGATGTAAAGGAACCTATCCGCATTGAGGGTGCACACAATCTGATTTACATCGCACTCATTATCATCGGCGTAGTATTCAATGGTCTGCTTCCGAAGATGTTCCCTGCCTTTGCCAATGGCGCAGGCATTCCGGTATATGATGAAGTCGCATTCCCTTATGCCACCCTGGTGGAAATCATTATCATTCTGGGTGCAGCCTTCCTGTCAATGAAGACTACCAGCAAGGCGGTAAGAGAAACCAATAATTTCTCTTTTGAACCGATTGAAGAAGTAGCTAAGCTGTTTATCGGGATCTTCGTAACCATGATTCCGGCACTGATTCTGCTGAAGGTTCACGGCGCTCAGCTGGGATTGTCCAAGCCATGGGAAATGTTCTGGGCAACTGGTATGCTCTCCTCCTTCCTGGACAATACACCGACCTATCTGGTATTCCTCCAGACAGCTGGTGCACTGGGTGAAGCAGTAGGTATTCATACTACGGTAGGTATTGTTTCCCAGGTTATGCTGGAAGCTATTTCCGCAGGCGCTGTATTTATGGGCGCTAACACCTATATCGGCAATGCACCAAACTTCATGGTTAAGTCCATCGCTGAACAGGATGGAATCAAGATGCCAAGCTTCTTTGGCTACATGGTATGGTCCAACTCCATTCTGATTCCTGTATTCATTATCGATACCCTGGTATTCTTCCTGGTATAAGATACGTAAAAAGAAACTGTGAGAAATGAGAAATCGTTTTTCACAGTTTCTTTTTATTTGTCTGAAAGCAAAAAGACAGGTTACAATGAATCAAAGATTTTCATCCAAAGAAAGGAGAGTCTATGGGAATAGAAACCTGCTAACAAAAATCAAGTGCTTTTTATCGTTAGGAGAAATTATCGTTC
>OLFS01001654.1_pt1 | contig 16584 bp, 14 predicted proteins | sample 1605491 | NCBI WGS metagenome assembly OLFS01 (sample SAMEA3888921, study PRJEB22519) | human gut metagenome | biome: human gut; feature: human-associated habitat; material: faeces | place: Denmark | collected 2011 | reverse complement strand
AGGAGAAGAAACTATGAGGATTCAGGGTAAGAGAGTCTGGATAGCAGGCCAGTTCATGGCAGCCCAGATGGAGATTGAGGATGGAGTCATCAGCCGTATCCGTGAGTACGGCGCGGGACCGGCGGACCATGATTACGGGGACAAGAGAATCGTGCCGGGGTTCATTGATATCCACACCCACGGGGCATATGATTTTGACACAAATGACGGCGAGCCGGAAGGGCTCCGCAATTGGATGAAGCGGATACCGGAGGAGGGAGTCACAGCCATCCTGCCGACCACCGTGACCCAGATGCCGGATGTGCTCACCAATGCCGTGGCCAATGTGGCGGCGGTGGTGAAGGAGGGCTACGAAGGCGCTGAAATACTGGGCATCCATTTTGAAGGACCGTTCCTGGATATGGAGTACAAGGGCGCGCAGCCGCCTGAGGCCATAGCCACTGCATCTGTGGAGCAGTTTAAGCGTTATCAGGAGGCGGCGGAAGGCCTCATCAAATATATCACGCTGGCGCCGGAGCGGGACCCGGACCATGCACTCACAAGATACTGTTCCACCCATGGCGTGGTGGTAAGCATGGGCCATTCAGCGGCCACTTACGAGCAGGCGCTTTTAGGCATTGCCAACGGCGCGTCGTCCATGACCCATGTATATAACGGCATGACTCCTTACCATCACCGCAAGCCGGGACTGGTAGGAACTGCCCTCAGGGTAAGGGATATTTACGGGGAAATTATCTGCGACGGGTGCCACTCCCATCTGGCGGCCCTGAATAACTTCTTTACTGCCAAGGGGCGTGATTATTCCATTATGATTAGCGATTCCCTCAGAGCCAAGCACTGCCCTCCGGGAGGACAGTACCAGCTGGGCGGCCATGACATAGAGATAGGCGAGGACGGGCTGGCCCGCCTCAAGGGAACAGATACCATAGCAGGAAGCACCCTGAACATGAACCGGGGTCTTAAAATCCTGGTGGAGCAGGCCCTGGTGCCCTTTGACACCGCTCTTAATTCCTGTACCATCAACCCGGCCAGATGTCTGGGCGTGGATGATAGAAAGGGAAGGATTGCAGCGGGCTGTGATGGGGATTTGGTGGTTCTGGATGATGATTACAGCGTGCTCCAGACCTGGTGCAGAGGACGGGCAATGCTTTGATTCAAAGGAAATTTTCGATAAAATCCTTGAAAATGCTTGCATTTACAGCGGCATGATGGTATAGTGTATACGATAACTAATGTAGATTACTGATAAAAGAGTGGACACCAGTCCACTCTTTCGTTTTGGAAAGACAGGAAAGGTGGTGGAACGATGGGAAAAAAGGAGAGCTATGAGAGCCGGGTGGAGAAACACCTCCTTCCACTGATGGAAGAGCATGGGTTTGAACTGGTAGACGTGGAATATGTAAAGGAAGCAGGTACCTGGTACCTGAGAGCTTATATAGATAAAGAAGGCGGGATTGCCGTAGATGACTGTGAAGTCATCAGCAGGGCCTTAAGCGACTGGCTGGATAAAGAGGATTTCATTGATGACAGTTATATTCTGGAAGTCAGTTCGCCGGGATTAGGCCGTCCTCTTAAGAAGGAAAAGGACTTCGTAAGAAGCATGGGCAAGGATGTGGATGTAAGGCTTTACCGTCAGCTTAACAAGCAAAAGGAATTTACGGGCGCCCTCAGTGCATATGATGAAAATACTGTGACGCTGACCATGGAAGACGGAAGCCAGATGGTATTTGAAAAAGCGGACATTGCCCTGATACGGCTTGCGCTGGATTTTTAGTTAGATCATTCACATGCTGAGACATGGATAGGAGGATAAACATGAACAAGGAACTGTTAGAGGCAATGGAAGTATTGGAGAAAGAGAAGAACATTTCCAAAGATACGCTCATTGAAGCCATTGAGAACTCTTTACTCACTGCCTGTAAGAACCATTTCGGGAAAGCCGATAATGTAAGGGTCACGGTGAACCCCAACACCTGTGACTTTGCAGTATACGCAGAAAAAGCGGTTGTGGAAACAGTGGAGGACGATTGTCTGGAGATGAGCCTGGCGGATGCCAAGATGCTGAACCCCAAGTATGAGATTGGGGATACGGTACAGATTCCGCTGGATTCCAAGAAATTCGGCCGTATTGCCACACAGAACGCAAAGAACGTGATTCTGCAGAAGATACGCGAGGAAGAACGCAAGGCACTGTACAACGAGTATTATATGAAGGAAAAGGATGTCATGACCGGCGTGGTACAGCGCTATCTGGGAAGGAACGTGAGCATTAACCTGGGCAGGGTGGACGCCATCCTCAATGAAAGCGAGCAGGTAAAGGGCGAGACATTCCGTCCCACGGAGCGCGTCAAGGTATATGTTATCGAGGTGAAGGATACGCCAAAGGGCCCCAGGGTTTCTGTGTCCAGGACACACCCGGACCTGGTGAAACGTCTCTTTGAATCCGAGGTGGCCGAGGTCCGCGACGGTACGGTGGAAATCAAGGCCATTGCCAGGGAAGCGGGTTCCAGGACAAAGATTGCGGTGAAATCCAATGACGCCAATGTGGATCCGGTAGGCGCATGCGTGGGCCTTAACGGTTCCAGGGTGAATTCCATTGTAAGCGAATTAAAAGGTGAAAAGATTGACATCATTAACTGGGATGACAATCCTGCTTACCTGATTGAAAATGCCTTGAGCCCGGCCAAGGTCATCTGCGTTGTGGCTGACGAGGAGGAACGGGAGGCACAGGTCATTGTGCCGGATTACCAGCTGTCCCTTGCCATTGGCAAGGAAGGCCAGAATGCAAGACTGGCTGCAAGGCTTACGGGCTTTAAGATTGATATTAAGAGTGAGACCCAGGCCAGGGAAATGGGACTCTTCGAGCAGATGGGGCTCCAGTATGGCGATACGCCGGCTGAGACCTACGAGGAAGAGCCGGAGGAACCGGAAAGCTACCAGGAATATGAAGAAAACTATCAGGAAGACGGAAGCGAACAGTAAAAGGGATACTCTGAGAAGGTTAGGAGTGATGTAAGTGAGCATGAAAAAAGTTCCGCTCAGGCAGTGCATTGGCTGCCAGGAGATGAAGAGCAAAAAAGAAATGATAAGAGTCATAAAAACCGCCGAGGATGAGATTATGTTGGATGCCACAGGCCGCAAGAACGGCAGGGGCGCTTACCTGTGTCCATCAATGGAATGCCTGAAGAAGGCAGTGAAGGGAAAGGGACTGGAACGTTCCTTCAAGATGGCCATTCCCAAAGAGGTGTATGAAACTCTGGAAAAGGAGATGGAAGAACTTGGCAGATAACAGGAGGCTGTTAAGCCTGCTGGGCCTTGCAACAAGGGCCAGGAAGGTGGTCAGCGGCGAATTTTCGACGGAGAAGTCAGTAAAGAGCGGAAAGTCCCATTTGGTAATCGTATCGGAAGAAGCTTCGGACAACACGAAGAAAAAGTTTACCAACATGTGTACTTACTATAAAGTCCCAATCTATCTGTTTGGAACAAAGGACGAACTGGGGCATGCCATGGGGCAGGAGTTCAGGGCGTCACTGTCAGTGGAGGATGCAGGTTTCGCAAAGTCAATGGTAGAACGAATGAATATAAACGGAGGTAGCTTGAATGAGAGTAAGTGAACTGGCAAATGAACTGGGCAAGACCAGTAAGGAGATATTGGAAATTATTAAGACGAAGGATAAATCAGCTGTATTGTATGCGGCATCGAATGTGACAAAGGATCAGGAGAATATTGTACGCTCTTTTGCAAATCCTAAGAGGGATGCAAGACCAGCCGCATCAGAGCACAGGGCAGAGGCTCCAAGGACGGAAGCATCAAGAACAGAGGCACCAAGAACGGAAGCGCCAAGAACCGAAGCGCCTAAGACAGAGGCTCCTAAGGCAGAGTCTGCCAGAAGCCAGGACAGCGCAGCAAAGGGTGAGCCGGCTAAGAAGAAGCTGACAGCCGTATTCCGCCCGCAGAATGCCCAGCAGCAGATTAAGCGTCCGGTACCTCCGAAACCGCAGGGAGGAAACCAGGGCCATGGGGCTTCTGCTCCGGCAGCAGCTTCCACAGCAGCGCAGACAGCCCCGGCGGCGGCACCTCAGGCAGCCTCGGCAGAGCCTGCCAGACCGCAGGTGCAGGCCCAGTCCGCAGATACTGCTCCGGAGAGAACCGCAGCGCCCCAGCCGTCTGCAGCAGCCCAGCCGTCTGCAGCACCTCAGACAGGAACCCAGGGAACTGCCCAGGACAGCCGCGATGGAGCCAGGAGCCAGGGAGGCTACCAGGGAAGCCGTGACGGAGGCAGACCCCAGGGAGGTTATCAGGGAAACCGTGACAACAACCGCGACGGCAGCCGCCAGGGAGGCTATCAGGGAGGCCAGGGAGGCTACCAGGGCAGCCGTGACAACAACAGACCCCAGGGAGGCTATCAGGGCAACCGCGACGGCAACCGTCAGGGAGGTTATCAGGGAGGCCAGGGAGGTTATCAGGGCAACCGCGATAACAACAGGCCCCAGGGAGGCTACCAGGGCAACCGCCAGGGAGGTTATCAGGGAGGCCAGGGGGGCTACCAGGGCAACCGCGACAACAACAGGCCTCAGGGAGGCCAGGGAGGCTATCAGGGCAACAGACCTCAGGGAGGCTACCAGGGCGGCCAGGGAGGCTACCAGGGCAACCGCGACGGGGCAAGGCCCCAGGGAGGTTATGGAAACAGACCTCAGGGCGGTTACGGCAACAGACCCCAGGGCGGCTATCAGGGCCGTCCGGGGGATGACAAGGATGCAAGGGATAACAGAGGCAGGAATGACGCCCGCCGTCCGGCAGGAGCAAGGGACGGAAAATCCTCCTTTGATACGCCGATTCAGACAAAGCCAACCAGCAACCGTCAGAATAAGAATGCTCATAAGAACGACAGATTTGATAAGCGCGACAGGCTGGAAGACGGCAAGAAGAAAGTTCCGAAGACAGGAAAGGGAGCATTCATCATGCCTCAGCCTAAGAAGGAGGAGAGCAAGGCGGATGAGGTGAAGACCATCACCCTTCCCGATGTACTCACCATCAAGGAGCTGGCTGACAAGATGAAGCTTCAGCCGTCTGTTATTGTAAAGAAGCTGTTCTTAAAGGGCCAGGTAGTTACCCTGAACCAGGAAATTGATTATGAGCAGGCAGAAGAAATCGCCATGGAATTTGATGTCCTGTGTGAAAAGGAAGTAAAGGTTGACGTCATAGCAGAGCTTCTGAAGGAAGATGAAGAGAGCACTGAGGATATGGTCCCCAGGTCACCGGTTGTGTGTGTCATGGGCCATGTTGACCACGGCAAAACTTCCCTTCTGGACGCCATCCGTGAGACTAATGTGACAGCAAGAGAGGCAGGCGGCATCACCCAGCATATCGGTGCGTCTGTTATTGAAATAAACGACCGTAAGATTACGTTCCTGGATACGCCCGGCCATGAGGCATTTACGGCCATGCGTATGAGAGGCGCCCAGTCCACGGATATTGCCATTCTGGTAGTGGCTGCGGACGACGGCGTGATGCCTCAGACCGTTGAGGCCATCAACCATGCAAAGGCAGCTAATGTGGAAATCATTGTGGCTATCAACAAGATTGATAAGCCCAGCGCCAATGTGGATAAGGTAAAGCAGGAGCTGGCTGAATATGAGCTGATTCCTGAGGATTGGGGCGGCAGCACCATCTTCGTACCTGTTTCCGCCCATACAAAAGAAGGTGTTAAGGACCTGCTGGAAATGGTTCTTCTGACTGCCGATGTGCTCGAGCTGAAGGCTAACCCCAACCGTAAGGGCAGGGGCCTTGTAATAGAGGCAGAGCTGGATAAGGGCAAGGGACCTGTTGCAACGGTTCTGGTGCAGAAGGGTACCCTAAGAGTAGGCGAAACCATTGCGGCCGGAGCATGCTTCGGCAAGATTCGCGCCATGATGGACGACAGGGGCCGCCGCGTAAAGGAGGCAGGACCATCCACACCCGTGGAAATCCTGGGCCTTAACGATGTGCCCAATGCCGGCGAGGTGTTTGTGGCTACTGAGAGCGAGAAGGAAGCAAGAAACTTTGCTGAGACATTCATTTCAGAAGGAAAGAGCAAACTGATTGAGGATACCAAGGCAAAACTGTCCCTGGATGACCTGTTCAGCCAGATTCAGGCCGGTAATGTAAAGGAACTGCCAATCATCGTGAAGGCCGACGTGCAGGGCTCCGTGGAGGCTGTAAAGCAGAGCCTTACCAAGCTCTCCAACGAGGAGGTTATGGTGAAGGTGATTCACGGCGGCGTGGGCGCTATCAACGAGTCCGACGTTTCCCTGGCATCTGCATCCAACGCCATCATCATTGGCTTCAACATCCGTCCGGACGCAACCGCCAAGTCCATTGCGGAGCGTGAAAAGGTGGATATCCGCCTGTACAAGGTTATCTATCAGGCTATCGAGGATGTGGAAGCAGCCATGAAGGGTATGCTGGACCCTGTATTCGAGGAAAAGGTTATCGGTCATGCAGTCATCCGCCAGACCTTCAAGGCATCCGGTATTGGAACCATTGCCGGTTCCTATGTACTGGACGGCAAGTTCCAGAGAAACTGCAGCTGCCGTGTCAAGAGAGAAGGAGAGCAGATATTCGAAGGGCCGCTGGCTTCCCTCAAGCGTTTCAAGGACGATGTGAAGGAAGTGGCTGCAGGATACGAGTGCGGTCTTGTATTTGAAAAGTTTAATGACCTTCAGGAAGATGATGAAATCGAGGCTTACATCATGGTGGAAGTACCGAGATAGGCATCATGCTAAGAGAGGAGTTACATGCGTAAGAACAGCATAAAGAATACCAGAATCAACATGGAGGTCCAGCGTGAACTCAGTGAAATTATCCGCGCAGGCATCAAGGACCCAAGAATCCATCCCATGACCAGCGTGGTTTCCGTGGAAGTCACCCCGGACCTTAAGTTCTGCAAGGCGTATATCAGCGTCCTTGGGGACGAGGAGGCGGGCAAGTCCACCATCCAGGGATTAAAGAGCGCAGAAGGTTATGTGCGCAGGGAGCTTGCAAGAAGGGTGAACCTGCGCAACACGCCGGAGCTTAAATTCATATTGGACCAGTCCATTGAATATGGTGTCAACATGTCCAGACTCATCGATGAAGTGACAAAAGACCTTCATCACGAAGAAACACAGGATGAGGAAGGAGCAAAGGAGGAGTTTTAATGACGATTCTTGAACAGATGTTAGAGGGCACCAAGTCCGTTGCCATCCTGGGCCATATACGCCCGGACGGCGACTGCCTGGGCTCCACACTGGGACTTTATAACTATCTCCGGCTGAACTATCCGGATATACGGGCAGCCGTGTATCTGGAGGAGTCATCCCCTAAGTTCAATTATCTGAAGGGGTATGACAGCATCCGCCACCAGACCGATGGGGAGCAGTATGAGCTGTGCATCTGTCTGGACAGCGGCGATATCCAGCGTCTGGGCGGCTTTAAACCTTACCTGGACCAGGCGGACAGGAGCCTGTGCCTGGACCATCATGTGACCAACACCCGTTACGGCGGGACCAATGTGGTCCTGGGTGAGGCCAGCTCCACCTGCGAGGTCCTCTTTGACCAGCTGGATGAAGCAAAAATCGACCGTAACACGGCAGAGTGCCTGTACACCGGCATCATCCACGATACAGGCGTGTTCAAATTCTCCTGTACATCGGCCCATACCATGGAGATAGCGGGAAGGCTGATGGAAAAGGGAATTGATTTCGGAGCCATCATAGACAACAGTTTTTACAGAAAGACATACATCCAGAACCAGATTCTGGGCAGAGCCCTTTTGGAGAGCATCACCTTTTTTGACGGACGCTGTATTTTCAGTGCCATCCGCCAGAGCGAGATGGAGTTCTACGGGGTTGACGGCAAGGATATGGATGGAGTCATTGACCAGCTGCGTCTGACAGAAGGCGTGGAGGTCGCCATCTTCCTCTATGAAACAGGACCCCAGGAATTCAAGGTCAGCATGCGCTCCCAGTATCTGGTGGACGTAAGCAGAATTGCCGCTTTCTTTGGCGGCGGAGGTCATGTAAGGGCTGCCGGATGTTCCATGAGCGGCAGCATTCACGACGTTATCAACAATCTGTCCGTACACATAGCCAGGCAGCTGGAATCCGCCTCGGGCAGCCGGGAGTAAGGAACATATCATGTATCACGGAATTATAAATGTATACAAAGAGCCGGACTACACTTCCCACGATGTGGTAGCCCGGCTCAGAGGAATTTTAAAGCAGAAAAAAATAGGCCACACAGGAACCCTGGACCCCGCAGCTGAAGGAGTCCTTCCTGTTTGTCTGGGGGTGGGAACCAGGCTGTGCGACATGCTGACAGACCGGTCCAAGACTTACCAGGCTGTGATGCTTCTGGGCTGTGAGACTGATACCCAGGATACCACAGGTACCATTCTGGCAGAGAACAGGCAGAGGGCATTGGCCCTGGCAGAGGACCAGGTAAGAGCGGCTGTCATGGGATTTAAGGGCGATTACGCCCAGATACCTCCCATGTACTCAGCCCTTAAAGTGGACGGCAAAAAGCTGTATGAGCTGGCAAGGGCCGGCAGGGAAGTGGAACGCCAGCCGAGGCTGGTGCAGATTCTGGACATAAAGGTAAACAGAATAGAGCTGCCCAGGGTCTGGATGGAGGTCACCTGTTCCAAAGGGACCTACATACGGACTCTGTGTCATGACATTGGAAGACGTTTGGAATGCGGCGGCTGTATGGAGCACCTTACGCGAACCAGAGTGGACCGCTTCCGCATCGAAGACAGCCTGACCCTGGACCGGCTGGAACAGCTCCGTGACCAGGGGGCCATGGAGAGCTGCATCCTTCCTGTGGAGGAGGCCCTGCAGGCTTACCCCCCGCTCTACTGCCTGCAGGAAGCAGACGCACTTTTGCACAACGGCAATCCCTGCTTCGCAAGACATCTGGACTGGAGCAGGTCGGATGAGCGGATGGCCAGGGCCGAGGACGGACGGATGTTCCGCATGTATGACAGCGGCAGCGGCTTTACAGGGGTATACCAGTACCAGGAGGACAGGCACTGGTGGAAGCCCTGGAAGATGTTTCCCATGTAGCCTGTTATATAACGCTGCCGGGACATCCAGAACACAGGAAAAAAACGAGGAAGTGACAGGATGAGGTATATAGCAGACACCACAGAATTTCAGATAGAGGAGCCTACCATCGTGACTCTGGGCAAGTTTGACGGCAGGCACAGAGGCCACCAGAAGCTGTTAAGGACCATGATGGAGCTGAAGGACGGCACAGGATATCCCACAGCCATCTTCACCTTCGGCACGGCTCCGGGAACAGCAGTTACGGGTCAGCCACAGACCGTCATCACCACGAATCTGGAGCGCCGCGCCAACATGGAGAAGGTGGGAATTGATTATCTGGTGGAATACCCTTTTACCCAGGAAACCCGCCATATGGAGCCGGAGGCCTTTGTAAAGGACATTCTGGCAGGCCGCATGCATGCCAGGGAAATTGTGGTAGGCCCTGACTGCAGCTTTGGCTACAAGGGGGCGGGAAACGCAGACCTGCTTTCAGCCATGGCCCATGACCTGGGTTATCATCTCCACGTCATAGAAAAGGAAAAGGACCACAGGCGGGATATAAGCAGTACCTATATCCGGGAGGAACTGGAAAAAGGCAATGTGGAAAAGGCCAACCAGCTCCTGGGCCAGCCCTATGCCATCCATGGGGAAGTGGTGCACGGCAACCACATCGGAGCCAGCCTTTTAGGCTTCCCCACAGCCAACATCCTTCCGCCCCCCATCAAGCGCCTGCCCAGATTCGGCGTTTACGTATCACGTGTGCGGGTGGACGGCATCTATTATAAAGGCGTTACCAACATCGGAAAAAAGCCCACGGTAGGCGGAGACTACCCGGCTGGGGTGGAAACCTACATCTTCGGCCTGGAAGGCGACATATACGGCAAAAACATAGAGGTCCAGCTTCTGGCCTTCGACCGCCCCGAGCAGAGATTTTCCTCTCTGGAGGAGCTGAAGGAGCGGATAGAGAAGGACAAAGAGTTTGCCAATGCGTACTATGAAAAACATCCGGAGATTCTGGCAGAAGGGTGAGAGGTGCGGATGCGGCAGCGGATGGTGAAAGAAAGCTGCCGGAAAAGCGGCGTCCCTTTTACCGTCACTGCCCGATTTTATTTTTTCTCACTTTACAACCCCATCCATTTATGCTATACTAAGTCGGTATGAAATTACGCCGATGCCCGGTTACCTGGTGACTCCAGCCGGCAGCCTGGTTTTTGGTGAGATGAATAATATTAAGGAGGAAACACCATGATTTCAAAGGAAAAGAAAGCACAGATTATCGCAGAGTATGGCCGTAAGCCAGGGGACACAGGTTCACCTGAGGTTCAGATTGCCATTCTGACAGAGAGAATCACAGAACTGACCGAACATCTGAAGCAGAATCCAAAGGATCATCACTCCAGAAGAGGTCTTCTGATGATGGTTGGACAGAGAAGAGGTCTTCTTGATTACTTAAAGAAGACAGACCTGGAAGGATATCGTGCATTAATCGAGAAGCTTGGTATCAGAAAGTAATTCTGAAGATTAGGGTGGAGGGAACTCCACCCTATATTTGCTTATCATGGAAAGGAAGAAGCGGTGTGGGCGGCAGAGGTATCACTCCGAGACCGCTGATGTACCTGCAGGGGGAGGATTTCTGCAGGCAGATCAGTAGTTTCGGCGTCTTCTGCCCGGGGAGTGCCGGAAGGACCGGACATGCCCCAACCATACCGGTAACATTTATCATTTTATTAGAGTAAAGGAGATACCAGTATGTTTAAAAGTTTTAGTATGGATTTGGCGGGACGCAAGCTGACCGTGGAAGTGGGCCGCGTGGCTGCACAGGCAAGCGGTGCTGCATTTATGCACTATGGCGATACAGTGGTGCTTTCCACTGCAACCGCATCATCAAAGCCAAGGGAGGGCATTGACTTCTTCCCTCTCAGTGTGGAATATGAGGAAAAATTATACTCCGTAGGAAAGATTCCAGGCGGATTCAACAAGAGGGAGGGCAAGGCTTCTGAGAATGCAGTTCTGACCTGCCGCGTTATCGACCGCCCCATGCGTCCGCTGTTTCCTAAGGATTACCGCAACGACGTAACCCTGGACAACATTGTAATGTGCGTGGACCCTGACTGCAGCCCTGAGCTGACAGCCATGCTGGGTTCTGCCATTGCAACCAGCATTTCCGACATCCCCTTTGCAGGTCCCTGCGCTACCACGCAGGTAGGTCTGATTGACGGCGAATTCATCATCAACCCCACTGCCGACCAGAAGCAGGTGTCTGACATGGCCCTGACCGTGGCCTCCACCAGGGAAAAGGTCATCATGATTGAAGCCGGCGCCAATGAGGTTCCGGAGCAGGTCATGATTGACGCCATCTTTAAGGCCCATGAAGTAAACCAGGAAATCATCCGGTTTATCGACACCATTGTGGCTGAGTGCGGCAAGGAAAAGCACACCTATGAGAGCTGCGCGGTTCCGGAAGAGCTGTTTGCAGCCATCAAGGAAATCGTGCCTCCCCAGGAGATGGAAGAGGCTGTGTTTACCGATGACAAGCAGACCCGGGAGAAGAATATAGCAGAAATCACAGCAAAGCTGGAAGAGGCGTTTGCTGAGAACGAGGAGTGGCTTGCTGTTCTGGGCGAGGCTGTTTACCAGTATCAGAAGAAGACGGTCCGCAAGATGATTTTAAAGGACCACAAGCGTCCTGACGGCCGTGCCATCACGGAAATCCGTCACCTGGCAGCAGAGATTGACCTGCTTCCGAGAGTTCACGGCTCAGGTATGTTTACCCGCGGCCAGACACAGATTCTCAATGCCTGCACCCTGGCTCCCCTGTCCGAGGCCCAGAAATTAGACGGCCTGGATGAGAATGAGACCAGCAAACGTTATATGCACCACTATAACTTCCCGTCCTTCTCTGTAGGCGAGACAAAGCCAAGCAGAGGACCGGGCCGCCGCGAGATAGGCCATGGCGCCCTGGCGGAAAGGGCATTGATTCCGGTTCTGCCAAGTGCGGAAGAATTCCCATATGCAATCCGTACCGTATCCGAGACAATGGAATCCAATGGCTCCACCTCCCAGGCAAGTATCTGTGCATCCACCCTTTCACTGATGGCTGCAGGCGTTCCGATTAAGGAAATGGTGGCAGGTATTTCATGCGGTCTTGTGACCGGGGATACGGATGATGATTATCTGGTGCTTACCGACATCCAGGGTCTGGAAGATTTCTTCGGCGATATGGATTTTAAGGTTGGCGGAACCAGGAATGGCATCACTGCCATCCAGATGGACATTAAGATTCACGGACTGACACGGCCCATCATTGAGGAGGCCATTGCCAGGACCAGGGAAGCCAGGATGCATATCCTGGATGATGTAATGAGACCGGTCATTTCAGAGCCAAGAAAGCATTTAAGCCCATATGCTCCGAAGATTAAGCAGATTACCATTGACCCCCAGAAGATTGGCGACGTGGTAGGAAAGCAGGGCAAGGTCATCAATAAGATTATTGAAGAAACCGGTGTTAAGATTGATATCACGGACGACGGTGCAGTAAATGTATGTGGCACGGACGAGGCCATGATTGATAAGGCCATCCAGATTATTACCGGAATCGTTACGGATATTGAGGCAGGCATGGTATTTAACGGCAAGGTAGTGCGTATCATGAACTTTGGCGCATTTGTGGAGCTGGCCCCTAATAAGGATGGTATGATTCATATTTCCAAGCTGTCTGATAAGCGTGTTGGCAAGGTGGAGGATGTTGTGAACATCGGCGATGAGGTTACTGTAAAGGTAACTGAGGTCGATAAGATGGGCAGAATCAACCTGACCATGAGGCCAAGCGACTTGGCAGAGAAGAAGGCTGCTGCCAGGACAGAGGAAAAATAAATTGCCTGACAGAAGGCAGAATTAAAAGAGGAGATAAGTTTATGAGAAACATGAGAAGAAACTTTGCGGTATTGGCCGCAACCGTAATGGCTGTGTGCAGCATTGCACTGACAGGATGCCAGCAGAAGCTGGAACCGGCAGACCAGGTAGTGGGAGCGCTGTACGAGCTGTCTGTTAAGGAAAATGCAACTCCTATGAAGGATTTACTGGGATTTGCTTCTGAGGACGACGTAAAGTCCACTCTGATGGAAGATTCCGCTGAGACGGACCTGGTTTCCATGTTCAAGTCTGAATTTGAGGCTGCAGGCATTGAGTTCTCTGACGAAGAGGTGGAGGAAATGTCCAATGCCCTTCAGGGACTGATTGACAAGCTGGATTACAGCGTTGAGATTACAGACCAGAGCAAGGATGAGACCACCGTACTTCTGAAGGTTAAGAGCTATTCCATGGATGATATGCAGAATATCATGGTAGACGTGATGACCGACATGCAGAGCAATATTGATGAAGAGACAGCCACCGCCATCATGAATGGTGACCAGGATGCGCTCCAGAAGCTGATGCAGGACGCTGTAAAGCAGTATATGACCAAGATTGGCGAGATGGAGCCGGCAGCAGAGATGACTGAGCTGACCATCAAGTGTCAGAGAGTCAAGGTAGATGTAAGCGGCAAGGAGAAGGTTGCCTGGATGCCTCAGGATTTAAGCAAGTTCTCTGATGAGGTGAACAACGCCACATTCAAATAGGTGTGAAGAAATGGGACAGTGCCTGTGAAAACAGGCATTGTCTTTTTTCGGCCTTCGTTATATAATGGTTTTTGAGTTATCAGATTGAGAAGAATATAGGAGACTTTAACATGAGCAGAGTAAGGACAAGGTATGCACCCAGCCCCACAGGCAGGATGCATGTGGGAAATTTAAGGACGGCATTGTATGCCTATCTCATAGCAAAGCATGAGGGAGGTGATTTCCTTCTCCGTATAGAAGATACAGACCAGGAGCGTTACGTGGAAGGGGCAGTGGAAATCATATATCAGACCCTGAAGGATACGGGCCTGATTCATGACGAGGGTCCTGACAAGGACGGAGGATGCGGCCCCTATGTCCAGAGCCAGCGCCAGGCTTCCGGCATTTATCTGGAATACGCAAAGATGCTGGTGGAAAAAGGAGAGGCATACTACTGCTTCTGTACGCCGGAACGTCTGGCCACCCTTAAGACCACTGTAAACGGCGAGGAAATCATGGCATACGATAAGCACTGCCTCCAGCTGTCCAGGGAAGAGGTGGAAGCCAACCTGGCAGCGGGCAAGCCCTATGTCATCCGCCAGAATAACCCCACCACGGGAACCACCACATTCCAGGACGAAATTTACGGGGATATTACAGTGGATAACTCCGAACTGGACGATATGGTCCTCATCAAGTCAGACGGATACCCCACCTATAATTTTGCAAATGTGGTGGACGACCATCTGATGGGTATCACCCATGTGGTAAGGGGCAACGAATACCTGTCCTCATCACCTAAGTACAACAGACTCTATGCTGCCTTTGGGTGGGATGTGCCGGTCTATGTGCACTGCCCGCTGATTACGGATGAAAACCACCACAAACTGAGCAAGAGAAGCGGACATTCCTCCTTTGAGGACCTTTTGGAGCAGGGTTTTATCTCCGAGGCTGTTGTGAACTATGTGGCGCTTTTGGGCTGGTCACCGGAGGACAACAAGGAGATTTTCTCTCTGGAGGAAATGGTAAAGGAGTTTGATTACCACCGCATGAGCAAATCGCCTGCCGTGTTTGATATGACAAAGCTTAAGTGGATGAACGGCGAATACATGAAGGCCATGGAATTTGACGCCTTTTACGGGATGGCGGAGCCGTATCTGAGGGCTGCCGTCAGCAGGGATTTGGACCTTAAGAAGATAGCGGCCATGGTCAAGACAAGGATTGAGGTGTTCCCTGACATTGCGGACCATGTGGACTTCTTTGAATCCCTGCCTGAATATGATACGGCCATGTACACCCACAAGAAGATGAAAACAAACCAAGAGACTTCCCTTAAGGTTTTAAAGGATGTGCTGCCTCTTCTGGAAGCGCAGGAGGATTTCACCAACGACGCCCTTTACGGCGTCCTGTCAAAGTATGTGGAGGAGACAGGGGTTAAGACCGGCTTCGTGATGTGGCCTGTCCGTACCGCTGTGTCGGGCAAGCAGATGACCCCTGCCGGAGCAACGGAAATCATGGAAGTCCTGGGCAAGGAGGAATCCCTGGCCAGAATCCGCAGAGGGATACAGATGCTTGAGGCATAGGAATTTAGTAAATGGCATTTAATGACGCACAAAAAATGGCAATCCGGCACAGGGAAGGTCCCATGCTGGTTTTGGCAGGACCCGGTTCCGGCAAGACGACAGTCATCACCAACCGGGTCCGTTATCTTACGGAAAAGGCAGGCGTGGATCCCTCCCATATTCTGGTAATTACATTTACCAGGGCAGCGGCCAGGGAGATGAGGGAGCGCTATGAACAGATTACACAGGCAGGATGCAGCCGGGTTTCCTTTGGAACCTTCCATTCTGTCTTTTTTCTGATTCTGAAGCTGGCTTACCGGTACAAGGCCACAGACATAGTAAGGGAAGAGAAACGCATCCAGTTCATGAAGGAGATGCTGTCTGCATACGATTTGGAAGTGGAGGATGAGGGGGAATTTATTTCCTCTGTGCTCAGTGAAATCAGCATGGTAAAGGGCGAGCTCATGGACATGGACCACTATTATGCAAAGAACTGCTCAGAGGATGTATTTAAGCAGCTGTTCCTTGGGTACGAGGAGCAGCTGAGAAAGCGCAGACTCCTGGATTTTGATGATATGCTGGTCATGTGCCACCAGCTGTTTAAGGAGAGGAAGGATATCCTTTCTGCATGGCAGGATAAATACAGGTATATACTAATCGATGAATTCCAGGATATTAACCGGATCCAGTACGAGATTGTGAAAATGCTGGCCCTGCCTGGGAACAACCTGTTCATTGTGGGCGACGACGACCAGTCCATTTATAGCTGGCGTGGCGCCGACATCACCAATATCCTGGACTTTGAGAAGGACTTTAAAAACTGCAAGACCGTCAAGCTGGAGCAGAACTACCGCTCCACGGGTCATATCCTGAGCGCCGCCAACGCCGTGGTGCGTCACAACTCGCAGCGCAAGGACAAGCGCCTGTTTACGGCCGAGGGCGATGGCGAGAAGATCCAGGCCTTCCAAGCGAGCGACGAGCGCGACGAGGGCCGCTGGATTGCCGGCGAGATCGAAAAGCTGCATGCCAAGGGCACGAGTTACGACGACATCGCCGTGTTCTACCGCACCAACGCCCAGTCGCGTATTCTCGAAGATATGTTCCTGCGCGCGGGCGTGCCCTACAAGATCGTGGGCGGCACGCGATTCTTCGACCGTGCCGAGATCCGCGACGTCATGGCTTATCTCAAGATGATCGTGAACCCGGCAGACGAGATGAGCGTCAAGCGCGTCATCAACACGCCGCGCCGCGGCATCGGCTCCACCTCGATCCAAAAGATCGAGCAGCTGGCGCGCGACAACCGTTGCTCGTTCTTCCAGGCCTGCGAGATCGCAACAGCCGAGACAGGCATGTTTAGC
>OLFS01001649.1_pt1 | contig 16624 bp, 20 predicted proteins | sample 1605491 | NCBI WGS metagenome assembly OLFS01 (sample SAMEA3888921, study PRJEB22519) | human gut metagenome | biome: human gut; feature: human-associated habitat; material: faeces | place: Denmark | collected 2011 | reverse complement strand
CAAGTCCCATCAATTGGTATCCCCCTCACCCATTTCCCCCTCGCCTCCGCTCAGGTTCGCACTTTGTTAAAAAAATAACAAAAAATATTTTGGTGAAAACTATTGACATATACCAGCGCACATGATATAATATATACATAGTTAAGGAAGAGAATAAAAAGCACAGCAAAAGAAAACTAAAAATAAGTGCAAAAAGTTATTGACAAACTTAACAAACAATGATATAATAAAGGTACAAACAAGAAAGGATAAAGAAGCAAATGTATAAGAAAATTAGAGTATTAAATGAAATGGGAGATAACTCAACTGTAAAGGTTGTGTATCCTAGTGGTAAAATTATAATAGGAAAATGGTATGAGGATAGAATAATAAGCGCATGGAATAACAGAATTAAGTCCAACGCTGAATTTTATGCAAAATAAAGAAAGAGAGGAAATAAAAATGAGAGAATACAAATTAAGCACAGCTAGAGGAAAACAATTATACAATATGGGAAACACTTGTTGCTGGTCAAGTTTGCACAACTTATATGAAAAATGGTCAGACGCAAAGGAACGCGCTTTCAATCGGTGCTGGGAGCTATATTGCAAAGGCGAAAATAGCACAGCTTTTTGGTGTAGGAAACGCAAATTCATTTGGTTTCACAGCCAGTTGGTTAGAAACTAAAGACGGTGAGGACGTAATGCGTATAGAAACTAAAGATAATTCATACTTATTATGGTTAAATAGGTAGACCGGGAACGGTGGTTCAACTCCACCACTACCATTCAGCACACTTGTGCTAGAATAAAACTAAATCAAAAAAGGAGAAATAATCATGGCAAGAGAAAGAATGGTTACAAGAACAGTAGTTACAACAATGGTAGACGTTTTAGTCATCAACATTAATACGGCAGAAACAGGCACAAAAACTTTTGTGCTCACTCAAAACATGGTGAAAGACGAAAAAACTATGCTTAATAACGCACAAGTAATGCTAGAAAATGAGTGTGGAGAAGTGTGGAAAGCTGTTGCAATCAAAAACATAAAAGAAGAAGAAACTTTATACGGTATGACAGAACAAGATTTCTTGAAATACGCAAAAGTATTACCTCCAAGATAAGCGGTAATACACTAATAAAAATAAAGGAGAAAAAATAATGTTAAATATAATAGCGAAAAACGTAAAATCAAAACTGTCAAGGTCTATACGAGGAAAGATTGAATGTCATGCTACAGGTGCAACAATAATATGTGACATTATAAACAACGGGGATATTTTTAGATACACACAAAAATACACCCAATTTGAAATATCTAACGGCTTATCCAGTGAGCACATATATAGGGAAATAATGTATTTTTACACACAACATATAAAAGAAAAATTCTTTAAATAATATTTACAATTTGTTCATAATTTATTCATATTTCTTCACTATAATATAATTGTAGTTAAGAAACAGATACGTTAGCCATAGTACAGAGGGCGGGCTTACCACCCGCCCAAACAAATTAACAAGGTGGTGTAAATTTTGTTAAAAGAAATGTTTGAACAGCTTATTTATACCTGTGAATGGGATAAAACACACGTAGCTAATAGATACACATATGCAAATAGGGACAACGTGTTAATGGTTGAGGTAAATTCGCCGTACGCATATAGCTTTGAGCATATGGAACAACTTGTTCATGAAAATATACTATCCGTTGTGTCATTAGTTATAACAGATAGACATATGCTAGATAGGTGTAGGTAGGGTTCAATTCCTTACCCTAGCATTAGTGCAATAGTACTAGGAAACTAAAAACATTAACAGCCATGAAAGGAGAAAAAATTATGGCAAGAGTACCAATGGTAACAAGAACTATCGTAGCAACAAAGGTAAATGTTCTTTGTCTCAACATTGAGACAGCAGAACCATTCAACAAAGACATTACACTGTCTGGCACATTTAAGGACAGTAAGTCTCTGATGAAAGCGGTGGAAAAAGTTGTCAATTCTGACGCTGAAAAAGCCGTTCATGTTGTAGCCACTGAGGAAGTCGAAACCCTCTACGGCATGACAGAACAGAAGTTTATCGAGTTGGCAGAGGTTTTACCACCTAGAGGTAAAAAAGAGGAACAGGAAAATCAGTAAAAATTAAACCATAAAGGAGAATAAACAATGACAGGATATGACGTAAAAATTATTGATTCAAGTAAGGAACTCACAGCGAGAGAGCGTATCGCATTTAAGAATTTTGACGATGCAATTCAGCTTGACTCAGCCGTAACACCGGAATCCCCTCGTTTACTTATTGATGTAGAGGGTTACGTTGTGGCATCTGTTCACAACGATAAGTCCGACAACGTTGATTATGAAAAGTACATCATTATCGACAAGGAAGGACAGAGGTATATAACTGGCTCACAGCCGTTCTTCTCATCTTTTAAAGAAATTTGGGATGAAATGTATGAAGAAAACGAACCTTGGTCTATTGCGGTATACAAGAGAGAAAGCAACAACTACAAAGGAAAACAGTTTCTTACGTGCACAATTTGCTAAACAGGAAGCCCCCCCACTATCAAGGTGGGCAGGGGCTTCCTTTCTTTTTAGAAAGGCGTAAACTATGGCTAAAAAATCTACACAACTACAAATAGAATACAAAAAACAAGTAAAGCGGTTAAAACAGGCGATAAGGAGAGCCGAAAAACGCGGATACATAGTACCAGAAAATATACTGCCAAAACAACCTAAAAGGGTAACAACAAAATCTGTTGAAAGATTAAAGAAAATAACCACAAAAGAAATTTACGCGAAATCTGAAAAACTAGACTTTGAAACAGGTGAACTGATTCCAGGTGAATTAGCAAGAAAACAGGAAAAAAGTGAATCTGCTAAAAAAGCAGCAAAAACAAGAAAAGCTAAAAAAGAAAAAAGATATAACGCCGACAGGGGAGAAAGTGAAGATTATGAATATAACTACAACGATTTTCCAGATATGGCAGACATTATTATAAGCAATTTTAAAGCTGAAATGACGCGGTTTCCTGAATTAGCGTATCCTATTGTAACTGAATGGCTTGACAGATTACTTAGAGATTATTCAAAAGAAGATGTTTCTGAAATGCTAGAAAACGCTGTTTCACAGGGTTTAGGCATTGACTATTCTATTGCTTATCGTGAAGATTTGCTTTTGGACAGGCTAACAGAAATTATGGACTTTTTGCCGGGAGCGTCTACCGGTAATAAAATGGACATAATGGATGCCCTGGAATATGAAGAAGATTGGGAAATGCCAGACTAAATGAAAACCAAAAAATACAGGTATTTCATGGGGGATTTTGAAACCACAGTATATAAGGGACAGGTAAACACAGAAGTATGGGCTAGTGCAAGTGTTGAATTGTTCACAGAGGATGTAAAAATATTTCATTCTATTGGAGAACAATTTGAATATTTTAAATCACTAAAGGAAAATATAGTTGTTTACTACCACAACCTAAAATTTGATGGGGCGTTTTGGCTCTCATATTTAATGGTTGACTTAGGTTTCAAACAAGCCAGTGAATCTTTAGACGCTGAAAATCCGTTCAAAATAAGATGGTTACAAGAAAAGGAAATGACAAATAACACATTCAAATACAGTGTATCGGATAGAGGTCAATGGTACACCATAGTAATAAAAGTTGGAGGTCGTTTTATTGAGATAAGAGACAGTTTAAAGTTATTACCTTTTAGCGTAAAAAGAATAGGTGAGAGTTTCGGAACAAAACACAAAAAACTAGATATGGAATACACAGGTTTTAGGTTCGCAGGTTGTGAAATAACTGAAAAAGAAAAGGAATACATAGCCAATGACGTTTTAGTGGTAAAAGAGGCCATTGAAATAATGTTCAATGAAGGGCACACAGATTTAACAATAGGTTCATGCTGTTTAAATGAATATAAGAAGTCTGTTGGTAAAGAAGATTATGAAATGTTTTTTCCAAATCTATACGATATTAGTATAGATAAGTTAAAGCATGGGTATGACAACGTAGGTGAATATATAAGAAAATCATATAGGGGCGGATGGTGCTACTTAGTAAAGGGAAAAGAGAACACAATATATAAAAATGGGTGTACATTTGATGTAAATTCACTTTATCCGTCAATGATGTCAAGTGAAAGCGGAAATTATTACCCAGTAGGAATACCGCATATGTGGCAAGGCAATATAATTCCAGATGAAGCATTAAAACCACACAGATATTATTTTGTTAGAGTAAAGACAAGGTTTTACATCAAAAAAAATATGTTGCCTTTCATACAAATTAAATCATCACATTTATACAAAGGTACAGAGTGTTTAGAAACATCAGATGTGTATAATAAAGAAACTAATACATATTCACCGTATTACATAGGAATTGACGGGAATGTTAAATCCACCAGAGTAGAAATGGTTTTAACAATGACAGATTTCAAGTTATTAAAAGACCATTATGAACTGGTAGACTTTGAAATATTAGATGGTTGTTGGTTTTTTGCTGAAATTGGGTTATTTGATTCATACATGGAGAAATACAAAACAATGAAAATGAATAACAAAGGGGCGTTAAGAGAGTTAGCAAAATTGTTTCTTAATAATCTATATGGTAAGATGGCAAGTAGCACAGATAGTTCATTCAAAGTAGCTTACTTGAAAGACGATAAATCTATAGGTTTTATGCCTTGCATAGAAAACGGTAAAAAACCCGGTTATATACCAGTAGGTTCAGCTATAACCAGTTATGCTAGAAATTTTACAATAAGAGCTGCACAAATGAATTATTTTGGTAAAGATAAACCCGGATTTATTTATGCGGATACAGATAGCATACATTGTAACATAGCTTGGCATGAAGTTAGTGGTGTTAAAATACATGATAAAAATTTCTGTTGCTGGAAACCAGAAAGTTGTTGGGATATTGCCATATTTACAAGACAAAAAACATATATAGAGCACGTTATTCAAGAAGATTTGAAAGACATTGATAACCCATATTATAACATAAAATGTGCTGGTATGCCTAAGAAATGTAAAAATCTTTTTGAACTTTCTATGAAAGGTTTTGTTCCAAAAGAAAGTGATTCAACATATACAGATGAAGAACGTGAATTTCTAAAGACGAAACGAAAACTAGAAGATTTTACGATAGGGTTAAGCGTTCCCGGAAAATTAAGACCAAAAAGAATAAGAGGTGGTATACTACTTGTTGAAACACCATACAAAATGAGGTAAACGAAAAGGCTTACAGAATATTCTGTAAGCCCTCTCTTTATATCTGTAACTTTTGGGTACTTAATGCGGTACGCTAAACCGACATGAATTGTGGCAGTATATCCCACCTGTGCGCTCCACAATGTCACATTAAGTATAGCAAAAGCAGATACCTTAATAACTCAAACTTTTTAGCAATGCTTCTTTGCACCTTAAATCTTTAAAACGGAAACACCCTTTTTCAAAATAAAATCTAAGAGTGGCAAGAAAAGCGTCATTTCTTTTTAACATAACATAGTTAATTTCATGGTCTTCCGTTGTCACAGTTATTTTAAGCCTAAATGTATTATCACTTCTATCATCAATGTAAATAACACCTGAATCAGCATATTCACGCACACCATAGTCAACTCCGTTGTACTTAATAGTACATAAATATCTTCCAACGCCTTTTGGTTTTTCAATAAAAGCTTTGTTATCATTAAGATAAACACATTCGCTACTATAAGCAACATAGCTGTTTTTAGAAAACGCTTTATTGAACCCACTATCTTTTTGTGCTTTGCTGGCTGTTTCAATAAAACCTTGTTCAAGAATAAATCCGTCCCCTCTTAAAAATTTAGTGTCATCTTTTAAACGTTCACTTATACCTAGTTCAACGAAATAAGGGTTAATGATTGAAACAGGATTACTAAGCATAAAAACAGGGACATATCTACTTTGTTTTCCTTGACCTCTAGCAACACTTGTGTGTATAGATATGAACTTTCTTATTTCATCAGAACAATAATGATTTGTTTCACTTTGAAACTCGTCAAATATCATTCTTTCAACGTCACTAAATAAGTGAGAATATTTCTTTAATTGGTCTGCACTATTTAATGAAATAGCGTACCCGCATGGTTCATCATCTATATACAATTCATGGAAAATACCAGAAGCACGCCTTTTGCTTGTCATTATACAGTCATTAAAAAATAATGTAGATAAATCCTTAAAGAATTTTTCAGCGCAATCATCTAATTCATAGTTATACCTATAAATAAGTGCAAATTTTTCACCTTTTTCTCTGAATCTGTTTACACATAACCTACCAAAATATGTGGTCTTTCCGCCAGAACGATTACTTGTTACAAGATATAGTTCTGGTTTGTTACCATTTATGTCTAACATACTAAGAATTTTTGTTCCGTCATAATATGCCCCGCTCAAAGAAAACACTCCTTTCTTAATTTATTATATCATAAATATTGACTTTTTACAAGTAAAATGTTATAATTATAAAAAGAAAGGAGATGTTAACATGGATGCTAACTCTATTATTCAGATTGTAGGTAGCTTAGGTTTTCCCATTGTAATGTGTGGTGCTTTGTTCTGGAGAATGGTAAAATCAGACGAACAACATAGAGCAGAAATGGACAAACTAAGTGAGGCTCTTAACAACAACACTGTAGCAATAACCAAGCTATCGGACAAAATTGGGAAGGAGTAATTAAATGGACGTACACGCTATAAATTTACCACAGACTGTATCTGTAGCTCTTTTAGTAATAGCAGGTTCGTTCGGCAATGGGGAAGAAAGAAAGAACAGATTAAATAAAGCAGGTTACAATCCAAATGTCGTACAATCATGTGTAAATGAGCTACTACCTATCATCAATAAATACGGAGGTTGATTATGCCGTCTATACAGCAAGCCTATAACTGGGCGGTTGAAACGTGTGCTAATGAAAACGTTGGTTATTCGCAGGAATACAGAAACCAGCAGACTGTAAAAGGAATTACTTACTACGATTGTTCATCATTTATATGGTATTCCTTACTAGCAGGAGGGTTTGACGTTAAATCTGCTAACGGTGGTAGTTCTTATCCGTTTTGGACTGGCACACAATCAGCTTGTTTAAGACTTCTAGGTTTCAAAAAACACAGTCCTAGCGAACCATGGTTGCCGGGTGATATACTGCTGAGAACTGGTCATACAGAAATGGCGTTCGATTCAACTAGAACAATGGGAGCGCACACAGCAAAAGCACCGTTGCCGGAACAGGTTTCGATAAACGCTAACGATAGCAGAGATAATTGGTTAGAGTTATGGAGATGGGAAAACGGTGCAACAAATGAATGGATAAAAGGGAACCGCTGGCTTACCATTGGTGAAATGCAGAATAACGCAACAATTATTTTCAATGAATTGTTAAAAAATGGATTCACAGTAGAAAGTATTTGCGGTTTACTAGGTAATACTGGTGGGATTTATACGCTGGGAGAATCTTCTATAAATCCCGGTATTTGGCAAAATTTAACACCTAACCCAGCATTAGGTTTTGGTTTGTTCCAGTGGACACCATCAACAAATTATACTAATTGGGCTGATGTTAATGGGTATGAGCATGATGATGGTTATGGACAGCTTGATTGGTTAATAAATCAAACCGTTCCTACAGGGCAATGGATACCAACAAGTGATTACCCAGAAACGTTCAATGAATTTAAAGCAAGTACAAAAGACCCAGAATATCTTGCATACGTCTTTTTGAACAATTTTGAAAGACCGGCTAACAGAAATCAGCCAGATAGACAGCGTAACGCTAGATATTGGTATGAGTGGTACACAAATTCTTATATTCCACCAGAAAATCCACCACAAAATGGTGGTGAGTGGAGTTCAAAAATGCCTATATGGCTATACTTAAAAAGGAGGTTGTAGAATATGCCGTTCAAAGATGGAACTTATCAGCACATTAGCGGATTCACTGTTATGGTTCATAATGGTGTGGTTATGTTATCACCAAACCACCCTATGAGCATGAGACTTTCTGAACTGTTTGACACTACAAAGTGGAAGGAGGTGTAAATTATGGCTGTTAAAACTAGAGAGGAAATTTTAGAAGCTATTAAGTCTAAAATAGGTGAAGATACTTCTGATGACAGTATTTCACTGTTAGAGGATATTACAGATACTATGGATGACTACGAAACAAGAGTAGCTGACAAAACTGACTGGAAGAACAAGTATGACGAATTAGACGCTACTTGGAGAAGAAAATACATTGAGCGTTTTTCCGGAAAAACTGGTGAAGATATTAAAAATGAACAGGAAGAACAGATTAAAGATGACAGTGAACCAAGAACTTTTGACGAATTATTCACAGAAAGAGAGGGCTAAATAATGGCTACTGTTCCCAAAATCAAAACATTAACAAATTCAAGCGTTGACATTTTAAACGCAATCAGAAACAACGCAACGCAGAACTACAGAGACTACATTCCTAAAGCTACTGCTGATGCGGACAGCATTAGGCAGATTGGGGCTATCATTATGGATTACCCAGCTTTGCAGAATGAGTTCTTATCTGCACTTGTAAACAGAATCGGCCGTGTATTGATTACATCTAAAATGTATGATAACCCTTGGGCATTTTTCAAAAAGGGTTTACTTGAATACGGTGAAACTGTTGAAGAAATTTTTGTAAACATTGCAAAACCTTTTCAGTTTGACCCGGCTGTTGCCGAAAACAATGTGTTTAAACGTGAAATTCCAGATGTAAGAGCGGCTTTTCACATTATGAACTACCAGAAGTATTACAAGGCAACTATTAGTAATGACCAACTTAGACAGGCTTTTCTTAGCTGGCAGGGCATTAGTGACCTTATTGCTAAAATTGTGGATGCCATGTACACTGGGGCTAACTATGACGAGTTTCAGACAATGAAGTATATGCTGGCAAGACATATTCTTGACGGACATATGTATCCGGTAGAAATCCCTGCTGTTGAAACTGCAAACATGAAGTCTATTGTATCTGCAATTAAGGGCATTTCTAATAAGTACACATTCCTTTCAACAGATTACAACTTAGCCGGTGTAGCAACGTTCACGAATAAGAGTGAACAGTATATGCTTATCAATTCTGACTTTGATGCAACTATGGATGTTGAAGTTTTAGCATCAGCGTTCAACATGGATAAGGCAGAATTTTCCGGTAGGCGTGTTTTAGTCGACAGTTTTGGTTCACTTGACACAGCGAGATTAGGTGAACTGTTTGCAGGTGACAACACTTATGAGGAAATCAGCGAAGATGAATTGAAAGCTCTTGACTTAATTCCAGCTATCTTAGTTGATAGAGATTGGTTTATGATTTTTGACAATTTCTACAACTTTACTGAGCAGTATAATGGTGAAGGACTTTACTGGAATTATTGGTATCATGTTTGGAAAACTTTTTCAGTTTCTCCATTTGCAAACAACGCTTTGTTTATCCCCGGAAAACCAGCAGTAAAAACTATTACTCTTACACCTAGCAACTCTACTGTATCAGCAGGACAGAGTATTCAGTTAGTAGCTAACGTAGAAACAGACAATTTTGCACCTAAAAGTGTGACATGGGGTGTTAACAGTGAAAAAGCTACGGTCGATAACAGCGGTAAAGTAACAGTATTAGCCGGAACACCTGCAAGTACAACCATCACTGTAACAGCTACTAGCACATATGACCCATCAAAAAAGGGTACAGCTACAGTAAAAACACCAGTCGATTAACCAACAGTTAATACGAGTTATCCACATTTTACTGTAGATAACTCGTATTATAAAGGAGTTTTTGTATGTATATTGCGCCAAATTCAACTATTAAAATTTTAAGAAATGTAAATTTAGACAACACATATCAACACACTATCCACTTTAATAGCACACCAGAACAAGCGACATATTTTAGTGGTTTGTCTAAATACACATTAACTAATTATACCTATCAACGAAAAGAAAGAATTTTACGGGTAGGTATTTTAGCTGATAATTTATATGATTGCAATTACATCATGTTTCAAAATACATCATTTGGAAACAAATGGTTTTACGCTTTTATTACTAACGTTGAATACGTTAATAATGAAGCTTCTAACATCACATTTGAACTTGATGTTATGCAATCATGGTATTTTAATTACACAGTTAGACCTAGCTTTATTGAAAGAGAACATAGTGCTACGGATAACGTTGGGGATAATTTAATACCAGACGATTTAGAATTGGGTGAGTACATTTCAGATGACTTTGACGGAACAGCTTTATTAGGTCAAAAAAGTATTGTGGTAGCGGCTACGTTTGATAAAAATTTAGACGAAAACCCAGGAGGAATGTATAGTGGAATTTATTCTGGACTTTTTTATAATGTTTTTGAAAACTATTCAGATGTAAACGAGTTCATAAATGAAGCAACAAATGCAAATAAATCGTCTGGCATTGTTTCTGTTTTTATGATGCCTAAAAACATGGTAGCTTATATCGGTAAGCCAGTTCAAATTTTTGATGTGAATAAAACGAAAAAAGTTGGCGGGCCGATTGATGGTTATACACCAAAAAATAAAAAGTTATACACATACCCATACAACTTTTTATATGTAACAAATTTGAACGGTGTTGGAGTGCCTTACCCTTACGAATATTTTACAGACCCAGATAATTGCACTTTTGGGTTAGCTGGAGATATGTCATGTAACCCACAAGTTGTACTTTATCCCACAAATTATAAGGGAGTTCCGGCAAACTATAATGAGAAGATGATTCTTGACGGTTTTCCTCAGTGTTCTTATAATACAGATAGCTTTAAGGCTTGGCTGGCTCAAAGCGGAGTATCACAGCTAGTTTCACTTGCCGGAGGTGGTGTTGCTGGTGGTTTTGCTAAGGCTGGGGCTACTGTTGCGGCTGGTGGTACAGCTTTAACTGTAGCAGGATTGCCGATAGCGGCTGTTGCAGGTGTAGCCGCAATAGCTGGGGTTATAGCCGGGGTTATACAACACGCTACTTTGCCTATGCAAGCACAAAATTCACAGGGTAATTCAGCTATGACAGCTTTAGGTCTTAAAGATTTTGCGTTTATGCATATGCATATTACAAATCAATTCGCAAAAATTATTGATGAATATTGGAGCGTGTATGGATATCCTAGCCATAGGGTTAAATTACCAAATTTTTCAGCTAGACCTCACTGGAATTATATAAAAACTGTAGATGTTAATATAGTGGGTAGTGTTCCAGCAGATGATTTAGCTAAGATTAAATCATGCTACAACAATGGTATAACTTTTTGGAAAGATGGTAGTCAAGTGGGAAACTACTCTCTTGACAATAGTATAGGAGGTAGTTAATGGCTAAGAGGAGAAACAAAACAACGTGGGAAGCTAAATATCTGAATGACAAAACCTACATTCATTATTATAACAGGCTTACAGAATTAGCTATCAGTATGTTTGAGTGGACTGGTTTACCGGATAGTGTTGACCCTAGATTTTTAGAACTTACACTGTTCTCTGATGGTATGGCTGTGTTCTTTAAGGACGATATTTTGGATAAACATCTAGCTTTACAGACTATGATAGGTGGTAATCTTGATGTTTATAGAATACCTAAAATCAGAACAGCTTATGCGGTTAATGGTTATAAAATGAAATTAGACGAGAATAATTCTGTTATTATTTTCAATAATATGTTACACACTAATTGCATAAGTGATATTGAATTATTCGCTTATAAGCTGTATGAGTGCGACAGAACTATGGTAACTAACTTAAAAGCACAAAAAACACCTGTTATGATTTTATGCGACGAAAATCAGAGACTTACAATGAAAAACCTTTACGCACAATATGACGGAAACGAGCCTTTTATCTTTGGTGGAAAAGACATTGACATGAAAAAAGTTGTAGCCCTTACAACTGGTGCACCTTATGTCGCTGATAAAGTGTATGAAACAAAAACCCAAATTTGGAATGAAGCTATGACATATTTGGGTATTAGTAATGTAAGCATGATTAAAAAAGAACGTATGGTTACTGATGAAGTTAGCCGAAATATGGGGTCTACTGTAGCTTCCAGATATACACGACTTGAAATGCGTAAGCAGGCGTGTAAACAGATTAACAAAATGTTTGGGCTTAATATTAATGTAGAATATCGTGCTGACGTTCAAGCTTATACTGATGAAGATATGGGTAAGTATGTCAACGAAACTGATACAGAAAGTGAGGGTAATAACAATGAGTAAATACACAACAGAAGTACGTTATATTTGTGAAACCCTTGCTGGTTTGAGCGAAAGTGTTGGTTATGCAGACATTGAACAAGTGATAAAAAATTGCTTGCCAAAAGTGTTTGATTTTAACTTTCCTATATTTGATGAAAATTATAGGAGCGTTTTGGAAACAAAAATATTACGTCATTATTATACCAGAGAGATTGGGTTAGAGGCGGTTGGACTGTGGAAATTAAAACTTTCTACAAAGTTAAATGAAATTATGCCGTACTATAATAAGTTATACAAAAGTGAACTTATTGAATTTAACCCACTCTATGACGTAGAACTAACTAGAGAAAGAAAAATAGAGGGAAAAGGGACTAAGGACACGCAAAACAGTGAAAATAGGAGCGGTAGTAATAATACAGAAACCACACAGAACAATGATTCAACTGTAAAGGAAACTGGTGGTGATAAAAGTACCACAAACGGAACAGCTAACGGCACACAAAATCAGACTACTAATGGTAATGGTACAAATATGTATTCTGATACACCGCAGGGTGCTATAACCGATTTACAAGCTGGTAGATACTTAACTAATGCAACTATTGACAGCGCTACAAACACATTTGCTGGTGCTTCTAGTGATACAACAACACAGACAACAGAAAACACAAATAATTCCACAGTAGATTCAAGTGGAAGTGTTGACGGTACAACTGATTCAGATTTTAACTCAAAAATGGATGGATTCAGTAATACTACTTTAAGCAACACAGAGGATTATCTTGAACGCGTTATCGGTTCTAATGGCGGAGAAAATTTCAGCAAAAGATTAAATGATTATCGGTCAACATTTATTAACATTGATATGATGGTAATAAATGAATTGGAAGATTTGTTTTTTGGGCTGTGGTAAGAAAGGAGACTAATTATGAGTTTTAATTGGAACAATGTAAAACCTGCTTGTTGTGCAAGATGGCTGGTTCTTCCTACTGTATATTCAGACGCTTTATCTTATGGCGAACAGCTTGATAAGTTCTGTTACCAGTTAAACCAGTTAATTGAAAACAACAATATTCTTCCTGATTTTATCGCTGAAATGATTAAAGAATATATCAATAGCGGTGCAATCGGTGAAGTAGTTAGAGACATTTTAGCTGACTACATCTTGAATGTAAAATATCCGCCTAATGGCATTAAACCTGCGGTTGGTGACGGAAGTGCTGATGATACAGAAGCTATTCAAGGGTGTATTGACTATGCAAGTGCTAACGGTGGAGTTGTATACTTCCCTTATGGTTCTTATCTTACACAGCCGATTACGATGAAAGATGGCGTTAGTCTGTTTGGTTTTGACAGATATAGCACTAAGATTGTGTTAAAGGGTGGAGCGACTAAACCGCTTATTGGTGGAACTGTTGCTGATTTCTCTATTGCTAATCTTACGCTCGATGGTAATAGTGGTATTCAGGTTAATGACGTAAATGTTGTTACAATTATGGCAACTAATGTTCTGTTCACTAACTTGATTATTAAAGACGGCTACACACTGGTAAACTATGTTGGAACTGGTGGGCATTTCCAGATTAGTGACGTTGTGTTTGGTAACGCGGTTGAAAAGTGCTTGCTTACTACTGGAAACGCTGATGTTCAGTGTGAAAATGTGGTGTTCAATCAGTTATCTGCGGTTGGCGGCGTTTCTGTTATGGACATTGGTACTGATGCTGGTTTCTTTAATGTGAAAAGCCTTGCAAGGTGTAACCAGTGTATTGTTATTAGCGGAAACAATAACAAAATTTCTGCTATTGTGGAAAATGCTGTTATCCCTGTTGTTGATAACGGTTTACAGAATAACATTGAAATCTTTGGTATCAGTAATAAAGAGTTTTACTCTGGAGATACCGCTAAAGAGGTGAGCGGTAGTTATTCTAAACACGTTGGTGGCACTTACACGAAAGCGGTTGACGGCAATGCTAATGAAAGTGTTGACGGAAATCTTAGTTCTATTGTAACAGGTGTTACTACTGAAACATACTCAGGTGATAGAAATGTATCTGACAACAATGTAACTGAAACTGTTAAAAATAAAACTATTGACGGCGATAATCTTATACTTAAACTAAAAAATCCGTTAACGTATAATACACCTATTGATGGGACATATTTTAATTATGTAAAGTTTAAAGACAAAACGAGTGATTATAATGTGCTAGTTGAGAACAAAAACACGAAGTTGCTTAACTTCAATAATGCTAAAACATTTGGTGTAATTGGTGATGGTGTTACAGATGATTCAGACAGCATTCAAAAAGCACTTAATTGTTCTAGGGGAAAATCAATTTATTTTCCAGCTGGTGTGTATTTAATTAGTAAAACTATCACACTACCATCTGATACGTTTATGTTTGGAGATGGTACTAATACTGTATTTAAAGCAAATTTAAATGCCTTTGATATGTTTGTGTCTGAAAACTTTTATGATTTAACAGGCAAAAACGCACATGATATGACAGTTAAAAATATTTATCTTAAGGATTTTACTATTGACGGTAATTATCTTTCAGACTTAAATTCAAACACTAAAACTGGTAGAATATCAGGGCGTGGGTTGTGTATGTACTGCAACAATTATTACCTTAATAATGTGACAGTGTGCAACAACCCAGATGAGGGTGTTTGGTTGGAGAATACAACATATAATGACCCACCTCTGAATTTAATGTATTCCAGTGAATGGTATTTAGCTAATTGCTGTATTAAATTTAACGGTAAACACGGTATCTATTCTGTTAATACATTTGACTTCGTGTTGATAAATACCACAGTTGCGTCAAATTCAAGAGCTGGTGATAACACTTATGATAATTTGCATATTGAAAGCGGAAACGCTAAAATTATTGGCTGTCACATGTTTAATAACTATGGTGAGATTAAAACTAGGTCGTCCATTTATTTAGCTACTGACGTTGGTCTTACTACGGTTGATAGTTGTCACGTTGAAGGCTCATATACGCCGTTAATTACACTTGCTCCTAGATGTGTATTTACTAATAGCGTTTTCTATGCATCATTTGGTGTTAATGATGTAGAAGTCGGTGCTAACGGTAATACTTTTATTGGGTGTGTTTTCAATAACCAAAATACAGACCCTACACACCAGTATAAAACTTGGAAAGGTGCGTTCAGATTTTCAAATAATGCTAGAAACGTTGTTGTTGAAAAATGTATTATGAACAATACGCCTTTTAGCACAGATTTAGATGGATTAGGTGAGTTAAACAGCTTTGATATTTACGGGTATAATAACACAGGTGTTGACGGAAATTATTGCATGGTAAACCCAGCGGCAAAAGCTAACGTAACCATTAGAGGTGATTTTGGTAAACAAAGCGAATTTTATAGACGGACACTTGAATATTCTGTAAATTACAGTAGAGTTATTGTTATTGGTGATTCGTTTACGGTTGGTGACGGTGTGTCATATAAATGGTATCAACTTGTTAAAGATTTAATTGTTATGCCACAATTAGAGGTTTTTGCTTATGGTGGTGTTGGATTTATCAACAAAGCTACTTCTGAACAGGTGACGTTTAAAGAAGCTATTCAAAATTTAATTTTGCCAGCTATTGATAAACCTGACGAAGTTACTCTGGTTATCTTACAGGGTGGGCTGAATGACGCTGTGCAGAAATACGAAGATGAAAAAAACGCTGTGGGTGAAACACTGTATGTGGCTAAAACGGCATTCCCTAATGCTAAAGTTGTTGGTTTAACATCGTTAAATTATGATGTCATGAATTCAAACACTTTACTTGGTATAAACGACGGGTTCATTGAGCAAGATTGCTATAACACTGTAAATGGAAATGCCTGGCTGGCGTTAGGTGATAACTTAGTTGGAGAAGATAATAAACACCCTAATCAAAATGGGCATAAGTATATTGGAAAAATGTTCTGTAACTGGTTGTTTAACGGTGACGCTAGGCCTTATAGAAAAAAAGTGTTTGGAGATGAAAATAACAAAGTTGTTTTCACGGTTAATAATGATGTTGTGTCAATGTGCGGAACTGGCAACTTTAATGGGTTGAATAGAAATGATAATTATTATAAGTTATTTGATTTGCCTGATGGTGGAATTTATTGGGAAAATGACCAGAAATTCCCTATTTATACTGATGCGGGTTTGTCTTACCTTTGGATGTATAATAAAGAAGTAAGAATTTTAGTGCAAAATGAAAATAAACCTACTAAATTTGTTTTTAACATAACAACTCAGATACCTACATTTACACCGTTTAATTAAAATTGCTGTGGCTCATTTTCACCAATTATTTGGTGAGGGTGAGCCACTTTAACGTGTAAATGGGTGAGGGGGAATGTAATTAAAGGGGCAAA
>OLFS01001648.1_pt1 | contig 16625 bp, 19 predicted proteins | sample 1605491 | NCBI WGS metagenome assembly OLFS01 (sample SAMEA3888921, study PRJEB22519) | human gut metagenome | biome: human gut; feature: human-associated habitat; material: faeces | place: Denmark | collected 2011 | reverse complement strand
GGTCATCGGGCATTATCTGAACATAAAACACTATCATTAAGTTGGAGTCATTACCAATCTCTGAGCAGGAAAGTTGCGTATACAATACGAACAGTTATCACTTTAACAACACTAGTCAAGTCAATTATAAAAAGTGCATAGATAGATTGCATTTTTTTGAAGAATGGTACGAAAATAATAAAGTACTTCTTATTAAGAAGAATAAAAAACGTATAAGCCTAATCAGTGTTGAAGCCCGCCTGGCCGGGTTGAAATGCTATGATCTGAAAATGGGCTTACTTGACGGTAACGGTATGAAATTCAAAGATGGTATTTACAATCTAGTGAAACAGGACTCCAACGTGCGCTTAGATAACACCATCAGTGACATGTCCCTCCAGCGATACTATTCCGACGTAAAAGAAATCATTAAAAATGACATTGATGCTTTGCTGCTAAGACAGCGAAAAAGTAATTCTAGACATCCATTTAACGGCGCAATTAATAATATAAAGCCGCTTTGGAGCAAGAGCGAAAACCATGAGGAAGATTGAATGTTGTGCTCAGTTTATTTCGGTCTACCTGTTTACTGTACAGTAGTGTAAGTAATATTTTTTGAAACTCCGCTTCCCGTTATGAGTTTAACCGATTGATATCGTTGCATCGGTTAAACTCACAACTCACAACTCACAACTCAAAGCGAACAATGTGAATTTTTATCGTTGACTCATGTCAAGGCTCAATTGAAATGTCCGTTATCCAGCTCAATTAAAATGACCACTTTGATCTCTCATTCTCTTTACTGATAGACTTTCCTCCGACTGAAACAACAGGATGATTGAGCCCATGCTTCGATACGAGTTAACGCCGAACAATGCAGGTTTTATACTGTGGGGAGATTCAGAAGCCCTGAATGAATTACATGAACTCATTCATTACATCGTGGATGAAAGCCCACTGATTAAAGTTAAAGACGGATTTATGTTATCCCTTGCCTATGATATTCGTAAAGCACGGGAAGGTAATCGTCGTGTTGAGCAACATCAGTATGATCAACATGATACATATAAGCTTTATGGTGTTGAGCTTTTATGGCCTCTGGTCCTGGTACAGTCCTCAATACTCAGAAACTCAATGGGTTATATTCAGACAGACAAAAACCAGCTGTCTGTCATGTATGCCTTTGAATACCTGATAGAATCAGCATTAACAGAGTCTGAGAGAACAACGTCGAATGATATTATGCTAACAGTAAAATATGCATCAGACTCTGATTTTAATTTCATTGAGGATAATATTGACAGCAGGTGCTGCTATTTTATCAGCCTATCTCCGGAGCAAAGAAAAAAGCAGTTAATCAGTATTGTTCGTTCTTTTCATTCATTATGGGGTAAGTATGCCCGTGAAAAGCAGGACATAAAGATGCTGAACGAAATGAATAATACATCATGGGTCTGGCCGGACAATATCAACTGGTGAGCAACCACTGTCCGGCCAGTGAGTACCATCAGCGGGCTCTTTTACCAAAAATGTCCTCTGAACGTGACTGAAGCTGTTTGAGTGCTTCGAGCATGTCATCATTATCCAGTGAGCGCTGGGATTTCTTCCCTTCCTGCTTTGGCCGTCGTCGGGAAGGGCCATCTCCAGCGGGAATTGACTGAGAGCGCGTGTTATCCCGCTTGCTCTGCACCAGACTGATAAACTCCAGGGTTCGGCCAAGACGCTTGTTATCGACAATCGCGCCCTGGTCGATTTCTGACAGTCGGTCGTAGGTAGAGTAGGGAAGTAGCGTACCGTTCAGGCGCAGCTCTTTTCTGCCATCAGGATAGTGATACACATCGATATATTTACCTATTGCACGGCGACTCAGTTCGCTGTCTTCAATCAGGTACAACATTTTATCATATTGTATCGTCAACGATTTTGAGACTTTACGTTTTTCACGAACAGTGAAAATAAGCCCCAGGTCCTCATCATGTTCTACAGCACGGTGTACGTCAAAATCATGTCGCGGTACTTTGCCAAAACGGCGGTTATAGTCAGCCATATAGGCCTCAGCGAAGTCATTTGCAGCCTCCATTGAACAAATGCCCTGTAACCGCAGCTCTTTGACCAGACGATCCTGTAAAGTGAGGTGAGCTCGTTCTACACGCCCTTTGGCGGGACTGGTTTCTGCACAGATAGTCTGGATGTTCAGTTCATGCATGGCTCGCCCAAACTGAGTATGCCCGTCTCCGCCTGTGGCGTGTTTATTGTTAACACGAAAAACACCGGCTTTATCGCTGTACAGTGCCAGCGGTTTACCATGCTTATCGATATAGCGCCGCGTGGCTTCGAAGTAAGAAAACGTGGACTCCGATTTAACAAACAACAGTTCCATCAGTTTGCTGGTTGCATCATCAACATAGACCAGCGCGGTGCAGGCCGGGCCACGGCCTTCAAACCAGTCGTGATCACAGCCATCTATTTGTATCAGCTCACCAGTACACGGACGCCGGTACCGTGGTTGAGGGATCCTTGCGGCACGTTGTTTACGGGGAACCCATAAGCCAGCCCGCACCATGATGCGCCGGACAGTTTCTTTGCCAAGAAACAGTCCGTGGAGTTCTTCGAGCTTTTCACGCGCCAGAGTCGGACCGAAATCAGCATAACGCGTCTTGATCAGTTCCAGAGCCTGATCTGCGAGCCCGGGTGGCAACTGGCGGTTACCACGCATGCCACATCGTCTGCTGGCCATACCAAGCGGTCCGCCTTCACGGTAACGGGCAAGAAGTCTGCGGCATTGCCTGTCGCTGATACCGAGGTGCTCGGCCGCACGGCGCGTTGTGATGCGACGTTCAATGACGTCCTGTATAATCTTGATCCGGTTGATCTCTTTCAAAGTAAACACTCCTGAGCTTTCTGCGCTCATGATATGCCTCCCGGTAGTTTAAACGGACCAGTGAAGCTTACCATAGCGCGGACATCTGAATTGAGCCACAGGGGAGTGCGGACGAATTCCTGGACCTTCAGGGGTTAATTTATGCATTCATACGAGGACCGGATCCGGGCCGTCGAACTCTATTACCGGTACGGAAAGAAAGCCTCCGTTGTCGTCATGGAGCTGGGATATCCTTCCACAAAACAGCTGGGCCGTTGGGTTCGGATTTATGAAGAGAAGGGCGATTTACCCAGGGAATTAAAGCCAAGAGAACGCTATTCACGGACACAGAAAATTGCTGCTGTTGAGCATTATCTTACTCACGGTGGTTGCCTGTCGTACACTCGCCGAGCCATCGGCTACCCCAGTAACGAAATTCTAAAGCGCTGGATTGAAGAGTTTTACCCAAATGCGCGTCCCCTGGTCATTCGCTCAGGCACAAACAAATGCTTCAGCCCGGAAGAGAGGTCTCAGGCCGTCCGGGAGCTCTGTAACCGACGTGGAACCGCGCGTAAAGTTGCACAAAGCATAGGCGTCAGCGTCCCGGTCCTGTACAAATGGAAGAAAGACCTTATCAGTGACGAGGCTTATCAATCCATGCGTAAACGAAAGGCAGCCCCTCAAGATAAAAATCAGGATGCTTTACTCGGTGAAATCCAGCGACTCAGGCAGCAGGTTCATCAGCTGCAGCTCGAACGTGACATACTGACAAAGGCGAATGAACTGATAAAAAAAGATCTGGGCATCAGCTTTCTGACACTGAAAAACAGGGAGAAAACCCTGATAGTTGATGCCCTTAAGAAAAAGTACCCCGTTGCTGAGTTGCTAAGCGTTCTGCAACTTGCCCGCAGCTGTTATTTTTACCACAAAGCCAGCAAACGTCTGTGCGATAAGTATGCGGAAATACGCGTGATCATGGCCGATATCTTTGAGGAGAATTACCGCTGTTACGGCTACCGGCGCCTTCACGCGATGCTTCGCGGTAACAACAGGGTTATTTCTGAAAAGGTTGTCCGCAGACTGATGGCAGAAGAGCAGCTCGTTGTTAAGCGCACCAGGCGGCGACGATACAACTCTTACTGTGGCGAAATCGGCCCGGCACCGGAAAATTTACTCGCCCGGGATTTTAGTTCCTGCAGGCCAAATGAGAAGTGGCTGACCGATATTACGGAGTTCCAGCTTCCGGCTGGAAAAGTCTATCTGTCGCCGGTTATCGACTGCTTTGATGGCCAGGTTGTAAGCTGGTCGATAGGAACACGCCCGGACGCGACGCTGGTGAATACGATGCTCGATGAAGCACTCGATACGCTCAACGAACATGATAAACCGGTAATACACAGCGATCGTGGTGGCCATTACCGGTGGCCGGGCTGGCTCGATCGTATCAACACATCCGGACTTATAAGGTCCATGTCGCGCAAAGGATGCTCGTCGGATAATGCTGCGTGTGAAGGCTTCTTCGGGCGTATCAAAAACGAAATGTTCTATGGCAGAAACTGGACTGGTATCACGCTGGAAAAATTTATCTGCTTCCTGGACAGGTACATACGCTGGTATAACGAGAAACGTATCAAGCTATCATTAGGTGCAATGAGTCCGGTGAAGTACCGGCAGCATCTTGGGATCACAACATAACAGTCCAGGAAAACATCCGCAGCCCCCAGGCGGACATTACTATTGAGCCATTACAACTCAACTTCGCTTAATGCGTTTTATGTTAAATATCAGTCAATTACATTGAGATCGCAAAGCTTGCAGCGACATATCAGTGTCGCTGCAACAACCCGACCTTTGCGATGAAAAAACGGATTACGGATAGATCACAATAGGGCATTTCCTCAATAACCACCTCAAACTTCATTTCTATAGTCTGAAATCAAGAGCGGCATTTTTGACCCTCTGATATGTTTCGTTATCTGGTGCGGCGGGTATTTTCGCTCGTGTAATCGCTGAAATGGCTGCTTTACACAATTTTGCATCACCCTCTTTTGCTGTCGCACTGTTCACTGAACCATCAGGCTGAAGATAGATACGAATAGAGCAGGTTTTTCCTTTATACGCATCGGGTTCGTACATTTCGGCAACAATGGCATTCCGTATTTGTGCTGCATATACGACTATTTTTGAATGCTCCGGGGGAAATGTTGGAGACCCTAGGTTACCTAAAAGATCATCAACTTCCGCTGATTTATCGTTGCCGGGCATTACCCTGACGTTTGTTTTTTGAGTATGGTTTGAACAGGCTGTTATAAGTAGCACCAGGGTGAGTATGGGGGCTGAGAACGCTCTTAAATTCATGTGAAACTCCAGTTTTCATCTCCAGGTAACCATTCGCTTAGTCCTTTTACTGGAGTTCAGAGAGAATTTTATCTGGAGAAACACTACCCAGGAAAGTATGCACAGACGGCTCCAGCACTACCATAGCAGGAGTTACTGTAACGCCCAGTCTATCAGCAAGTTCAGATTGTTTAATCACCAGATTTTTACATTTTTCTGAGCTATCATTGTCTGGCAAAAAACCGGCCATCGCATTTTGAAAACTTTTCTGACGATCTGATGCACACCATACTCGTCCCATATCTTCAATGACTGAGTCTTTGATGGATGATGGAACCACCGTCAGAAATGACATAGTCAGCCCTGCATCAGTGTATTTCTTGATGTTTTTTACAACATAGCTGCAATAAACACATTGATTATCTACAAAAACTAATATTTTATATTTTTCCACTCCAGACTGAAACGTAATCGGCTGCAATTCAGTTAAGGAGCGAGAGATATCCTCATAGGCCATCTGTGGCGTTGTGTCTAAAACAGGAGCAGTTGTAGCCCCAACACTGAAGCTGGCTATCGTAAAAACACCTGCGGCTAATGATTTAAGAAAAAAACTCATAATCCCTGTTCCCTATTCAGTATTAATTTCAGGTTGTTGATGCCTGGTTCATGCCAGATTTGAATATTTTTATCATTTGTAAAAAACAATAGTTCCTGTTTATGCGACTCCATCATTGATCCGCGAGGGTGCTATAGTGTGTCCAGATACCATACGCGCTCTTTTTTCCACTGCCTATAGAGCGTAACGGTAATGAAGCGGAAAAATTTTCGGATGAATGCTGGGAGAAGGGTTTGCGGCTGGATAAAAGCCCGTCTGTGCACTATCAACTTCTGATGGAAACCATCCGCTGGACGCTTATCCCGCAGCAAAAGTAAAGTCCTCCGTCGCTCTCCCTTACGGTACTGATCTTTCCACTCATTTGGCATGTCCTGGAGAGCAGCTATCTTGCATGTCACACTATAAGGGGTTAGTTTGGATATCGAAAATTATTGTACGTCAAGGTCAATAATTGACCATCATTAACAATTTCCTTTGCGCTAATGGCAAGATTATGAAAAAGACTTTACTGATAGCCGCCATAGTGGCGGCAGGTATTACGTTCGCAATGGCCGACGATGGCCAGCCCGCTGGTCGACTGTACAAAATTGGCGAGCACACCGTAGAAATAGATGCGGATTGCATGATCCTCTCGGTTGACGGCTCCCCCGCTACGCTAAACGCGTCCGTATCCGGGCATATGGATTTTAATTTAGCCAACGGCGGCATTGCAGAATCGGAACCACGGCCAAACCGTCATACCTGCAAAGTGTATGCGGGGAGTGATGTGCGAACAATTCACATAAAAAAACAAACTCAATGAAAAAGATTTGCCTGATCGCAGCCGCTGGCAGCGGCAAATATTGCACCAACACACGCGATTAGCGAAAGCTATTGCAACGCTTGAGTGGGCAACTGAGTCGTGCAGCGTCATGAGATGGCGGTAGCCGCCGAACAGATGTCTCAGCAACAACAGCACGAAAAAGTGCTGGAGCTGGAGCGTTCTCAGCGGCAACGGGGTTATGACGGTCCGACCATAGGCTGATATCGTAAAACAGATTATTTAGGGAAGTTCCGCTTATTACCCTGTTGCTTATGGTTTAGGTGTTAGGTTTTTTGCTTCAGGTGCATTCGGCCCGGCACGTAGATCCCCTAATAGATCTACTGATTTTTCTGATGAGGCTGTTGGTTTACCCAACTCAGTTGATTTTGTTGTGGTACAGGCTACCAGAAGCAACGGTATTACAGATGATAAAAGGCGTGCTGAGCGCATCGTTGACGTTCTCTGGGAATATGACAGAAGCACATCATAATTGGAGCGTTAAGTGGAAGTAAACTACCTGAAATCATGCTTTTGCTGACTGTTTACCTTCAGATTCAGTGCCATTCATTTTCCTGCATAGCCATGCAACATAGTTAACATTTATCAGGGACGTTTCTGGCGGGTTTTCGGGTGGTTTGTTGCCTGTTTTTCCTGTTTCCTGCCAGAAACGCCCTGAGGTCGTTCTGGCGGTGCGAGTAATGGGTTTTCGCACAACATAAGTTAAATATCAATAAATTACATTGGTATCACTAGGCTTGCAGCGACATGCCAGTTTCGCCTCAACACCCTTTCTGAGTGCTGACAGTTGGTTAGCGCTCATTCACAAGCCATCCGTTACCGTTTTGTAGCGACAAGACAGTCCTTCTGATAAGGTCGAAGAGAAAGAGCACAATATCAAATGGACTTGCAACTATGAATAGCATCAAATTCAAGTGCCCCGAGTGCGGTCAGGCACTAACTTTCAACGACATACTACATGTTGAAACAATTGATGAAATTAAAAATACGCTTTGCCCTTACTGTAAAATGCTGATCAGCAAGGAAGAAATCACACGACAAATTCAGAGTAATGTTGCAAGGCGAATTGAGGCTATGCTCGGAGGACTAAAATAGCCCTTCGTGGTTCAGTCGAAGGAAAGGCTACGTAATAAACCAAGGATGAATATGAGCGCTGACAGCGATCTAAAGGCATGTGGTTCTAATAAACGCTCTCCTCAATGTCATTCAGGCGTTCAGGTCTGACCTGTTCTGTTTCAGATAATCACTGATACTGAGGCCGGACAAACGAATTTTATCCGAAACCTCCCTGAACTGCTCTTTCCAGCCATTTGTCAGATGTCTTTGCGACGCGATTTTACAGGCGACGCTGAACGGCGTTCTCCCCAGTTTCTCGGAAAGCCAGAAAAGATGCTTACCAATATCATCATTCGGGACGCCATCGAGCGCATCCAGTAATAAAGTTTCCTCTTCAGCCACCCAGGCCTGGCGGGCATTCGGAAAGCGTGGGTCAGGTATAGGTGCCTGTTTCTCTTCCTTCGGTTTCGATGCTGCCGGTACCGTAGGCTTTTTCATGCTGACGCGTGCTTTCATGGCGCCGATGGCCGCCACGGCCCGCACCAGGGTTTCACGCTCCTGGCGGGTGAGCAGATCATCTTCACAAATCAGGGTGTTCAGATTATCGATCAGGGTGTCCAGTCGGGTTTCAGTGACTTTCATGGTTCAGCTCTTGTTCCTTGTGGTGGTTGGGTACAGTCCCGGTTCTCATGCTCCGGGCCGGAGATCGTCAGTCAGTTTTTGCAGCGCGTGCCGCTCACGCCAGGATGAACGTGGCTTGCTGAAGACAATGGGCTCAGGGCCTCTCTCCTGTTCCGGCGTCGTTCCACACCATCACCGTGGCCAGATGCTCCGTCACCTCCCGCCCCGTGTAACCGGCCAGGATTGCCAGCGCCCTGGCGCCCGCTTCACGGGACAGCGGACTGCGGAACCCGAATCCATCCGTCATCAGGAGCCACTGCAGACGTTCCGTCCAGCGCTCGCCGGGTTTGCGTACCGGCGAAAACACAATCTCCGTCAGTTGTTCGCGGTTGCAGTACAGCTGTTGTCGTTCCAGGTCGTTCAGCAGGGTGTTCAGCTCGCGGCGGTCAGCTTCTTCCTGACTCATCAGCGGCCAGCGGATGCGGTGCCACTGCAGCTCATGCACCTGGTCGCCGGCGAAACCCGCGCGGGCCAGCAGGTCAGCCAGTGCGGCCTCCGTATCTTCCTCATAGCCGGCCGCCGTGAGCGGGAACGCCTCCGCACTGTCGCGCAGAACCTGCAGCAGGCGCGCCGGCGCCGGCAGGTCGCGGAGCCCCTCACCAGGCGTGATAACGGCCTGCCTGATCTCCTCATTCAGGCCGCTGATCCCCTCCGCCTGCAGCGCGACGTCCAGCTGGCGGTACCAGGTGTCGGTCCGGTCCGCCGGCGCGGTGACGTTCAGAGCGCCCTCCTCCGGCGTGGCGCTCTCATTGATCTGCACCCGGACCGCAATCCCCGCATCGTGACAGGCCTGCAGCCAGGTGGCGATCTGCAGGGGATCGCCTTCCAGGCGTGTCAACTGCCCGGCCGCATTCCACAGCTGCAGGCAGGTGGTGCCGTCGAGAAGGATAACGTAGTCTCCCCGGACCGCCAGATGCCAGCGATCGTCCAGCGCCACCGGCCGCTCGTCACCGAACGAGTCAGACTCATAGACCGCCTTCATCCTGACCAGGGGCAGAACCCGGACCGCCGCCGCTCGCTGCTCCGCCAGGACGCGCGCCTGTTCGTCAGCGAGAAGCGGGGCGGCCAGCGCACGGCCAGCGTCCGTCAGCTCAACGGCCAGCTGCAGGTTCGGGGCTCGCAGGGTGCGCAGCCAGCCCGCGGCTTCCATGCGCCGGCAGGAGGCGCGCAGGTTCGGCCCGTACACCGGGGCGTCCCCGCCCTGCTCCAGCACCCGCTCAATATCCCGCGTCGCCACCGGCCCCGGACGTTTTGCACCGAGGGCGGCCAGCACAATCAGCACCCGCCGCTGCAGCGGCGACGGACGTCGGGATTTTTCCCGCATCATTGTCCCTCGTTCCTCTGAGAAATGAGCGTTTTTAACCGTTTATAGTCTGCTTCGACCCGCGTGGTGGCCAGGCCCGTGTGTCCGCGCAGCGCCAGGAGATACCAGAAGCGGAGGATGTCATGAGCCTTGTTCACTTCCCAGACATAATGGGTGCCATCCCTGCGAAAATCGCATTGCTTTATTTCCTCTTCTGCCATCTGCGTCATTTGCTCATAGCTGAGCGAAAACATCATTTCGTCATCCATCCTGCCCGCCCCGTTTGATAATGTCCGGTTAAGTATAAAATCAAACTTCAAATGATTTCATACTGAATTGGTGATAATAATATCAGATATGATTAAATTGTTAATGCTAAATATCATATTAAGTATGATTTTATGTTAGATGCCAAATTATCATATCCATTGCGGGTTTCCCGCCGTGCAGATCCGATTTCTGGCTGTTCCGGATCTGCCGCAACCGCTCCGGCACCCGGCAGCCCGGCAACACAAGATGTAGCGGTGTCATCCGCTGACGATGACGCTATATGTTGTGTCCCTCCCCTGCCCCGTGACCGCCCGATCACCCCCATTAAAGGGCGGTGTGGTTATTTCGTGTGCGTGGTACACTTCCGGAAACTGCGGAATAACAGAAAAGTCGGATCAGGTCGGAATGGGCATCCGGTAATTTAACGGCGTGGTTATATGGCTGCTTATTATTTCAGTGTTTGAAATTAACTGTTGTGAAAGTCACTTTCTCAACAGAGTGGCACTCATCTGACGATGATTGAGGTGTGGTAAAATTGCACGGCTAACTATTCAACTGAGGAAAGGACATGTTTACTGCATTCAATGAGAGAAATGATTTCAGTTATGCTTTTGAAAAAATCCGTAACGCGATTTCTTCACCTGGTGAAAGTAATACTTATGCTGCTACAAATCTCGGCCTCGACATTCTGGTCCGCAAGTATGAACTGTTCCGCAAGGAACTGGATGCGGCCGGCGAACTGGGCGACTGGGAATATGATCTCGATACCTACAGCCACTGTATTACGGTGCTGAAGCGCTACTTCACCGGTAATTCATCCGGGCTGACAGAACGTGATGCCCGGATTTACAGTCATTACCTGCAGACTGAGCACAAAGGGTTTGTGAAGCTTGCTGAAGAGCTGGCTGCCGGCCGCTGAATACAGACAGAAGGTGTGATTTCACATTAAGGAACAATCATGTCAGATGTCATGACAGATTCAGAACAAGTTAAAGCAGTTGTGCAGGGGTTTTCTGCATGGATGCCGGTGATATCAACCCTAGCCGGTGGTGTACTGGCTGGCGGCGTGGCTTTACTGGTGAGCAGGGTGAATCACCGTTACGCCCGGGAACGAGAAGCGACTGCGGCAGCGGAGCGACTGCGCCATGAGCAGCAACTGTCTGAGGATAAACAGCAGAAAGAACTTCTTTACATCACCACGGAGCTGGTCTTCCACCTTGAACGTTTCGCTGAGCACTGTGCAAGAGTTGCCACGGATGCCGGTTATGAAGATCGTGACGGTATTACCCGGTTTTCAGTGGTACCGGAAGACCTCAGTCTTAGTGCTATCTCAGGTGACTGGCGAGTCCTGCCCCGCCATCTTATGTACCGTATCCGCGAGTTGCCCGTATTGCAGAACGGTGCTGACAGGGCTGTCAGTTCAGCAGCTGAACATGATGATCCACCTGACTATTCTGATACGTTTTATGAGCGTCGCTATCAGTATGCCTGGCTTGGACTGAAAACAATTATTCTTTCCCGGCGGCTGAGAAACCTCGCACAACTCCCTGCAACCCGCCTCGATGCAACGCCCTGGTCGGCACAGCCTGCTCTCTGGTCGATCTGGCGGCAGGAGCGTAAACGTCGGGCCAAGATAACTATCCTTAATCAGCGCGCGATAGCAGCGTTTCATATCCGGAAACAGTCCGGTAATAATGATTCAGCCCCTGCAGGAACACCATCATGATAATGTCATCCCTTCCGGCTGTTTCTCACCAGGGACATTCCTTACAGCTGCCAGTGGCCATCGATTATCCCGCGGCCCTCGCCCTGCGCCAGATGGCCCTTGTTCAGGACGAACTGCCGAAATACCTGCTGGCGCCGGAAATCAGCGCCCTGCTCCACTATGTGCCCGATCTGCATCGCAAGATGCTGCTGGCGACGCTCTGGAACACCGGCGCGCGCATTAACGAAGCGCTGGCGCTGACGCGGGGGGATTTTTCACTGGCACCGCCGTATCCGTTTGTGCAGCTGGCCACGCTCAAACAGCGTGCGGAAAAAGCGGCGAGAACGGCCGGGAGAGCGCCCGCCGGCAATCAGGCCCATCGTCTGGTTCCGCTATCCGATCACCAGTACGTCAGCCAGCTGCAGATGATGGTGGCCACGCTGAAAATTCCTCTCGAGCGTCGCAACAAGCGGACCGGCCGAACCGAGAAGGCCCGCATCTGGGAGATTACCGACCGTACCGTACGCACCTGGCTGAATGAAGCCGTTGATGCAGCTGCTGCTGATGGCGTCACATTCTCGATACCGGTGACACCGCACACGTTCCGGCACAGTTACGCCATGCACATGCTGTATGCCGGCATTCCGCTGAAGGTCCTGCAGAGCCTGATGGGCCACAAGTCAGTGAGCTCAACGGAGGTCTACACGAAGGTGTTTGCGCTCGATGTGGCGGCACGTCACCGGGTTCAGTTCCAGATGCCGGGGGCCGAGGCGGTGGCGATGCTGAAAGAACGAATTTAACGGCTACAGGCTGACGCGCAGCAGGCTTGTCCAACCCCTTGTCTGTCCAGAAGCGAGTTCTGAACAGACAAGGGGTTCAGAATGAAATGCCGGGTAGGTATTTTGCCTCATCCGGGCAGTAAACGCGTTCTCAGGAGGGAAGAATCAGTGGCGGATCTGCGCCAGGTCGTCTTCAGTCAGACCGGTCATTTTCATCACGGTACTGCGGTCAATGCCGCTCCTGAGCATGGTACGGGCAACTTCCAGCTTGCCTTCCAGTTTGCCTTCCAGTTTTCCTTCATTGCGGCCTTTTTCAATACCACGTTGTTCACCTAGTTGGATGCCCTGCTCGAGCCCCTGCTCGATTCCCTGCTGGATACCCTTCTCAATACCTTTCTGCTCAAGCTGCTGTGCGATGGTCATAAGTGCGTCCCCGTGTTGCGGCACACGCAGTGCCAGTTCGCGTACAAAGGCTTCGGCGTCGGCTGTTTCGCCTGCCTGCACGATATAGTGTACCAGTGATATGACCTGGGATGAAGACAGGTATCCGGCCAGCAAAATGGGCGCCAGACGGTCAACCAGTTCAGCGAGGTCGCGCTGATGAATATGTTTCTGCAGTAAAGTCAGGGCGGCCATACTGCGGTGGCCGGCGATGTCATCATCCGGAATAACGGTCACATCAACCAGCGGGAAAGCGTTGCTGTAGAGGTTGCCTGCCAGCACGGGGTCGTCAAACTCATCCAGCCAGCGGGTGGAGTACGGATAGGGGCTGCGTTTACCTGTATAGAAAAGGACCGGTATCACCAGGGGCAACTTCTTATGGCCCGCTTCCAGATGGCGCTGCATGGCGGCTACTGCGTAACGTATAAGGCGAAACGCCATGTGCCTGTCCGGTGACGACTGGTGCTCAATAAGCACGTGAACGTAGCCGTCGCCGCCGGCGGTTTTCAGGCTATAGAGAACGTCGCTGAAATACTGGCGGAGGTCATCCTCAACAAACGAGCCGGATTCCAGCTTCAGCGTCGTGAGGTCACAGATGGCACGCAGTTCTGCCGGGAGGTGCAGCTCCATAAAATCCCGGGCTATTTCCGGCTGCGTCAGGAACTGCCTGAATGTCGCATCGTGGGGTGTGGGCGTGGTGGTTTTCTTTTTCATCGGTCCATGCTCTGAAAATAACGTTGTCATAATATCACAGGCAAAAAATGCTAACATTCGCGTGGAGGGGACTTTCTGTTTCTTCCGAGGGGGGCAGTGCCGGGGTGGTTCTGTCCCCCTCTCCTCTTCCCTGGCATACCATTCACTCTACAGTTACAGACGTCTCTGAAGATATTTAAGTGGTCTTGCCGTTTATGGCCTCACATATCTGGTCACATCAGTCCGGAGGCGGAGGAAGCTCCCGGTATCGTTGACGTATACCCTAATGTTACATATTGGCGAGCGATCTAGGATTGGTTAATAAAAAAGCCAGGGAATCCTGGCTCTTGGGTGAGCTGGTTGTTAGAAGAACCAGCGAATTAACTCTAAAAGCACAATGAGCGCTTTCAGAGCCTGGATGACTTTTGTAAGAGTCTCCATTTTCTCTCCTTTTCTGGAGAGTAGAACACCGAATGAACCCTTCCACTCTGTCATTCGGTTTTTAATCTTTAATGTCAGTTAAAGATAGTTCCACTCAGGTAATGGTACTGACTCAGCACCACCTGTTAGTCAGCCAGAGTCTAATCAATGTGTTAGCTGGCTCTTGTAAATCAGATTGATCAGAGTAAAGAGTGGGGGGTATCATTCAACCGTCAGTTAAAGATAGTTCCATTCCAGATCTGAGTACCAGCTTAGTTTTGGATGTAAAAAAGCCCGATCACCAGTCGGGCTTTTTTACATCTAAACCCGCTTGAAGCCTTATCATCCGCTGCCTTGACCCCAATTATGGGTTAATTTATTACTGTAACGCATTCCTAATAATCGCGATTTTATTGATCTAGAACAAAGTAAAAATGTCAGAGTACAAGTGAAGGGCGCTTGCGCTAAATGTAAATTTATACGATTAAAAAAAGATCATTTTTACTACTAACAGTTATTCCTGTTCTTAGTCATTCATCTGAACGAGCTCTTGAAACAGTCATCGTCTGGTCGCATTAAACCGTAAGCGGAGGAAGAACCCATAACCTAATGTTATCGTTCGAAGCGGTAGGCTATGAGATCTCAAACCTCAACATTTAGTTTTATACTCATTTGAGCTTTTGAGCTTTTGAGCTTTTGAGCTTTTGAGCTTTTGAGCTTTTGAGTTTATGTGTGTTTTTGCTTTTGCTCATATTAATATAATGGTAGACTCAAAAACTCATAGGAGTAATTGAGTAAAAACACAAGTGGGGTTATGAGTATGAAGGTTGTTTCTTTCCTTAATCCGAAGGGTGGCTCAGGTAAAACCACCGCAGTTATTAACGTTAGTACAGCAATGGCTCGTGCAGGATACAACATCGCCGTTGTGGATACAGATCCACAGATGAGTCTGACTAACTGGAGTAAATCAGGCAAAGCCGCATTTGATGTGTTCACGGCTGCGTCTGAGAAAGATGTTTATGGCATCAGGAAAGATCTTGCTGAATACGACTTCGCCATAGTTGATGGCGCCGGTTCGCTTTCTGTAATTACTTCTGCTGCAGTAATGGTCAGCGATTTAGTTATCATTCCGGTTACTCCCAGCCCACTTGATTTTTCCGCAGCGGGAAGCGTTGTCACAGTCCTTGAAGCTCAGGCATATAGCCGGAAAGTAGAAGCTCGTTTTCTCATAACTCGAAAAATCGAGCAGGCAACCATGCTAAATGTTTTAAAAGAAAGCATTAAAGACACTGGTGTCAAACCATTCCGAACGGCAATTACTCAACGCCAAATTTATGTTAAGTCAATTCTGGATGGTGACAGTGTATTTGAATCTAATGATGGGGCCGCTAAAGGTGAAGTGGAAATCCTTACAAAAGAAATAGTTAAAGTTTTTGAGTAATTACACTTTTACTTATAAACTCAAATGAGTAAATGAAAAGGGGGAGTCTATGGCTCTTGAAAAGGCCCATAGTGGTAGTAAAAAAATGACCTTTGGTGAGAATAGAGATCTTGAAAGAGTGGTCGCTACTCCAGCTTCATCAGGTAAGAGCAAGCGTGTTAACGTCAATTTTGATGAGGTGAAACATACCAGATTTAAAGCTGCTTGCGCGAGAAATGGAACTTCAATAACGGATGTGATTAGCAAGCTTGTAGATGACTGGCTTAAAGAAAATGAATAATTGAGATCTAAGCAGTGAATCGCCACGGGTTTAACAGACACCTTAGAGTCATTTAAGATGGCTTAAAGAGAGGTGCCCATGAGCGGTAAGCGTTATCCCGAAGAGTTTAAAACTGAAGCAGTCAAACAGGTTGTTGATCGCGGTTATTCTGTTGCCAGCGTTGCAACACGTCTCGATATCACCACCCACAGCCTTTACGCCTGGATAAAGAAGTACGGTCCGGATTCTTCCACAAATAAAGAACAGTCAGATGCTCAGGCCGAGATCCGCCGTCTCCAGAAAGAGCTGAAGCGGGTTACCGACGAACGGGACATATTAAAAAAAGCCGCGGCGTACTTCGCAAAGCTGTCCGACTGAGGTACGCCTTTATCCGTGACAACAATCGTTGCTGGCCTGTCCGTCTGCTCTGCCAGGTGCTGGATGTGCATCCGAGTGGGTTTTACGCCTGGCTTAAGCAGCCACATTCACGACGGTTTCATGCTGACCTGAAGCTGACGGGACATATTAAGCAGTTCTGGCTGGAGTCGGGCTGTGTTTATGGCTATCGCAAGATCTATCTCGATCTGCGGGATTCCGGGCAACAATGCGGTGTAAACAAAGTCTGGCGGTTGATGCAACGTGTGGGGATAAAGGCTCAGGTCGGATACCGAAGTCCACGGGCGCGTAAAGGTGAAGCCAGTATTGTGACGCCCAACAAGCTCCAGCGGCAGTTCAACCCGGAAGCACCGGATGAACGTTGGGTTACGGACATAACCTACATCCGAACCCACGAAGGCTGGTTGTATCTGGCCGTGGTGGTTGACCTGTTCTCCCGAAAAGTTATCGGCTGGTCAATGCAACCCCGAATGACAAAAGAGATTGTCCTGAACGCATTACTTATGGCGGTGTGGAGGCGTAATCCTCAAAAGCAGGTACTGGTTCACTCTGATCAGGGCAGTCAGTAC
>OLFS01001632.1_pt1 | contig 16801 bp, 6 predicted proteins | sample 1605491 | NCBI WGS metagenome assembly OLFS01 (sample SAMEA3888921, study PRJEB22519) | human gut metagenome | biome: human gut; feature: human-associated habitat; material: faeces | place: Denmark | collected 2011 | reverse complement strand
AGTAGAAGAACAGGGAATTGATTTTCGGACAGGGGTTCGATTCCCCTCAGCTCCACTAAAAAAACCGCGCAAACACGCGGTTTTTTCTTTTTCCAATTTAACTTGTATTACATTTCATCTTGCATATGGTTCTATTCTGTCAGCTTTGGATACTGCAGCGCCCCATCCTTCTGCGGCGTAAGCACCACCGGTTCCGTTGCCATCCGGCCGTCTTCATCCAAATAATACCATTTCCCGCTGATGGTCTGCAGTCCTTTCACCATAGCGCCATCCCTTCCCAGATAATACCAATGTCCCTTATACTGATACCACACGTTATGGACCATTATTCCATTGCCATCAAACCAGTACCAGAGATCGCCATCTTTATACCAATCATTAACAACATAATTTTCCGAACCATCTTTCAGATAAAATCTCCAGCCGCCATTCTCCTTCTGCCATCCCATTTTCACTGGTTCCATTATCCATGTTTTCATAAACTTTTCCGGTGTTTTGTACTGTTTGATTAATGGAGTGGGCGTACTTCCCCAGTCAGGCAGATACAAATGGGGCTTATCTACAATGCTGGACCAGTCTCCGCCCCAGGCAAGACCAAGTTTCTTGCCAATTTCAGCAGCCTTCCTGAAATGACCTTTACTGTCATTATAAGCGTCATCTGCTATCTTCCCATCTCCATCCACATCCATTTTCAGATAAAAATCAAAGGCAATCCCCCACTGGTGCTGTGACCGGTAGGAACTGCCTTTTGCATTGGTTACGATATTTCCCGGTTTTGTACGGCCTTTGGCATAGAGAGCATCCTGTTCTGCTGCAGTACGCAGTGTTTCAGAAATAGCAACATTAATTCCTTCTGCCTTGCAGGCGGTGATCCACTGAGCTGCTATCTTCTGCATCCGCGGGTGGCACAATGCAATATCTCTCATATACACGGTACCTCCCTTATTTTTTCCCCACCTGCTTGATCACCTGGTGTACTCCCGTTGAAGCAAGCCCGGAAACGATACCAATAGCTGCTGCGTTAATCACATCACCAGCCGGAAACTCCGGTATCAGATACATGCCTGCAACCCCCAGAATTCCGCCGGTTACGCCACAGACTACCGGTATCACCTCATCCTTTACTTTTTCCGTCGTCTTACACGCCATTCCGCCTAAATAGCAGATCACCGTGATCGCCGCCACACCTGCAATCCCAAAATCCATATCCTCTTCCTCTCTTTCCAGCAATATTTATGGGGATATCTTCCATTGTCCTCATAATTTATCATATGCTGGAACAGCCTAAAAGGACCGATCAGAAATATTTTCTGTATTTTTGAAATCTACAGAAATGGCAAATACTCCTACTAGTTTTTCTAAATATGTAATTAAACATATTTTTCCAAATATAATGGAAATACTTTTAAATTTTACATTTTATACATTATCATCATCTTGCACCTTTTGAATTTTATATTCTACAGAAGGATCAATTATTTTCTCTTCTATCACATTTTTACCTATTTCATATCTAGTTTTTAAAGATAAATTTATAGGGAATTTAAAACTATTTATTATTTTTCCTATATCCAACGGCTTGGACACATGTGCATCCATACCGGCATCTAAACATTCCTGTACATCTGAATTGAATGCATTGGCTGTCATAGCAATAATGGGAATGGTCCTGCCCAGAGGATTTTTGCCATTACGGATCCTTTTCGTTGCTTCCAGGCCATTCATATTTGGCATCTGTACGTCCATTAAAATAGCATCATAATCTCCGAAAGCAGAAGTTTCAAAGGCTTCAACCAGTTTTTCACCGTCTGGGCAGATCTTGCAGGATGCCTGGTACATTTCCAAAATCGCTTCTAAGATCTCCGCATTCAGTTCATTATCTTCTGCGCAAAGAAATTTCATTCCTTTTAATACGGAAACTTTTTCACCTTACTGATGCAGATATTTTCCATTTTTTTCCTGTGAACCATTGGGATCTATTGCAAAAGGAAGTACCACTTCAAAACAGCTTCCTTTATTTAACTCGCTTTTCACCTGTATCCTGCCGCCCATCAGGTCAACGATACTTTTCGTGATGGCCATACCCAGTCCTGTTCCCTGTATTTTGTTGGTCGTGGAATTTTCTGCTCTGGTAAAAGGTTCAAAGATCGTTTTTATAAACTCCGGCGTCATTCCATATCCGGTATCTGTAACTGTAATGGATATATTGGCATGTTCCGGTATACTGCTTGGCTCTTCTGTCAGATCCAGGATAACGCTTCCCTCAACAGGTGTATATTTAACAGCATTGGACAGCAGATTGATAAAAATCTGGCGCAGGCGCACAGAGTCTCCCAGAAGATGTCCATGATCGATCCCGTGAACATGGATCTTAAACTCCTGTCCCCGTTCTTCTGCCTGTGGACGGATGATACTGTCTATCTGTGCCACCTGCTCCATCAGATCAACGGGATCTTCATTTAATTTCACCTCTCTGGATTCGATCTTGCTCATATCCAGAATGTCATTGATAAGTCCCAGCAGATGCTGACTGGAATTTTGGATCTTCTGGATGTGGAGCTGCAGTTTTTCCGGCTCATGGATCTCATGTTCCAAAAGAGTGGTAAGTCCGACAATGGCATTCATAGGAGTCCGGATGTCGTGGCTCATATTACTTAAAAATGTGGTTTTCGCCCGGCTGGCCTTTTCAGCAGCCACTAAAGCAGCCTGAATTTTTCCTGGCTGGCAGCCAGTTCTTCATTTAATTTTTGTATTTCCTGAGCCCGTCCGTTCCTGAATGCTTCCTTCTCCGATGGCTGCAAGGATACCCACCCCCAGATAAAATGTCATAAACATACAGGCGCAAACATGGATCAGAAACGGATTGTTTCTGATCCTGAAATTTACAAATGCCAACATTCCAAATAAAAGGATGGCTCCCATAAATATGATCTTATTGGTGTGTTGACAGCACCACAATGCTTTTTCTGTTCGCCTCGTTGATCTCAGCAGAGATTCTCTTATACTGTTCTTTTTCCAGACCTCCATACAGCAGGACCTGGATGGTCTTCTTCCAAAACTCTCTCATGTACTCGTTAACCTTTATTTTTCCAATATGCTGCCAGAACCCGGATGATCTCTTCCCTGTTTACAGGCTTTGTCAGATGGGCATTCATTCCCGCCTCTTTTGTCTTTTCCTTATCTTCTACAAATGCATTGGCCGTCATCGCTATGATCGGAATGTCTTTTCCCTTGCCCTCCGGCAGTTCACGGATCTTTTTTGACGCTTCAAGACCGTCCATGACCGGCATCATAATATCCATCAGGATCACATCATAGGTGCCTGATGCTGCATCCGCAAAATATTCTACTGCCTGTTTTCCGTCTGATACTGCCGTTACTTTCGCTCCGGCTTCTTCTAACAGGAACTGAAGGATCTCCATATTTAACTGGTTATCTTCTGCAGCCAGTATGTTCATCCCGGTAATATTCCTGTTTTCTCCCTGTATTTCCTTCTTTTTCCATGCAGAGTCCACTGTCTTAAATGCCAACTTTACTGTAAATGTTGTACCTTCCCCCGGTTTGCTGTTTACATCGATCGTACCGTTCATCTGCTTTACCAGTTCATAAACAATGGACATCCCAAGACCGGTTCCCCGATATTCGGTCCTTACACGGTCATCTTCCTGTGTAAATGGCTTAAACAGGCTTTTTTCCACAAATTCCCGGCTCATACCAATTCCTGTATCCTGAACCTTAAACTCCAGACCGATATGGGATCCGTCATATTCCACTTCCCGGATGGCCAGACAGATCTTTCCCCCTTTTTTATTATAACGCAGGGCATTGCTGATCAAATTTAAAAGGATCCTTCTCAAATGGGCCGGACTGCCAAGAAACTGTCTGTGGACAACTTCATCCTCAATAGAAAACCTTATTTCCTGCTCCTTCGCCTGCACATCTACAATCGCATGGATCTTTTCCATCTCCTCATCCAGATCTACCGGTATTTCTTCCAGATGGATCTTTCCGCTTCCGATCTTGCTCATATCCAAAACATCATTGATCAGGGACAGCAGATGATGCGATGCTTTATCGATCTTTTCCAGACAGTCTTTGATCCGCTCCGGATCATCCAGATTTTTCTTGATGATCTCCACCATACCCATGATCCCGTTGATCGGTGTGCGGATATCGTGGGACATATGGGAGAGAAACTCACTTTTGGACTGATTGGCCCGTTTCGTCTCTTCATTGGACTGCTGCAGTTTTTCCTGATATTCCAACAGGGTGCGGATATATTTTTCCTGACGTCTGTCTACTTCCCAGTAACCGGCTGTAATACACAGTACAATGATGATCCCCAGTATAAATGTAATATAAAATACTTCATTTTGGTGGAATACATATTCTAAGGACCTGTTTCTGGCAAATTCCGTGATCCATTTATTTTGCAGCCTTCCAATAGTTCCGTCTTCAGACATATCCCGGACCACTTCATTGATCATGCGCTGCAGTTTTGGCTGTGTATCATGAACTGCTAAAGCCGGATAACTCTTTGTGATCACAAGGCTTGGCACCAGATGCAGATGATTTTTTTCAATGATCTTTGTGGCAACTGCACCGTGACAGATCCCGAAATCTGCTTCTCCCTGCTCTACTGCCTCCAATATTTCCGTATTGGTGCTGTATTCCAGATAATCACACTGCAGATCATAGGTGGCTGCGATCACAGAACGCGCCATTAACGCAACCTTCTTACATGCAAGGGCAGCCGCACTGTCGATCCTGCTTCTGCCATATACACGCAGTTCATCCGAACAGAAAGGGATCGTCCTTAAAGTCCCTTCCATATTGGAAAATATTTCCAGTCCCGTCAAAACATCTACTTCGTCCTCAGTAAGCATTTTCCGGCAGCCCATCCAGTCAGCCGTTTTAAACTCCGGACGCATTCCCAAGCGGTTTGCCACCTCTATCATGATCTCAACATAAAGACCTGATAATTCCCCATCCTTATTGTAATAGGAATTTGGACAGAAATCATAATCTGTTGCGATCCGCAAAACCGGCGCTGATTCACTTGTAATACCAGCCTCTATTTCTACTGTAGGCTCTGGTGAAAAAAGCCCCATCTGCCCGGCTGTAAAAAGGATCGGAACAATAATTCCCAAAGTAACAAGAAAGATCAGCACCCGCTTCATCGCCTTATGTGCCCCACTTATCTTCATTTCTCACCCATGCTTTCTTTTCCATTTTCAGCTACGTATATCTAACTGATTTAATTATACTGTCCAGCAAATTTCTTGTCAATTCATTCCCCCCGCAACCGGAATAAGTGCCTGAAGGATCATCCGTTTACTGGTTCCATAACAGGTGGATAAGGTCAGTATCTTTCTTTCTCCTTTTTGATAAGGTGTTCCATCTGTCTCATCTGTTACTTTTGCCAGGATAATGGGGCAGGTGATCCATTGCCCCTGATAAAAGATCTCTACATTGGGATGTTCCTTTAAAAATCCGGGATCCCTGTATTTTTTCAGATCACCAAACATAGAACCATCCTTCATGTTATGTCCATAAAAAATGGTATTGGCTGATACAAAAGGAATGTTCTGGCTGTCCGCAAAGATTGTTCCTCCTGACTGCTTTTCCCCGTTAAACCCATGATCTAAATAATATTTGTCATCTTTTCCCCAGACAGCTGGATAATCAATGGACGTTCCCGGAATACGGATCCAGCAATTATAATCCGGATTGATCTCTTTTAACTTTGCTTCCTCTATTGTTATTTCATCTATAGACGTACCAGAATGGTCCTGGGCATAAGAAGTTTCTGTTTTCTGTACCTCCCTGCGGATACTTTCGTATTTTTCGGCAGCCAGACGATACTTTCTTACTGTATTTCCGGTATAGACTATTCCGGCTGCAGCTCCTGTCAAAAGAATTATCCCTAAGATCCGGCGCTTTTCCCTGATCTTTAAACTTGCTTTATTTAACTTTCCCTTTTTCAGGATCCAGTAGGCGCCAATACCGACACAGCTGCCGGTTACCACTGCCAGAACCATTTTTCCTACAAACTTTGATCCTGTGACAGCTGGTTTTAATTCTACATCCTGTTCCCATTCTCTTTTCAGATCCGTATCCGGCATTTCTTCCCTGTCCCAATCTTTCTCTGCGATCAGCCCACTGTATACTGCCCTGCAGTCAAATACCTTTTTTCTGCCCCTGGCAACCAGTTTTCCATCTTCTCCTTTCTCGATCTGTGTGATCTCATAGTCCGAAGCGGGTAAACCCGCTTCGTCTAATATTTCTGCTTCTGTTATCTCATTCTGAAATTCCTTTTCCTGTTCTATCGTGATCTCCAGCCCATCTTCCCAGTACTCATTAAAACGGCTGAACTGTTCTAAAGGCAGGATCCGCTTTGTTTTTCTTCCCGTTGTCCGGTCCTTTACCTGGACCCAGGCAGTCTCCGGTACTGTATCCACTCCTTCCATCTTTTTGTAAATGATCTCCTGGGATGCATAAAAGCTTTCATCATAGAGATTTGCATCCTGTTCCTGGGCCATTGCACTGAATGCAAACAGGCTCACTGCACCCATCACAAGTCCCAGAAACAAAACCATCTTTTTTCTTTTTCGGCTGCTATCAGAAAAACACCAGCCAGCCCCTGCCAGACACACACATGTCACCAACAGGATCCATCCAATCTGACTGTTGTCTCCTGTCTTAACACTGCTGCCGGAATATTTTCCATTTAAGCCCTTAAAGTTCCCATTTCTTCCTTTTACCTGGTAAAAAGCCTGGATCCTTCCTTTTGTCTTTTTCTGTATCTTTTCATTTTTGATCTCAAATACACCTTTTACAGTCTGATCCTTTTCTACTGTAAAATGATACAGTTCCTGACTCAGTTCATAACCATCCGGTGCTTTTATCTCTTTGAAAATATAAGTTCCATTTGGCGGGCAAATGATCTTGAACATTCCATCTGGGCCACTTTCTGCTATCTTTGCCAATCGTCCTGTCTGGTCATAAAATGCAAACACAGCTCCTGCAAGAGGTTCTCCCTTTTCATCTGTCTTTTTAAAGGAAATATACAGTTTCTTTGGCACAGTATGACTTCCGCCTCCGCCAGATGAACGGATCCGGCTGTTATAGAAAACAAACTCCTGCACTGTTTCTGCCTGGTCTAAGATCCGGATCTCCATTTCTTTGCCCTTCTCATATCCGGCCGGTGCTTCTATTTCCCTGATGATATAAGTTCCCGATTCCAGACCGTTAAATACCTGACCATTTTCCTGGTCTGATATCCATTGGCTGATCACTTCCATGGTGTCCTTGCACACCAGTTCCAGCTTTGCGCCGGAAAGAAGTTTTTCTGAACTGGCTTCTCTTTTTTCTACGGATATAATGGTGCCATAATTGCGCAGTGTAATCTCCGGTATTTCTGTCATTCCATCTGTAATGGTAAAATACACTGGTTCTTCTGATTTCGTAAATCCAGTCGGTGCTTTTTCTTCCACCAGTCTGTAATCTCCGGCTGTAAGACCTTTGATCAGATGGGGCTGCTTTCCTGAGATCCATGTTTCTACTACTACCCAGGTCTTCTCCTCTTTCATCTGATCTTTCGCCTGATATTTTTTCTGATCTTTCTTCTGACTTTCGCCCTGATCACCTCTTTCATCCGGTTCCAAAATTACCTTTTCTTCCCGTTCCAGTCTCAAAACAGCACCTTCCAGATACTCTTCTGTATCCCTTAAAAGCTTTTTCACCAGTGCACGGTTGCTGTCATTTACCGGGTCATAAGTAAGCTCTATCAAAGGTGTTTTTTCATCTTTATATTCAAACTGGAATTCCAGCGTTTTTTCAGAAAGCATATGTCCCGGCGCTGCTTTTGTTTCCTTTACCAGATAATCATAAGAACTGAATTTTCCTTCCTGATCCAGGCAGCCAATAGGCTGGGAAGAAAACTGAGTTTTCCCCATTTCATCCGTTATTTGCTTTTCACAGGATATGCCCAAGGTCTGGTTAAAGAGTTCAAATTCTGCTCCCTCTAAAACCTGATCTGCATCATCTGCATCATGTTTGATCACCGTCAGCCCGCCTTCTGGTATTTCATCCTGCATCTCCTTTTTCTGGATCTCTCTGGTATCTTCTATTACAAATGGGATATCCACAGACTGTAAAAATCCATAAGGCGTCATTTCTTCTCTTAAAATATAAGAACCAACAGGAATGTATTCGATCAGATGTGGTTTCAGATCTCCCACTTCAAATCCTTCTGGCAGTTCCCCATTTTCATTCTCTTCTTCTGTATACACTCCATCAGTTCCGGAAAACCATATGGCTTCCTCATCCCTGTAACGCCCTTCTTCCTCCGGAATATGCAAAAGCAGCGGCTTTTCGCTGACTGTGCCCTCTTCATCCACCGGATAGATTCCCAGCTTTGCTCCTGCTACTTCTTTTCCTCCGGTAATCGTATTCTTGCTGACCACAAGACTCAAAGGTTCATCTTTCATAACCACCTGATGGATTTTTTCCAAATGACCGGTATCTGTGATCTCAAATAAAATTGGATCCGCTGTGGCATAACCGGAAGGCGTTTCTTTTTCTGCAAGAATGTAAGATCCCACAGGAAGATATTCAAACCGTACCGTTCCTTCTTCTGTAAAGCAATACCTGCCTTTAAGCGTACCCGGCACATTCTCCCACCGATGATCGTATTTTGCAATGGGATTTAAGCCGGCAGCGTCTGCTTCTTCTCTTCCTGTAGCCCATATTTCCATCCATTCTTTAAAACCGGCCCGTTCAAAGTCTAACAACTTATTATCTTCTCCCATAAGATCCGCTAACGGCTTATCTTCTTCTCCTTCCGGCACCTGGTAAAGGACCAGTTTTGCCAGACTGTCTTCATAGAGAAGTTCTCCCGTCTTTCCATCCTCCTTGCGGATCTCTGCAGCTGTAAAATCATCTTCCATAGTAAAAGACTGTACATGTTCTGTTTCCAAAATCTGGATATTCTGCCGTTTTCTCTGCACATAGCCCTGCAGATACGGGCACTCTGTTTCTTCTAATACATACTCCCCTACCGGAATATGATCGATCCAGTGAGGTTTTTTTGTTTCGATCCGGTTTCCTTCCTCATCTGTTTTCACATTGCCTTGATCGTCACAGGCATAACCGCTGACCCAGGAAGCATATTTCTTTCCAGGCAGATAAATTCCGTCTTCATCTGTTAATATCCTTCCCGCTTCATCTGTCGCAGCCTCATAAAACGTCATCACAGCCCCTTTGATCTCTTCCTGTGTACGGGTGTCTACCTTGGCGAAAGCTGCCCTTGTAAAGGCATTGGAATGGAAATATTCCTGAGGCTCTATGCTGTCTTTAAAAAGAATTCCCTGATAAGGTGCCTGCACATAGCCCTGTTCAAACGGAACCTGTTCTTCCTGAAGGATATAGGCCCCAAAAGGCAGGCGCTTAATCTCATGAAGGCCGCCTCTTCGCTCTGCTTCCCCTTTGGAGTCTGTGCTGTTGTCACTGGTCCAGCGTTCCTCCTTTGTTGTGAAATGCCCCTGTTTATCGTAAACAGGCAGACCATTTTCATCATCTACAGAACGTTTTTCCTTATAAACAGACTCCCCATTCTTGTCCTTATAGACCTGGACAGAATAAACCAGCTTCTTTTCTCCCGTTTCATCTGCAATGTAAGCCATGATCCGTTCATGATCATCGTATACAAAGGCCATTCCTGTTTTTACGTCTGCATAACAGATGAAGTTTCCCCGTTCATCTAATACTTTGTATACAGACTTGTCCTCTGTCCTCTCCAGGCGCCCTTCTTCGTTTAACTGGTCCAGATCATAAAAATACAGATCTTCCGGCTGGTTTTCCACCTTCTCATCCTGCCATATAGCAAGCCCGGCAGGACCGGCATCTTTTCCTGTCTCCAGGATCTGCCGCCTGCTTCCTGTTTCAGAAGCAGTGATCTTTATGGTTTTACCATCCTGAACTTCAGCTGTTACTCCCTTATAACTTCCGTCCTCTTCTTTTTCCATCCAGAGTCCCTGGTATAAAGCCAGTGTTGCTCCTGAGACCGTTACTTTAAAACGGATCCCTTTTCCTGTAAATTCCCCCTTCCGGTCATAAAGGAGTTTTACTCCTTCCATTGCTTTTAGTTCTTTTTCTGTACCTTCTATGATCTCTTCTGAACAGAAATCCATTTTCTTTGTTACTTTCCCGGTCCATGTCCCCAGTTCCCGGTCAAAATGGATCTCTCTTACATCTCCTCTTTCTTCTAACTTCTCCTTTCTTCCATATACCTGGTAAATGATTTCATCTCCTCTGTCATTTACCCATATATCTTCTTCCAGGCCGCCGCTTGTTTCTTCCTGGCCTGAAGCATCCGTTTTTAACAGGCCATTTTCATTTCCAACCAGGGAATCGCCATCCTCTACTTTCCGGATCCGCATTACAGAAGGATGATTTTCCACCGGGATCTGGCTGACTGTTTCGTAAGCATTTTTATTTCCATCTCCCGTTACCGGAATGGCATACTCATAGTTTGCAGCTGTTTTCCGTTCATATCCATCTGTTGTACCGTCTCTGTACACGTTTTCCTTATAATAGGATACTTCGTTCCCATAAACTTCAAAAGCAACCGGACGGCTTTTTACGTAACCTTCCGGTGCCTGTACTTCTACCAGGACATAGGCACCTGCCCCTAAAGGTCTGGGCGTTTCAATGTATCCCACAGGGAGTTTTTCCAGCTTTCCATGGATCAAGACTTCCCGCAGTGTAGTAAAAGAGCGGAATATCCCTCTCTCTGTGCCGGTTTCATCCACCTGGCTGATCCGCTGGGTTTCATCATAAAGAGGGACCCCATCCTGGTCTAACTTCACAGGAAGATCATCCTGTGAACCATTGTCCTGCCCCACTCTCGGATAAAGGATCTCCTTTCCATCTGCGTCCACAACCTTATTTCCTTCTGCATCCTCTGCCGGTCCAAACAGCACCTGTCCGGTTCCGGTCACACTGTTTATCCCGTTTTTCTGTGCATCCCGCTTTGCAGCATAAATGCGGAATAAAGCTCCCTCATGGATCAGATTTTCCCCTGTTTCACTGTCGATCTTTTCGATCCGCAGCCTTGAATTAAAATAGGTATTTTCAAAATCTTCCTGGGCAAATGCAATATAATTAAATCCGGCACCGCTTCCCCCAGGCTGTAAGGTTTCTATATTTCCCGTATCCGGGTTGATTCGGTCATATTCCGGTGTCAGGATGCTCCACGGTACCAGCATCGGCGCAAATTTGCCCTCAATGGCAGTATTTTTCCCCTTCATACCAGGAACCTGGTCACATATTTCCATCTGGCCATTTTCCCGTTCACTTCCGTCATAGATCACACCATCTAAAATTACATGATCCTCACTTTGTGAAATAGTTCCCGTACTGTATTCCGGCAAAATATCTTTATCAAGCCCATAAGGATAAATGGCAAAGGAACCATCTATACCATCTGCCAGGATCTTCCGGTCCTCTTCATTAAAGCGGATCTTGTATTTGCGGATCAGTTCATCCGGACTGTCACTACTGTGATAACGAAAATAGGCACTGCCGATCTCATCTAAAACCGTTTCTTCCCCGGTATCCTCATTTCGTATGATCTCCGGCACAAAGGGCAGTGTGATCTCCCTTGGTTCCTCAATCTTATAATGCCTGTTTGCCAGTTCTTTTTCCAGATCAGAAGGCATCTGCTCTTCGATCACATATTCACCATACGGGAGAGGAATGGAATACTCATAATAATCGTCTTTTCCATTTCTCTGGTTACACTGGATGGTCTTCCTGTTACCATCCGTACCGCCATTTGCATCCCGTTCCCATTCAATAGACAGACGCTCTTTTAACCCTGTAAACTGATCCAGATAACGGGCTGCTTCTTTTCTCGCCTGGTCTAAAGCCTGTTTGTATGCCCTGTCACTGTCCATATATGGCCGGTCTTTTAAGATCTCTTCCTTATAGGATCTTATATCATAATGATCCAGGGCAAACTGGGTCAGTACCTCTTTGGGATAAATACCGCCCTTCTTCTTTTCTGCGCCTTCCATTGCGTCAAAAAATTTCCGGTAATTGCAGCTGCCATCCTCATTTCTTTCCATCAGCTGATGACCCCTGTTTTCTGCATCTTCCGGCGGCAGATAAATAGTCTGTACCAGCTCCTTATAAGCTGGTGAACTGATATCTTCTGACAGGATCTTTCCCTCATCATCCACATAAATGTTTAAAAGATTTTGCTTCAGGTAGATCCTGAATGAAAACTGATCTAAAAGTTTCCGGCCTTCTGCAGATCCATTTTTACGGAATAAGCCTAAAAAGGTAGTGACTGGATCATTATGCACAGAACCGTAGGTATTTACATTTTCATAAGAAGACTGGGAAATGTGTTTGGTAATGCGTACCGGCTGCCGGATCGCCCGTTCCAAAACCTGAACCGGTTCTTTTTCTGTTCCACCATCCTGAACTGTCTGGTTCTGACCAGGATATGCCAGATGAACATATTTTACAAAACTTCCAGGATCTGTTTCTTCCTGTTCTGCTTCTACATCCACAGCTGCTCCCATGGATACCAGATACTGATTATAAGGAACCTCTTTTCCATTTACAGAAATGGTGGTTTGTCCGGTCACTGCACGGAACGTTTCTTCTACCTCTTCTTTTTCCACGGACCAGTCTGTTTCATTTTCCACCAAAATATGATACTCTCTTTTTTCAGGATCCCAGAAAGCCTCTACCGGCTCCTCTTTCGTAGTCACATACGTGGTTTCCCGTTCTTCAAAAATGGGGACCTGTTCCATTTCCTGGATCGGTACTCCGTTTGGATCTAAAAGAACCTCTCCTTCTTCATACCGTTCATAAACAGGCTCATAAATTAATTTAAGCTCATCTTCCACATATTCCCATTTTTCTTTTATGTAAGCGGTATGACTGCTTAAACGGAATTTTCCTTTGGGAATGCAGATCCAGTAATGACCATTTTCCCTTTCTTTTTTCACATAAAGCTGTCCGTCTGCCCGGTCATAAACTGCAGATCCTGCTTCTGTATTTCCAGAATAGTCATAAAAAAGTTTTGCCTGCCACTGTCCCTCTTCTTCCTTTATCTCAGAAACGGCGGCCATATTATAAAAACTGTGTTCTGTATACCAGTCAAGGATCTGTTCTACGGCCTTTCCATTCATAGAATCCAGATTTATAGAAACCCATGGTGCCCCTTCCCCGTCAGCTTCTTTATAGCCTAACTGCATAAGCATTGCCTGTGCCTGTTCCATCACATAATCAGGATCCAGGTCTTCATCCCATTTAGACAGATCTTCCGGTTTTGCTTCTCCTTTTATATAAGGGGCTGTCCGGAAATGATAGGGCACAGTCTCAGATGCAGGTACTTTTTCGTCTTCCCCCGCATCTGCTTTTAAAACAGGATTGCCATTAAGATCCCGTTTTAATTCTCCGCCTTTTGCCTTTTCATATACAGGATTTCCCAAATGATCCATTTTGGGAATTTTTTCCATTCCTGTGATCTGTTTTAAATTTTCCCTCTGCTCCTGTGAACTTAAACGGTAAAACTTTGTATTTTCCGGATAACCGGAAACTGTGATCTCATACCCTTTTTCTGTTCCAAATGCTTCTACTGTAAAATCATTCCAGGAACCGTCTGCTTCCATACTGTTATGCTCAGACAGACCTGCGCTTACCTGTACCTGCCCTGCCTTTCGCACTACATTTTCTTCTCCTGACCCCCGGTTCGTCTCCACCAGGTTCTTTCCTGTTACAGACAGTTCATATCCCTCTGACCGGCTTAGTTCTTTCACATAATAACTTCCCATCAGCAGCGGTCTTCCGATCCAGGAATTTCCATTTTCTTCCTTTCTGTCCGGATAGGTATAGCTTCCAAATCCATGATCAGAAGAATTAATGGTACTGCCGTTATATAAGGTTTCCGGCCCCAGGAAATTTTCCGGTGCCTCAATGGTCCCATCTTCTTTTACTACTGTATGCGGGACCTCCGTGTATGCAAAAAATGAGGCATTACCATCCTGATCTGTTGCTGCCACGGCTGTCAGATCATCTTTCTGGTAGATCACACCGGATCTTCCATCCGGATGTACAATGTCTGCGGCTGCAAAAAGGCCATATACAGCACCTTCTAAAGTTCCGTCTCCCTGGGTCCGGCCATAGCTTTCTTCCTGGTCCTTTTCATAAAGATGCAGATCCCGTTTATTTATATAGATCCTTCCTTCTGTGCGGTGGTCCCAGACTTTAAAACAGTAAAGGGAATTCGATGGATCGCCAAAACAGGAAACATCCATCTCTCCCAGATCATCATCCTGAAAATCAGGAAGAAATGTTGTTATCCCCTCAAAATCATCATCGTCTTCTGAGGAAAAAAAGATTGCTTTTACAGAATTCCATACATTTTCCCGTAAAGACTCCCATAAAGAAATCGGTTCCAGGGAAATTTCTTCTCTTGTATAAATATATTGTTCTGTCGTTTCCAGATCCTTCTTTGCGTTCGATGCAGTGGCAGCAGCTACAACTGCGTTATCTTCTGCTGCATCACTTGCGGTTGCTTTGCTTTCTGTTGCCGTATTTGCTGTTGTCCTGCTTATCTTTGCATTACTTTCCGTTGCCCGGTCATCCCAGATCTCATCCTCGTCATCTTCCTCTTCTTCATAAATATCTTCGGTCAGCTTCACTTCATGGATCGTTCTAAGTTCCTCTGCTGATCTTTCTTCCTGCGCTCCGGTTTCATAAGCATATCCGTTTTTCTTTTCTTTTTTTTGTGGAGCGGGATGAAACTGCAGCTGCGTATTTTCCCCCAGATACACCTCTGATTGCGGATCTTCTCTTCCTGTACCTTCCTTTCCTGCTGTATTTCTCTGTGCCTGGGCGGAAGCCACTGTTATTTTCTCGATTTCAAAATCTTCCCTGTGTGTCCCGTGGACCATATAGCCGGTTCTGGCCTTTTTCTCTGTTAATGTATAGCCATACTCCAGGGCAATAAAATTTTCATAGGTTTCATCCCGGTCCTCTAACATGGCTTCCATTGCTTCTGTACTCTGTTCATGGTCCTCTTCATCCTCATTGGATACATGGAAATCGCTGGAAGCTTCACACAGTTCCTGTTCCTCAAGCCACTGCTCCCTGAGACGTTCATTTTCTTCTTCACAGTTACATTCTTCCTCTTCGCCTTCCCCGTCTTCTCCATCACCGCTATCTCCTTCGTGATCACATTCGATCCATTCCGGCGCCGGATGGCCCATACAGTAGGTTTTGCTGTAATTGTAATTGCGGATATCTTTATGAAAAGCCTTTCCTTCTTCGTCGGTGGTGATCACGTCACACAGCCATTCTTCTTCCGGTTCCGGGGACATACAGTTACTGTAAACCTGACCTGTCGTTCCGTCCGGCTCCCCTTCTTCATAGCCATGTTCATTGATCTGGGAATGGTCAAAACTTTCCCATACCTGAAAATCCGCTCCTGCAAGAGGCTGTCCTGTTTCTGCACAATATTTTTCCAGATCTATTTTGTAATCTGCCTCAAAAACTTCCCTGTGGCGGAACCGTTCTAAAGGCTGCATCTGACCGCCCTGGACACTCCCCTTTCCTGTTTCAAACCATACTTCTGCCTGGGGACGCTGCATATCCAGCCAGCCCATCTGCATCTGATAAGACTCTCCCGGATAAAAGATATAGGCATAATACCGGTCATCCAAGCCTTCCACGTTTCCTGCGCTGATCCGTCCGGAAGGTTCTTCTCCTGTATAAAGAAATGTGATCTCATTTTCCCCTGGTCCCTGTGTAAAACTCCAGTTTTTATCCGGGAACTGCCAGTTTGCGTTTTTAAGCTGGGGACAGGAACTAAGATCTAAGGTCAGCTCATAATGACCGTCTTTTAAGATCATATTTTCCTTACGGCCATTCCAGGCAGGAAGACTACTTCCGCTATTCGACTCATATTCTTCCAGGCCCTTTTCCACTACCGACCTCATTTCATGAAACAGGGAGAGAACCCTTCCGTCTCTTATAGCCCATTCCAGTTTTTTCATGGTCTCTTCCTGGATATCCCAGTCCTGCTCAAAACCTGCCAGACAGCCCCAGAAATAAGTCTGCACCATGGCATACCGGGTCTTATCATAATAATTTCCTGAAACCATCCACTCATAAGCCAGTGTCATAGGCAGATACCGGTCAAAACTTCCTATGACCGGTACGGAGGTTTCCGGTGACGCACTGTACCTCTCCCAAGATGCCTGGGTGTGATTGGGAAGTTTCTTTCCCGGCTGCAGGCAAAATGCCGGTACATGTCCTTCCACCGGATTTACATAATAGCAGGTGATCGACCGGTGACTGTGGCCGAAAATGTTGATCTGCCTGTTCTGAAAGGCATCTCCCCTGATGATCATCTGCACAGGCGGTTCACCTGCAGAGGCAGAAAACGGGATTCCTGTAAAAATAAGGACGCCTGCCAATAAGCCAGCCATCATTCGTTTCCATATTTTCGTATTCAATTGTTTTTCCCCCTTTGGAATGTGTTTTGATGTGTTTGATCTGATTTGTCCTGATGTGATGTGTTTAGATTTGATGTTTGATCTTTTCCATGATCTGAATTTTAGAAATGTTGCAAAATCCCCTGATATTTTAATCCAAACTTTCCCCTCCTTTTTCATTTTTTCACTTTTTTACAATTTTTGTGAAACTGCGGTCTGAAACGACCAAAAATAAATAGAATAAACAGATCTGACGGGGAGATCCCCCCGCCGATGGTACTAGG
>OLFS01001629.1_pt1 | contig 16872 bp, 8 predicted proteins | sample 1605491 | NCBI WGS metagenome assembly OLFS01 (sample SAMEA3888921, study PRJEB22519) | human gut metagenome | biome: human gut; feature: human-associated habitat; material: faeces | place: Denmark | collected 2011 | reverse complement strand
ACAGCATTATCATGGATAAAAGCATATGTCCCTGATTTGGATGTCACGGCCCAGGAATACACGGATGCCATGACCCTGACAGGAACCAAGGTAGAAGGTTATACATGTCTGGATAAGAACCTGGAAAAAATCGTTGCCGGAGAGATACTTGACGTTAAGCGCCATCCGGATGCAGATAAACTGGTGGTATGCCAGGTCAATGTGGGTGCGGCAGAGCCGGTGCAGATTGTCACAGGCGCCCCTAATATCACGGAGGAATCCGTAGGTGAAAAGGTGCCCGTAGTTCTGGACGGCGGACGCGTGGCAGGGGGCCACGACGGAGGCGCCCTTCCTGAAGAAGGAATCAGGATTAAGCAGGGCAAGTTAAGAGGCGTGGAGTCTTGCGGCATGATGTGTTCCGTGGAGGAGCTGGGAACCAGCAGGGATATGTACCCGGATGCCCCTGAGAGCGGAATTTACATCCTGCCCAAGGACAGCGTACCGGGCTCGGACGCAGTGGAAATCATGGGACTCAGGGATGTGGTGTTCGAGTATGAAATCACTTCCAACCGCGTGGACTGCTACAGTGTGATTGGCATAGCCAGGGAGGCTGCCGCCACCTTTGGAAAAGCGTTCAAAGCGCCGGTGGTCACTCCCACCGGCAACAGCGAGGACATCCGCGACTTCCTGAAGGTGCGGGTGGAGAACAGCGAGCTGTGTCCCCGTTACTGCGCCAGGATGGTAAAGAATATAAAGCTTGCGCCCTCACCGCAGTGGATGCAGCGCCGTCTGGCGGCCAGTGGCATCCGGCCCATCAACAATATTGTGGACATCACCAACTATGTCATGGAAGAGTATGGACAGCCCATGCATGCCTTTGACTATGACCAGCTGGCCGGCCATGAAATCATAGTGAAATGCGCCAGGGACGGGGATGTGTTCCAGACACTGGACGGCCAGGAGAGAAAGCTGGATTCCACCATCCTCATGATAAATGACGGGGAAAAGGAAGTGGGCATTGCCGGTATCATGGGCGGAGAGAACTCAAAAATCACGGACAATGTGCAGACCATGGTATTTGAGTCAGCCTGCTTTAACGGCACCAACATCCGTCTGTCGGCCAAGAAGGTGGGGCTGCGCACGGATGCATCCGGAAAGTATGAGAAGGGACTGGACCCCAACACGGCGGAGGAAGCAGTGAACAGGGCCTGCCAGCTTATCGAGGAGCTGGGGGCAGGAGAGGTTGTGGGCGGCATCATTGACCTGTATCCTGAGAAGAGGACCTGCAGGCGCATTCCCTTTGACGCGGCTAAGATTAACAGGCTTTTAGGCACGGACATCCCGGAGGAAACCATGCTTTCCTACTTTAAGACCATTGAACTGGGCTATGACCCCGGGACAAAGGAGGTCATTGCACCTACCTGGCGCCAGGACCTGGAGCGCATGGCTGATTTGGCGGAGGAAGTGGCCAGATTCTATGGCTATGACAAGATTCCCACCACACTGCCGTCCGGCGAAGCCACCACGGGAAAGCTCTCCTACAAGCTTCAGATAGAGGAGGTTGCCAGGGAGATAGCAAGCTTCTGCGGATTTTCGCAGGGTATGACCTATTCCTTTGAGAGTCCCAGGGTATTTGACAAAATGCTGATTCCTGAGGACAGCGCCCTGAGGAATACGGTGGAGATATCCAACCCCCTGGGAGAGGATTTCAGCGTCATGCGCACCACGTCCTTAAACGGTATGCTGGCATCCCTGTCCACCAATTACAACCGCCGCAACAAGGACGTGCGTCTGTACGAGCTGGCCAATGTGTACCGTCCCAAGTCCCTGCCTCTGACCGAGCTTCCTGACGAGCGTATGCAGTTTACCCTGGGAATGTATGGGGACGGCGACTTCTTCACCATGAAGGGCGTGGTGGAAGAGTTCTTTGAAAAGGCCGGAATGCACAAAAAGCCCCATTACAATCCCAATGCAGAACATCCTTACCTTCATCCCGGAAGAAAGGCCGATATCCTGTATGACGGCACTGTGGTAGGCTTTCTGGGCGAGGTGCACCCGGATGTGGCTGATAACTATAAGATTGGCGACAGGGCTTACATTGCGGTTATCGATATGCCGTCCATCATGGACTTCACCACCTTTGACCGCAAGTATACCGGCATAGCCAGGTTCCCGGCTGTGACCAGGGATATCAGTATGGTGGTGCCGAAGGATATCCTGGTGGGACAGATTGAGGATGTGATTGTACAGAGGGGAGGAAAGGTCCTGGAAAGCTACAAGCTCTTTGACGTGTACGAGGGAGCCCAGGTACTGGCAGGCCACAAGTCAGTGGCATATTCCATTACCTTCCGGGCCAAGGACCACACCCTGGAGGAAAAGGAAGTTACAGCTGTGATGAACAAGATACTCAACGGTCTAAAGGGACTGGGAATTGAACTCAGGGCTTAAGAGGACATATCAAACAGAATAAGATATGGAAAGATAACTGCCGGCAGGATGGATTGCAACTGCCGGCAGCTGTTTTTTGCCTGCTTTTCCCCGGCTTTCCAGGAGTCCTTCTTATTGTAAGTCTTTGGAAAATGAAGTATAATTAAAACATACACATTTTAACACGCAGATGCGGAGGCATGGGTCTATGAAAACTGAGGAACAAACGATGGAACACATACATACGGATGAGCAGATGACCCTGCTGAAGGATTCCATGCCTGCAGGCTTTTTCCGCTGCCGTGCGGACGGGGACAGAAGGGTGGATATGGTTAACCATGAGCTTCTGTGCCTTTTTGGCTGTGCAGACACAAAAGAACTGAAGAAGCTGACCGGAGGGACCCTGAGGGGAATGATGGACGACAGGGATTACGACAGGGTTCTGGAGGCGTGTCTGGAACAGCTGCTGCTGAAAAAGGAAATCATGAAGGTACAGTTCAGGATCCGTTCCAGAGACAGAGGCATCTGCTGGGTGGACTGCCGCGGCCGCATGGTGGAGGATGCGAAAGGCAATACATGGATATACGCCGTGATGGTGGATGATACGGAGGCCCAAAACCAGAAGCAGGAATACTGGGAAAAGTCCATGCGGGATTCCCTCACAGGACTGTTCAACCGTGAGGCTGCTGTAGAGTCCGTCAACCAGTACATGCAGGGACAGGGCGGAACCAGGGACGGAGCCCTGATGGTCATTGACCTGGATAATTTTAAAGAGATTAACGACACAAAAGGGCATCTCTTCGGGGACAGCATCCTGACCGAGACAGCCAGGTGCATAGCGGGAAGCGTTGACAGCCAGGACACGGTGGGCAGGATTGGCGGGGACGAGTTTGTGGTATTTTCAAAGCAGCTTTCAGGCAGGGAAGGAATCATGAAATGGGGGAGGCAGCTCATAGAGGACATTGCATGTCTCACCTCTGTGAAGAAAAGCGGAATCAGGCTGGGCTGCAGCATCGGGGCAGCTGTGTATCCAAAGGACGGCGCCACCTACGAACAGCTGTTCATGAAGGCGGACATGGCTCTTTATGCGGGAAAAAACTGGGGCAAGGGCCGCTGTGTGGTCTACGATTCTTCCTTAAGGCCGGCGGACGGCGGAAAACAGGGCCAGGGAAGATTTACGGACGGCACTGTCATTGATTCTGAAAACGGCCGCTACTTTGTGGCCAACAAGGTAATTCACTATGTGTTCAAGGCATTGTACGAGTCCACAGACCTGAGGGAGGCCATCAACACCATACTGAGAATCATCGGACTCCAGTTCAATGTCAGCAGGGCCTATATCTTTGAGGACCGTCCGGACGGTCTGGCCATGGATAACACCTTTGAATGGTGCAACGAGGGCATAGAGCCCCAGATTCACAAGCTCCAGAACATGTCCTACGAGTGGAGCGCCTTTGGATACAGGGAGAATTTCGGGGAGGACGGAGTGTTCTTTTGTATGGATATCGACCATCTCCCCAGGAATCAGAGGGAGGTGTTAAAGCCGCAGGGCATCCGTTCCCTTTTACAGTGCGGAATCTATGATTCCGGCCGGATGGTGGGCTTTGTGGGGTTTGACGAGTGCAGGGAAAACCGCCAGTGGAGCCGGGAACAGATTGAGGTGCTGACCTATGTTGCCAGGGTCATAGGGATTTTCCTCATAAAGGACAGGGCACAGAGAATCCTGAAGCAGCGGCTTACAACCCTGGAGAATGTGCTGGAGGAGACATCCGGAAAGGTAAGGGGCAGCAGCAGGGGAGCCTTTGACGCCCTGACCAATCTGCTGACAGCTGGAGCATTCCAGGAAAAGGCGGAGCAGTATTTTGAGACAGGGCCGGCGCCGGGCTCCACAGCCCTGTTCATCCTGGACATGGATGATTTCAAGAAAATCAATGAGAACAAAGGAAAGCTCTTTGGCAATGTGGTGCTGATGAATGTGGCCAACAGCCTGAAACGGGCCTGCCGGGAGGGGGATTTGATTGCCCGCTTCGGAGGGGATGAGTTCCTTGTACTTTTAAAAAATACGGACCGGGAAGATGCAGCCATGGTGGGCAGCACCATGCAAAGGGAAATAGGCAGCATACTGGCGGATTCCGGCCGTGGGCAGGAACGAATCAGCTGCAGCATTGGCGTACGCCTGGCCGGAGAGGGCGAGACAACTTTTTCCGATATCATTGTAAAGGCTGACCAGGCCCTGCACCAGGTCAAGACGTCCGGAAAGGGAGGAATCCTTTTCTACGAAGCTGTGGAGGACAAAGAGAAAAGCAGCATTTCTTACGATTACCTGAAGCAGGCCAGGGAGGCAAAGCGCCGGGAGCAGAGCAGTCTGGAGGATAAGACCACTACAGCCGTGGCCCTGGAGGTGTTTGAAAAATCCGCCACCTTTGAGGAGTCCATCCATATACTCATGGGATTTGTGGGCAACCGGTTCCGGCTGAACCGCATTGTCCTGTACATGAACGGGGAGGGAGCCCATGGGAAACAATCCGCATACCAGTGGGCGGACGGCAGGACCGCATTCCTGTATGACCCTACGGACAGCTTCCGCAGGGAAGAATTTTACATCTGTTATCATCTATATGACGGGAACGGCATTGCTGTCCTGAGGCGCAGGGAATATGGGACGTACAACACGGGCCTGAAGCGGATTCTGGACAGGGCCGGAGCTCAGACCATGCTGTCGGCAGGCATATTCATAGAGGGCAGGTACAGCGGCATGATACTTCTGGTGAACACGGAGAAGGAGAGGGAGTGGAGCCAGTCTGAGTGCACGGCTGTCTCAGAGATGGCCCGCATCGTTGCCTCGGGCATCAAGAACACATCCATGTTAATCGAAGCAAAGCAGGAGGCAGAGTATTACAGGAATCACGATGCCCTTACGGGCCTGATGCGGTATGACCGGTTCAAGGAGTCATGCCAGCTGCTTATGGATGAAGGAAAAGAAGAGTATGTGCTGGTGGCCAGCGATATCAAGGGCTTTAAGTTTATCAACGAGGCCATCGGTTATACCCAGGGCGATAATATCCTGCGCATGTTTGGGGACATGCTGACCCAGAACGGTCTGGAGACCAACTGCTACACCCGCGTCAGCGCAGACCAGTTCCTGAGCTTTGGCGCGTGCAGGAGGGGACGCAATGACTTTGTGAAACTGGTGCAGAGCCTGAACAATGAATTCTGCCGTATGGAGAATGAAATCTATTCCAACATCAATCTGATGATTCGTTCGGGCATTTATTTTATCGAAAAGGACTGCCGGGAGATAGAGACTGCAGTGGACAGGGCCACCATTGCCAGAAAATCAGTGGACTACATCATCCGCTCCACCTCCGTGGTATTTAACGACGGTCCCTTTGACAGCAGCTACCGGGAAAATGAAATCATCAACCGCATGGAATACGCGCTGAAGCACGGGGAATTCAAGGTTTATCTGCAGCCCAAGGTGGGACTGGATGATTTGGGGCTTATCGGTGCAGAGGCCCTGGTGCGCTGGCAGCATGAGGATGGAAGAATTTTCCCGCCGGGAGATTTCATTCCCTTGTTTGAAAAGAATGGTTTTATCACCCAGGTGGATACCTATGTATTTAAGACGGTCTGCTGCCAGCTGAGCCGATGGATGGAAGAGGGAGGGGAGCCCCTTCCCATATCCGTCAACCTATCAAGCGTGGACATTGCATCGGAGCAGCTGATACCCCAGATTCTGGAGATTACCCGGTTTTACGGCCTGGACCACAGATATCTGGAATTTGAACTGACGGAGACAGCCTTTCTCAGTGATTCCGCCCGCACCTTCCATGTGATGAAAACCCTGCAGGATGAGGGATTCACCACCTCCATCGATGACTTTGGGTCAGGTTACTCCATCATGAACATGATGGCTGACATTCCCACGGATGTGATTAAGCTGGACTGCGGTTTTGTCCAGTCCTGCACAAAGACAGGCAGGGGGAGAGAGTTCCTGGGCCAGCTCATCCAGATGACCAACAAGATGGGATTCACTTCTTTGTGCGAGGGAATTGAGACAAAGGAGGAGCTTAAGATGCTGCAGGAAATGGGCTGCGAGTCCGGCCAGGGCTATTATTTTTCAAGACCTTTGCCAATGAATGTCTTTTTTGAAAAATTTTGCCGAAAAATGATTGACAAATCATAAATCATCCTTTATAATAACCTACGTTGCTTGCGAGAGCAGCGTAACGCAGAAGTGGCGGAATTGGCAGACGCGCACGGTTCAGGTCCGTGTGGTAGTAATACCTTGTGGGTTCGACTCCCATCTTCTGCACTGGTTCATGGAACAGGAAGCTGAATGGCTTCCTGTTTTTGCGTTCTCCGTTACTTTTCGGAGTATGACTGAATATGATGCATTTGCAACAGACAAATTCCACCATAAGAGGTAAAGTTTTGATAGTAATTTAGTAGGAAATGGTATATACTGTAAGTTGTGGCTTAAAATAAGCAGTACAGTGTGTGAAAGAAAAGAAGAGAGGAAGGAACATCATGCTTACTTTAGAGAATCTCTCCTTTGATGTGAATGATGAAAAAGGAGAAATAGGAATCATCAAAGATATAAGCTTTACAGTGGACGACGGTAAGTTTGTGGTCATAACAGGCCCCAACGGCGGCGGTAAGTCCACCACGGCTAAATTAATCATGGGAATTGAACGCCCCACAGGAGGACGCATCCTCTTTGACGGGCAGGATATAACAGATATGAGCATTACGGACAGGGCCAACCTGGGTATCAGCTTTGCGTTCCAGCAGCCGGTCCGTTTTAAGGGCGTGCAGGTAATTGATTTGCTCCGCCTGGCAGCCAGGAAGAAGCTGACGGTATCGGAGGCCTGTCAATACCTGTCCGAGGTGGGGCTCTGCGCCAAGGACTATATCAGCCGCGAGGTCAATGCCAGCCTGTCCGGCGGCGAGCTCAAGAGAATCGAGATTGCCACTGTCATTGCCAGGGCTTCCAGGCTTTCCGTGTTTGACGAGCCGGAGGCAGGCATTGATTTGTGGAGCTTCCAGAATCTGATTCAGGTGTTTGAGCGCATGAGGCAGAATACCAACGGCTCCATCCTGATTATATCCCACCAGGAGCGGATTCTCAACATTGCGGATGAGATTGTGGTGATTGCGGACGGCAAGGTAGTGAACCAGGGGACCAGGGATGAAATTATGCCGCAAATCATGGGCACTGCGTCCGCGGTGGATGCCTGCAGTAAATTTTATGAGACAGCGCAGTGAGGGGAGGAGTGAGCGATATGGCAGACAGCATCCAGGAGAGAATATTAATGGAAGTGGCCGACCTTCACGGTGTTCCGGAGGGGGCCTATAATATAAGGGCCAACGGCCAGACAGCCGGCCGTAATACAACGGCCAATATAGACATTGTTACAAAGACAGATAAGCCGGGCATTGACATACGAATCAAACCAGGCACCAGGAACGAGAGCATACACATTCCCGTGGTGGTCAGCGCCAGCGGATTAAAGGAAATGGTATATAACGATTTCTTTATCGGTGAGGATTCGGATGTGGTCATCGTGGCGGGCTGCGGTATCCATAACTGCGGGGACCAGGATTCAGAGCATGACGGAATCCACCGCTTTTTTGTGGGAAAGAACGCCAGGGTCAAATACGTGGAAAAGCACTACGGAGAGGGCGACGGCAACGGCAGGCGCATCCTGAATCCGGGCACAGAGGTCTACATGGAGGAAAACAGCTACATGGAGATGGAGATGGTCCAGATTGAGGGTGTGGACTCCACCAACAGGACCAATTCCGCGGAGCTGGCGGCAGGAGCCAAGCTCATTGTGCGTGAGCGTCTCCTGACCCATGGCAGCCAGAATGCAGAGAGTACTTACATTGTAAACCTGAACGGGGAGGATTCCAGCGCGGATGTGGTGTCCCGTTCTGTTGCAAAGGATACCTCCAGGCAGACCTTTAATTCCAAAATCGTGGGCAATGCCAAGTGCAGCGGACATACGGAGTGCGACGCCATCATCATGGACGATGCCAGGATATTGGCAATTCCCGGACTGATTGCCAACAACATTGACGCTGCCCTGATTCATGAGGCAGCCATAGGCAAGATTGCAGGGGAGCAGATTGTGAAGCTTATGACCCTGGGCCTTACGGAGGAAGAGGCGGAAGCCCAGATTGTCAATGGCTTCTTGAAATAGTCAGACAGAACAATCCAACATGCAAGAGAAGCTGCTGCGGCCCAACAGGCCGCAGCTTGCGTATGTACCGGCGCAGATGATGGGGCGGTACAGCAGCATTATTATGATACAGGGGGATAAAATCATGGGGGAAAATCGTGAGGGAAGGGCTGCTGCCCTTCTGCCTATTCTGGTATTTCTGCTGATTTTCTTGGGCTCCGGGTTCATCACCGGGGATTTTTACAGCATGCCGGCCATTGTGGCCTTTTTGATTGCACTTTTAGCGGCCTTTGCGCAGAACCGGGAGCTGGGCTTTTCGGAAAAGATAAGGCTGGCCGCCCAGGGGGTAGGGGATGAAAATATCATTACCATGTGCCTTATATTCCTGGCGGCAGGCGCCTTTACGGGAGCTGTGAAGGCAGCGGGCGGCGTGGATTCCACGGTTAACCTGGGGCTTTCCATCCTGCCTTCCAACGTGGCAGTGGCAGGGCTGTTTCTGATTGGGTGCTTTATCTCCATTTCCATGGGAACATCCGTTGGCACCATCACGGCCCTGGCGCCCATTGCAGTGGGAATCAGCCAGAAAACAGGGTTTTCCATGGCTGTCTGTGCAGGGGCCGTGGTGGGCGGGGCCATGTTCGGGGATAACCTGTCCATGATTAGCGATACCACCATAGCAGCGGTAAAGACACAGGGATGCGAGATGAAGGATAAGTTCAGGGAGAATTTCCTCATCGTGCTGCCGGCCGCCATTGTAACGGTTCTTTTGTTCCTGGTCCTGGGAAAGGATGCCTCGTTTCAGATGCAGGGCAGCCTTGATTACAACCTGTTCCGGGTGGTGCCCTATCTGGTGGTGCTCATTGGCGCGCTGGCAGGGGTGAACGTATTTCTGGTCCTCATGGCAGGCACGGTGCTGTCCCTGATAGCAGGAGTGGCCACGGGAGCCTTTGGACTGGGGGAAATGTTCACCCATGTGGGCCTGGGTGTGACAGGCATGTATGACATCACGGTGATATCTGTGATTGTGGCCTGCATTGTTGCCTTGGTAAAGGAGTACGGAGGCATTGCCTTTATCCTTTCGTTCATCAGGAAGAGAATCAGCGGGGAAAGGGGAGGGGAGCTTGGAATCGCTGCCCTGGCCCTGCTGGTGGATATGTGCACGGCCAACAATACGGTGGCCATTGTCATGGCAGGCCCCATAGCAAAGGAAATCAGCGATGATTTCGGCGTGACGCCCCGGCGTTCCGCCTCCCTTCTGGACATGTTCAGCTCCATGGGACAGGGACTGATTCCTTACGGCGCGCAGCTTCTGGCGGCAGCCAGCCTCACAGGGCTGACGCCCTTTGAAATCATTCCCTATTGTTTTTATCCCATCCTCATGGGAGTCAGCGGACTGATATTCATATTCATTAAAAAGAGACATGGAAAGGTACTGGTATGAAGACAAAAAATCAATGGGCAAGTAAACTTGGATTTATTATGGCAACCGCCGGGGCTGCCATAGGACTGGGGAACCTGTGGAAGTTCCCCTATCTCATGGGACGCAACGGAGGGGCTTCCTTTCTGGTGGTATACTTATTTTTCATCTGCATCCTGGGCGTGCCGGTGATGATGTTGGAGATGTCCCTGGGCAGAAAGACCCGGCACGACCCTGTGCAGGCATACGGGGACATCCATCCCAATGCCAGGATAGCCGGGGTGTTCGGAGTGGCGGCAGCCTTTCTGATTCTGTCCTATTACAGCGTTATCGGGGGCTGGATTATTAAGTACATTGTGAGTTATGGAACCACCTTCCACGCTCCGGAGGATTTTACGGCGTTTATCAGCGCCCCGGTGGAGCCGGTGTTCTGGCATTTCCTGTTCCTGTTTATGACAACGGCTGTCTGTTATCACGGCATCAGCGGCATTGAGAATGTCAGCCGAATCATGATGCCCCTGCTTTTCCTGCTGCTGATTGTAATTATTGTGAGGAGCGTAACCCTGCCGGATGCTGCCCTGGGCCTTAAGTTTATCTTTATTCCCAGCAGCGCGGCCTTTAACATGAAGGCGGTCAGCGCGGCCCTGGGGCAGGTGTTCTACTCCCTGAGCCTTTGTATGGGAATCACCATTACCTACGGAAGCTATCTGGGGGATAAGGAAGACATACCCAGAAGCTGCGCCAGCGTGGCGGGACTTGACACCATCATTGCGGTGATGGCAGGCATAGCCATATTTCCGGCCGTGTTTTCCTTTGGACTGGAGCCGGGACAGGGACCCGGCCTTATATTCGGCACGCTTCCCAAGGTATTTTCCTCTATTAAAGGGGGGACGTTCTTTGCAATCCTGTTTTTTGCACTGGTGCTGTTTGCTGCCGTGACCAGCGCCATTGCCCTGCTGGAGGTGGTGGTTTCCTTTGCAGTGGACAGCCTTAAGTGGACCAGGAAAAAGGCTACGGTCATCCTGGGTGTCCTGATTTTCCTGACAGGGGTGCCCAGCGCCCTGTCCTTCGGTGTTCTGGGGGATGTGACCGTACTGAATTACAGTGTGTTTGATTTTGTGGGAATGGTTACGGACAACATCCTCCTTCCATTTGGGGGCCTGGCCATGTGCTATTTCATTGGATGGAAATGGAATCCCCAGTATCTGGTGGATGAAGTGGAGAAAAACGGAGTCACCTTCAGGCTTAAAAAGCTTTGGATATTCTGTATACGGTTCCTCACCCCAATTCTGGTGGCAGTTGTCACCCTGACTGGATTTGCCAGTATTTATTCTATTGTGCGCGGATAGGAATACATATATGGGTAGAGGAGGTGCGCCCATATGGAGAATCAGAAACGGGAAAATCTGCTGAACCTGGCCCTGGATGCCACGGAGGAGGAACGGCTGAAATCAGTGAACCTGAATGTGGGGTATGACCCTGAGGAGAAAACCTGGGAGCTTATTGTCAGGTACAATGGTTCCCTTGCGTCCCTCCGGGACACAGGCATACGGGTGGATGAACTGGCGGCGGGATATGCGGTCCTGGTAGTGCCGGAGAGTCTTATGGAACAGGTCAGCAGCATGGAGGAAATTGTATACATTGAGAAACCAAAGAGGCTGTTCTTTGCCAGCAACATGGCAAGGGCAGCCTCCTGTCTGAGTACGATTCAGACCAGCACCGGGGCAGGGGCCGGCGGGGCGGGAGCAGGCGTCATAAGCGGCCTGGAGTCCGGCCTTACGGGAAGGGGCGTGCTGGTGGCGGTTATTGACTCCGGCATTGATTACTTTCATCCGGATTTCAGGAACCCGGACGGGACCACCCGCATCGGCCTGCTGGCAGACCAGGACAGGGACCGTATTTACACCAGGGAGGAAATCAATGCAGCCCTGGAAACCGGAAGCCGGTCCTCTGCCCTGGCCCTGGTTCCCTCCACAGACCCCAGCGGACACGGCACAGCAGTGGCGGCCATAGCGGCCGGCAACGGCAGGGAGGGGAACGGCGTATACCGGGGGGTTGCCTATGAGAGCGAGATTATGGTGGTGAAATTGGGAACGCCCCTGACGGACAGCTTTCCGCGGACCACCCAGCTGATGAAGGCCCTGGATTTGGTGGTACGGCGGGCCCTGGACATGAACCGGCCCCTGGCCGTAAATCTGAGCTTTGGAAATACCTACGGCTCCCACGACGGGACCAGTCTGCTGGAAACATTCATTGACGACATGTCAAACATTGGGAGGAACGTCATTGTGGCCGGCACGGGAAATGAGGGAACCGGGGCAGGGCACAGGGCAGGCAGGCTGGTTATGGGACAGGAGGAAAATGCGGAGCTGTCCATTGCACCTTATGAGACAGGGATGGGGGTACAGCTGTGGAAGTCCTATGTGGACCAGTTTTCCATCCGTCTGATTACGCCCTCAGGGGAGATGATAGGGCCCATTGACAGCCGCCTGGGGCCCCAGACGCTGCGTTACGGCGGAACACAGATACTGATTTATTATGGTAAGCCCAGTCCCTTCAGCCGGGCCCAGGAGGTATACTTTGATTTCCTGCCTGTCAGGGATTACCTGGACAGCGGAATATGGACCTTCCGCCTGACGCCGGAGCGGATTGTGACCGGACAGTACGATATGTGGCTGCCTTCCAGGGGAATCCTGAACCCGTCCACCCGTTTCTTAAGGCCGGTGCCGGAAACCACCCTGACCATTCCCTCCACTGCGGCCAATGTGATATCCGTGGGAGCCTACGATGACTCCTACCGCGCCTATGCGGATTTTTCCGGACGCGGCTTCACCCGCCAGACAGGGCAGGTAAAGCCGGATTTGGCAGCTCCGGGAGTGGATATTGTCACAGCCAGGCGGGGAGGCGGATACGAGGCAGTGACGGGAACCTCCTTTGCAGCCCCCTTTGTCACGGGCAGCGCGGCCCTGCTGATGCAGTGGGGCATTCTGCAGGGAAACGACCCCTTTCTTTACGGCGAGAAGGTAAAGGCGTATTTTACCAGAGGCGCCAGGCATCTGCCGGGGTATGATGTGTGGCCCAATGAAAGGCTGGGGTACGGCACCCTGTGCGTGAGGGACAGTCTGCCGGTGTAGGGCATTGCTTCTATGACCTGTGACACATCCACTAGGAAATAGTTAGAATTTATGATATAATGTGAGCATTAGGCAGCTGTTTACCAGTCTGATGCTCTTTTGCTTACGCAATATTTGAAATTTTTGTAGTAAAAACATGAATCCGACAATATAATAATAGAGATAGGGAGTGGATGGATGAATATCAGGGAGTCACTGGAGGCATTGGAAGAATCGTACATGAGTCCCTTTGCGTCCCTTAGCAGCAGGACCAGGGGACGGGACAAGCCGGAGGAACTGTGCGATATGCGGCCTGAGTACCAGCGGGACAGGGACCGCATCCTGCACTCCAAGGCATTCCGGCGGCTGAAGCACAAGACCCAGGTGTTCCTGGCGCCTGAGGGGGACCACTACAGAACCAGGCTTACCCATACCCTGGAGGTGTCCCAGATTGCCCGCACCATTGCCAAGACCCTGCGGCTCAACGAAAGCCTGACAGAGGCCATTGCCCTGGGCCATGACCTGGGCCATACGCCCTTTGGCCATTCCGGCGAATACATACTGAATCAGATATGCGAGGACGGCTTTACCCACTATGAGCAGAGCGTGCGCATTGTGGAGGTGCTGGAAAAGGACGGGAAGGGACTGAACCTGACCTGGGAGGTACGGGACGGCATACGCAACCACAGGACCTCCGGCCACCCATCCACCCTGGAGGGCTCCATTGTCCGGCTGTCGGATAAGATTGCCTATATCAACCACGACATAGACGACGCCATCCGCGCCAGGATGTTCACGGAGCATGAGCTGCCCAGGGTGTATACCGGTGTGCTGGGCCACAGTGTCCGGGAACGTCTCAACAACATGATTCACGACATCATACTGAACAGCATGGACAAACCGGCCATCACCATGTCGGAGGGAATGGAGGAGGCCATGCAGGGCCTGCGCAAATGGATGTTTGACAATGTGTACAAGAATGATATACCCAAGGCAGAGGAGGGAAAGGCCCAGAACATGATTACCCAGCTCTATGAGTACTATATGGGGCATGTGGATAAGCTGCCGGTGGAGTATGTGCTTCTTATGGTCAATAAGGGGGAGAAGAAGTCCCGGGTGGTGTGCGATTACATTGCCGGTATGAGCGACATCTATGCCATTGACCAGTTTGAGGAATTATTTGTTCCGAAGCGGTGGAACGTGTACTGACGGGCCGGACCGGCCGGTTCCGGGCCGCGGCGGGCTGGGGTTAAACAGCCTGTGCCGTAAAGATACACATTATAAAGATACAGAAGGGAGATTATTGCATGTACTATCCCGATGAAGTCATAGAAGAAGTGAGAATGAAGAATGACATCGTGGACGTGATTTCAGGATACGTGAAACTGCAGAAAAAGGGGGCCAACTACTTTGGTCTGTGCCCCTTCCACAATGAGAAGTCCCCGTCCTTTTCCGTATCGCCGGGGAAGCAGATGTATTACTGCTTTGGATGCGGGGCAGGTGGGAATGTCATCACCTTTCTGATGGAATATGAAAATTTTACCTTCCAGGAGGCGCTCCAGTCCCTGGCGGACAGGTCCGGAGTGAACCTGCCAAAGATGGAGTACAGCCGCGAGGCACGGGAGCAGGCGGAGCTGAGGGCCAGGCTTTTAGAGGTGAACAAGCTGGCTGCCAACTATTTCTATTATCAGATGAAACAGCCCCAGGGCAAGCCGGCCTATGATTATTTCCACCTCAAAAGAGGTTTGGCGGATGAAACCATGGTCCGTTTCGGACTGGGATATTCCAATAAGACCAGCGATGATTTGTACCGCTACCTGAAAGGAAAGGGCTACGAGGACAGTTTCCTCAAGGACACCGGCCTGGTGACGCTGGAGGAGCGGGGAGGAAGGGACAAGTTCTGGAACCGCGTCATGTTCCCCATTATGGATGTGAACAACCGTGTCATTGGCTTTGGGGGCCGCGTCATGGGAGACGGGGAGCCAAAATACCTGAATTCCCCGGAGACAAAGCTGTTTGACAAGAGCCGCAACCTATACGGCCTGAATTATGCCAGGCTTTCCAGGGAAGGCTATCTATTGATTTGCGAAGGCTACCTGGACGTCATATCCCTGCACCAGGCAGGCTTTACCAATGCAGTGGCGTCCCTGGGCACTGCCTTTACCAGCCAGCACGCCAATGTGCTGAAACGGTATACGGACCAGGTAATCCTTACCTATGACAGCGACGGGGCCGGGGTGAAGGCGGCGCTGAGAGCCATTCCCATTTTAAAGGAAGTGGGGATGTCCATCAAGGTGCTGAACATGAAGCCCTATAAGGACCCGGACGAGTTTATCAAGAACATGGGGGCGGATGCATTCCGCCAGAGGATTAAGGAGGCTAAGAACAGCTTCCTCTTTGAGGTGGATGTGCTGCGGAGGGGATATGAGATGGATGACCCGGAGCAGAAGACCAGGTTTTATCAGGAGACGGCAAGGAAGCTGCTTCAGTTTGGCGAGGCCCTGGAGAGGGAAAACTATCTCCAGGCAGTGGCCAGGGAGCAGATGATTCCGGCGGATGAGCTGCGAGGCCTGGTAAACCGCATGGGCATGTCCATGGGCCTTAAGGCCGGCGAGAGCCTGAGCCATTCCGGCCGCGTGGTATCAAAGGATGCAGAGGAAGAGGGATACAGCCAGGAGACAGGCCGTTTTGCCGGCCATGGACACCAGGAGGACGGGGGAAACGGATACCCAGGAGGCGGATATTCCGGAAACGGGCTTTCGGGCAGCCGCAAACCCAGGCGGCCGGATAAGGAGGATGGAATCCGCCGTTCCCAGAGACTGCTTCTGACCTGGCTCATAGAGACACCGGCCCTGTTTGAGAAGATAGAGGGCATCATAACAGCAGATGATTTTGTGGAGGATTTGTATCATCAGGTGGCACAGATGGTATTTGACGGACACAGGGAGGGAAATTTAAACCCAGCAGCCATACTCAGCCGGTTTATCAATGATGAGGACCAGTACAAGGAGGTGGCGGCCCTGTTTAATGCCAGTTTAAAGGAATCCCTGAACAATGAAGAACAAAAGAAGGCATTTTCGGAGACTGTGATGAAGGTCAGGAAGAACAGCCTGGATGTGGCCAGCCGCAATGCAAAGGATATAACCCAGTTACAGGAGATTATAAGGCAGCAGGCAGCCCTGAAGCAGCTGCACATCTCCCTGGATTAACAGCATTTCATAGGAAGGATGGACCAAGTTATGGAAGGGACGGACGTGTTTGAGGAGAAACTGGCAGGACTTCTGGAGGAAGCCAAGAAAAAGAAAAACGTATTGGAATACCAGGAGGTCATGGATTATTTTGGTCAGGAACCGCCGGCAGCACAGCAGTTGGACAGGCTGTTTGAGTTCCTGGACCAGAATAAGGTGGATGTCATCCGCATGGGGATAGAGGAAGAGCTGGACCCGGACCTTTTCATCGAGGAGGAGATGGAGCTGGATGAAGAGGAAGAAATCGATGTGGAGCACCTGGATCTGTCGGTTCCCGAGGGCGTCAGCCTGGAGGACCCTGTGCGTATGTATCTGAAGGAGATTGGTAAGATTCCCCTTCTGGGCATGGAGGATGAGGTGGAGCTGGCCAAGAAGATGGAGCTGGGCGACCCGGAGGCCAGGAAGCGCCTGGCAGAGTCCAACCTGCGCCTGGTGGTCAGCATTGCAAAGCGGTATGTGGGCAGGGGAATGCAGTTTTTAGACCTGATTCAGGAAGGAAACCT
>OLFS01001595.1_pt1 | contig 17252 bp, 14 predicted proteins | sample 1605491 | NCBI WGS metagenome assembly OLFS01 (sample SAMEA3888921, study PRJEB22519) | human gut metagenome | biome: human gut; feature: human-associated habitat; material: faeces | place: Denmark | collected 2011 | reverse complement strand
TCTGAGTAGAGAAATGCTAGTTGAAAATGTGTAAACCTATTTCAGGACTAGACAATCCCTATAAACGCAAACCGCCATCCAGTTCTATCATCCTTCCCGACAGATAGTCGTTGGCAAAAATAAAGCTCACCGTCTCGGCCAGCTGCTGCGCCTCGCCAAGGGTGCCGACCGGAATGGCCTGCTGCATCCGCGCCATCGCCTCCGGCTTCATCGCCGCCGTCATGTCGGTGGCAAACACCCCGGGGGCAATCCCCATCACCCGAATGCCATGGCGCGCCAACTCCCGCGCCCAGGTCACCACCAGCGAGGCTACCCCCGCCTTGCTGGCGGCATAGTTGCTCTGGCCAATATTGCCGGCGCGGGCGATAGAGGAGATGTTGATGATAACGCCCCCCTGCCCCCCTTGCGCCATCAGCGCCGCCCCCTCGCGAGCGCAGAGGAAGGTACCGGTGAGGTTGACGTCAATCACGCTCTGCCACTGGGCCAGCGTCATCTTCTCCACCAGCTCACCCTCTTTCACCTTGATCAGCATGCCATCGCGCAAAATGCCGGCGCAGTTGATAAGACCGTGCAGCACGCCAAAACGCCCTTTGATGGCGGCAAACGCGGCTTCAACCTCGGCTTCGCTCGCCACATTGCAGACAAACAGCTCGCACTGACTATCTTGATCACACTGACCATTCTGGCTGTGAACCATGGCGGCGGTCGCCTCCAGATCGGCGCGATTGATGTCTAGCAGCGCCAGCTTCGCCCCCTGTGCGCCCAGGGCCAGCGCAATGGCCCGTCCCAAGCCACGTCCGGCACCGGTAATAACGATGACCTTATCTTTGATATCCATCAATGCTCCTTGTAGCTGGTCGAGGGGAGATGCCTTGAAGAGAGTTGGCCCGTCAGGCGGGATCCTGTTTATCCAGATAGAGTTCGACGATGCTGGAGAAATCGCGGCTCCCCTGCCCCTGAGCGGCATGCAGGTTGAACAGGTTACGCGCGAGCGCCCCCATCGGCACAGCGCTGTGGCCATGCTCGGCCAGCGCCATGGCCAATCCCAAATCTTTCACCATCAAACGGGTCATAAAGCCCCCCTGATAGTTGCGGGCGGCAGGGACATTCTCCATCACCCCGGGCCAGGGGTTGTAGCGCTCCAGACTCCAGTTGTTGCCGGAGCTCTTGCCCATGATGGTAGAGAGCACGGCGGGATCCAGCCCCTCCTTCACCCCGAGGGCCAGCGCCTCGGCAGTGCCCGCCATATGGATCGCAAGCAGCATGTTATTGCACATCTTGGCGATCTGCCCGGCGCCCAGCGTCCCGGCGTGAAACAGGTTCTGCCCCATGCAGGCGAGCAGAGGTTTCGCCGCCTCGAAATCCGCCGCGTTGCCGCCAACGATAAAGGTGAGCGTCCCGGCGGCCGCACCGGCGACACCGCCCGATACGGGGGCATCAATAAAGCGCAAACCACGGGCGCGGGCCGCCTCCCCGACCTGACGGGCAGAATCGACATCGATAGTGGAGCAGTCGATCACCAGTGCACCAACCGGCAGGGCTGCCAGCAGATCCTGCCCCTCAGACAACCAAAGGTCGCGCACATGTTCCCCCGCAGGTAGCATGCTGATCACCACCTCGCAGCCGGTCACCGCCTCACGGGCATCCCCCGTGGCGATGCAGCCAGCGGCGATGGCGCGCTCAATGTTTTGGGCAACCAGATCAAACACCTGCACCCTGTGCCCGGCCCTGGCTAGATTGGCCGCCATGGGCCCCCCCATGTTGCCGAGCCCGATAAACCCTATCCTTGTCATCCCGCTTGCTCCTTGCGTTGCTGATGGCGGCGTCCGCCGGTTGCCATGATGTTATTCCTTGCAGGCCAACGGATTGCGCCCCTGCGGCCAGCGATAGAACTCGTCCAGCCACTCCCCCTCCGGTGGCAACTGTTGCCAGCGGGGATCTTTATCCTTGTCGATCAGCAGTGCCCGTACCCCTTCCACAAAATCCCCCTTCAGCACGCAGTTGACCGAAAGGGTCAGCTCCTCGGCAAATACCTCTGCCAGTGAGTTGCGGCGAGCCTGCCAATATTGACGCCACAAAATGGCGCGGCTGATGGGGCTGCCGGTGTGGCAGAGCTGCTGCGCCTGCTGGAGTACCGTCTCCTGTTCATCGAACTGAGCTTCGAACAACCGCGCCAATACCCCTTGCAGCGTGCGTCCCGCCAGCAAGGCATCGATCCTCTGTTGATGGGGCAGCAATACTGGCGCTGGCAAGCGAGCCGCTACCTCACGGTGCAATCCCCTGAGCAGCAGATCGATCTGCTCACGGGGATCACCACTGCCAGTCCACTCGAGCACGGCGAGGCGTGACAACAGCGCACTGCGCTCGCCACTGGCGATGGCGTGATCCGCCAGCCCAAGACCGATGGCATCACTCCCGTTGAAGCGGGCGCCAGTCAGACCGAGCCAGAGCCCCAGTCGCCCCGGCATCCGGCTTAAAAACCAGCTTGCCCCCACGTCGGGGTAGAGGCCGATGGTCACCTCCGGCATGGCGAACAGGCTTCTTTCGGTCACCACCCGAAAATCGGCTCCGGCAAACAGGCCAATGCCGCCCCCCATGCAGATACCGTCCGCCACGCAGATCAGGGGCTTGCGGTAAGAGTGGATGTGGTGGTCGAGCCGGTACTCCTGCTCGAAAAAGTCGCGGGCATATTCGAACAGTTCCGATCCGCTCGCCTCCTGCTTGCGGTAATAGAAGGAGCGGATATCGCCACCGGCACAAAATGCCTTCTCACCCGCCCCCTGCAGCAGCACACAGACGATGGCGGGATCCTGCTCCCAACGGGTCAGCGTCTGTTGCAGGATCTGGATCATCGGCAGGCTCAATGCGTTGAGAGACGCAGGGCTGTCGAGGGTCAACACCCCGACCTGATGACCATCTTCGGTGGGATAACAGCTAACCTTGACCGGCTCACTCATAAACAGCTCCATATGGATTTATTCTGTTGGGCCATATTGCCAGCGCGGTAAGCGTTTCTCCAGGAAGGCGGCCACCCCTTCACGCTGATTGGCATCGCTAAAGAGATCGAGAAACAGCGACCGCTCAAGGGGCAAGGCGGCATCCCGCGGGCCACTGCGGCCCTGATTGATCAGGGTTTTGCAGGCGCGCAGGGCGCTCGGGCTCTGGCGCTCCACCAGATGGGCCATCTGGTGCGCCGCCTCCCACGCCTGACCGGTTTTCACCACCTCCTCCACCAGCCCCATCTCGTAGGCCAGCGAGGCACTCACTTTCTCACCGCAGAGGATCATCCGCTTGGCCCAGCCCGGCCCCACCAGCTCGGTCAGGCGCTGGGTGCCACCGGCACAGGGAAGCAAGCCCACCGAGGCTTCCGGCAGTCCCAGCAACGCCTGCTGCTCGGCGATGCGGATATCACAAGCCAGCGCCACTTCCAGGCCACCGCCCATGGCATAACCATTGATGGCGGCGATACTGACGCCATGAAAACGGGCCAGCGCCTCGAAGGCCTTGCCAAAGGCCTCGGCTACTTCGCGGGCCAGCTCGACATTCCCCTCGACAAACATATTGAGGTCGGCACCGGCGCAGAAAAATTTGTCACCCGCACCACGGATCACCAGCGCCACCACATCGGGACGACTGTCGAGCTCCACCATCATCTGCAAAAAGGCCTGCAGGCTGGCGAGGGTCCAGGTGTTGGCAGGGGGATGGTCGAGGGTGATATAGGCCACGTGGCCATGATATTCGAGTCTGATCCTTGTCATAACATTGTCCTTGTCGATGAAGCTGCCGCCATGATGACAGGCTTGAATGACGCCAACCTGTGGCTGGCTCACAAAGCCGAAACCGGCATGGTGCAATCGGGTGGCAGGCAACACACCCTTGATGTGACCACCGGTTAGCCCAGCGACAAGCCGGGATCGGCCAGCATGCGGCGCGCGATGATGAGTCGCATCACCTCGTTGGTGCCCTCCAGAATGCGGTGTACCCGGGTATCGCGCAGATAGCGCTCGAGCGGATACTCGCGGATATAACCATAGCCGCCAAAGAGTTGCAGAGCCTCATCACAGATTCGATAACCCACATCGGTGGCAAACCGTTTGGCCATGGCACACCAGGCACTCTTGTCGGGTGCCCCGCGATCCAGCTTGTCGGCGGCCTGACGTACCAGCAAACGGGCGGCAGCCAGCTCGGTCGCCATATCGGCCAGGCGAAACTGCACGCTCTGGAATTCGCTGATCGGGTGACCAAATTGCTGGCGCTGCTGCACATAAGCCAGCGCATCGTCAAGCGCCTGCTGGGCGGTGCCCACCGAACAGGTGGCAATATTGATGCGCCCCCCATCGAGGGCCTGCATGGCGAACTTGAACCCTTCCCCCTCCTCACCCAACCGATAACAGGCAGGAATGCGAACCCCGTTGAAAACAACCTCCCGGGTCGGCTGGCTGTTCCAGCCCATCTTCTCTTCCGGCTTGCCATAGACGATACCCGCGCTATCTGCCGGCACCATAAAGGCAGAGATCCCCTTCGCACCTTCACCACCGGTACGGGCCATCACCACCAGCACATCGCTGCTGCCCGCTCCCGAGATAAAGACCTTGGTTCCCTCGATGAGGTAGCTATCACCCTCGCGAGTGGCTCGGGTCTTGAGTGCCGCCGCATCGGAGCCCGCCCCCGGCTCGGTGAGGCAATAGGAGCCCAGCAATTCGCCGCTAGCCAGTTTGGGCACCCACTCCTTGGCAACCTCGGTGGGCAACCAACTACCCAGCATCCAGCTCACCATGTTGTGAATGGTCAGATAAGCCGTGGTCGAGGTACAGCCCATGGCGAGGCGCTCGAAGATGAGGCTCGCATCGAGACGCGGCAGCCCCAATCCGCCAAACTGCTCCGGGGTATAGAGACCACAAAAACCTAGCTCTGCCGCCTGCTTGATGGTCGGGATCGGAAACTCATGCTCCTTGTCCCAGCGCGCGGCATGGGGTTTGAGCGCCTCATCGGCAAAGGCGGCGGCCGCCTCCACATACGCCTGTTGATCATCGGTCAGGGTAAAATCCATCTTGTCGTTCGCTCCCTTGTTGCCCCACGCTTGTTGCCCCGCGCTTATTTTCCTGAGTTAGCGCTTTATGACGCGGCGCCCACACGCTGCGTCTGTCGGATCTGCCACTATGGCGCTGTTGTCGGGGTAGCTGATGACGCTTTCACTACCACGGCTTTATCGACACACAACAGATTAACAATTGATTTACGTTTACGCTAACGTAAACTTGTGGCAGAAGTGAAGTACAAAATGGACCGACCACTGCCAGCCGTAACGCCGAGTCAGCCGGTCGAGCCAACCTTCCAACCCGACTGTCATATCCGCAAGGAGAGCATGGATGCAGATGGATGAGACCCTGAATGCCCTGACCGAACAGGTTGCGGCCTTCTGCCAGAAAGTGATCGCCCCGCGCGCCAGCGAGATCGATCAGAGCAACGCCTTTCCCCGTGATCTCTGGCCCCGGATGGGTGAACTGGGGCTGCACGGCATCACGGTGGCGGAGGAGTATGACGGGGTGAACCTCGGCTATCTGGCCCACGTGCTGGTGATGGAACAGATAAGCCGCGCCAGCGCCTCGGTCGGCCTCTCCTACGGCGCCCACTCCAATCTCTGTATCAATCAGATCCACCGCCACGGCACGGCGGAGCAAAAAGCACGCTACCTCCCCCCGCTGGTGAGCGGCGAGCATGTGGGGGCGCTGGCCATGAGCGAGCCGGGAGCCGGGTCCGATGTGGTCAGCATGCGCCTCACCGCGGAGCGCGAGGGCGATCACTTCGTGCTCAACGGCAACAAGATGTGGATCACCAACGGACCCGATGCCGACACCTTCGTCATCTATGCCAAGACAGATACCAGTGCGGGCCCCAAAGGAATTTCTGCCTTTATCATTGAAGCCGGCACTCCCGGTTTTTCTACCGCCCAGAAGCTCGACAAGCTGGGGATGCGCGGCTCCAGCACCTGCGAGCTGGTGTTCGACAACTGCCGGGTGCCGCAGGAAAACCTGCTGGGCACCCTGCACGGCGGGGTCAAGGTGCTGATGAGCGGGCTCGATTACGAGCGGGTGGTGCTGGCTGCGGGCCCCCTTGGCATCATGCAGGCCTGCATGGATGTAGTGCTGCCCTATGTGCGTGAGCGCAAGCAGTTTGGTCAAGCCATCGGCGAGTTCCAGCTGGTGCAGGGCAAGCTCGCCGACATGTATACCCGCCTCGCCAGCAGCCGGGCGCTGGTCTACTCGGTGGCGAGCGCCTGCGATCAGGGTCGCACCAGCCGTAAAGATTGCGCCGCAGCCATCCTGTTTGCTGCCGAAAACGCCACCCAGATGGCCCTCGACGCTATCCAGCTGCTCGGCGGCAACGGTTACATCAACGAATACCCCACTGGCCGCCTACTGCGGGACGCCAAACTCTACGAGATCGGCGCCGGCACCTCGGAGATCCGCCGCTGGCTCATCGGCCGCGAGCTGATGGGAGAAAATGCATGAGTCGTATCCACTCCAGCCTCGACACGGCGAGCCCGGAATATGCGGCCAATCGGGCCGCCATGCAGGGGCTGGTCGACGATCTCCATATTCGCATTGCCGAGATCGCGCTAGGGGGCGGCGCTGCCAACAACGCCCGCCATCAGGCCCGTGGCAAACTGCTGCCCCGCGAGCGCATCAATCAGCTGCTGGACCCAGGCTCCCCGTTTCTCGAACTGTCGGCGCTGGCTGGCTGGCAGGTCTATGACGAGCCGGTACCCGCCGCCGGTATCATCACCGGCATCGGCCGGGTCTCGGGCAGGCTCTGCATGCTGGTGGTGAACGACGCCACCGTGAAGGGGGGTACCTACTACCCGCTCACCGTGAAAAAACACCTGCGCGCCCAGACCATTGCCGAGCGGCTGCGTCTCCCCTGCCTCTATCTGGTGGATTCCGGAGGCGCCTTCTTGCCGATGCAGGACGAGGTGTTCCCCGACCGGGATCACTTTGGCCGCATCTTCTACAACCAGGCCCGCATGTCGGCCCAAAACCTCCCTCAACTGGCAGTGGTGATGGGGCTCTGCACCGCCGGGGGCGCCTACGTGCCCGCCATGGCGGACGAGTCGATCATGGTCAGGGAGCAGGCCACCATCTTTCTGGCGGGTCCGCCGCTGGTCAAGGCTGCCACCGGCGAGGAGATCAGCGCCGAGGCCCTGGGCGGCGCCGAAGTGCACTGCGCCCACTCCGGCGTTGCTGATCATATGGCCCGTGACGATGCCCACGCGCTGGCCATCGCCCGCACGCTGGTGACTCATCTGGGTGGCGAGCCGGTAGAGAGCAGCCCCGGCTACGAGCCCCCCAGCTACCCGATCGAGGAACTCTACGGTCTGGTGGGCACCAGTCTCAAACGCCCTTACGACGCCCGCGAACTGATTGCACGACTGGTGGATGGCTCTGATTTTGACGAATTCAAGGCGCTGTTCGGCACCACACTGGTGACCGGCTTTGCCCGTATTTGCGGCATGGAAGTGGGCATCCTCGCCAACAACGGCGTGCTGCACAGCGACAGTGCCCAGAAGGGGGCCCACTTTATCCAACTCTGTAACCGGCGTGCCATCCCGCTGCTCTTTTTGCAGAACATCACCGGCTTTATGGTGGGGAGTAGCGCAGAAAAAGAGGGGATCGCCAAGCACGGCGCCAAGCTGGTCACCGCAGTGGCCTGCAGCCGGGTGCCCAAGATCACCCTGATCGTCGGCGGCAGCTTTGGTGCCGGCAACTACGGCATGTGCGGCCGCGCTTATGAGCCCGATTTTCTCTTTAGCTGGCCCAACAGCCGCATCTCTGTCATGGGGGGCGAGCAAGCTGCCGGAGTGCTGGTGCAGGTGCGTCGCGACAAGCTGGCTGCCGAGGGCAAGGACTTGAGCGAGCAGGAAGCGGCCGCCATCCGTGCCCCGGTGATCGAGCAGTATGAGCGGCAGGGTCACCCCTACTACGCCAGCGCCCGCCTCTGGGATGACGGCGTCATCGACCCGGCCCAGAGCCGCACCGTGCTGGCGCTGTCGCTCGCCGCATGTCAGGGTGCCCGCATTGAACCCGAGCAGTACGGCATCTTCCGGATGTAAGGAGCAAACCCATGTCAGATCCACTTACTTCCTCAGCACTTGGCTCTTCAACACAGGGCCCGTTTCGGCTGGAGCGGCATGGCCCGCTGGCCGAGCTGGTGCTGTCGCGTCCGGCCCGCCACAACGCCTTTGATGCCGACCTGATGCTGGGGCTGCTCGACTGCCTCGATGATCTGGCCCATCTCCATGGTCATGCTCTCGCCGAACGTCCTCATGCTTTGCTGCTGCGGGCCGAAGGCAAACACTTTTGCGCGGGCGCCGACCTCAACTGGATGCGTAATCTGGCCCACGCCGATTTCGAGCACAATCGCGAAGACGCCCGGGTACTGGCCCGGCTGATGCAGACCCTCGATGAGCTTCCCTTCCCTACGGTGGCGCTGGTGCAAGGGGCCGCCTATGGCGGGGCGCTGGGCCTCATCTGCGCCTGCGATCTGGTGCTGGCCAGCGACGATGCCCGCTTCTGCCTCTCAGAGGTCAGCCTGGGTCTGGTGCCTGCGGTGATCAGCCCCTACGTGGTACGTGCCATGGGAATGCGTCAGGCGCGCCGCTACATGCTCACTGCCGATCCGTTCGATGCCATCACCGCCTGTCGGCTCAATGTGGCACATCAACTCTGCAAGCCGGATCAACTGCTGGCGGAGGGACGGGCGCAGGCCCTTCGTCTGTGCCGCAACGGGCCGGAAGCGATGAAAGAGACCAAACGACTGCTGGCGGCGATAGAGGCCCATCCTTCCCGCCTGCACGAAGAGAAAACTGTCGAGACCATTGCCCGGGTTCGGGTGGGACTCGAAGCCCAGGAGGGGATGCAGGCCTTCTTCGACAAACGTCCTCCCGCCTGGCGCCCCCGTTTCAAGGATGAGACATGACCCATCACACTCAAATTAAGCGCCTGCTGATTGCCAATCGCGGCGAAATCGCCGTGCGCATCATCAAGACGGCGAAACGCCTCGGCATTCACACCATCGCCCTCTACTCCGATGCCGACGCCCATGCCATGCACACCCACCTGGCCGATGAGGCCTGGCATCTGGGGCCCGCGCCAGCCAGAGAGAGCTATCTCGACACCGGCAAGGTGCTGAAGATTGCCAAAGAGGCGCGCGCCGATGCCATCCATCCCGGTTACGGCTTTCTGTCGGAAAACAGCGATTTTGCCACCGCTTGCGAGCAGCGCGGCCTGCGCTTTGTCGGCCCAAGCGGCGCCGCCATTCTCGCCATGGGCGACAAATCGGGCGCCAAGGCGCTGATGCAGGCTGCCGGCGTACCTGTGCTGCCCGGCTATCACGGCACGGATCAGCGACCGGACTTCTTGCGCGATCAGGCAAGCCAGATTGGCTTCCCGCTACTTATCAAGGCCGCCAGTGGCGGCGGTGGCAAGGGGATGCGCCGGGTCGATCAGCTGGCTGACTTTGACGAGTCGCTGGCGGCAGTCAAACGGGAGGCAAAGGCTGCCTTTGGCGATGATCTGGTACTGCTGGAGCGCTATCTGCCCCAGGCTCGCCATGTGGAAGTACAGGTCTTTGCCGATAGCCTCGGCAACGCCATCTATCTGGGGGACAGGGACTGCTCCTTGCAGCGACGCCATCAGAAGGTGATCGAAGAGGCGCCCGCCCCCGATATCCCTCCGGCTCTGCGCCGCGCCATGGGGGATGCGGCCGTGGCCGCAGCCAAAGCCATCCACTATCAGGGGGCTGGCACCATCGAGTTTCTGCTCTGCAAGGATGAGTTCTTCTTTATGGAGATGAACACCCGGCTGCAGGTGGAGCATCCGGTCACCGAAGCGGTGACCGGGCAGGATCTGGTGGCCTTGCAGCTGGCCGTAGCCGAAGGCAAGCCGCTACCACTCACCCAGGAGAAAGTGGTGCTGCGCGGCCATGCAGTGGAGGCGCGCCTCTACGCCGAAGATGTGGCGGCCGGTTTTCTGCCCGCCAGCGGGCCTATCCACTGGCTCCACTGGCCCGTTGGCGTGCGCATCGACACCGGCGTTACCGCTGGCGATGAGGTGAGCCCCTATTACGATCCCATGATCGCCAAGCTGATCGCCTACGGCCAGAGTCGCGCCGAGGCGTTCGCTCAACTGGCCGATGCGCTGGCGGCACTGGATCTCGGCCCGCTGGTGCACAACGGCCCGCTGCTGCTGCGCCTGTGTGAAGAGCCCGACGTCCTGGCCATGGGCCACCATACCCAGTGGCCCATACCCACCACAGCACGGCACATTCCTGAGCTCGCCTGGCCGCTGGCCGCCCTCTGGCTGGCGAGGCGCCCTGCGGGCACCTCCCCCTGGCAGCAAGCCTGCGGATTTCGGCTAGGGCCGGATCGCTGCTGGACAGCGGCGGTGCGCATCGGTGATGAGCACCGGGTATTGACCCTTCACGATCATGGCGGCCAGTTTGAGTGGCAAGGGGAGACTCATTGCTACCAAAGAGGTGACGATAATATCCGGCTGCAGCAGGGCGGCGGTTGGCAACAGATCCCCATTCAGACGGTCGCAGGCTCGGAGGCAACCTTCATCATGACCCTGGGGGGCCAGCGCATCCGCTTCGCGGCCGATGATCGGCAGCACAGCCACCACCATGATCAGGCAAACGAGAAGGCGCAGGGCGTCATCGCCCCCATGCACGGCATAGTGGTAGCCGTGTTGGTCGAACCCGGCCAAACGGTCAGCAAGGGACAACCCCTGCTGGTGCTGGAGGCGATGAAGATGGAACACCAGTTGCGTGCAGAGCGGGATGGGGTAATTGAAGCCCTGCAGTGCAAACAGGGCGAGCAGGTAAGCCAGGGGGCCGTGCTGGTGCGCTTTGTCGAAGAGATTGCCACACAGGAGGATCACCCATGAACCGATCACAGGACGTCCGTGACGACAGGGTCAGTCTGGTGGAGATGGGGCCGCGAGATGGCCTGCAAAATGAAGCTGCGCCCCTCTCCCTGGTACAGCGGCTGGAGCTGATCCAGCGCCTTACCGACAGCGGCCTGCAACGCATCGAGGTGGGTGCCTTTGTCTCTGCCAAAAAAGTGCCGCAGATGGCGGACTCCGCTGCGCTGTTCGAGGCACTGCCGCGCAAGGGCTCAACCCGTTACGGCGCTCTGGTGCCCAATCTGCAAGGCTTGCAGGCAGCCATTGCCGCCCGCGCCGATGAGATTGGCCTCTTCACCGCCTGCTCCGACGGTTTTACCCGCGCCAATATCGGCATCAGCGTGGAGGAGTCGCTGGTGCGCTTCGCCCCGCTGGTGCAGGAGGCACGCCGCCTCGGCATCAAGGTGCGCGGCTACCTCTCCACCGTCATCGCCTGCCCGTTCGATGGCCCGACCCGCCCGAAACGAGTCGCTGCGATGGCCGAGCAACTACTGGATCTCGGTTGCCACGAAATTTCGCTGGGGGACACCATAGGCGTCGGCACTCCGGGCACGGTGGCGCCCATGCTGGATGCGGTGCTGCACGAGATCCCGGCGGGGCGACTCGCGGTCCATTTCCACGACACCTACGGTCAGGGCTTGGCCAACCTGCTACCCGCGCTGGAGCGCGGCATTCGCACCATCGACTGCTCGGTGGCGGGGCTTGGCGGCTGTCCCTATGCGCCGGGCGCCTCCGGCAATGTGGCGTCAGAAGAGGTGGTCTACCTGTTGCACGGTCTTGGCATGACGACCGGGGTGGATCTCGACAAACTGGCGGCCACCGGCCAGTGGGTGAGCGAGCAGCTCGCTCGCCCCAACGGCTCGCGGGTCGGTCAGGCCCTGCACGCCAATGCCGAGCGGCTGCGTGTCCGCCTCTGCCAGCCACACGCCCAGCAACAGGAGTCATGACCATGTCCCGTTCCCTGCCCGGCAAGGAGATCACCTACAGCATTTCGGAGCTGGCCCACGAGTTCGATGTCACGCCGCGCACCATCCGCTACTACGAGGATGAGGGGCTGCTCACCCCGCAGCGGGAGGGGCAAACCCGCATCTACAGCCATCGGGACAAGATCCGGCTCAAGTTGACCCTGCGCGGCAAACGGCTGGGGTTTAGCTTGGCCGAGATCCGCGAGCTGTTCGATATGTACGACACCGACAAATCGAGCAAAACCCAGCTCCACTCCATGATCCAGCTGATCGAGACAAAACGCGACGCACTGCGCCAGCAGCTGGAGGATATCCAGATGGTGATGGCCGAGCTGGAGGCCGCCGAACAGCGCTGTGTTAATTCCCTTAACAGCTTGAAAACTGGCGCAGATTAACCGAATCTGGGAGCAAGCTATTGCCCTGGGGATCCCATGAGATATTGGTGCTGGTTTTTGCTCTTGTTCAGCCTCTCTGGCTGGAGCCATCCCTTCATCAAGGTTGGTGGATACCCCTATGCCCCCTTCGTGGTCAAACTCCCCAATTCCCGCTATGAAGGACTGACCCTGGAGCTTATCGACCAGCTCAATGCCGTACAGAAAGAGGTGACCTTCGTCTTTGTCCCCACCTCGGCCGCCAACCGTTACAAGGCGCTCGATCTGGGCCGTTTCTCGCTGATGCTGTTTGAAGACACCAAGTGGGGCTGGGACACCGATAAATTCAAGATGACAGCCCCCTTCCTCGGTGGTGGCGAGGTCTATGTGGCCCTGAACAAAGCGGGCCGGGATCAGCGCTTTTTTGACGATCCTGCCAGCCATCACCTCATCGGGGTGACCGGCTATCACTACGGCGTCGGCCAGTTCAATGCCGATCCCCTCTACCTGCAGCGCAAGCTCAATATCACTCTGGTCAAAGACAACGTCAGCGCCCTGCAAGCGCTACTCAAAGGGCGCGGCGAGGTAGCCATTCTCAACGTTTCCTACCTTAACCAGTATCTGCAGGCCAATCCCGACACAGCCGACCAGTTGCTGATCTCGCAAAAATGGGATCAACAGTATCAACACCGCGCCATCCTTCACCCTGAGGCCCCCATTACCCCTGCCCAGCTGGAACAGTGGCTGGCAGCGCTGCAACAAAAGGGTGAACTGGATCGCCTTTGGACAAAGTACGGCGTACAACAGCACGCAACCCCATGATTACTATCCAGCTTTTCTGTACCATGGCGGGAACCAAATGGGAGTGCACCAAATGAACACCACCGAGCCCGCGTCCCCCAAGCTCCGCTTGCTGCGCTACCTTGCCTACACTTTCCTGCTGCTTCTTATCCTGATGACCCTGCTGCTATGGCAAACCCCCCGTCTGGTCCAGCGCTATCTGCCCGGCTGGCTGGCTGAGCACTATGGCCTGCAACTGACGCTGGGAGAGATTGACGTAGGGCTGCGCAACCCTTCTCTCACCCTCGGCGCGACTACCCTGCTCGATGCCAAGCAGCAGCCCATCATCGGTTTTGAGCAGCTCTTTATCACCCCAAACCTGCAAGCCAGCTGGCAGCAGAAAGGGGTCGTGCTTTCCGCCGTCACCCTGACCAAACCCGTGGTGCTGCTGCAACGTCTGACAGACAAAAAAGGGGATGTTCGACTCAATCTGACCGATGCGCTGGCGACCCTGCTCGCCCCTGCCCCCTCCCCCGAGCCCGAAACAGCCAGCGCCCCGCTATTGGTCGATATTGCCAGCATCGCAGTCACTGACGGCCATGTGCGCTATCAGGATCAGCGCAAGGAGAGCGAACCCGGCTGGTTGCCGCCTCTCAATCTGGAGAAAATGACCCTCAAGCTCGATAACCTGCGCACCGAGGCAAATCACCCGACCGCCTATCAGCTGAACGCCGCCATCAACGGCAAAAGCAGCCTCGCTGCCCACGGCAAACTCGATGTGATGAGCGGCATGGGTCAGGGCAAAGCGAGCCTCAAACAGGTCGACCTGAAACCCTTCGCCCCGCTCTGGGCACCCTATCTCAAGCTGGATCTGGCCAAGGGCCACGCCAATGCAGAGGTGGAGTACCAGCTTAAAGAGGGCAAGCAAGGAGTGCTGTGGCAATTGTCCAAAGGCAAGCTGACGCTAGACAACTGGCAGCTTAAAAAACACAAGGGCGACGAATTTGCCCGCTTCGGCCAGCTGGCCCTGAGCGATCTGGCTGTCGATGGCCAGAAACAGTCGCTCCAGATCGGCAAGGTGACCCTGCAACAGCCCCTGCTCAAGGCCACCCTCAACCCACAGCAGGAGCTGGATCTGGCTGACTTGCTGATTGAACAGGCCCCCGCCAAACCCGCCAAAGGGGCCCACGCCGCAAACGAGGTGGCCAGCAATGCGGCGCCCAAATCGGCACCACAAGCAAAGACAGCCGGTAACGGCAAGAAACAGGTGCCAGACAAACCCTGGCAATGGCAGATCAAGCAGATCCTTATCGACAAGGGCGATCTCACCCTCACCGAATCGAGCAGCGGCAAACCGCAGGCACGCCAGCTCTCCGGCCTCAAGCTAGCGCTGGGGCCACTGGGCAGCAAGGGGGAGCAACCGAGCAAACTGACTCTGGCCACCCACTTCAACCAGAGCAGCCCCCTCGCCTTTGATGGCCAACTGACCCTGACTCCTTTCACCTTAAGCGGCGACATCAACCAGCAGGGGCTACCCCTGACGCTGGCACAGCCCTATCTGGCCGATCTGGTACGCATCAAGGTGCAAAACGGGCTGCTGAGCAGCAAGACCAGACTTGATCTCGCCACCACCGCCCAGGGAGATCTGAGCAAGCTGACCCTGCAGGGGGGGCTCGATGTCAACGGGCTCAAGGTGGTCGATCGGGCAGACAATCAGCGGCTGCTGGAGTTCAACACCCTGGCTCTCACCGGTCTGACGTACGACGGCATCAGCCAGCAGATGCGGATCAAGGACATTGCTCTGAACAAGCCCTTCGCCCGCATCGAGATCAACGAAGATGGCACCACCAACCTGCAACAGCTGCTGTTGCCGCAACCGGCGGCAGCAAAAAGTACTGAAGCAGAGGCAGGCAGCAAGGCTCCCGACTTTCGTTTCACCATCGATCAGCTGCGCACCGAGCAGGGCAACCTGCGCTTTGCCGATCGCAGCCTGAGTCAGGATTTCGTGGCCGATATCGCCTCGCTGGGCGGCCAGAGTCGCCATATCAGCAATATTCCGGGGCAACGCTCCGATCTCGCCTTCAACGGCAAGGTGGATCGCTATGCGCCGGTGACCATTCGCGGCGGCACCAACCTGCTGGTGGCCAATCCGATCCTCGACATCGCGGTCGCTTTCCACAATCTGGAGCTCACCACCTTCACCCCCTATTCGGGCACCTATGCCGGTTATGCCATCGACAAGGGGCAGCTCTCCATGAAGCTGCACTACAAGCTGGAGGGCAATCGGCTGGAGGGGGATAACGACATCACCATCAAGAAGCTGCAACTGGGCGAGAAGATCAAGAGCGATCAGGCCAAGGATCTGCCGCTGGGGCTAGCCATCGCCCTGCTGAGCGATGCCAACGGCGTGATACAGATGAACCTCAAGGTGAAGGGCGATCTCGATCAACCGGACTTCAGCATCGGCAATATCTTCTGGGATGTGCTGGGCAACACCCTGAGCAAGGCGATCACCTCCCCCTTCTCGCTGCTCGCCTCACTGGCCGATGGCACCGAAGATCTCGACGAACTGCCCTTCCTGCCGGGGGATCCCGATCTCACCCCCACCCAGCAGGAGAAACTGGTCAAGCTGGCGCAGGCCCTCAAGGATAGGCCCAAGCTCAGCATGAACATTCGCGGCAAGGTCAACTTCAACGAGGAGCGCCCCATCCTGCAACGGCAAAAACTGGAGCGGGTACTGGCCAAGCTCACCGGCAATCAGGCGGATCTCGACCTGCTGGAACAGGACCCCGCCCTGCAAGAGGCGCTGGCCCGGGCCTATGAAGAGCGCTTTGGCGAAGATCTGGATGACCTGGCCGATCGCCTCCATCTGGATGAAGAGAGCGCGGCACTGCGGACCCAGGCGGTGATCCTGCTGCGGGATCAGCAGCTCATCACCGCCAAATCCCTGCGCAATCTCGCCATGCGCCGGGCGCAAAATACCAAGGAGTTTCTGGTCGACAGCCAGGGGATCGCCCCGGAGCGGCTGTTCGTGCTCGACAGTCAGGTCAAGGAAGAGGACAAGGAAGCCAAAGTGATCCTGACGCTGGATCAGTGACGCCGTTGCACTGCGCAAATGCGTAATAAAAATACAACCCCTCAACTATTTTGACACCTTTTGCTCACCAAACAGCCTGTCCTGGTGAGCATTTGGCCTCTGATGCAAATAATCACGTAGTTTTTTTACGATTTATCCCCCTTGCCCCCTTGCGGGCGCGCCACAGCCTGCCTAAAATCGCGCGTCTTTTGTTAACCCCCACCTCTATTTTTGGAGAACGCCACGTGAGCGAAAAATTGGCCAACCCTGCCCCTCTGGGTCTGATGGGTTTCGGTATGACCACCATCCTGCTGAACATCCATAACGCAGGTTTCTTCCCCATCAGCGCCATGATCCTGGCCATGGGCCTGTGCTACGGCGGCATCGCCCAGATCATTGCTGGCATCATGGAGTACAAGCGTGGCAACACCTTCGGTGTGACCGCGTTCACCTCCTACGGCCTGTTCTGGATGAGCTTGGTGTTCCTGCTGATCATGCCAACCATGGGTCTGGCCGAAGCCACTCCGCACGCCTACATGGGTTGGTATCTGCTGATGTGGGGTATGTTCACCCTGTTCATGCTGGTTGGCACCATCAACTACCCGCGCGCCAAGCAGTTCGTGTTCGCCTCCCTGACCGTGCTGTTCTTCCTGCTGGCCGCCCGTGACTTCACCGGCAGCACCCTGATCGGCACCATCGCCGGTTTCGAAGGCATCATCTGTGGCGCCAGCGCCATCTACCTGGCTATGGCCACCGTGATCAACGAGCAGTTCGGCCGCACCGTGATGCCGATCGGCGATCACAAGAAAGCCGCCGCAGTACAGCTGAAAGCCGCTGCCTGATAGGCAAGCCACTCAGATTGTGAAAAAGGCACCCGAGGGTGCCTAATGCCAGTCAGTTAAGCCTGACTGGCATTGTTTTTATTGGCTTTTTTTACACTGCATTTCTGTGGTCTGGGCTTCACTCAGCGGAGGTAACTTCGTTTCCTTCGTGCAGGCGGCAGGACAAACGGCCCCACCTGCTTCTCCAGCTCTGCCACCCGCTTCGGGATACTCCCCGGTAACAGGTACGGTATGCAGCTCAGTTCATGGATAAGGTA